>Ga0335069_10002394_pt1 | contig 28951 bp, 28 predicted proteins | sample Lox_Sample_11_FD_206714 | JGI IMG/M metagenome (GOLD analysis project Ga0335069, IMG submission 206714) | Soil microbial communities from Loxahatchee National Wildlife Refuge, Florida, United States - Lox_Sample_1.1 | ecosystem: Environmental > Terrestrial > Soil > Wetlands | place: USA...
AATATGCTCGTCGAGATCGACGCCAAGCTCTTGCGCTCCCTTAACGATGTCTTCGCGATGAACCGCCCGGGCGAAGGCTTTGTCCTTCATCTTTTTCTTGACGCTCGCAACTTCCACGTCCGCGATTGCCTTCGTTGGTTTCACCAGCGCACACGCCGTCAAGAACCCGGCGAGTTCGTCACAGGCAAAGAGGACGTTGGCAAGGTGCGAGACGCGGGGCACGCCGGAATACTCAGCATGGCCCAGAATGGCTGTCCGCATCTCCTCGGGCCAGCCCTGCCGCTCCAGCTCGCTCACGCCGACGAAGGGATGCTCTTCGGCAGTCGGATGGCGCTCGTAGTCGAAGTCGTGCAAGAGAGCTGTTGTCGAATAAAGATTGACGAGCGCGGACCGTGCTTCGCCTTCCAGCCCAAGCCGTCCAGCCTCCTGCTCGCCGTAGGCAGCAACGCAAGCCTCCACGGCCAGAGCGTGCTTGCGCAGGCTTTCGCTCTGGGTCCACTTGGTCAGCAGGCTCCACGCCTGCTCGCGTCCATGTCCGGTGTCGCTTCCGGTCATTTCTTCGCCCCTCTCCACTGCTCCCTCGTTCCCTCGACCCCTTGTCCGTGCCTCTATGTTTACTCTTATGGTTCGCGAATTTCGGGGTTTTTAGGGTTTTGCCCGGTAATTCCTCCTCTTGTCTCGAAACTTCTACTTGACAATTATGGTTCCATCGATGAAAGTAGCACCATTCGCGGTGCAATTGTGCATCCGGAGGGCTACAGCTCTGGCGCCTCCGCGTATTTGCCGATGGCTACATCTCTTGTCAGCGTGGAAACACGCGAAGTGGTGCGGTGCGAATACTGCAGATTGATGCAGTATAGGACCAGCAACTCTCTTTGCAGAAAATGCCGCAGGCCCCTCGACATCGAGGAGCCAGCGCTCTTAACCCCTCAGTTGGTAACCAGCCAGCCGGTACCCGACAGCGCGGATGCAGGGCTGCAGGTCGCCGGACAGGTTCGGGAGATGCGTCGCATCCGCCATCTGAGCCAGCGGCAGCTGGCGGGACGGATGCAGGTGCCGCGCACCTACATCTCAAAGATCGAAAATGGCAAGGCGATTCCCACACTGGGTTCGCTGGAGAGGCTGGCGACAGCGCTGGGCGTGGAAGTCCGCCAACTGGTGCGCGACGCCCGCAGCCGGCGCGACGAGGAAGTCTCTTCCATTCTCAGCGATCCTTTCCTGGCCGAAGTTGCTTCGTTACTGCCTCACCTGGATTCGCTGCACCGGACGTTATTCTTTGGCGCTGTCCGCGATGCCGCGGTCGGCCGGCGGCGGACGGCTTAGCAGGTCCTCTGTATCCCATCCTTTCCTCGTAGGCCGGCGCAATTTCGATGCGCCGGCCGCAGCCTTTCCATCCCCGCGCACCGTGGACGTGTGCCCCCATCCGGTTGCGATTGCAGGATTCCTGGAAATGCTATAGGTTCGAGAGTGTGACTTCCGGGTTCCGGTCCGCTGGCTTGTCCATCTCTTGCGGGAGTCGTTCATGCGGCCCTTCCAGCGGCTCTCCGACAAAGGCTGCGGCAGGTGACGTGCCGCCGGTGCCAGCGATAGAAGCCGTGCATAAAGATTCGAGGCGAGCCCTTGCAACCCTCTCCCACCTTGCGTATCGATGAGTTGACCGCGGAAGAACGCGCCGTGTATGCGACGTTGAAGCTTGAGTCGCTGCCGAAGCATGTAGCCATCATCATGGATGGCAACGGCCGCTGGGCCGGGCGCCGCTCGCTGAAGCGGTTTCTGGGCCACCAGCAGGGCGCCAAGGCCGTACAGTTCATCACTGAAACGGCGGCGCGCATCGGCCTGCCCTGGCTCACTCTCTACGCTTTCTCGCTCGAGAACAATCTCCGCCGGCCCCGAACCGAGGTCGGTTTCCTCATGCGCCTGCTTAAGACCTATCTCGACGACAACATCCAGCGCATGATGAACAACAACATCCGAATGCACTATATCGGGCGCACCCACGAGCTTCCGCCCGACGTGCAGGAGAAGATGCGCGAAGTGGAAGACATCACCTCGCGCAACACCGGCACTACGCTCACCCTGGCTCTCAATTACGGCGGCCGCTCCGAGTTGGTCGACGCTTTTCGTGGGCTGGCTACGGAACTCCAGGACAAACAACTGAGTGCTGAGCGCATCACCGAGCACGACATCCATCGCCATCTCTACACGGCATCCATGCCCGATCCCGATCTGCTCATTCGCACTTCGGGCGAGCTGCGCATCTCCAATTTCCTGCTGTGGCAGATCGCCTACACCGAGATCTTCATCACTGAACGCTACTGGCCAGATTTCCGCGGCATTCATCTGCTGGAAGCCATCGCCGACTTCCAGCGCCGGGAGCGCCGCTACGGCGGCATCGGTGAAGATGGCGGCGAACTGGCAGAGAACCCCGAACCGATCCATATCGCAGCAAGCCGCTGATCCTGCCCGGGAATCGCCGATCCCTGTATCCTTCGTTCCATGATTCAGACCCTCGCGATCTGCGGCTACAGGTCAATCAGGAATCTTGTGCTGCCCTTGGGTCGGTTAAACCTGGTCACCGGCCCAAACGGAACCGGAAAATCGAATCTCTATCGCGCGCTGCGCCTGCTGGCCGACGCGGCGCTGAATACCGTAGTGGCTTCACTGGCGCGCGAGGGCGGCCTGCCCTCAACCCTCTGGGCCGGGCCTGAAGAGATCGGCCGCAGGGTTCGCCAGGGCGAGTTCGAGCCCGAGCCCATCGTGCAGCAAAAGTCGGTCAGTCTAAAACTGGGATTTGCAGGCGAGTCCTACAGCTACTGCATCGACCTTGGATATCCGCCGCCGGCGCAGGCTGCTTTCCCGCTCGATCCGGTGATCAAGCGCGAGTGTATCTGGAACGGCGCTTTCTACCGCAGGGCCTCTGTGCTCGTCGACCGCCGCAATCGCGTGGTTCTCATTCCGCCGGAGGCCAAGGATGAGGACCCGACCATCCTGACCAAAGACTTGAGTTCGACTGACAGCATGCTCGCCGCCATCGCCGATCCGCAACGCGCTCCGGAGATGCTGGCGGTCCGCGAATCGATCCGCGGCTGGAGATTCTATGAGGGCTTCCGCAGCGATCAGGCGTCGCCCGCCCGCATCCCTCAGATCGGAACCATCACCCCTGTTCTCGCCAACGACGGCTCAGATGTTGCTGCGGCTTTGGAGACGATCGTTCAGTTTGGCGATCGAGATGCTCTCGAGCGCACTGTAAACGATGCCTTCCCGGGTAGCCGCATTCAGATCGAAATTCAGGCGGGACGGTTTGAGCTGCAACTCCGGCAGCACGGCCTTCTTCGGGCGCTTTCCGCGGCGGAACTGTCAGACGGCACGTTGCGTTTTCTGCTCTGGACCGCCGCCCTGCTCACGCCTCGCCCCCCGGAGCTGATGGTGCTGAATGAGCCGGAGACTAGTTTGCATCCCGACCTGCTCCCTGCGCTGGCGCGACTGATTACCTTTGCCTCGAAGCGAGCTCAGATTATCGTGGTTTCACATTCCGACCTCCTGATTCGCGCTCTCGGTGCGACTGATGGATGCCGGCGCATCCATCTCGAAAAGTCGTTTGGTGAAACCACCTCATCGGGGACAACAATTTTCAACACTCCGCGATGGCAGTGGCCACCCCGGTAAATACCTGGCGCAACAATCCGCGAAATCTTTCGTAATCGGCTCCATCGCCTGGGGCGGTGTATCCTCATCCCTGGATGAAGCGTGTACTGACGGCCGCTGTTCTGATTCCGATCGTCCTGGTTCTGGTTTTCCTGGGGCCCCGGTGGCAATGGCTCTTCACCCTGGCCGTGACCGCCGTCGCCGTGCTCGCAGCATGGGAGTACATGGCCCTGACGGAACGATGTGGCGCCAGTCCGCCCCGCATTCCGGTCGTCATCGCCCTGTTGCTTTTGTTCGCGGTCAATTTTCAGTGGCCTGAAGATACCCCCGCGGTCTTCGGTCTCCTCGGTCTCGGCATCCTGGTCTATTGCACATTCTTTCGCGCGGTCGCAGGGGTAATGGCCGATGCGGCTGCGTCGATCTTCTGCCTTCTCTACACCGGGCTCACCCTCATCGCCGTTCCCACGCTTCGCACGCAGCCCAACGGGGCTTCCCTGGTGACGCTCCTGCTTTGCGTGGTCTGGGCCGGAGACTCCGCTGCGTTTTTCGTTGGCCGGGCATGGGGCCGGCACAAGCTGGCTCCCAAGCTGAGCCCCGGCAAGAGCTGGGAGGGCGCAATAGGTTCCGTCGTCGGAAGCCTGTTGGTAGCGGCGGCCCTGCTGTACCTGGCCGGCCTCGAGCAGCGATCCGATCTGCTGGCCACCGTGCTGCAGAAGTGGGACCTGGCGCCACTGACCTATCCCGACGAGCAATGGTATTGGCTGGTGCTGGCCATCGTAGTAAATGTCGCTGGGCAGGTCGGTGACCTGGCTGAGTCGGCGCTGAAACGCTCGGCCAACGTGAAAGACTCAGGCAGCATTGTGCCGGGCCACGGCGGCGTACTGGATCGCATCGACGCGCTGCTGGTGGCCGCGCCGGTCATGTGGTACGCCCAGGTGATTCATCAGAGGTTTTAGAAGCAGCTTTCTAGCTCCTGGCTCTTAGCTCTAAGCTCTAAGCTCTAAACGGTGCGACGGCGCCTCGTCCTCCGGTGCCACCGACTGGGATGCATGGGCGCCAAATGTGAAATCCTGTCTCTTGGGATCCAACAGCGAGAGTCTGGAAAGCTAGGAGCTAGAGGCTGCATTGAAATGTCTCGCCATCCTCGGTTCCACCGGCTCCATCGGGCAAAGCACCCTATCCATCGTTGAGCAGTTTCCGGAGCGCTACTCGGTAGCTGCACTCGCCGCCGGCCGCAATCTGGACGAAGCCTTTGCTCAGGCGGTTCGCTGGCGCCCGCGTGTCGTCTCCATGGCCACCGAAGAACTCGCCGGCGAGCTGGCGGTCCGCCTTCGCCAGGCCGGCGTCACCGGAACCGAAACCGTGCATGGGACGGCGGGCACGATTGTCTGCGCCTCGCTGCCCGAAGCGGACTTTGTCGTCTCGGCCATCGTGGGCGTGGCGGGCCTTGAAGCGACGCACGCCGCGATCCTGGCCGGCAAACCGGTTGGCCTGGCCAACAAAGAGTGCATGGTGGCTGCCGGCGAGATCCTCACCGATGCGGCGCGGCGATACAAAGTGCCGCTCCTGCCCATCGACAGCGAGCACAACGCTGTCCACCAGTGCCTGCGCGTGGGCGCGCACAGCGAAGTTAAATTCATCTGGCTCACGGCTTCAGGCGGGCCATTCCGGCAGCTTCCGCTCGATCAGTTCGCAGACATCACACCCGAGCAAGCCCTCAAGCATCCCACCTGGGTCATGGGGCGCCGCATCACCATCGATTCCGCAACTATGCTCAACAAGGGCCTGGAGGTCATCGAAGCCTGCCGGCTCTTTGACGTCAGCCCCAGCCAGGTGCGTGTGATCATCCACCCGCAATCGACCGTGCATTCGATGGTGGAATACGTAGACGGGTCGATCCTTGCGCAGATCTCCGTCACCGACATGCGGCTGCCCATTCTCTATGCGCTGGCCTTTCCCGAGCGCCCGGCCTCTTCCCTCACCTTCGATCTCGCCGAATTGCGGCACCTGGACTTCGAGCCGCCTGATTTCGCGCGGTTTCCGTGCCTGCGCCTGGCATTTGAGGCCGCGGAAACGGGCGGGGCCCACTGCATTGCCCTGAATGCCGCCGACGAGGTAGCTGTCGAGGCCTTTCTCGATCGCCGTATACCGTTTAGCGGCATCCCGCGTACAATTGAACGAGTGCTGGCTTCAACGCCGAAGGCCCACCCCGCGACCATCGCCGAGGTGCTGGCTACCGACCTGGAAGCACGGGAACGGGCCCGGACGATGCTCGTATAAAACTGCCGAGCGACGCTTCCCTTGGCCGCGCTCAGCCGAAGGAAATACCCCCTATCTATGCACGAATTCCTGGTTTCAGCAGCTGCCTTTATCGTCCTCGTCGGCGTCATGGTCGTCGTCCACGAATTTGGCCACTTCCTGGTGGCCAAGCTGTGCCGGGTACGCGTTGAAGCGTTCTCCTTCGGGTTCGGACCCCGCCTCTTTGGCTTCAAGATCGGCGACACCGACTACAAGGTGTGCCTGCTGCCGCTGGGCGGCTTCGTGAAGATGACGGGCGAAAGCCCCGAGCAGAATCTGGAGGTTTCCGGCGGCCAGGCGGTCGATCTCTCGAACGATCCCGGTGCATTCACATCGCATCCCCGCTGGCAGCGTATGCTCATCGGCGTAGCTGGCCCGGTTGCCAACTTTGTTCTCACCCTCGCTTTGATGCTCTTCTATTACTCCTTCATCAACGAGGTTCCTGCGGTCACGGTGAAGACCACCGCCGTGGAATGGGTCATCCCCGGCTCCAGCGCCGCGAATGCCGGCCTCGAGACGGGCGACGTCATCACGCGATTCGACGGCGTCAATAATCCCGACTGGGAACTGATCGACGATCACGCGCGCCTCAATGCTAATCAGTCTGTGCCGACCACGGTAGCCCGCGGCGGACAAACGGTCGAACTGCGCCTTCCCATCCCGGCCAGCGCCAAGACCGATAATTTCGACTTCAGCGACATGGGCATCCTGCCCGAGTTTCTTCCCGGCCCCATTTCTGTAGCCGAGGTCCAGCCGGGAATGCCGGCAGCGCAGGCCGGCTTGCAGAGTGGTGATGCTATTGAGTCTGTCGACGGCCACGCATTCCACACCGTCAACACGCTGCTGGCTTATATGCAGGTCGGGCAGGGCAAGCCGATCAGTCTCGCGGTCCTGCGCAAGGGTGCGACCGTCACCGTGATCGCTGCGCCTGCCAAGCTCGATACCCAATGGAAATTGGGATTCGCCGCAGTGCCCACTCCCATTCGCGACGAGCCGCTTTCGCTGCCATCGGCGTGGACCAAGTCGGCGGCATTCTTCAGGAATAACGCGCTGCTGGTCGGCGAGGTATTGCAGCGTCTGTTTACGCATCGCCTGTCGGTCTCGCAGTTGATGGGCCCTGTCGGCATTGCGCGCGCAGCGGGCGAAGCCGCCGAGATGAACGGCTACTTCCCCAAGTTCGGGCTGGCTGCCGAAATCAGCCTGCAACTCGGCATCCTCAACCTGCTGCCCTTCCCCATTCTCGATGGCGGTATGATTCTGCTGCTGCTCATCGAAAGCGCCCTGCGCCACGACATCAGTCTGGCCATCAAGGAACGCATCTACCAGGCTGCCTTCGTCGTGCTCACCGCCTTCTTCGTCTTCGTCCTGTTCAACGATGTCAGCAGGCTGGGGTTGTTCTCGCATTTCAAGCCGTAAAATCAGGGGTCAAGGATCAGGTTTCAGGGTTCAGAAGCCATTGCACGGCCGCACGGACTCGTACTCCCTGACATCTGACACCTGATCCCAGGAGAGTTATGCCTGTCTCTACCGAAGTACGCGTGCGTTACGCCGAGACCGACCAGATGGGCATCGTGTATTACGCCAACTATCTGGTCTGGTTTGAGCTGGGCCGCGTCGAGGTACTTCGTGCCGTGGGCCTGTCGTACAAGGTGCTCGAAACAGAGCACAAGTGCATTCTGCCTGTGGTCGAGGCCACTTGCCGCTACCGCTCACCTGCGCGCTACGACGACGAGATCGCGATTGAAACGCGGCCGGCGATGCTGCGCGGTTCGGTGCTGAAGTTTGCCTACCGTATCCTGCGCAAGGCGCATGGCGGCGAGGAGCCTACGCTCTTAGCCGAGGGCGAAACGGTGCACGTGGTCTGTGACGATCTGTTGCAGCGGAAACTCCTGCCGGCGAAGTACGTCGAGGCGATCCGCAAGCTGATGGCGGAGGAGTAGCTTCTTCCGGCTAGATGACCTGCATTACACGCGATACGCGCTTCGGCGAGGGTTTCGCGGGTGCTCACGCCCGGCGGTGATCCCCAGCACAGCTTCCGCGAGTTATCTTCCCCGACCCTTGGTGCAAATGTCTGTTGTTCGCTCCTGAACAACCGTCCACCATGTAGGGAAGAGTGAATTCGTGTCCGCCCATCCGGCCCCGGGTTCACACCGAAAGGGAAAGATGATCGATCGCAAGGAGTTCATGAAGGGTTGCGGCGCCGCTATTTGTGCAGCCGGGTTGAGCTGCGCTGCAAAGGCCGACCAGTCTCGCTCTCAGAGCCAGGCGGAATGCCAGCTCGAAGAGGACCGGTTGCATGACAGCGAGGGCAAGCTGGACAGAGGGCAGACGCGCTTCGCCGGCTTTATCGAATCCCTCGAGAATCGGTTCGACGAGCAGGAGCGCAAGCAACTGTTCAACGGGTTTGGCAGGCACTGCGCGCAAACCTACCGCGCCAGCCTCCTCGACCACTACAAGGGAGACATCCGCGGTTTTCTCGATGAAGGGCTGCGAGGCTGGATGGCCGAGGCCAGCTATGACGAAGCTGCCGGCACCATTCGCGTCGTCGACAAATCTCCCACCTGCACCTGCCCGCTGGTCAAGATGGGCACAACCCCACCCAGCTTCTGCGACTGCACCTTGGGATGGCAGCAGGAAGCCTATTCCACCATTCTCGGGCGGCCGGTCCGCGCAGAGCTTGAGGAATCGCTGTTACGCGGCGGCAAGCGCTGCGTTTTCCGCATTACGGTGGTCTGAAAGGATCCTGCTCATCGCATCACACCAATTGCAAACCCATCCAGGCCCTTCACGCCCACGGTTTGCAATGCGGTCGCGGAAAGGCGCGGATTTTTGGCCATCTTGCGCAACATGCGCCGCGTACCACAAATATCGGGCTCAGTGCTTTTTGCGTCGATGACTGTTCCGTGGCGTGCCACGTTGTCGACGACGATCACCGTGCCTGGCCGCGAGAGCTTGATCGCCCACTCCAGATAGCGCGGGTTGTTCTCCTTGTCGGCGTCGATGAAGATGAAATCGAACGGGCCCTCGCCCTCGGCTTTGAGCTTGGGTAGCGTAGCCAGAGCCGGCCCCAGGTGGATGTCGACACGGCTCAACATGCGCGCGCGGCGCAGGTTGCCGCATGCAATTTCAGCATGACGCGGCTCGAACTCTAGCGTCACGATGCGCCCGCCTTTGGGCAGCGCACGGGCCATGCAGATCGTTGAGTAGCCGCCCAGAGTTCCGATCTCAAGTACTCGCCTGGCCTGAGTGATGCGCACCAGCAATTCCAGAAACCTTCCCTGCACAGGCGAGACGTCGATGGCCGGCAGGCCAGCTTTCCGGTTGGCTCGAATCGCCGCATCAAGCGCTGCGTCGGGGGGCGCGAACAGCCCGGCAAAGTATTTGTCGACGGCGGTCCAGAGCGATTGAGAGTGTTTTTTCATTGGGGAAGCCGACAGCCTAGAGCTGCCTGTCGTTGGTTGCGCTGCAGCTACCGGCTACAGGCCAAGAGCTGCCGGCTCATTTCTCCCGGGCCACTACAAAGTCGGGCACCCATAGCAGCGCGCGCTTGAAGTCGCAGTCGGGGAACGCGATCAGTGCCTGGCGCGACTGCTCGGCATAGCGGTCGGCCGCAGCCATGGCATACTCCACTGAGCCGTAGCGGACGAGAATCTCGCGAATCTGTTGCCGGCTCACGTTCTCGAAGCTACGATCGTCGAGAACCCGGTGAATGGCTTTGCGGTCGGCTGCAGTGCCGTGGTCCGCGGCATGAATCACGGCCAGGGTCGCCTTACCCTCACGTAGATCGCTGGCTACCGGTTTGCCCAGAACCTCCTCGGTGGCCGTCAGGTCGAGTACGTCGTCGACAATCTGGAAGGCGAGGCCCACGGCGCGGCCGTACGCGGCGAGGCTCAATTCCTCGGCTTCAGTAGCCTGGGCCAGCACTGCACCCAGGCGCATGGAAGTGGAAAAAAGGCAGGCCGTCTTGCGAAAGATCAGGTCATAGTACTCAGCTTCTGAGACCATCTTGCCCAGCTTTTGAATCTGCAGCAACTCACCCTCGACCATCTGCTGGGTGAGGCTAATGAGCAGATCGAGCACGCGCAGATTGCGTTCCTCGAGCGCCACCTTGAAGGCCTGCATGTAGAGCCAATCGCCGGCCAGAACGCATTTTTCATTACCCCAGGTGGTGTTGGCTGAGGGCCGCCCGCGGCGCACGTCGGCGCCGTCGATAATGTCGTCGTGAACCAGGGTCGCGGTGTGCAGCATCTCCACCACCGCGCCCAGCCGGATGGCGCCAGGTTCCGCGTAGCCAAGCAGGTGCGCTGAGAGCAGTAGCAGTGATGGGCGAATCCGCTTGCCGCCACCTTCGCGCAGGTATTCGGCGATCTCGGTGATGGTGCTGACGCTCGACGCGGCGTCGCGGCCCAGCTCCTGCTCGACTGCCACGAGGTCCTCCCGCAGCAGTTCGAAGACCTCCTTGGCCGTGGCTATCGTCAGTGTGCTCAAAGTTCTCCGATTTTATAGCACTTGCCGGGGGAATGGCGATTCCTCAAGAAGGCCTGCCAGCCTCAGGCTCAAATCTCCGCAATGGCCGCAATGGATAGCTTCATCCCGGGGATCCGCACGGGCAGCTTCGCGCCTTGCCGGGCGGGCGGGTTGGCGGGAAACCACTTCGCCCATTCCTCGTTCATTCCGGCGAAGTCTGTTTCTTCAAGCAGGATGACCGTGGCACTCACCACCCGCTCGAGTGAAGTGCCTGCCGCTTTGAGGATCGCTGACACATTCTTCAAGCACTGTCTGGTCTGCTCCTGGATCGTGTCTCCGACAATCTCCCCGCTTACCGGATCGTGTGGTCCCGTGCCTGAGACGAAGACGAGACCTGCCGCACGCACAGCCTGGCTATATGTCGGAGGCGGGAGTGGAGCGCCAACGGTTCGAACAATGTCACTTGCCACAAGCCCCTCCTGCGAACGATGCCCTCGTGTGCGGCGACCTAGAGCGTGCGGTAATTCGTGAACTGGAGATCCAGGCCCATGTCCTTGCCGCGCAACATGGCGATGATCTCCTGCAGGGTATCGCGATCCTTGCTTGAAATTCGCACCGTGTCGCCCTGGATGCTGGCCTGCGCTTTCTTCTTCGAGTCTTTGATGAGGCGCACAATCTCCTTGGCCTTCTCGACTGGAATACCCTGCTGCAGGCTGATCTTCTGGCGCACGCTTTGGCCTGCGGCCGGTTCGACCTTGCCGTAAGTCAGGTTCTTGAGAGAAACGCCGCGCCTGACAAGTTTCTGCGCCAGGATATCTTTCACGGCCTCAAGCTTGTACTCATTCGCCGAGGCAAGTTGAATCGCGTCGTTGCCCTCGATGTTGACCTCGGAGTGCGTGTCCTTGAGATCGAATCGCTGGCGGATCTCCTTCAAAGCCTGGTCGATGGCATTGCGAACTTCCTGCATGTCCACCTTGCTGACAATGTCGAACGAGTTGTCCTGAGCCATGATTTTGTCCTCAACCTGGCGATGCCGGAGGTTCCGACCGCTCCAGGCGCGGCCCGGCCGCTACTCTTCTAGTTTCCCACGCCGTCTGGCAGATGAAAAAGCCGGTTGAAATTTTTCGTCGTCGCGGCTGCGATTTCGTCTGCTTCCCTGCCCATCGCCTCGGCAAGCGTCTGTGCCGTGCGCACAACAAAGGCGGGCTCGTTGCGTTTGCCTCGGTCAGGCGCCGGTGCCAGCCAAGGCGCATCGGTCTCGATCAGGATGCCATCGAGCGGCATCCGCGCGGCCACATCGCGCAGCGGCTGGGCTTTGGGATAGGTCAGGTTCCCCGCGAACGACACGAGGAAACCCATCTCCAGCGACCGCCGCGCCTGCTCCCATCCGCCGCCGAAGCAGTGCATGATGCCGCCAAGGCCTGTTCTCCCGCGGACCTCGTCCAAAACCAGAAAAAGATCGTCCCAAGCGTCGGCCGATTCATTGGTCCCCCGGCAATGAATCAGGACCGGCCGCTTCCGAGCCACCGCGATCTCGAGCTGACGGATCAGACCCCGGCGCTGCACGTCGCGCGGCGCGCCTTCATGGTAGTAGTCGAGGCCGATCTCGCCGCATGCGATCACTTCAGGTTCGGAGAGCAGCGAGTCGAGTTTGCCGAACGCGGCCTCATCCGCCTCCGTCGTGCTATGCGGATAGATTCCAGCGCTGGCGTAGAGACGAGGAAGCCCAGGCCGGCCATTGAATTCCCGGCATAGATCACGCGCCTGGTGCATCTCCGATGGTCGTTCGCCAATGCCAATCGAGAGCACCACGCCCACGCCCGCTGCCTGCGCCCGCGCGAGCATCGTCTCGCGGTCATCTGCATAACGTGGGCTGTCGAGATGAGCATGCGAATCTACGAACAAAGAGGACCTTCCAGGTGCGAACTCTACAGTATTCCAGTGTAGTTGAGGCGAAGACGGTGCGAGATTCGGCGGCCCACCCCAGAGACACATCTCGATTCGACTACCATCGGTATCAGGTGGCCCAAAAACCCAAACTCGGCCAGAACTTTCTCGTCGACGAACAGGCGGCTCACAGGATCGTCGCCGCATTGGGCGATTTGGCCGGCCACACGGTGGTGGAAATCGGGGCCGGCCGCGGCGCGATTACCGGGCTGCTCGCGAAGCGGGCGGGACGGGTTCTGGCCATCGAGCTGGATCATGCGCTCGCCGAAAACCTTCGTTCGCGGTTCGCGCCCGAACACGTCGCCGTCGTCGAGCGGGACATCATGGCATTCGACTTTGCCGCGGCAGAAGCGGATGCCGGCGGCCCGTTGCGCGTCGTGGGCAATCTGCCCTACTACATCACGTCGCCCATTATTCTCAGGCTCGCTGCCAGCCATACAGCGCTCGATCTGGCAGTGCTCATGGTGCAGCGCGAAGTCGCCGACCGGGTCACCGCCCAGCCGGGATCGCGCGATTATGGCCTGCTCAGCGCTACCGTGCAGCTGTACGGGGCGGCCGAGCCTCTCTTCACCCTGCCGCCTGCGGCGTTTACGCCCGCTCCCAAGGTCCACTCCACGGTTTTTCGCTGGCGTTTCGCGCCCAGGCTTGCCGAACTCGCCGTAGACGAAACCGGCTTCCTGCGCTTTCTGCGACAGGCGTTTGCACAGAAACGCAAAACCCTAGGCAACAACCTGCGCGCCGCCGGGCTGTCACCGGCAGCTGCCGCATCCGCCCTTGCCCAGGCAGGGATCGATCCCAGGACGCGCGCGGAGGCCCTGCCATTGGAGACGCTGGCCGCGCTGTGGCGAGGAGTGAATCGCGAGAGTACTGGTTTCCCGGGGTGATCCACCTTCCCGTCACCTATCAAGGCGCGTAAGCTATCAGAGAGCCCTGAAGGGTCATTTCCTCTCTCGATGCCGCAACCGCAGGCTTGCGGCAAGAGTCTAATTTTCAAGAGCTCTATGAATCCGGTTCTCGAAGCCCGCCGCAGCACATTTGACCAGACGCTGGTGAGCGCCCGCCAGACCATGATGTTCAGCGAGATCCTCAAGCTCGCGATGGACAGCTTCCGCGCCAGCAAAACCCGCTTCCTGCTCACCGCGCTCGGCATGGTCATTGGCACTGCGTCGGTCATCCTTGTGGTAACCATCGGCATGACCGGCAAGGAGTATATCCTCGGGCTGCTGCAGAAAATCGGCACCAACTCAGTCGAACTCGAGTATGCCGGCGGTGGCGCCTCGGCGGCCGAACGCGTCCGCTACACCGACTTCCTGACCAGCGACGACGAGAAGGCCGTCGACCAGCAGGTTCCCGGCATCATGTATTCCTCGCCCATCCTCGAAATGCACAACCGCATAAGCTTTGGCGGCGGCATTCAAAAGGATACGGTAGTGCTCGGCGTCAGTCCCCAATACCAGAACATCCGCAATCTGATCGTGACCTCGGGACGGTTTTTCGACGACACCGACGAGTCCGCCCACATCAAGTGTGCCGATGTTACACAGGATTTTGCCAAGGAGCGCTATGGCAGCGACGATGCCGCAGTGGGCCAGACCTTTGAAATCCTCGGCATTCCGTTCACCATCATCGGCGTCGTCAAAGAGAGCATGGATGACTATGGCCAGTCGGAGCTTGCCGACGAATCGGTCATTGTTCCCTATTCCGTCGCGCGTTATTTCACAGGGACTGAGCGTGTCAACGACATTTACTTTTCCATGCAAAGCATGGACGAGGTACCCGAAGCCGCCCGCCAGATCAAAGCCGTGGTGCAGCGCCGCCACCACCCTAACTCCGTCTACAAGACTCAGACACTCAAGGATCTGCTGACCACCGCGGCGGAAGTGGCCGATGCGCTGACAGCGGTGCTGGTCCTGGTGGCTACCGTCACCCTGGCGGTGGGAGGCGTGGGCATCATGAATATCATGCTCGCCAACGTCCGTTCGCGCATTCGCGAGATCGGCATCCGCAAGGCGCTGGGCGCAACCTATCGCGAGATCAAGTTACAGTTCCTCACCGAAGCTGTCCTCATCTCCCTTGCCGGAGGCATTGTCGGGAGTCTGGTCGGGCTCATGCTCCCGCTTTCTATCCGCCTCTTTTCAGGGTACGACTTCCCGGTGTCCTGGCTCTCGGTCGTCATCGCACTGACCGCCGCAACATTCGTAGGTGTAGTCTTCGGCACCGTACCCGCCACGCGGGCGGCGCAGATGAATCCCGTGGATGCGCTGAAGTATGAGTGAGCAGGAGAACGCCACTGCCCCGCCGGGCCAGAAAGAACCGCCAGGCCCGAACCTCAAACTCCTCTACAGCCTCATCGCCCTGGCCCTGGCCGCGGCCATTGCCATCGCCGGCCTGATCGTGCTGCCCTTCTACCGGCACCGCTGATCGCGTTGCCGTGGAGCGTCGGCTAGACATTTCTGCCGGCATCTTGACAAGTTTTCAGTTCTGGGTTACTTTGCAATGTAAAGTGAGCGCGCAATGAATGACCTCAACAAAGCGATCGGTGACATCAGCAGCATTCGTATGCAGCTGGCCCGCAGCACCGAGTTTCGCGGCTACGGTCCCGCGACCCTCGCCCTTACAGGGTTGTTTGCCATCGCAGCCGGAGCCATCCAGGCGCACTGGCTGCCCGACCCGGCTAACCACATTGCCGTCTACCTCGGGATCTGGATCTCGACCGCGCTGGTCTCGGCCGCATTGATCGGGGCGCAGATGCTGGCGCGCACGCACCGCATTCACTCCGGCCTTGCCGACGAGATGATCCGCATGGCGGTCGAGCAGTTCCTGCCCTCAGCGGTCGCCGGCGCGCTTCTCACCTTCGTCATTCTGTTCTTCGTTCCCGGAGTTTTGTGGATGTTGCCGGGCCTATGGCTGGTTACCTTCAGCCTCGGCGTCTTCTCTTCGTGCCGGTTCCTGCCCCGGCCCATGCTCGCCGCAGGCGTGTGGTACCTGGCCACAGGATTGGGCTGCATCGCACTGGCCGGCAATCGCGCCCTTTCGCCGTGGACCATGGCAGTCGCCTACGGCGTCGGCCAGCTGCTGGTAGCGGGAGTCCTGTTTTTCAATACAACGGAGACGGAAAATGAGAGCTAAGACACCGGCGAGCGAAGACCGCGGAAGCGAAGGCCGTTTTGCTTACGAAGGCCTTGATCGCGTCATCCACGAGCGCGCTCGCCTTAGCGTTCTGACCTCGCTCCTCACCAACCCCAAAGGCGTGAGCTTCGGCGATCTCAAGCAGTTCTGCTCGCTGACCGACGGCAACCTGAGCCGCCATCTCCAGGTGCTGGAACGGGAGGGGATGGTCGAGATCGTCAAGGGAATCGACCGCAATCGGCCGCTGACAGTTTGCCGCATCACGACGGCGGGTCGCAAGCGCTATCTCGAATACCTCGGAACTCTTGAACAGGTCGTTCGCGACGCGGCCAGGGGCAGCAAGCATGAAGCCGGCACAAATTTAATGCGCGATTTGACGCCGTCGCGGGCCTGAAAAAAATTTGGCCCGTGACTTTGCGTTGCAAAGCCGTAGGCATCTAAGGAATCTGGAACATGAAGAATCGCAGCAAAGAGCGAATCCACGTGGCCATCATCATGGATGGCAATGGCCGCTGGGCGTCGCGGCGGGGTTTGCCGCGCGTGGCGGGCCATCGTGCCGGCGTCAGCTCCGCGCGGCGCGCGGTTGAGCACGCCCCCGACCTCGGCATTGGCTGCCTCACTCTCTATGCATTCTCTTCCGACAACTGGCGCCGCCCGCCGTACGAAGTGGAGAGAATCTTCTGGCTCCTGCGCGCATTTCTCCGGCTCGAAACTCGGCGAATGATCGAGCAGGGGGTGCGCCTGGAAGTGATTGGCCGCCGCGACCGGCTGGCCCAGCCCGCACTGCTCGCCATCGAGAAGGCGGAGCGCGCCACTGCGGCGGGAAATCGCCTGCATCTGCGCGTGGCTATCGACTATTCCTCGCGCGAGTCCATCATCCGCGCCGCGGCGGGCGCGCTAGCCGCTCTAGGGCCGGATCTCGCGCGGTCGACAGAACGGCTCCGTTCGCATCTGTGTCAGGAGCTCACCGCAGGCAGCGGCGAAGTCGATTTGCTCATCCGCACGGGCGGTGAGAAGCGGCTCTCGGATTTCTTGCTGTGGGAATGCGCTTACGCCGAACTGCTGTTCACCGATCGCATGTGGCCCGACTTCAACGATGCCGACCTCGAAGCGGCCGTAGATGAGTTCAACCGCCGCGAGCGCCGCTTTGGCGGAGTGCCGGCTGCCGGGTCGGCGGACAGTCTGGCGGCGACGGCATAAAAAATTTGGCGATTAACTTTGCATTGCAAAGTTAATCGCATGGAGGAAACAAATGGGCAGTCTTTCAGCTTTGCAGACGGCGATTCAGGCACGATCCAGGTCGCGGTCGATGGGAGTCAAACTCATCGTGGTGTGCGGCCTCGCACTGCTCATGACCATTCCTGGGCTATTTGTGCTTGCTCTCGTCAGCGACCGCCAAAACCGCGCCCAGCAAGTTACGCGGGACATCAGCAACAACGTCGGAGGTCAGCAGACCTTCCTTGGGCCGACGCTCGTGGTTCCCTACGATACTCCTTCACAGTCACCGATCGAGACGGCCAGGCACGACACCTATCTGGTATTTCCGGCGCAGGCTTCCGCCGTCGTGAAGGCTGCTACTGAAGAACGCCACCGTTCTCTATTTCGCGTTCCTGTCTTCCATGCCGATCTGAAGCTCGACGCCACATTCGACTTAACTGGAGTGCCGGCTGCCGCTCGTCAGGGAGCAACACTCGATTGGAGTCGCGCTGAGATCGTAGTAGGCGTGAGCGATGCGCGAGGCGCGATCGCCGACGCACTCGCGACGATCGACGGAAAAACACGGACGATGGCTCCTGCGGAGACATCGGAGCGCATTGCCATCGGCAGCAACCAAGGTCAGCCGCTCAACCTCACGCTGTTCGGGGCCGATGCTGGAGGGATCGCCAAGCCGGGAGCGCAGTTCAGTGTGACGTCGACGCTGCGCTTTTCCGGGGCCCAGCGAATTGCTGTCCTCGCATTCGGAAGGACGACACACCTCGCCATGCAGGGCGACTGGCCAAACCCCGGATTCGACGGAGGATTTCTTCCGATCGCGCGAACAGTTACTGACCTCGGCTTTTCTGCCGACTGGTCAGTGCCTTTCATTGCGCGTGGCGTGCGGGCCGAGGGACAAAGCGACACGATTACAGGACTCGACGCGACCGCTCTCGGAGTCTCGTTCGTCGAGGTCGCGGACCCGTATCAGTCTGTCAGTCGGTCGCTCAAATACGAACCGCTCTTTCTCGGGCTGGTTTTCCTTTCGTATTTCATCTTCGAGGTTACCGCTGGGAAACGTGTGCACCCCGCGCAATATATTCTGGTCGGAGTCGCGCAAACCATCTTCTATCTGCTCTTGTTGTCATTGGCCGAGAGGATCGGCTTCGACTTTGGATTCCTGCTCGCCGGTGCAGCGACTGTAATCCTGTTGTCGGCAAACGCAACCTGGATCTTTGCCAGTCACGCGCAAGGGGCGCGGGCCTTAGTCATCTTCTCGCTCCTCTATGGCTTGATCTATGTGCTGCTGCGTCTCGAAGACAATGCACTGCTGGTTGGTGCGATTGCCAGTTTCCTGGCGGTCGCGGCTACTATGTACTTCACCCGCTCGATCGACTGGTACGGCTCGATTCCTGCGGCGGGACTCTCGTCGCAGGGCGCCTCGACACTGCCGGCCAAGGATGCGCTGTAGGCGGGAACTCAATGGTGATCGTGAATTCTCAAATGGGGCAAACCAACCACCTCAGGCGCATTCGCATCTGGCTTGGAGTGTTTATCGTGGGCCTGGTGTTGAGCGGGCTTACAGCATTTCCGCTGGCTGCGGAGCTAAGATGGCTCGATGCGACGCTGCACGCTGGCTGGGTTGAGCAGACAGCGCGGGCTAGTGGCCTGCCCGCGTGGATCGATCGCGTGAATGATGCAATCGCGGAGACCGATGCGAGCCATCCGTTCCTCGCCTACGGGACCGATTGGCTGGCGTTTGCGCATCTGGTCATCGCTGTCGCCTTCATCGGTCCGTTCATTGACCCCGTGCGCAACAAATGGGTGGTCACCTTCGGTCTAATTGCCTGCGCCGGCGTCGTTCCTCTGGCGCTGATTGCCGGCCAGGTGCGCGGCATTCCTTTCGCGTGGCGGCTCATCGACTGCAGCTTCGGCCTTGTCGGTTGCATACCACTTCTGGTTTGTCGAAGGTCGATTCTGACGTTGGAGCGCGGCCCACACTGAGAGCGCCCGAGTGGACTCTTAAGGAGTCGCCGACCAGTTATGATCGACACGCGGATTAAAGCGTCCGCCTACTGAAGGTCCAGGAGATTCACAAAAGTGAAAGGCAGCCGAGAATGAAGAAGAACTCCGCAAATAACGCGTCTGTGCGCGCCGCTGCCATTGCGCCGCTTTTCGTTGCATGCGCGCTTACGACAGGCGCCTCCGGCGTTTTTTCGCCGGGCATGATCGATCCTGCCGGAGCCGGGATGGATCCGGCCCTGCTGGCACGCATTCCCGCCAGGATGAAGTCGTATGTTAACGGGGGCACAGCCGCCGGTTTTGTAACCATCGTCGTGCGTCACGGCCATGTGGCCAGTCTGCAGGCAGTGGGCTACCAGGACCTAGAAGGCAAGGTCCCCATGCGCACCGACTCGATCTTTCACATCATGTCCATGACAAAGTCCTTCACTGCAGCCGGTGTCATGATCCTGGTGGGCGAAGGGAAGGTCGGCCTGCTCGACCCCGTGGAGCAGTATCTTCCCGAGTTCAAGGGAATCAGGCTCGACCCGTGCGGCGAGTCGCATGCCAATCAGCAGTGCGCGCTGGCCGAAGCACTGGTCGAACCGGCACGACCGATTACGGTTCTCGATTTGCTGACGCACACTTCCGGGCTTCCAAATTATGAGCCACAGGCTCCCAAACCTTTCCAGTCGCTGGCCGAGAGGGTCACCGATGGCACGCACTCCGTGCTACTGGCAGAGCCGGGCACGAAGTGGATCTACAGCCAGATCGGATATGCGACGCTGGGAAGGCTGATCGAGGTCTGTTCTGGGAAATCGTACGAGGGTTTCCTGAAGGAGCGTTTATTTGATCCGCTGGGCATGAACGACACGACTTTTTCACTTCCTGTCGCGAAGATGAATCGGCTGGCCCTGCTGTACACACTGGATACGAAGGGCAAGCTGATACGAGCAGACAGGCAACCTGATCCGTCGCCGAAGGTTCCAGCCCCGGAGGGCGGAGCCATGACCACGGCGACCGACATGGCCCGCTTCTACCAGATGCTGATGAACAAAGGCGCCCTGAACGGCAAGCGGATTCTCTCGGAGGCCGCCGTGCGAGCCATGACCACCAACCAGACTGGCGACATGAAGGACGTGGAGTTTTCGCCGGGACTGGGAATGGGGCTCAGCTTCGGAGTGATCAAAGACCAGGCGGGCACGTTCCGCTATCAGTCAATCGGCGCCTTTTCAAAGGGCGGCGCCTATCGCACCTACGGATGGGGTGACCCCGTGAAGGACATGTTTGGGATCATCATGTACCAGCGGACGAACGGCGGCGGCGACATCGCGCCGGAGACCAACGCATTTGTGGTGCTGGCCAACGCAGCTGTCGTCCGCTGACGCCGGACGGCGCTGAGCTACGGTGCCCCTTTACTGCTGAATTGCAGACGGTAGATCCGTGCGTCGGAGCCTTGCCGCCCATCCGGGTCTATCCTGGGCACTGCGCCGTCTACTGGTCAACTGAAGCGGCAAGCGAATTAAGCATCACACAGCCTTCGATTCGACCCGAAGACCCGGTCGTATCGAAATTCTTTCTGCTCGACGGAGTAATATCCTTACCTTTTGGAGGTCCTGCGTGCTCCTCTTTTACGAGAGTTTCTTTCCCATTCTCTGGATCGCCTTTCTCCTGTACTGGCAGATCAAAGCCTTCGGCACGAAGACCACCCAGCGTCTGGAACCCGTCGCCTCGCGCATCCTGCGCGCTTTTATCTTCCTCGTCGTGATCGTCCTGCTCTCAGTAACTCGCATCCCGCTGGCCTGGCTCTATTGCCAGCTTTGGCCGGCTGGGCTCTCGGCCTTCTGGCTGGGAGCCGGTGTTAGCAGCGCAGGCCTGGGCTTTGCCGTCTGGGCGCGACAGCACCTCGGCGGCAACTGGAGCCGCTCCGTCACAATCAAGCAGGACCACGAGTTGATCACGACCGGACCCTATTCAGTGGTTCGCCACCCGATCTACACGGGCATTCTCGCCGGGTTCCTCGGCACCGCCATCGCCCTCGCCCAAGTGCGCGGCCTCATCGGTTTCGCCCTCATCTTCCTCGTCCTCTGGCTTAAGCTCCGCATGGAAGAGCAGTGGATGCGCTCGCAGTTCGGGGAGACGTATACCACGTATGCCCATCAGACCGCGGCGCTCGTCCCCTACCTGCTGTAACCGGCAACCGCGAACTACCGCTTCGTCACCCACCTGCAGGTGATCCGCTCGCAGGCTTGGCGCGATCAACAATCAGCACGGGGATTCCATCGACAACCGGATAGGCGCAGCCGCACGCGGCACAGATCAGCGTCGAGTTCTCAAATCGCAGATCGCCATGGCAAGCCGGGCAAACGATTTCACTCACAATGGACGGATCGAATTGACGCGGGAGCTCGGACATGGAGAGCGCAACACGAATCGCAGATCGTCAATCATACTTCGGGACCTGCGAACTGCCCTCGGGTCCCCTGTTCCCAGTCGTCCTCATTGGATGATCGAGTCAACGCCGGCGCTGTCATCGGGGCGCGGTTTCGGGCGGCCGGCAAAGGCCTGCTCGATGTCCCCATTGGCGCCTGAGCGCGAAAACTCGTGGGCCACACGAATGCCGTTGAAGATGGCGCGATCATTCGACGAACCGTGACCGATGATGCACACGCCGCGCACGCCAAGCAGCGGCGCACCCCCGTACTCGGTATAGTCGAGACGGCGGCGGAAATCGTTGAACGCGCGGCGCGAGAGCAGCGCGCTGACCTGCGCGGTGACGGTGCGGGTGAGCGACTCGCGCAGCACGTCGCGCACGAAGCGGCCGATGCCTTCGCTGGTCTTGAGGGCCACGTTGCCGACGAAGCCGTCGCAGACAATCACGTCCGCATTGCCATTAAAGATGTCGCGGCCTTCCACGTTGCCGATAAAGTTGATGGGCAGCGCCTTTAACAGCGGCAACGCCTCGCGCGTAAGCTCATTGCCCTTGGTTTCCTCTTCGCCAATCGAAAGCAAACCTACGCGCGGTTTGGCAATCTTGAGTACGCTGCGCGCGTACATCTCGCCCATCACCGCGAACTGCTCGAGGTTCTGCGCTTTGCAGTCCACATTGGCGCCTACGTCGAGCAGCACGCAGGGGTTGCCCTTCGAGGTGGGCATGGGAGTGGCCAACGCCGGCCGATCCACGCCGGGCAACCCGCCCAGAACCATCTTTGCCGTGGCCATGGCGGCACCCGTATTACCCGCCGACACAAAACCCGCGCATTTGCCCTCGCGCACCAGCTTCAGACCGACGCGCATCGAGCTGTCTCGCTTGGATCGCACCGCGTGGGCAGCTTTCTCGTCCATACCGATGCGCTCTGTGGCGTGGTGGATGACGATGGGCAGATCCTCGTTTTCGAGGTGCTCATCGAGCAGATCGCGGAGCTCGTGCTCCGGGCCAACCAGGTGCACCCGCACGGGAAGCTCTCGGCAGGCCAGGATGGCTCCGCGAATCTCAGGCTCGGGAGCCTTGTCGGAACCAACGGCGTCGAGCGCGATGTCGGTCAGCATGGCGGTTTGCCGGCGTTACTTCTCTTCCTTCACTTCCAGAACGGCACGGCCCTTATAGGCGCCACACTTCGGGCAGGCACGATGGGGCAGCTTCTTCTCGTGGCAGTTGGGACACTCGGAGAGACCCGTAGTGGTCAGAAAGTCGTGAGCGCGGCGATTGGCGGTACGGCGCGTTGAATGGCGCCTCTTCGGATTCGGCATGGCTGTTTCCTCTTTCAGCCTATCAGCTTTCAGCCGTCAGCTATTAGCTTCTGCACCGGGGAACGAACCGGCCCCAAGGTGAAGCTAATAGCTGAAAGCTGATAGCTAAAGGCTGTTTTTCAGGACTTGATCCGGCCGCGCAGCCCGGTTAGCGCCTCCCAGCGCAAATCGGCTTTTGGCTCGTCGCAGGAGCAGGGCTGTTCGTTGCGGTTAGCTCCGCAGCTGGGGCAAAGTCCCTTGCAGTCGGGCTTGCACAGCGTCCTGACTGGCAGGGACAAAAGCACCTGCTCACGCAGCACATCTTCAAGCGACAGACTGTCCTTTTGATAATAACCGATTTCGGTCTCGGAGTCCGTAATAGAGCGCTCCGGGGAGCCACCGTCGGCCCCCATAGGGCGGAAGATGAGATCGAATTCGGCCGCGAGGGGAATCTCCACGCGCTCAAGGCAACGTGCGCAGGGCACCTCGAAGCGACCCGAATAGCGGCCCTTGAGACGGATATCGGGGACGATTTCCTTGGGGCCACGGTGCTCCTGGATCAACTCCGCGCACCCAGACGTAGCCAGGAGCCCAACCTGCTCGGCCTCCTCGCCAAAATCGATCGAGCCCGACTTGATCTCCAGGTCGAAGTCTATCGGCTCGCGCTCGAGGTCGCTGACACGAAATTCCATGGGTTAGAGCGTAATCCAGCTAACCCGCATCTGGGAATAGCTGGCTGGGGCCCGCCAGGAGGTTACCGAGCTGGCGACCTTTGGGCAAGATCACCCGCCGTCAAGACCGGCTATTTCGTTCCCAGCGAGTTGTTTTGCCGAAGCGCGACCCGCGCATGACTTAGCTGCGGAAGATTCTGGTCGGCGGAAGGCCAGACCTTGAGCACTGCCAGGTACTCGGCCCGCGCTAGAGAGGCGTTGCCGGCCAGCTCGTCGGCGTGGGCGATGCCATAAAGCTCGAATCCTGAGTTGGGGCGCTCTTCCAGCGCTTTTTGAAATGCTGCCTTCGCGCCCGCGTAATCTTTGGCGCGGAGTAGCGCCTCAGCTTCGGTCTCTGCAACCGGCCGGATGTAGAACGGCGGCTCGTGGTAGCCGAGTTTTTTCTCGGCCAAAATGGCCTCATCGTAGAGCTTCCTGGCTTCGGCCGATTTCCCTTGCGACAACTGCGCGCCGGCGCGCAGCTCCATAGACGCGATGCTCAGAGTCTTGACCAGGGGATCGGAATCGGCGTCGGGATCGGCGGGACTGGTTACCGCCTTTGCCGGGACCGAAGAATCTTCCCCTGCCTCGCCCGCCTTCTTGTCGGCATCGGCTTTGGCCTTTTCGGCATCGGCCTTCGCATCTGCTTCCAGCTTCAGGTCAGCGCCGCGACGCCACAGGCCAGCGTCCATCTCGACTGACGCAGCCTGCGCTGCCACCGGATCATTCTTCTCGAGGGCCTGCATGCCGACCGCAAAGCTGCGCAACTCCGCTTGCAGGAAACGCAGGTTGGTGGTCTTGTCGCCGGCCACGAGTTTCGCCTGGTCGAGCATGGCCAGAACGGCGGGCCAATCGCCGGTGCGCAAGGCCACGGGCAGACGGCGACTAACTCGCGAGATCTGATCGCGGGCGCTCCAGATATAGAGCGATTCAGAGAGCCGGCCGCGCGCCCCAGCCAGGCGATCAGAAAGCGCGTTGGCGGCCTCCAGTCTGCCCTGTTCCATCAGGTTGGCAATGCCATACATCATGTTGTGCACGTAATTCCAATCGTCGTCGACGCTCACGTGCTGCTCGTGCATGTAGCGTTCGTCGGCTTCGGTGGACGCTGAGAACCACCTGTCCGCGCTGGCGTAGTCGCCGACGCGATAGTAGATGTGGCCGGGCATGTGGATCATGTGTCCGCTGTTCGGCGCCAGACTGGCCAGCAGCGCTGCACTCGGTATGGCGCGCTCTGGATGGTTGCTCGGTTCCATCGCGTGAATCCAATAGTGATTTGCGGCCGAGTCGTTGGGCGCGTCCTTGAGGACCGACTCAAGTATGGCGATCTTTTCTTTCATGCCGCTCTTGGGTTCGCCTTTGTCGTCGAATCCATCGCCCACTGCGTTCGCCAGGTAAATGCGTGCTTCGAGGTCGTGGGGCTCTTTTTCGACCAGCTTGCGATACAGGGCGATGGAGGCGGAGTGGTCACTGCCGTGCTCTTTGGACTCGGCGACTGCAGCCTCGATGTAAAGACGATCAGTTTTGCTCGCCTTTCCTTCCCGCTTCACGGCCTCAGCGAGCGCCTGCTTCGCATATTCCTTGGTGGGATCGCCGCGAAATTGTTCGGCTTGCGCAAGGCCCCAGTAGCACATGGCGCAGTCAGGATCTTTGCGGATGGCCTCTTCGAATGCTTTCGCCGACTCGTATTCCCAGAAATCGTGAAGCAGGCTGATTCCCTGATCGAACCATTGCTGCGCTTCGGGGGTGGCTTTGATGGCGATATGCGAATTGCCGATACCGGTCATCTTGATGGGGACATGGAGTTGACCCGGCGGCGGTACCGGAATGGCGTCGTCCATCGGCATGGCGCCCATGGACTGCGCATAAGCGTGAGACGCGCAGAGGAAGGCGGAGACGAGCAGGAGGGAAGCCGCAAGCCGCATGGACAAGACTATAGAACATGAACGAAGTCTTTGGCTTCCCACGGCCTGCCCTCCCGCTGGGTCCCCTTGACGTATCGATGGCGCGTCGGCATCAAATCCTCATGTGACTGTATCATTCAATACAAAGACCTTATGCCCCGAGCAATCCCGACGCATTTCATAGACCGTGAACCGGTGGGGACCCTCCGGTGATTCGCGCGCTCGTTGATTTTGCCCTCAAGAATCGCTGGCTGGTTCTCGGCGGGGCGGTCGTCCTGACGGTGTGGGGGATTTTCTCGTTCCGCGCGTTGCCGGTCGAGGCCTATCCCGACGTCGCCAATAACTACGTTCAGATCATTACGCAATGGCCGGGCCGCTCGGCCGAGGAGATCGAGCGCCAGGTCACGGTTCCCGTAGAAATCCAGATGGCCGGCATTCCGCGCCTCGCTCACCTGCGTTCGACAACGCTGGCCGGGCTTTCCAGCATCATGCTGATCTTCGACGACGGCACCACCAGCGACGTGAACCGTGAACACGTGTTGGAACGGCTCAGCCAGGTCAACCTCCCTGCAAACCTGGTTCCGCAGATGGGTACCGACTGGAGCCCCGTAGGCCAGATCTACTGGTATACCGTCGAGAGCAGCAATCCTGCCTACGACGTCATGGAACGCAAGACACTCCAGGACTGGACCCTCGAAAAGGCATTCAAGGGAGTACCCGGCGTGGTCGATGTCTCCAGCTTTGGAGGACCGACCAAGGAGTACCAGATCGCGCTCGACCCCGACAAACTGGTGGCTTATGGCCTCAGCATTGGACAGGTTGAGCAGCAGATTGCGGGCAACAATACCAACGGCGGCGGCAGTTTTATCGAGGAAGGCGCGCAGCAGGTCAATGTGCAGGCGCAGGGCCTGTACAACAGCGTCCGCGATATTGAGCGGACCGTTGTGAAGACGCAGAACGGCGCCCCGGTGCGCATAAGCGACATTGCGACGGTGAGGCAGGGCGCCAGGATTCGACTCGGCCAGATCGGAAAATCGTTCCGCCGCTCCGACGGAATGATCGTCGATAACCCCGACACGGTCGAAGGCATCGTGCTTCTGCAAAAGGGCGATGACGCCGAGCCGGTGCTCAAGGGGATTCATGACGAGGTCAACAAGCTGAATCACGGCATGCTCCCTCAGGGCGTAAGTATCGTTCCTTTCCTCGACCGCTCCAACTTGGTGAAATTCACGGTGACCACCGTGGAGCACAACCTGACGGAAGGAATGATCCTGGTGGCGATCGTTCTTTTCCTGTTCTTGGGTAATGTGCGCGGCGCCATCATCGTCTCGCTCACCATTCCCTTCGCCCTGATGTTTGCGGCCATCTGCCTGAATCTGAGCCGCATCCCAGCCAACCTGCTTTCGCTCGGCGCCCTCGACTTCGGCATGCTCGTTGATGGCTCAGTGGTCATGATCGAAAACATCATCCGCCACCTGGCACACCATGAGGGTTACCGCACTCCTGGGGCCAGGATCCAGGAGGCTGCGCACGAGGTGCAGCGGCCGGTGTTCTTTGCGCGCGCCATCGTCATCACGTCGTACCTGCCGATCTTTACCTTGCAGGCGGTTGAGGGGCGGCTCTTCAAGCCCATGGCGTGGACCGTGTCGTTTGCCCTGTTTGGCGCGCTCGTCTTCTCCATCGTCATTGCCCCAGTCCTGGCCAGCCTCTTGTTTGCCCGGGGAGCCACGGAGTGGCGCAACCCGCTGATGGTTTGGCTCACCGACAGATATCGCGTTGCGGTCCGATCGGCCATCGAACACCGGTACCGGACAGTCGCCGCCTCTGCGGTTCTGTTCGCCTTCGGCATCTATCTCGCCGTCGGCGGACCCATCGGATCGGAATTCCTGCCGCACCTCGATGAAGGTTCCATCTGGGTTCGCGGGACGCTGCCTCCCAGCGAAGGCCCCACGGCTTCGATCAACTTTGCTAATCGAGCGCGTGTCGTCATGGCGTCGTTCCCCGAAGTAACGCAGGTCGTAAGCCAGACCGGACGGCCCGACGACGGCACCGATACGACTGGCTTTTTCGACACCGAGTACTTCGTCGATCTCAAGCCCAAGGATCAGTGGCGGCCAATCTTCCGCCAGGACAAGGAAAACCTGATTGCCGCCATGGACTACCAGCTCTCCAAGTTTCCCGGAGTCCTTTGGAACTATTCGCAACCTATCTCGGACAACATGGAAGAGGCTGTTTCCGGCGTAAAGGGTGAACTTGCCGTGAAGCTCTATGGTAGTGACCTACGTACACTGGAGCACACCGCCGATGAGATCCGGGGACAGATGGCCACAGTGCCGGGAGTCGAGGACCTGGGCATCTTTCGTGTCATCGGCCAGCCCAACCTGAACCTCAAAGTGGACCGCGACGCTGCGGCACGCTGGGGTGTCAATGTCAACGATATACAGGATGCGATCCAGACCGCCGTCGGCTCCAACGCGCTGACACAAGTGCAGCAGGGCGAGGCACGCTTCGACGTCACCCTGCGCTATCAGCAGCCATACCGCGATACACAGGAAGCGATCCAGAACATCCGCCTGCTCGCGCCCTCTGGCGAACGCGTCTCCCTCGCTCAGCTCACGCAGGCGTCAACCGACGACGGCGCCGAGGAGATCTATCGTGAGGGAGGCCAGCGCTACATCGCCATCAAATACTCGGTGCGAGGACGAGACTTGGGATCTACGGTCGAGGAAGCTATCGCCAAGGTTGAGAAAAACGTGCACTTGCCCACCGGCTACCACCTGGAATGGGCAGGCGAATACGCCAGCCAGAAGCGCGCCAATCAGCGCATGGCTTTGATTGTCCCCATCACCATTGCAGCAATCTTCATCATCCTTTACACCATGTTCAGCTCCTTCAAGTGGGCCATGGTCACGCTGATCAGCGTCGCGATGGCTTCGGTGGGTGGGCCGCTCGCGCTGTTCATCACCGGCACAAACTTCTCCGTCTCCTCGGCGGTGGGATTTCTCGCGCTTTTCGGCGTCTCCGTGCAGGTGGGCGTCATCATGATCGACTTCATCAATCAGCTTCGGGCACGTGGCAGCACCATCAAAGAAGCCGCCATCGAAGGGTCCGTCCTGCGCCTGCGCCCCATCATGATGACCATGCTGGTGGCGACGCTGGGCCTTCTTCCTGCGGCAGTTTCTCACGCTATCGGCTCCGACTCGCAGCGGCCGTTCGCCATCGTGATCGTCGGCGGCCTGCTGGCCAATCTGGCGATCAGCATCTTCCTGATGCCGACGCTCTACGTGTGGGCCGCGCGAGATAACGATGTATTGCCCGCACCGGAAGAGTCCCTGGAAGTCTGAGAAGCGGCAACCTGGGCGTGGGACCCGAGCAAGGGCGTCCACCAACGCGCGGCTTGCACCCCAGGCCCATGCACGCAGCGCGCCCCAGTCGTCGGGCCTGCGCAGCTCGTCGTGATTGACGGAGGCCGATGATTCCCTCCAGGCCGGCTCCATTGCCGGCCTGCACGCTGGTAGGTATGTACTCCGCGTAACCCCAGCCGCGCGCCAGCACCTGCTGCCAGCTCGGATCCTAGCCTGCCGCGAACGTCTGCGGAAAGCGTCGGGCCAGTGCCTCGATCACTTCGCGGCTCCACCCAAACTCCATGATCACGGGAACCGAGCCCTTGGCGTGCGCCGGTGTGGTCAACGTGAGATCGATGTTCACTGCATTCAACACCCGACGGGCAACCGCCAGCTGAAAGCGCACGATCCGAGGGCGAAAGGCACCGCGGAACCACGGGAAGCCGGTCATGGTTCAAGGCCGGTCCGGATCGGCCGATAAGCAAATTGACTTCCTTCAGAAAGGCCCTGCCGTTATGCGCATTCAATGGCTGCGAAACTTATCCATCGCTCGCAAATTCACCGTCGCGTTTGGAATGGTTTGTGT
>Ga0335069_10002395_pt1 | contig 28947 bp, 26 predicted proteins | sample Lox_Sample_11_FD_206714 | JGI IMG/M metagenome (GOLD analysis project Ga0335069, IMG submission 206714) | Soil microbial communities from Loxahatchee National Wildlife Refuge, Florida, United States - Lox_Sample_1.1 | ecosystem: Environmental > Terrestrial > Soil > Wetlands | place: USA...
GAGCCCAGTGCCCGCGGCCCAAGCGGCGCGACGGCACGCCCTCCTCGTTGAGCGTCCTAAGGATCGCCGACTCGGACGAACCTTCGGCGAAACTCCGGAAGATCCTTAGAACGATCGCGGCCTCGGACGGGTCGATCGTCATCCGGTATCCCTCGGGACGTGGCCGCCCCTTCTTGTCCATCCGGATTTGACCTACCGGAACCGATCGGAATCCGTATGTCGCCTCCCCGACTATGAAGCCGCGTTGCTTCTGCCCGAGCTGACCGCGGAACGTTTTCTTCCTGAGGTCGGTGAGCTGGAGCTCGTTGAAGATGCCGCGGATCTGGATCCCGACCGTCGACTCCTCGTCATCCGTATCGAGCCCGTCCGCGACGGACACCACCCGCACACCGATGAATCGAAGTTCCTCGAGGACCGAGAGCATGAGCAGGGCGTTTCTCGCAAGGCGCGAGAGGTCGTCCACCAGCACGACCTGAAACAGCCCTTGCTCGGCCGCAGCTCTCAGAGCCGTCAGGCCGGATCGGTCGGAGAGGCTTCCGGACGTGGCCTCGTCGGCGTATACGTGCTCGGCAAGGACCTCGTATCCGCGCTCGGCTGCAAGACGCCGGCAGCTCGCGATCTGATCGGTGATGCTCTCCGGCCTCTGATTCTCCGAGCTGTAGCGGGCGTAGATTGCCGCCCTCACCTTTCGACCTCCATCTCGCGAGTTCGATCCGGTCCTGCGGATCCTTCAGGTTCAGGTGTCAGCAGCCTGAGGTATTCCGCCGCGATCTCCTCGGCGAGGTGATCGAGGAGCGCGAAAACCTCCGGCGCGAGGGGCTCTTCGGGCAGCCTCGTGAGACCGTCCGCGGGTCCTACGCCCGAGCGACGCGGGGGACGCATCCGGATAATGATAGACGGTGTCTATCATCCTTGTCAACGGCGACGACTATCGGCCCATGCGGAGGCCCTTAGCGACCTCAGTCACGCTGACCTCTATCCTGGCCTCCCTGCTTCCCTCGGGCCCGCCGAGGCCTTCACCAGGGGTCCGCAGAGTCAGTTCCGGAATCCGCCTCGGTACGGGCGGCGGACGCCGCGCTCCGAACCTCGTGAAATCGAGGGGGCCGAAGAGCCTCGGCGCTTTGCTCCCGGCCGCCAGAAGGAAGAAGAGCTGCTCTCCGTCCTTCACGAGAATCCGCAGATCGACCTCGTCGGGACCGCGAAGGCTGGTGACGATGTTGAAACTCGGATCACTCTCTCGCACGGCGTCGGCGAAACGCCGCAGGACACGAACCACCGCGGCAACGACCGTGACTGGCAGTTCCAGCTTCCTGAGCCTGAGCGCCAGCGCGAACTCCAGAATGTTCCGTTCCGAAAAGAGCCGACTGCTCCCTCGTCCGCGAGCGTCGCCCAGGTCAGGGACGACCGCACCCTTCTCGCAAAGGTAAATCAGTCGATGTTGCGGCTCGCGCAGCAGTCGACTGACCTGAGCCAAGGTCCATTCCGTCACAACTCGCATGATAGCGGCCGCCCGACCCTCCCCGCACACGAGTGCGACTAGAAGGACCAGGGGCTATTCGCCGCAGCCCACGGAACAGAACGGGCCCCGATTACGGACTACCATTCCTCCCCAAGAGAGAACGAAGTGCATCTCCTCCTCACAGACGAAACAAACCTCAACGCCACCACACAGGCACGGTTCTTCGTCTACGGAGGACTCTTCATCGACACAGAATCACTACCGGCCCTTACGGCGCGCATCAACACCATCAGGAAGACTGCTGGCTACAAACCGGCCGACGAATTCAAATTCGACACGCGCTCCCGCCCGCCACAGGTCACCGTCCAGGGCGCGAAAGAAGCGAAGCGAGAAACCATCAGCGCCTGCCAAGAGACCGGCTGCCAGTTCATCGCAAGCCTCGTGCTCCACGACATCGCGAAAAAGAAGTCCCAGGCAGCACTCATCGAATGGGGCATGAACACGGTGATCTCACAGTTCCATCAATACCTCGCCCAAAGGGACACCCACGGCATCGTGACCGTTGACCGCCTAACGAACCATAGCGAGTACCAGCTACTCGCGAAGCGATTCACCACCGGACTAGAACTCCAGAAGGCCACCACCCTACGACTAGAACGCGTCCACCTCTTCAGTGCCACCTGCAACAACGCCAGTCACGCCAGCAGCGCTCTCGACATCGTCCTCGGAGCTTTTCGCTACTGCATCAACGACACCAGAGGCACCGCCGCCGCCAAAGAAATGATGAACACTGTCGTCCCACTCCTCTGGCACGAACGCGATGGCGACAACATTCTTGCTCTCGAACGAGGGCTCGTCTTCCGGCCGAAGGCGGTGAGAGTCCCTGCGTATCAGAAGGCCTACGACGATCTTTTGGACCACATCAACACCCTCCTCAAAGGCACACCCTAGGGAGAGCCACGCCGGGCACGCCGCGATGAACGGTCGCGCGTCGACTGCGATTCTGAGTGGGAAGAAGAGCGCACGGACCCTCCATGAACTCGCCACTCGACTCGCGAGTCTCAAACGGGGTAAGGCGGCTCAGCCACCGCGAGGGGCGAAGATCTTTCGACCAATCAGGAACCCTGAACGGCGAGTCGATCGAGCCTCATCGGGCGATGGCACGTCGAGGTAAACGTGGAGCCGACGTCAGCCTGGCGCGCGGCACAGTCGCTCCGACCAGCGGCGGGGCGCTCTCGTCGATCGCGTGCGGCAGGCCGGCCTCGTCCCACCAGCAGCGGGCCCGCTCTTCGGTCCAGAGTTGGTGCAGCCCGAGGGCCGCTAGCCTCGCACTGAACTCGCGCGCGCTTTCAGGCCTTTGGTTCGGGTCCTTCTCGAGGCACGACATGACCAAGTCCTCGAGCCCCGCATGGAATGAACGTCTGAGGCGCTCCGAGGGTCTCCTCGGCGGCGTCTGCACATGATCCATCAGCACCTCCATCGGCGTCCGCCGCTTCAACGGGAAGACGGTCTCGCCGGTGAGAAGGTTGTAAGCGACGCAGCCGAGTGCATAGAGGTCGACGCGGCCATCGATCTCCTTCTTCCCGAGTGCGACCTCGGGCGACATGTAGCCGGGCGTGCCGGTCACGAGGCCGCCGGCCGTAAGATCGGCGGGCGCCCGCGCCGTAACCGCCTTGACGAGCCCGAAGTCGAGGACTTTCACGAAGTCGAGGTCGAGACCGTAGCGGCAGACGAAGATGTTTCCAGGCTTGACGTCGCGGTGGACGAGGCCCGCCTGATGAGCTTCCGCGAGCGAATGGCAGGCCTGGAGCAGGAGATGCGCGACTCGCTCCTGCGGCAGGGGCCCGAAGCGGGACACCATCGTGTCCAGCGCGAAACCGTCGAGGAGCTGCATGACGTAGTAGAAGGAGCCGTCGTCCGTCGCACCGAAGTCGTAGACCTCGATCGTGTGCGGGGAGCGCAGCGCCGCCGTCGTCCGCGCCTCTCTCTCGAAGCGCGCGAGCGTCTCCCTCGCGTTGAAGTCGCTGGAGGCCGACGGACGGATCAGTTTGACTGCTGACGGCCGCGCGAGCATCCGATGCTCGGCTCGCCATACTTCCCCCATTCCCCCGCGGCCGAGGAGCGAAACCAGCCGGTAGCCTCCCATCTCTCGCACCCTCGCCGTTTCGGCGCGCAGCCTGTACACAATGCGGGAGCCGACGACGGCCGTCACCGCCGCGACGCATGTCGGCAGGAAGATCTGAGCGAGAAAGAGCGGCCTCGGAAGGCTTGCACCGGCCGCGACGTCAACGAAGAGAGCTAGCGGGTCCATGAGCGCCGCCGCCACGGTCGCCGCAAGTGTCTTGCCTCGCGTCGACGGGACGATGAGAGGGAAGACGACGATCCACATCGCGACCGGAGAACACCCGCGCGGCAGGAGGTCCGGCGAGATCGGCATGCCGTGGAAAAGGACGCCGATGAGGAACGCGTAGAGGACCTCGTAGGCGAGGCCGTGGTCGAGAATTCGGTCGGGATCGGCCCCCCTGCGTTTCGCGAGCGCAAACATCGCGAAGGAGACGACGACCGATCCCGCCTGGGCGAGCAGCCGCAGCTCTCCACCGTAGTGAGGCCTCTGGGCGCGATGGAACACGAGCGACTCCAACGCGGCGATCCCGATCGCCAGGAACCCGGCAAGGAGAGCGAAGTTGGCGAGCCGCCTGACGCCGGCCTCCCGCAGCTTCGGCGGGAGGGCTCCCGACCCCGAGCGCGGGGCACTGGCTTCCGACCCCGTCTCGGCCTTGTAGACCCGGGCGCGCGGGCGGTCCATCACGAGCGTCACGCGAGCGTCCCGTGCCGGAGGAGCAAGTCGAGCCACTGGCGACATTTGGAACACGCGGCTTCCGAGAGCTTTAGGGTGTCCGTGATTCCGCCGCACAGCGGGTCGTGACCAGGGAGGAGGTGCGGGCGAAAGCTGAGGATCTCGTTCCAGATGTCTGTCTTCTGGTACTGAAAGACCTCGAACTTATGTCGTCCCGGGAGACCTGGACCGGCGCCCTTCGCCACGCTGGACCTCCCTTACTCGCCGAGCGGCGCCAGGTGCCCCATCTTCCCCGCGCGGAACCGAGCAAAGGCCGCGTTGATCTGCGCCAGGTCGTTCATGATGAAAGGCCCGTGCATGAGGACCGGCTCACGTATCTCGGGACCTGAGAGGAGGAGAAACTGGGCGGGGTGAGAGGCCGGGAAGACCACCACTCGGCCGCCGCCGTGGAATGCCACTGCGTGCTCAGCCTGTACATTCTGCTCGCGGCCGTCGGAGTGGATGACGACTGCGCCCGTCAGGACATAGACGAGAGCGTTGTGATCGTTCCCGACTTCGAACGTGACCTTTCGACGCAGTTTGACGTCGAGCAGTGTGAACGATTCGGCGGGAACGAGTGGCGATAGAACGCCGTCGTAACCCCCGACAACGACCTGCACGCTGTCCCCGGCGTCGCTTCGCCATTGCGGCACCCCGCCGCGGTCGAGCCGGAGGACTCGCGGCTCCGTAAACTTCCTCTTCGAGCTCAGGTTGACGAAGATCTGGAGACCGTGCAGCTCACGGCCAGGGTCGGCGGACGACTCTTCGTGCATCATCCCGCTCCCCGCCTCCGTCCAGACGATGCCGCCCGGACCCACGACGAGATCGTTCCCCAGCGAGTCGCGGCTACGCAGCTCTCCCGGTGAGTCCTCGAGGACATAGGTGATCGTGGAGAATCCTGCGTGCGGGTGTGGTCCGAAAGGTCGGCCACGCACCCGGAAGTCGTCGCAAATGACGACGGGAGAGGCAGATTTGCCAAACAATTGGAGGTCTAGGCTCTTCGCGGAGAAGCTGCCGCCGTTACCTTGTGGCCGTGCGGCAATCACGGGCGAAAACTGAGTCGACATCGGTTCACCTCCCAGCGGGATTGTCCCGATCACCGGGCGCTCGCGCGCGCGGCGCCGACGCTCGCTGGCTCGCTCGCCGGCGTGAGCTCGGCGCGGGCGCGGAACAACGGGCGAAATGCCCCGCGGTACGACCACGAGAGGAAGATCTCGAGCCCGAGAACAAGGAGTGGGACTCCCAGCGCCGAAGGGGGAGCCAGGAAAATATGGAAGCCGATGATGTTCGCGAGAATTGGCGCGAGCACGGCCAAAGCGAGCGGTACGAAGCGGCCGGCGAGGAGCGCGAGGCCGGCGACCAGCTGTGTGCCGTAGAGAAGCGGCAAGAAATAAATGCTGGCGGCAAGTCCGCCGAAGAACGCGTTGGCCGAGGCGCTCATGGGCGCCTTATAGAACTGCAGGAACCCGTTCAGACCGAAGACGACGAAGACGAGGCCGAGGAGAATTCGCGCGATGGTCGTACCCTTGGGTTTCATGGCGTTGCTGTCTTCCTTCCTGTTATGACTTTGTTGTGTTCTCAGTGGGCGGGTGGGTGGACGACGCCGACGGGGCGGGGTTTTCCGGCGTCTCCTTCGTCAGGGGGAAGGCCTCCCAGCCGCCACCGAGCGCCTTGTGGAGGGCCACCAGGTCGGCGGAAACGGCTGTCTCGCTCTGTGCAAGGGAGGTCTGCGCTGCGAACAGGTTGCGCTGGGCGTCGAGTACGGAGAGGAAGTCGCTGAGCCCGCGGAGATAGAGTTGTGTCGCATATTGGGCCGCACGCTCGTTCGACCGGGCGGCCGCGGCGAGGATCTCCCTCCGGTCGCGCTCCCTGTTGAACGAGAGGATCGCGTTCTCAGCGTCCTCCATCGCGGTGAGGATCGACTGGCGGTATACGATCAGCGCCTGTTGGGCCTGGGCGTCGTGCACCTCGATGTTGGCGCGGATCTGCCCGCCCTGAAAGATCGGCCAGGTGAACGACGGGCCGATCGACAAGAGCCTGCTCGCGGCTGAGAAGAGGTTGCTCGTTGATGCGCTGGACAGCCCGGCGGAGCCCGTGAGTGAGAACTTCGGATAGAGGTCAGCCGTCGCGACTCCGATGCGCGCCGTGGCGGCAGCAAGCTGGCGCTCGGAGCGCCGAACGTCCGGACGCCGGCGCAGGAGGTCCGACGGCAGACCCGCCGGGAGCGCGGACGGCGCGGCGGGGATGGGGCTGCTCGCGGAAAGCTCGGCTACCAGAGAGCTCGGAGGCTCGCCAAGCAGCACGCCAAGCCGGTGTACCGCATCCCCCGCAGAGATCTCGAGGGTCGGAATGGTGGAAGCGGTCGTCTCGACCTGCGCCTCGGCCTGCGCAACGGCGAGGTCCGTACCGAGACCGCCCTGATAGCGGGCCTGCGTGAGATCGAGGGTGTCCCGCTGTGAAGCGAGGTTCTGACGGGCGACCTCGAGCTGACGCTGGTAGCCGCGCAGGTCGATGTAGTTGGTCGCCACCTCTGCCAGCAGCGTGAGAAGGACGTCGCCGCGATCGTAGATCGACGCGGCGAGGTCGGCGTTCGCCGCCTCCACTGCGCGCCGGTTCCCGCCGAAGACGTCGATCTCCCAGCTTGCGTCGAGGCCCGCCTGAAAGAGACTCGTGGGCGGGAGCGTTCCCTGCTTGCTGCGCGCATACGACCCGGTGGCGCCCGCCTGCGGCAGAAGGGCGGCCTTCGAGATGAGGCGGTTGGCTCGGGCCTCGCTCACGCGGGCCTCGGCAAGCTGGACGTCGAGGTTCGCCCGAGCTGCCCGATCGATGAGCGAATCGAGCTCCGGATCCCCGAACGCGGTCCACCAGTGGGATGGTGTCTCCGGAGCGGGCTCGCTCGCCGCGGGTGCCTCGCTCCAGCCTGAGGGGACGGCGACCTTGGGTGGCTGGTAGCCGGGACCGACGACGCACCCCGTCAGGGCAAGGAGGAAAAGAGCGGGGCTTGCCGAGAGATTTCTGCTCACGACGCCCTCCCGTCGGCGCTCGCAACCGCCCCTTTCTCGACCGAAGGCGCCTCGATGAACACGTCCATCTGCTGACCGACGTAGACCGGCAGCGCTCCCTCGTCGAAGCTGTAGATCACTTGCAGCACTCTCGTGTCGACGCGCTCGGTACTCGATCCGGTGAGCGACGTCTTCGGAATGACGTACGGCTCGATGCGTACGAAGCGCAGGGCTGTCTTCAAAGAGGGATTCCCGCGCACGGTGGCCGTCGCCTGAGCGCCCGGCCGAAAGCGCCACGCCTCGTTCTCGTCGATGTCGACCCGCACGTGGAGCCGCGAGTCGTTGCCGAGCACCATGAGCGGCGTTGCGAGAACGCCGGCCTGCGCGAACTCGCCAGGCCGCGTCTTGATCTGGAGGATCTGTCCGGGCACGAGCGCGCGGACTGTGCGACGTCTGATCTCCGTCTGGTTCTGCTCGACCTCAGCCTTGGCCGCCGCGACCGCCGCCTCGTCGATGGCGACGGTAGCGCGCCGGTTGTCGAGGTCCTCGATGCTGATCGCACGCTTGTCGGGGACGCTCTCGGCCAACCGGAGCTCGTTCCTCGCCTGGGCGAGATTGGCCTCGGCCTGCTTCACGTGCGCCTGCGCCAGCAGCAGGTTGGCGTCCGTGTCCCGATGGTCGAGCTCGAAGAGCGGATCGCCGGCGCGCACCTTGTCACCGATCGCCACGTCGATCTTCGTGACGATGCCGGAGACGGGCGTGCCGACAGCGATGTTCTCGGTCGACGCCTCGATGATGCCCGCGCCCGCCACGAAGGTCCGGAACGGCGCGCGGGCCGGCTGTGCGACGGGTTGGGAAACGGGCTTCGGCTTGTTGCTGCCGACGACGGATCCGACCCCGGCAAGCAGGCCGACGAGGGCGAGCAACGGGAGGATGTACTTTCGGATCACTGGACACCTCCTTGGGTGTGGTTGTCGGAAATGGACTCGATGTGCCCGTCGTCCATGCGCGCGATGCGGTCCGCGAAGCCGAAGATGCGCGCGTCGTGCGTAACCACGATGAGGGTCCGGTCGGGGCCGTGGGCCACGCGCCGCATGATTTCCATCACGGTCTGCCCCGTCTCGTGGTCAAGCGCGCTCGTCGGCTCGTCGCACACGATGAGCCGCGGCTCGTGGACGAGCGCCCGCGCGATCGCCACGCGCTGCTGCTGCCCGCCGCTGAGCTCCGCCGGAAGGGCGTGTGTGCGGCTCCCGAGCCCGACGGCATCGAGCACCTCGCGAGAGCGCGCCATCGCCTTCACCCGGGGCACCCCCTTGATGAGCAGCGGGACGGCCGCGTTCTCCGCGGCGGTCAATGCGGGCAGCAGGTTGTAGGCCTGGAAGACGAAACCGATCGAATCGCGCCGGAAGGCCGCTCGCTCCCTCGCGCTCATCGCGCGGAGATCGCGGTCGAGAACGTGCACGTCGCCCGACTCTTGATCGAGGATGGCCGCGATTACCGAGATCAGCGTCGTCTTTCCGCAGCCGGAAGGGCCGACCAGCATCAAGAGCTCGCCGCGCCGGACCTCGAGGTCGACGCCGCGCAGCGCCGTCACCCGCGCCTCGCCAGATCCGTACGTCTTGACGACGTCCCGGCAGAGCACAGCCACTTTGTTGGCGGGCTCCGGGTCTCGACCGGCGGCTGGAACGCTCTGGATTTCGTGGTTCATTGCTTACCCCTTGAAGACGATCGCGGGCTCGAGCCGCACGACCTTCCAGATGCTGAGAAGAGACGCGAACATGCAGATGAGGCCGACCGCGCCACCGCTGATCACGAGGATCTGCCACAGCATGCGGAACGCGAGCTCGGTGTTTCGGCTTCCAAACCCGATCATCGAAGCGGCCCCTACGCCGAGCCCATAGCCGATGAACCCTACGATCACGGCCTGGAGCAGGATCATGCGCAGCAGGGTCCAGTTCCCCAGACCCATCGCCTTGAGCGCGCCGAACTGCCGGAGGTTGTCGAGGGTGAAGTTGTAGAAGGTCTGTCCGGCGACAGCGGTCCCGACGATGAACCCGAGCACGACTGCGATCCCGATGTTGATCGGGATGCCCGTGTACTTGATGAAGTAGTCGACGGTGAGCTGCTTGAACCCCTCGCGGGTGTAGGCGGAAAGGCCCGTGTTGCGCGCAATGCGCTCGCAGAGCGCCTTCGGGTCCTGCCCCGGCTTCGCCTTGACGAGAACGAATGAAAGAAGACGGCGTTCCGGCGGCGCGATCGCGAGCGCGCGCTGATAAGTCGTGTAGACGATGGGCTGCGACTGGAACGTTCGCGTGTTTCGCGAGATCCCGACGACCATCGCGCGGTTGTCGTTGATCTCGAGCACGTCGCCGATCGCGAGGGGCGTCTTCTTTCCGCCGGGCACCGCCGGGGGCTTTGCGAGCTTGTCGGCCGCTCCCACCTCGTCGACGATGACCCCATCGGCGCGGCGGAGATCGGCGAGTTTGCCCTGCACCATCTCGGGTGGGCCCCCGATCAACGTCGCGTCGTCGAGGCCCATGACGTTCACGCTCTGGAAGTTGCCGTCCTGGAGCCGCGCCCTGAGGAGCCCTTTATAGAGGGGCACCGCCCAGTCGACGCCTTCGACCCCGCGCACGCGCTGGAGCATCGTGTCCTGCATCGGCTTGGCGTCGTCGATGAACTGCACTTTCGGGTCCATGGCCCAGATGTCCGGCTGCCCGAGGTCGGTGATCGTCCCGAAAGTGCGCGTCATTAAGCCCACGAAGATCGCGGACTGCTGAGTGATGAGCAGCGACGCGAAGGCGACGCCAAAGATGATGCCGAGGTACTTGGCCCGATCGCCGACCAACATTCTGAAAGCGATGAAATTCATGGAGTCGCTGCCCCTTCTCGCGTCGCGTCCGCGACGATCTCCTCGCGGATCGCCTTCATGAGGCAGCCTTGGGCGAGGATCTCGACGCCGGCGCTATGAATCGTTGAGAGAAGTGTCTTGCCCGGTCCGTCGACGAAGCGGACATCCATGAGTTCGATCCGAATCGCCTTGCGCGGGCTCGCCTCGCGCGCGCGGCGGAAGCAGTCGCGAAGCTCGTCGACCCAGGGACCCTGCAGCCGGCCCTCGAGTCGCAGAACGAGCGCGCTGTCTGTGTTGTCTTGAGTGATTCGGAGCATGCCCGCTCCACCGCAACCCGTGTGCCCGGAGGCCCCCGTGCTAACCCAAGCAGAATCAATGGCGACTGGTTCCTCGGTGCCAAGCCTGCTGCCGATCCTTCGGCACGTGCCCAAGGGCCGGCTCGGGCCGATGAAGCGGGGGGCGGTGGAGCGGCTGAGCCGGGCGGGGGATACTTAAGCGATGGTGCCGTCCGGAGCGACGCCCACAGTCTTCGTCGTCGACGACGACGACGACGTAAGGCGGTCCATCGCCGAGCTGCTCAGGTCAGCGGGGCTGCGCTCGGAGACGTTCGGAACGGCGAGAGAGTTCCTGACTCGCGCGAAGTCTGACGGGCCGAGTTGCGTCGTCCTCGACCTCAGCCTGCCGGGTATGGACGGACTCGACGTGCAACGCGAGCTCGCCCGCACCGGAGACACGACACCGATCGTCTTCGTGACCGGACATGGCGATATCCCGACGAGTGTGACGGCCATGAAGTCAGGTGCCGTGGAGTTCCTGACGAAGCCGTTCGACGACGAGCGGCTCCTCGACGCCGTCCGTCAGGCACTGGGCCGCGACGAGATCGCCCGCCGTGAGCGGAGCGAGGTGGCCGTGCTCGAGAGCCGTCACGCGTCGCTGACGCGGCGCGAGCGCGAGGTTATGGATCTCGTCGTCTCGGGAATGCCCAACAAGCGCGTTGCCTCGCATCTCGGGACGAGCGAGGTCACCGTGAAGATCCAACGCGGCCGCGTGATGAAGAAGATGCACGCAGAGTCGCTCGCCGACCTCGTGCGGATGGCCGCGCGGCTCGAGGTGCCGCAACCTGGGCGTCATACGAAGGGATGATTGCGCGGCGCGACACCGCGCAGCATAGTTTGACCGATGGTTGCTGACGAGTCCGATCCGGTTTCCATCGTCGACGATGATGAGTTCATGCGCGCCGCCCTCCTCGGGCTGCTCAAGGAAGCCGGGATTTCCGCGCGCGCCTTCGCGTCCGCGGAGGAATTCCTCGACTCGGGCCAGCAGCACCACTGCCCCTGTCTCATCGCGGACATCCGAATGCCGGGGATGTCAGGCCTCGACCTGCAGGCCAGCCTCAACGCCGAGCGGATCGGCCTCCCGATCATCTTCGTCACCGCACACGGCGACGAACGGATGCGGATGCAGGCACTGCGATCGGGCGCCGTGGAGTTTCTGTCCAAGCCATTCGACGAAGACGTGCTGCTGGACACGGTACGCGCGGCCCTGGCGCATCGAAGCTGAAGGAAGGTCACATGTCGACGGTCGCGTCCCGGGAGGCGGTCGAGATGGGGCAAATCGGCGATCGGCCCTCTGATGACCGGCGCTTCGCGCAAATCATCGGCGAAAGCCGCGCGCTCGAGGCCGTGCTCGGACAGGTCCAGCGCGCCGCCCCGACCGATTCGATCGTCCTCGTCCAGGGCGAGACCGGAACGGGAAAGGAGCTCATCGCGAGGGCAATCCACCTGCTCAGCAGCCGGTGTGGGCAGGCGTTCGCCAAGCTGAATTGCGCCGCCATTCCGCTGGACCTGCTCGAGAGCGAGCTTTTCGGCCACGAGAGAGGCGCGTTCACCGGTGCCGTCACCCAGAAGGTCGGCCGCTTCGAGGCGGCCCACAAGGGCACGATCTTCCTGGATGAAGTGGGAGACATCCCCCTGGCGCTCCAGCCGAAGCTGCTCCGCGTCCTCCAGGAGCAGGAGTTCGAACGTCTCGGGTCGACTCGAACACAGCGGGTGGACGTGCGGGTGGTCGCCGCGACGAACCGCGACCTGGCCAGTATGGTCGCCCAGGGACAGTTCCGCGCCGACCTCTATTACCGACTGAATGTCTTTCCCGTCTTTCTGCCGCCGCTGCGCGAGCGGCGCGAGGACGTGCCCGCGCTCGTTGCGCATTTCGTCGGGACCTTCTCCCGCAAGACGGGGAAGCGAGTCGAGCGGGTCGCTCCCGACGTCATGGCCGCGCTCGTCGCGTACGACTGGCCCGGGAACATCCGAGAGCTGCAGAACCTCGTCGAACGCGCCGTCATCCTGGCCGACGACGACGCGCTGCCCAACCCGCTGACGCTGCCGGGCTGGCGGACGCCGGCGCCAGCCTCGGCGGCACCGACCCTCCGCGATTCCGAGATCGCCCTGATCGTCAAAGCGCTGGACGCGGTCGACTGGGTCATCGGCGGCCCGACGGGCGCCGCTGCACGGCTCGGGATGAAACGCACGACCCTCCAGTACCGGATGAAGAAGCTCGGCATCACGCCCCGCGGCTGGCCTGGCAGCGACGTCTGCGCAGGCCCGGTCCCGACCACCCGGAGCCGGAACCGCCTCCAGTGAACGACACTCGTGGACCGTGGGCCGAGCGCACGTTCCGCGGACTGCTCGAGGCGTGTCCGGATGCAATGGTGATCGTCGATCGGCAGGGCACGATCGCCTCGATCAACGCGCGCGTCGAGACGCTCTTCGGTCATACTCGCGAAGAGCTCCTCGGGCGGGACGTGGAGGTCCTGCTGCCCGCGCGTTTCCGCGCGGCTCACGTCGGGCACCGGACGCGTTTCCTCGCCGATCCCAGGGTCCGGACGATGGGGACGGAACTGGATCTTTACGGCCTCCGGAAGGACGGGACGGAGTTCCCGGTCGAGATCAGCCTCGGCCCTCTGGAGACGGAAGACGGAATCGTCGTGATCAGCGCCATCCGCGACGTCACGAGCCGCAGGCGCGTCGAGGCGGACCTGCGGCGAAGCCGGACGTACCTCGACGAGGCGCAGCGGCTGAGCCGCACCGGAAGCTGGGCACGGAGCGTCGAGAGGCGTGACGTCGCCCACTGGTCGGATGAGGAGTTCCGCATCTTCGGGTTCGACCCGAAGTACGGCATCCCGTCGTGGGAGACCGTGAGCGGGCGCGTCCATCCGGAGGACCGGGCTTTGGTGCTCGAGAGCGTCGAGCGGGGGATCGCCGAGCGGGCGGACTTCTCCCTCGAGTATCGCCTCGTCATGCCCGAGGGCACCATCAAGCACATTCGTTCGGTGACCCATCCCGTGCGCGACGCGTCCGGGCGGCTCGTCGAGCTCGTCGGCACCACGATGGACATCACGGCCGAGAAGGAAGTCCTCGCGGAGCGCCAGCGCGTGGAGCAGGAGCTTCGCGCAAGCGAGGCCCGGTTCCGCACCTTCGTGGACCACGCGACGGACGCCTTCTTCCTGCACGACGAGCAATCGATCGTCCTCGACGTCAACCGTCAAGCCTGCGATGGATTGGGCTACACCCGTGCGGAGCTGATCGGGATGCACCCACACGACTTCGACGCCGGTTTGGACGAGGCAGCGATCGCACGGCTCTCGGAGCGTCTGGACGCCGGAGAGACGCTCACGTTCGAGAGTCTTCACCGCCGCAAAGACGGGTCCGTGTTCCCAGTCGAGATCCGCGCCCGCCAGTTTCGGCAGGGAGAGAGGCGGCTCCGTCTGGCCCTTGTACGCGACATCACTGAACGCAAGCGTACAGAAGACGAGCTGTCGGAGATGAAGGAGCGGTTCCACGTGCTGGCCGAGTCCGCACTCACCGGCGTCTACCTGATCCAGGAGGACCGCTTTGCGTACGTGAACCCGGCTATGGCGAGAATGTTCGGCTACACCGTCTCGGAGGTGTTGGGCCGGCTCGGTCCTCGAGATCTGGTCCATCCCGACGACCGCCACCTGGTGTCGGAGAACATCCGCCGTCGGCTCGCGGGTGAGACGGAAGAGGTCCGGTACGAGTTCCGGGGAGTGCGCAAGGACGGCTCCGTGTTTCCGGTCGAAGTCCATGGCCGCCGGATCGAACACGGCGGCCATATCGGCGTGATGGGAACGCTACTCGACAACACCGAGCGCCGGCGTGTGGAGGACGACCTGCGCGCGAGCGAGGCCCGTTTTCGAACGCTCGTCGACCACGCGACGGACGCCTTCTTCCTGATGGATGAAAAGGTGGCCGTGATCGACGTCAACCGGCAGACGTGCGAGAGCCTCGGCTACCGCCGCGAGGAGCTGATCGGAAAGCACCCGACGGACTGGGACGTCGGCCTGGATGAGGCGGCTATCGGAGAGTTGGTCCAGAGAGTCCAAGCCGGGGAGACGGTCACCTTCGACACGCTTCATCGGCGCAAGGACGGCACCGTGTTCCCGGTCGAGGTCCGCACGCGCCAGTTCCAACAGGAGGGGCGTCTCTTCTTCCTGTCTCTTGTCCGCGACATCACCGAGCGGAAGCGGGCCCAGGACGAGCTGCGGGAGGCGGAAGTCCGCTTCCGGACGTACGTGGATCACGCAACGGACGCGCTCTTCGTGCACGATGACAAAGGCATCGTCGTCGATGTGAACCGGCAGGCGTGCGAGAGCCTCGGCCACACGCGGGAAGAGCTAGCTGGCCGCTCCCCGGTGGAATTCGACCCGTCCGTGGATCGCGGCGCGGTCGACCAAATCAACGAGCGCCTGGAAGCTGGTGAGACCTTCGTGTTCGAGACGCACCATCGGCGAAAGGACGGGACTGTCTTCCCCGTCGAGGTCAACATCCGCCCGTTTTGGCACGGCGGTCACCGGTTCGCCCTCGCCCTGGCACGGGACATCACGGAGCGCAAACGGGCCGAGGCGGAGCGCGAACGGCTGCGTCAGATGGAGATGGAACTCGCGCGCATGAACCGGGTGACCACCATGGGAGAGCTGACCGCGTCGCTCGCGCACGAGGTCAACCAGCCGATTGCGGCGGCGATCACCGACGCCAAGATCTGTCTTCGCTGGCTGACCCGGAACGAGCCCGATCTGAACGAGGCGCGCGAGGCCGCCCGGAGGACCGTCAAGGACGCGACCAGGGCTGCGGACGTCGTCGGCCGCATACGCCAGCTCTTCAGGAGGAGCGGGCCCGAGCACGAGCCGGTGGATCTCAACGACCTTGTGATCGACATCGTCGCCCTTCTGCGGAGCGAAGCCGCGCGCTCTCGCGTCTCGCTCGACACCGATCTCGCGCCCCGACTCCCCTTGCTCAGCGGGGACCGCATCGGCCTGCAACAGGTGCTCCTGAACCTCATCCTGAACGCCATCGAGGCCACGAGAGTGGTAGACGGCCCCCGCCGGATCACCGTCGCGGCGCGGCTCGAGGAGGGAGATCACCTGCTCGTCTCGGTCTCCGATACGGGCGCCGGCCTGCCGACAGCCGACGTCCACGCTGTCTTCGATCCCTTCTTCACGACCAAGCCGGAGGGCACCGGGATGGGGCTCGCGATCAGCCGCTCCATCGTCGAGTCCCACGGCGGTCGGCTCTGGGCCACGGCGAACGCCGGGCCCGGCGCGACGTTCTTCCTCCGGCTGCCCGTCGCGGCGACGACGCAGACGTAGCGTCGCGTGGCGAGCGGATCGCGGCCGGTGTCGATCGCGCGTCGGGCGCCTCGTCCAGCCCTGCAGCAACGGTTTCTCGCCGCCGCCGGAGGGCTCGCAGTCGCGTCCTGCAGGGCTCACGCACCGCGCCGACTCCCGGCGTCGGGCGCGTCGGCGACCGAAACCTCCGTGGCACGGCTGTCGGATCCGGCGGTTCGCAGGGAGGTTGCCCGCCACGCGGTAGAGATCCACCCGGATTTCGGGCTCGCGTACGTCGAGTTCGACGATCAGGGACGGCTCTGGAATCGGAGCCAGGTGGAGCTCCTCGCCAGGACTCTCGAAGCGGAGGTTCGGCGGTCGGAGGGTGGCGGCGTGGGCGTCATCGTGCTCGCGCACGGATGGGAGCACGACGCAAGGGTCTGCGACGAGAACGTTGCCTGCTTCCGGGCGCTTCTGGCCCAGATCGCAGCCGAGACGGCGGAGGCGGCGCACCTCACCGGTTCACGGCCCCTCCGCATCGTGGGCGTGTACTGCGGCTGGCGCGGTCGCTCCATGACCTTTCCAGTCGTCGATGCGCTCAGCTTCTGGGCCCGGAAGAGGGCAGCGGAGCGCATCGGCGCTGGTGAACTTGTGGAGGTGCTCGCATATCTGGACCGATTCGTGAGGCACGAGAACGAGGATGGACGTTTCGCGGGGCTAACCGTGATCGGGCACAGCTTCGGGGGAACGATGGTCTACACCGCGCTCGCGAACACGCTCAAGGCCCGAATGATCGATGCGTACGAACAGCGCGGACGCGTGCCCGTCGCCGATAACGTCGTCAGGGGCTTCGGCAACCTCGTCGTCCTCGTGAACCCCGCGTTCGAGGCGTCGGCATACGCGCCGCTCCACGACCTCGCCGAAGCGATCGGGACCTTCCCGCCGCGGCAGACGCCGATCCTCGTCGTTGTTGGCTCGGAGACGGATTTCTCGAACCGCGTCTGGTTCCCGATGGGCCGCAAGATCGACGTCCTGACGCAGCGGACGGGACCACGGAGCGAACGTCCGCTCCTGACGACAGCGATCGGCTGGTACGACCCATTCACGACCCACCGCCTCGAAGCGATCGGGCGGTCGGGTGCGGCCCCGCCGAAGACCCACGTCGACGCCTGCCGCTGCAGCCTCCCCGTCGACGAGCTTCCGCCCGAGGAGACAAGGCAGCTTGCTGACTTCCTGAGGACGCGTCGGCTCTCCGATGCGGATGCCTCGAGCGAGGCTGGAGCGGCATGCGCCCAGGGTCAGGCGCTCGGCACCGCGCGCCTGACCTGCCTCCCCGGCACGTCGCCGACGACGCCTGTGTGGAGCATCCGGGCGAGCGACGAGGTGGTGCACGGCCATTCGGGCTTCTTCACCCGCCCGTTCCTCGACTTCCTGCGATACGTGATGATCGACGGATTCTCACGGGCGGCGAAGGTGGCCCAGTGACTCCTCCATGCTGCCGAGGAATCAAAATCCAAACCTGAGCTCTACGCCAATGAAGTAGCCATCGCGCGCGCCCGCCTGGTGAAGCGACTCGCTGTGCGCGAAGTACTCGGCGTCGACGGCACCGGCCAGATGCGGCGAGATCGTCCAGTCGAGACGGATCTGGGCATAGGCACCCGAGTAAGCGCTGCCGCGGCCGGCTGTGCCGGTGACCGGGATCGCAGGAAGAAGGTACACCGCATCGGCCGTGGTCTCCCGCCACAGGAGGGCGGCCGTCACCAACGCCGAGAGCTTTCTCGTGGGATGCACCATCGCCGACGACTTCAGATGCATGAAATTGGCGTAGCCCGGATAGCCGGCGAGCAACTCGTAAAAGCCGCTTGGAAAGAGCGGGTTGAAGGTGCCCAGGGTGTCGCCGCTCGGATCAGCGGTGCCCGAGGCGGCGTCAAACTGAAGCCCGACCCGCGGCGACCACGGCTGTGACTCCCAGGTGTAGCCGAACAGGGCCCCGACTCCCCAGGCGCGAACCGTCTTCTCTTCGACGTGGCCCCATTGCGCCATACCCTCGACGTCCCAGTCCCACCCGGTCGCCCGTCCCGCATACCGCACGTCGAAGACGTTGCGCCGTTCATGCCCGGACGCGGCCAGGTAGAAAGCGTTGTCGTCGCGAAGCTGGGTCGCGAACACCGACAGCGTTCCGGGCCCGACGTTGTGCCGCTCGACACGCGCGCCAGTAATTGTGAAGTCGGAGCTGCTCCGGTCGTCGAACGGCTCTTGGTCGCGCGTGTCCACCGGCCGGCTGTAGAAGGCGACCACACGCCAGTCCTTGCTCGTGTAGTCGACCGAGGCGGAATCGAAGGGTTGACGCACATTCGGGCCGTCGCGAATGTCAGCGAACCGCTGCAGGTCGAGCTGCGGCTCCTGGCGCCCGACCGAGATCTTGAACACACCCTGTTTCGCCGGTACGGTGACCTCTACGAAGGTTTGCTCGAGATCCAGTCGGTCCTGGTCGGCGGGCCCAACCAGGGTCTTTCCGGGAGCCCTCGCGTCGACGAGCTGCGTGAAGACTCGCACGTAAGGCCCCACGTGCAGGTCGGCGTGCAGCTGCACGCGGTCGAGCAGGTAATCGTCGGGGATAACAGGCGTCAGACGGAAGGACACCGATTCGAAACGCTCCCGGATCGTGAGCCCGAGGGAAAGATAGGTTCTGGGATCGGAGCCGATCGGAATGTACTTGATGGGGTCGAACGGATCCGTGCGGAATGCGGGATCGGCGAGCAACCGACCAGTCCTCCTGCCACCGGTAGAACCAGTTGATCTCGGGCCGCGACGGCTGGTCCGGCGTCTGCGGCCCCGCCGCGTTCGGCTCGGCCGCGGGTGCGTGCACGGCGGCCGCCAGCAGAAGGGCGGCCGCCGCGACCCGCGTTGATGCCGCGACGGACCGCCCGCGCATTACTTGCGCTCCTGTGTCGACGCGGCCTTCTGTGCTGCGGCAACGAACGGCACGCTCGGGTCGAACAGGATTTCCATGAAAGGCTTCATCGTGTCTTTCCGGTTCGAGTCGCGCTGCAGCTCGCTGATCAGTTGCACCCAGGTGGTTGGGCGAGCGCCGGCCTGGATGATGCGGTCGAGGCCGGCCCTGTTTGCCTCGGCCGAGGTGCCGCCGACGGCGTCGACGACCGGGTAGACGTCGTAGCCCTCATGCAACGCGTCGAGTGCGGGGAAGGCGAGACACACTTCGGTCCACAGCCCGGTCATGATCAGCTTCCGGCGACCTGTGGCCCTTACGGCCGCCACGACCTGCGGGTCCTCCCACGCGTTGAGTGTGGTTCGGTCGATCGGCTCGATGTCGCCCAAGACCGCGCGCAGCTCCGGGATCGTCGGCTTGTTGCCGACGCTCTTGACACCGGTCGTCGAGACGATGATCGGCAGGCCGTACGCTTTCGCGGTTCGGGCCACTCGCACGATGTTGTCCACGAGCAGGCGACGATCCATGGATTGAATCGAGCTCACGGCAATCGGCTGGTAGTCGATGATGATCAGCGCAGAGTTCTTGGGCGTGAGCAACTGATCTGCGATCTGATCGCGAATCATCAGACCCGCCTCGGTCTGTTGAGCCTTGATCGCAACCGGTGTTGCAGTTACAGCAACGATCGTCAAGAGTGTGATCAACCTCGCGCTGTGCTTGAGCATTTGCGCCTCCTTCTTGAGCTGTTGCGACTCGGTTGGCTGGCGGCTTCCCGAAATGGCGCGCGAGTCACGTGCGCGCCGGCCATGTGAGATCCGTGACCGTCCTCCGGGCCCAATCGGGATTTCCCCAGTCGGGGTGGAGGCAGAGCAGCTCGGCGCTCACCCGATCGACGATCTCGGCTTCCGAAAGGGCCGCCGCCCGAAGCTCGTCGACGCGCCGCCTGGCGAGCTCGAAGTATCCGCGGTGATTCGCGATCAGCTCTGGCCCGCCCACGTGGCCGTGTCCCGGCACCACGACGTCAGGACGAAGAAGGTCCATCCGGTTGAGCCGGTCGATCCACGGGACCACGTGCGATTCGTGGTCCCCAAGCACGCTGAAGGTGCGCTCCTCGACCAGATCACCCGTGAACAGGACCGCCTTCGATCCGGGGACGAGGATTGCCTGGTCGCCCCGCGAGTGTGCCCCGCCGAACTCGCGGAACTCGACGATCCGTCCTCCCCCCAGATCCAGGGTCAGAGTCCCCGTGTAACCGATCTGGGGCCGCGCGAACTCGACACCGTCGAGCATGGAGGCCAGCGCCGGCATCCGGTCCCGGAACATCTGCAGCAGAGTGGGGCCCTTTTCCTTCAGCTCGTTCCACTGCGCGTCGTTGTAGACGGTCGTCACCTCGTGCGCGATGACGTTTGCACCGAAGCCATGCTCGGGGTGGCAGTGCGTGTGGGTAAGAAACACGGGACGGGCGCCGCTGAGGCGGCGTGCCTGCTGCAGGACGGCTCGTGCGTTGTCCGGACCGAAGCCGGTGTCGATAACGAGCGTGGCCCGCGCCCCGACGATGACCCCGATATTCGGCACCATGGGGGTGTAATCCGAGTCTGGGATGACCCAGACGCCGTCGGCGATCTGCGTGATCGCGCTCGTCGAGACTGCCGGTGGGATCAACCGTCGGCTTGCGCTCATCTGTTCCCTCTTTCGCCGGGCGGCCGGTGGATCGCGGACGCTGCCCAGCGCCTTCTGCGCCTCCGATGAACCGACTGGGTCGAGCGCGCTCTGCGCGACGGCTGCCCGAGCACGAAGTGGAGATATCCGAACGCCTCCAGCTCGCGTGCGCGCCGCAGCGGGCCGACGTCGATTGCGCGCATACCGCCTTCCTCAAAGAGTCTGGCCACGAGACGTTTCGCCCCGCGATCGTCGGAGGCGAGAAGGACGTCTCGCGGCGGAGCCATCGGTTGCTCCGCCACGAGGCTGCCAGCGAACCCAGGGTTGAAGGCTTTTACGACTCTCGCTCGGGGCAGTGCTTGCGTGATTTCCTCCGCCGCTGAGCCCGCTTCCGGGTGGATCAGCTCGCCCGTCTCGAGGTCGACGGGGATGAGCAGGTCGACCACGACTTTGCCGTCGAATTGGTCACCGTAGGATTCCCACACAGGACGCAGACAAACGTACGGAAGGGCGAAAACGATGATGTCTGTCCTCAGTGGATCTGCCGGGCCGGCTGCCGCACCCGCGCCGAGCCCGCGCACGAACATCTCGGCGGCCATGCGATTCGGGCCGACGATCGTGACGTCCTGCGCAGGTACGGCCCATGTGATGAAGCCGCGCGCGAATTCGTTGCTCGACCCGATGACGGTGATCTCCATGTGTCAGTTCCCTCCCGATGAATCACGCGCGTCGAGAGCACCAGCCGACCGCGCGGGTGGTGACGAACCCAACGAAGGCCGCGCCCAGGCGGGATCCTCGATGCTCCACCCCCCGCCGAGCGCCTTGTAGAGCTGGACGAAGTTGGACAAACGCGAGAACCGCGTCTGGGCGAGCGCGTTCTCCGCCGGGAAGAGCTGCTGCTGGGCATCGAGCACCTCGACATAGCTCGAGAGACCCGCGAGATATCGCCGATTCGAGAGCCGGACGGCCTCCTGGTAGGCCGCGACCACTCGCGCCTGCTGCTTCTCCTCCTGCGCGAGCTCCTGGTGGGCGACCAAGAACGTCGAGACTTCGCCGAAGGCATTCGTGACGGCCGACTCGTACTGAATCTTCGCCTGCTCCCACTGCGCGACGTTGACGTCGTACTGATTCCTCAGGCGTAGCCCCTGGAAGAGAGGACCAGTGAGACCAGCGGCAAACGACCAGGCCTTGCCAGCCTTGAAGAGGTCGGAGACCTCAGAGCTGACGCCGCCGAAGGATCCCGTCAGGGTGATCGTCGGGAAGAAGCTCGCCATGGCCACGCCGACGTTCGCATTGGCCGTAATAAGCTGCTGCTCAGCTTGGCGCAGGTCCGGCCGCCGCTCGAGGAGAGCCGACGGAAGCCCGGCCGGAACTTCGGGCGGCAATGCCTGTTCGGTCAGGCTCCTGCCGCGAGGGATCGGACCCGGGTTGCGGCCGACGAGAAAGCAGATCAGGTTCTCCTGCGCCACGATCTGGCGCCTGAGATTCGGGACGGCCGCGGCGGCCGTGCCTAGGGCCGCCTCTGCCCGCGAGACCTCGAGCTGGGAAACCACGCCGCCGCCAAACTGGCGATTGAAGAGGTCGTAGGTTCCTTGAAACGCCTCCGTCGTCCGGGTCGCGATCGCAAGCTGCGCGTCCAGTTCCCGAAGCTCGAAGTAGGCCTGCGCCACATCCGACACGACGGAAAGGAGAACCCCCCGGCGCGCCTCCTGAGTCGAGAGGTATTGGGCCAACGCGGCTTCCGAAAGGCGCCGGACGCGGCCCCAGAGATCGATTTCCCAGGTCAGGCCGAGGTTGACGTTGTTGAGGTTGACGGGTCCCGAGCCCGGCTGCCGGCTCCGAGACCACTCTCCCTGATACTGGAGCTGCGGGAAGAGCTCCGCGCGCGTGATCCCTGCTCGCGCGCGAAACTCCTCGACTCGCCAGGCCGCGGCTCGGACGTCGTAGTTGTTGCGCAGCGCTTCGTCGACCAGGGACTCCAGGGAGTCATCGCCGAAGACTACCCACCACGGCTGGTCGGCGAGAGAGGCGGCCTCGGCCGCCCCAACTTGGCCTCGAGTCTCCGCGGGAACCGTGACCGTGGGGCGCTTGTAGTCAGGACCGACGGCGCAGCCGGCGAGAAGGCTCGAGGAAAGGAGGAGTACGGAGACCTGTTTCACGTCACTCGCCTCCTCCCAGCGGGACTCGCCCGGGCGCAGTGGAGGCCGGGGCCGTCGCCCGGCCGCGCCGGCGCGCCGCCAGGCGCTCGACACTCACAAAGAGAAACGGAATGACAAAGATCGCGATGGCCGTCCCCGCGAGCATGCCTACGATGACGACGGTCCCGAGGATGCGGCGCGAGGCCGCTCCAGAACCACTCGCGATCCAGAGCGGCACGCACCCCAGGATGAAAGCGAAGGACGTCATCAGGATGGGCCGGAAGCGCAGCATCGCGCCCGCGAGCGCCGCGTCCACGACGTCCCTTCCCTTCTCGAGCTCGTTCTTCGCGAACTCAATGATCAGGATCGCGTTTTTCGCGGAAAGGCCGATCAACATGATCAGGCCGATCTGCGCGAAGACGTCGAGATCGTAGCCGCGCAGGAGGAGGCCGAGGAAAGCGCCGAAAACGGCGATCGGCACGGAGAGAAGAACGCTGAAGGGAAGGGACCAGCTCTCGTACAGCGCGGCCAGAATGAGGAAAACGAGGACGAAAGAGAGTGCGAACGAGCCGGCGGCCGTGCCGGCGGCTTTCCTCTCCTGGTAGGAGAGGTCGCCCCAGTCGTAGCCCATCTCGGGAGGAAGGACTTCCTTCGCCACCTCTTCCAGCGCCGTCATCGCCTGACTCGAGCTGTAACCCGGGGCGGCCGAGCCGATCACCTGAGCCGCTCGATAGAGGTTGAAGCGGTTCGTGAACTCCGGGCCCTAGATGTGGCGGACCGTCGCCAGCGCCGAAAGAGGCACCATGTTGCCGTCGTCGTTCCGCACATAGAACTTTTCAATGTTCTCGGGCCGGACGCGGTCCTCGCCCTCCGCCTGGAGAAACACTCTCCATTGACGCCCGAATCGGTTGAACTGGTTCACGTACAGTCCGCCGAGGAACGCCTGAAGCGTCTGGTACACGTCGGCGACGGCAACGCCCTGCTTCAGGACCTTGTCGCGATCCACGTCGGCAAAGAGCTGGGGAACGGAGGCGCTGAACAGGGAATTGACTCCGGTCAGCTCCGGCCGCTTCCGGCAGGCCTCCAGGAACTTCTGGAGATTCTGACCGAGGAACGCCACGTTCCCGCCGCTTCGGTCCTGAAGCCAGAGGGAGAAGCCGCCCGCGTTGCCCAGGCCGGGAATTGCCGGAGGAGGGAATGCGAAGGCGACCGCGTTGGGAACCCCCATGGCAAGCGCGCCGTTCAACTTCTTCAGGAGGCCCGCGGCCTGTACGTCCGGGTTCTTTCGCTCTCGCCAGTCCTTGAGCTGGACGAAGAAGAAGGCGTTGTATGAGGCCGAAATCCGCGAGAGAAGGCTGAAGCCGACGACGGTGGAGGTGGACTGGACCCCTTCGGTCCTCGCGAGGATGTCCTCGATCTTGCGGCAGACGGCGTCCGTCCGCTGGAGCGAGGCCGCCGCTGGAAGCTGAACGTTCAAGAATAGATAGCCCTGGTCCTCTTCAGGAACGAAGCTCGTCGGCAGCTTTCTTCCGATCACGGCGTCGAGCAGCACGAATCCGCCGAGGATCGCGACGGCGATGACTCCCTTTCGGATCAACGCGTGGGAGAGGTTCACGTAGCCGTGGGTCACCCTCGCGAACCACCGGTTGAACCCGGCGAAAAGACGGCCGATCGGTCCCGGGGACTCCTTGCGCGGCTTCAGGAGCATCGCGGCGAGAGCGGGCGAAAGCGTCAACGCGTTGAAGGCCGAGATCACGATCGAAATGGCGATCGTCACGGCGAACTGCTTGTTCAGCCGTCCCTGGATGCCGCTCATAAAGGCCGCAGGAATGAAAACCGAGGCCAGGATGAGAGCGATCCCGACGACCGGCCCGGAGACCTCCTTCATTGCCTGGAGTGTCGCGTCGCGCGGCGACAGGCCCTGCTCGATGTGATGCTCGACCGCCTCGACGACGACGATCGCGTCATCCACGACCAGGCCCACTGCGAGGATCAGGCCGAAGAGGGACAGCGTATTGATCGAGAAACCCAGAAGCGGGAAGGCCGCGAACGTGCCGATCAACGACACCGGAACGGCGATCATCGGAATGAGAGTCGCCCGCCAGTTCTGGAGGAAGAAGAAGACCACCAGAACGACGAGGACGATCGCGGCCCCGAGGGTCGTCACGATCTCCCGGATCCCTTCGGTGACGGGAAGCGTCTGGTCTAGCGAGACCGCGTATTCGAGATCAGTCGGAAAGCGCCGCTTCAGTTCCTCCATCGTCTTCTTGACACCCTTGGCCACGGCCAGCGCGTTCGACCCGGGCGCCTGAAAAATCGCAATGATGCAGGCCGGCTTTCCGTTCAACCTCCCGACCTGCTGGTAGGAAAGACCTCCGAGCTCGATCCGGGCGATGTCCTTCAGGCGCACGACCGAGCCATTTGGATTGGACCGTACGACGATCTGGCCGAACTCGTCGGCCGACTGGAGACGCCCCTGCGCCCGCACCGTGTAGGTCAACTCCTGCCCCATCGGCGCGGGCTCGGCCCCGATCTGGCCGGCGGGGTTCACGTTGCTCTGCTGCCGGACGGCCTGGTTGATGTCAGGCACCGTGATCCCGAGGTTGGCGAGTACGTCCGGCTTGACCCAGATACGCATCGCGTAGTCGCCGGCGCCGAAGGTCAGGACCTGGCCGACACCTGGAACCCGGTAGAGGGTGTCGTTGACATTGATCGTGGCGTAGTTGGATAGAAAGAGGGCGTCGCGGGTGTTCTTCGGGGAATAAAGGGAAACCAGCAGCAGCGGCAGACCGGTCGAGCTGCGAATGCTCAAGCCGAACTGCGTGACGTCCGTGGGAAGAAAGGGCTGGGCCTGACCCACGCGGTTCTGCGTATTGACCTGGTCGAGGTTTACGTCGCTGTCGACGTCGAACGTGACGAACTCCTGCCAGGTGTTGTCGTTGGCGTTGACCGACTGCATGTACAGCATCTTGTCCACGCCGTTCATCTGCTGTTCGACGGGCGTGGCGACCGACTGCTCGATGGTGACCGCGTCCGCTCCCGGGTACGAAGTTGAAACCACGATCTGCGGCGGCACAATGTCGGGAAACTGTGCGATTGGAAGTCCGCTCATTGCGACGAGGCCCGCGATGACCGTCACGACCGCGATGACGATTGCCACGATCGGACGACCGATGAAGAAGCGGGACATGAGCTACCTTCCCGAAGTCGTCGGAGCCGTCGTCACTCCCGCGAACGGCTTCGGGACGACGACCATTCCCGGCCTGACTTTCTGAATTCCCTCGACGACGACGCGCTCTCCGGTGCTCAAGCCCTTTTCGATGATCCAGAGCGTGCCGTCGCGATCGCCGGTTTGAACAGGCCGGATTTCGATCTTGTCGTCCGGACCCACCACGGCGACTTGAAACGAACCTTGAATCTCCGACACGGCGCGCTGTGGAACCAGCAGCGCGCCCTTCCTCACGTCCGTGGCTCTTCGCACCTTTGCGTACTGACCGGGGCGCAGCAGATGCTTCGGGTTCGGGAAGACCCCTTCCACCTGGATCGTGCCCGTCTTCACGTCGACATTTCGACTGGTGAAGACGGGATCGCCGCGTTGCGAGTACTCTGTCCCGTCCGAGAGGACGAGCGTGAGCATCCCCTTGTCCTCGGACGGAGTGGACTTCAGAGCGTCGCGGGGGCCCCGCTTCAGCGCCCAGGCCATGTACTCCTGTTCGGTCGGGTTGAAGAACACCTTGATCGGGTCGACCACGGAGACGGTCGTCATCGAAGTCTGACCACTCACGAGGTCGCCCACCTGCGACTTCGCAATGCCGGCGATCCCGTCGACCGGAGACGTGACCCTGGTCCACCCCAGATTGAGCTGCGCCTGCCGGAGTGCGGCCCGGGCCGAGTCGGCGTTTGCCTGCGCCACGTGTTCCGCGGCGATGGCGTTGTCGAGCTCCTGCTGGCTGACGGCGTGCTCAGGGACCAGCGGCGCGACTCGCGCGGTGTCGAGCTTGGCCTTGGCCAGCGCCGCCTCGTTTTGAGCGAGAACGCCTCTTGCCTGTTCGACCGCGGCCTGAAACTGGCGCGGGTCGATCTCGAAAAGCACCTCACCCATGTGGACGAAGGAGCCCTCCTTGTAGACCTGCCGGAGGAGGTAGCCCGTGATCTGAGGGTGTATATCGGCGTTGACATAGCCCTCGACGGAGCCGATAGACTCCTTCACGATGGGCACGTCCTTCTGAATGACCGTCGCCACTTCGACCGCGAGGGGCGGCGGCGCGGGCGCTTGCCTCTTGGCGCAAGAGAGGCAGACGAGAAGGCCGATCAAGAGTGCCGACAGCCTCATCGCAACGAGGTCGATCTTGAGAACGACGGCCATCGCGTTTCTCCTCTCTCTTGACTAAGCCGCGGCCGATCTCGCCAGGAAGAAGCGGCGCGCGCGTGCCGCGAGCGTCGGCCGCGTCAGCTCCTTGCCGAGCAGGTAGCCGGAACCTGCACCGGTGCCCGCTCCCGGCCACGTCGACGCACCGCACATATAGAGTCCTTCGATCGGGGTGCGGTAGCGGCTCCAACCCGGGAACGGGCGCATGAAGAAGTTCTGCATGGGATGATGGCTGCCCCCGAGGCCGTCGCCGATGAGGTTCGGGTTGGAACGTTCGAGATCCGCGGGCGACATCACGAAGCGTCCGAGGATCCTGTCGCGCAGGCCCGGGGCGTAGCGCTCGAGGATGCCGATCGCCCGGTCCGCGTACGGCTCCTTCGCCTTCTCCCAGTTGCGCGCGTCGATCTCTCCGGCTGCGTCGCCCGCAATCCGCGCCGGCACGACGCGCACCATGACCCAGAGAACGTGCTTGCCCTCGGGCGCCCGCGTCGGGTCCACAGCGGTCGGCTGGCCGACGACGAGCATCGGTTCCGCCGGCAGCAGGCCGGCGATGGCCTGCTGGTACGCCAGCCCCATGTCCTCGAGGTAGGGGCCGATGTGCACGTAGGAGAACTCGCCCACCGCCTCACCCGCTCGCCAGGGCGGCAGGTCGTCGAGGGCGAGGTGGATCACCAGCGTTCCGGGTCCGAACCGGTAGCGGGCGACGCTGCGACGGAAGTCCGCCGGCAGGTCGACTCCGTCGAGCAGGCGCGAGAACAGCCCGGCCGGCGTCAGGTTCGCGATCACGGCACGGCTGGCCTCGTAACGCTCGCCCCTTGCAACGACCGAGGCGGCGCGCCCGCGTTCGACGACGATGCGCTCGGCGTCCGCGCCCGTCACGATTCGCCCGCCGTGCGCGCGGAGCATCGATACGAGAGCGTCGATCACCGTGCGCGCGCCGCCGCGGCCGATCGCCAGGCCGTGCTCGGCGAACAGGAAGGCATTGAGGAACGCGAAGAGCGCGCCTCCGGGGAGGTCCGGGGCGAAATCGAGGTGCATTCCCCACGACGCGACCAGCGCGTGGAGCTCGGGTCGCTCGAAATGCTCCTCGACGAATTCGCGCGACGACTGCGCGGCGAGGCGCGTCAGATCGAGCGGCCACTTCAGACCGAGCGCGCGCACGCCGCCGAGGACGGCGAGGGCGGCGGCGGCCGACGGCATCGGCGTCGCGAGCGTCGCGAAGAGGTGCGGCGCGTACGCCCGGAAACGAGCCGCCAGACGCCGCCACGATTCGGCATCCGAGGCCGAGACGGCACCCACCGATGTGAGAGTCTCTTCGGCCCTCGTAGAGACACCGACGAACGTGCCGTCGGGGAAGATCGAGCCGAACGGCTTGGCTGACGTGGAGAGCGCGAGGCCGTGAGCGAAGAGTTCGTCTTTGTGCTCGGCGAAGAACGATGAACCGATGAAGGCGTTCAGGCTCATCGCGAAGAGGTCGTGCTTGAAGCCCGGCACCGTGACCTCCTCCGTCCGCACGGCGCCGCCGGGCTCGCCATTTCGCTCGAGGACGGTCACGCTCCATCCCGCCTTGGCGAGCAGAATCGCCGCGACGAGGCCGTTGTGGCCGGCGCCGATGACGACCGCGTCCGAGGCGACACTCATGACCTCTCCTTCCCGCGGGCCGCCGATGCCGTGCTCCCTTGAGTGAGCGGATCGGGCGGCAGATGGGTCGCGCCCGCCGCATTGCGCATCGCTCTCTGCGCCTCATCCATCGTGAGAAGGACCGTCGTTTCGAGGCGGGTCACCTCCCCGGTGCCGCCGATCGCCATCGCGACGGAGGCGGCCGCGCTGTTGTCGGCCGCCTCCATCATCACGACGCCATCGAAAGCACCGAACGCAAACCAGTAACCGAGCAGCTTTCCGCCAAGGGACGCGACCATCGCCGAAGCCTCCCTGGCGTGATCCACGTCGGGCTGATCGACCATGGCCCTGATCGAGCGCGGCGCGTAGCTGAACTGCACCAGGAAGTGAGGCATGGTTCATCCCTCGCCTTTGTTACTTCCGACTCTTGCAAGACCGCGACT
>Ga0335069_10002396_pt1 | contig 28935 bp, 22 predicted proteins | sample Lox_Sample_11_FD_206714 | JGI IMG/M metagenome (GOLD analysis project Ga0335069, IMG submission 206714) | Soil microbial communities from Loxahatchee National Wildlife Refuge, Florida, United States - Lox_Sample_1.1 | ecosystem: Environmental > Terrestrial > Soil > Wetlands | place: USA...
GGCTTTCGCGACGGATTTCCCACTGGGGATATCAAGGATTTGAAGTCGGAGTACCCTTTGTGGCAGGGAAACTTGCAGGACATCGCCGGTGAGGATTTCCTGCGAGGGTTTCAATGGCGTTGCCTTGGCATGCACCTTGCCGCTATCGCAAAGCCTCTTCGCCCCCATCCGGGTCTTGGTCACGCCCATTAACTTCAGGAAAAGGTCAATCCTCAAAGGGGGCGTCCTTGGCCAAGGGCGAAGGATAAGGATCCTGCGCGATAAGGGGTCTTAATCTTTTCCCAAGTAAAAGCGGACATTGATGAAAACGTCGATCCCCGAAAAGTCCAGCATAGCCGGGCTTCCGTCCAAATTAGGCAGGGGCGAAGGCGGAACGCCGCCCCCGGTGTTGGCGTCCACTTTGGTGGTGAGGGGGGTAAATTTCAAATAGCGGTAATCCGCTCCCAGGTCGATGGCTGAATTATGGTGGTCATCCAGCATGAACTCGATTCCCACCCCCGCCTTACCGCCGAAATTCGCGCCGCTCATTTCGATGGTTTCGGTCACGGCCGAACCGCTGATTTTTTCATTGGCCCCTGTCAGGAAGTGGTATCCCCCAGCGGCCTGAAGGAAAAAATTGGTGCTTTCATCCAATGGAATCAAGAACTTGGCGGACAAGGAGGGAGCCAAGGTGGAGGCGTTCCATTCGTACTTGGTGCCCACGGTGTCGAAGATGGTTTCTGAAATTTTTTGAAGGGCCTCCACCAAAACCCCGATTTCCAGGGTGGGGTCAACGGCAAAATCAATCTCCCCGTTCACCCCGAAGCCGAAGGGAAACCCCTGGTTGGTGCCGGACACCGATCCGTAAATGGAAGCCAAATCCTGTGTGCCATAGGAAAATCCTTCGCCCCCGAACGCGACGGCCAAACTGCCGCCTTGCGGAAGGGAGGGGTATTCCTCCCCTTTCTGGTCGGTGTAAGTCACGGTTGAGGGGCCCGTTGTGGAAGCGGCTCCCGGTGTGGCCTCGCCCTTGGAAGGGGCGGCGGAAGCTTCCTCCCCTTCCGCCGTAACGGGCTCGGGGGATTCCACGAAGGTTTGTACCTTACCGTCAATCGAGATGGTGGCTTTTTTCTTGAGGCTATCCACCCAGTCCTTGAGCCCGGAAGACTGCCTTTCTTTCAAAAGGTGGTCCTTGATTTCGGGAGCCACCGAGGCGTAATCCGCCTTGCCCTTGTAATCCACCTTCACAATGTAAACGCCCTCGGGAACCTTGACGATGCCCATTCCTTTGGCGGGAATCGCGAAGATACCCTTGGCTAATTGGGGCTCCAATTGAGAGCGGTACATGGTTCCCACCGCCCCGCCCTTATCCGCGGAACCGGCATCCTCGGAGTATTTCTTGGCGTAGACGGCGAAATCCGCCCCGCCTTGCAACTCCCTGAGTACGTTTTGGGCCTGGCTCTCCACTTCCTTGGCTAACGCCGGCCTTGCCTTCGGCGCGATGCGGAAAAGAATGATGCTGAATTTGACTTGCTCGTAATCCTTGGGGTGTTTGTCAAAATAAGCGCGGATTTCGCCATCCGAGACGTTCGTCGCGCCAGGCAATTCCTGTTGTTTCATCCTCAGCACCCGGTTCGCCTTTAGTCGACGCAGGAACTTGTCATGGATTTCCTGCCTCAAATCATCCAGGGTGATGTTCTCCTTCCGGAGACCATCGTCGAAATCCTGCTCGGTGGCGAAGCCCTTTTTCATGGTCTCCACCTCGTTGTTCACCTCGTGGTCAATTTCCCCGTCGGAGATCTCGATTTTCTGCCGGTCGGCTTCCTCGGCCAACAGCACTTCCTGGATGAAGCTGTCCACCACTTGTTTTTTGGCGGCTTGGTAATCAAGGCTGCTAGGCGGGGGCATTTTTGCCTTGGGGCCGTAGAGGCTGTAGAAATAAGCCTGGAGGGATTCTTCCAGTTCCCCCCGGGTCATCGCGTCCTGGTCCACCACCACCGCGATCTCATCAAGGGTTTTGCGCACGGCGGGAGCCGCGGACACCGGGAGGGCCATCCACGTCATGCACGCGAAAAGAAGCAAGGAGGCGAAAAACCCGCCAACCGGGGTAAATTTAAATATTTTTTTTTCATTCCTCACGCAATCCCTCCAGGGTGACCCCCACCACGGGGGCCATGTCTTGATTCACGCGGATAATAGCTTTCTTTTTTAAATCGGCCATCCATTGATCGAACCGCAAGTCCTGCTCTTCCTTAAGGAGCCGGTCTCGGATTTGACCCCCCACCTCGGACAGCGGCCTCATGCGGCGCGGGATCCATTCCAGCAATTGGAACAAATGATATCCAAATTCATCCTTCACGGGCCTTGAAATTTCGCCCGGCTTGAGGCCTTTCAACGCCTTCAGGTATTCGGAGGAAATTCGGTCGGTGGTCATGGCCCCCCAATCCCCTCCCTGGGACCTTTCCATTCCCATTGAGAATGTCGCCGCAATTTTCGCGAAATCTTCGCCTTTCTTGAGGCCATCCAGCGCCTTTTGGAGGTCGATATGGCTACGCACGACCAAATGCCGGGCCCTGACAGCGTCAGGTCTCCAAAAGTCCTGGAGATGGGACCAGTAATAATCCTCCGCCTCCGCTGGGGTGACCACTACCTTGGCGTTGACTTCTTGGTCCACAAGCCGCCGCGCCAAGTGCTCTTGGAGCATTTTCTTCTTCCAAGCTTCCAGGGTGATGCCCTGGGCCTTGAGCACCGCGTCGAAATCTTCCGGAGCATCCCGGAGGGCTTCCCGCAAGGTTCCGTCCACTTCCGCCTGGGTCATCTTCAAACCCGCCTTGCGGGCTTCCTGCACAAGGAGTCTCCGGTTGATAACCTGCTCGAAAAGCCGGCGTTTAATGGTCCTCATGTCGCCTTCGGTGACTGCGCTGTAATGGATGATCATCAGGCGGAATTCGGTGTCGAACTCATCCAAGGAGATGGGTTCCCCGTTGACCGTAACGACGGTCTTATCCGGCGGGACCGGAGGGGGCGCGAGATCAATGGTTGCTGGAGGCGAACCGCAACCCATGACGACGAGGTTTAGACTCCCCAAGAGGAGAATTCCGGCCGCCCGGCGGTTGAAAAATTTGATCGGAGGGGCCATCGTCACCGCCCGGCGGGGGATTATTTCTTGTCGCCGCCCTTGCTGTCGAGGGAAGAAGAGAGATCGCCCTTGTTATCCAGCAATTGCTGGCTGATGGAGAGGCTGTCCGTGTATTTCTTGATGACGTCATCTTTTTTGTCGACCTTGCCGGCGACTTGCAGGTTTTTGAGGAACTTTTCAGCTTGGACACTGGGCTTGATGCGGTCCTTCACCCGGTCGAAAGGCGGGAGTTTTTCCCCGCTTTTGGCGGCTTGGGTGGCGTATTGGTCGTACCAGTCCTTCAGGTCCTTGTTGGTCACTTCCACCTTGTCCACTTGGCTGGAGGCGTATGCGCGGGCCAGGAGCATCCTCTTATAGCCCTCTTGGTAATCCTTTTGGATGCGCTTTACGGTCTCCATGTCCTTTTCCAATTTTTCCTTGAGCTCCTTGAGCTTCAGGGCGGATTCCAGAAGTTTCTTTTTCAAAGCGTCGTCGAAAGCGGGATCGGAGTAGCCACTCTTTTGGGCGGCGTTGAGGACCAATTGTTGGTCGATCAGGCTGTCGAGCACCGCCTTGACCTGCTCGGAATTATCCGGGTCAATCATCGTCTGGGATGAAAAGACCCTTAGGAGGTCCAACTGTTTCATCCAATCACCAAAGGTGATGTTATGTCCATCCACTACCGCCACCACCTGATCCTTCGAAACCGGCGAGGAATTTCCCGCGAGCTTGTTGCAGCCCAAACCCACGGCGAACGGGATCACCGCCAACAGGAGGCTGAGGATAGCTTGAATCCGCCAAGAGGACATAAAGACTCCCTTAAATTCGTGATGAAAACACGGCCAAAAGAAGGCGGTATGGTAACACGCGACCTCCACTCCCGCAAGTTTAGTTGGGGAAGGGAGTTATGTCATTCCCACCGAAAGCGGGTTTTCAGGCTGGACTTAATTCCTTCAACAAACGTTCCACCGCCTCCATCTGCTTTTCGGGGCCCTCGTCGCCTTTCATGACGCGGAAGGAAACCGAATTGGGATCCTGGGGAGCGAAACGGATGCGGGTGGGCGGCCACTTTTTCATCCAACCCTCGATGCGCTCCGCCGGGGGCGTCAAATCGGGATGCCATTGGAGCGCCACCCACCCGCCCTGCGCCTCCAAGCGCTGGATGCCCAAACGCTTCGCCTTGGGCCGGAACGCGGCCACTTTAAGCAGCATTTGGGCCTCAAGGGGTAAGGGGCCAAAGCGGTCCTTAAGCTCGGATTCGATTTCGGTCAATTGTTCTTCCGCGCTCAATTCCGCCAAACGTCGGTAGAACTCGATCTTCAGGACCTCGTCGGGGATATATTCCTTAGGCAAAAAGGCGGTAATCCCCAAGGAAAGAAGGGGCGTGAAATCGGTCGCCGTCTCCTGTCCCTTCATGTGAGCGATTTCCTGGCTGAGCATACGGCTATAGAGGTCGAACCCGATGGAATCCATGTTGCCGTGTTGCTGCGCCCCCAGGACATTTCCCGCCCCCCGTATTTCCATGTCCTTCATGGCCACGTGCATCCCGCTCCCCAGCGACGAGAATTCCTGCAGGACCTCCAGGCGTTTTTGGGCCAACTCCCGCAGTGTGACGTATCGGGGATAGAAGAAATAAGCGTAAGCCTGCCGGTCCGTGCGACCCACCCGGCCCTTGAGCTGGTAAAGCTGGGCAAGCCCAAAGGAATCCGCCCGTTCGACGATGAGCGTATTTACGTTGGGCATATCCAGTCCCGACTCAATGATGGAGGTGCAGACCAGCACCTGATATTCCTTGTCCACGAAATCCATCATGATGGATTCCAGTTCATGCTCGGAAAGTTGCCCGTGGGCCACCGCCAGCTTGGCCTCGGGCACCAGCTTGTGCAGGCGGTCGGCGATGCGCTCGATGTCTTTCACGTGGTTGTGGACGTAGAAAACCTGTCCCTCCCGGTGGAGTTCCCGCCGGATGGCCTCCGCCACTAACCGGTCGTCCAAGGGCGAGACTTGGGTGAGTACCGCCCGCCGGTTCTTCGGGGGCGTGTCGATGACTGATATTTCCCGGATTCCGGAGAGGGACATGTGGAGGGTCCGGGGAATGGGCGTGGCCGTCAAGGTGAGCACATCCACGTCATGCCTTAGGGATTTCAGCTTTTCTTTCTGGGAAACCCCGAATCGATGCTCCTCGTCAATGATGAGCAGCCCCAGCCGCGAGAATTTGACGTCCTTATTCAAGAGGCGGTGGGTGCCGATAAGGATATCCACCCTACCCTCCCGGGCCAATTCCAGGCTCTTGCGGATCTCGGCCGGGGTCTTGAAACGCGACAACATCTCGATCTGGACGGGGTATTCAGCCATTCGTTCCTTGAAGGTGTTGTAATGCTGTTGGGCCAGTATGGTGGTTGGCACCAGGACCGCCACCTGCCGGTGATCCTGCACCGCTTTGAAAGCGGCCCGCATGGCCACTTCCGTCTTGCCGTAGCCCACGTCGCCGCAGACGAGCCGGTCCATCACCCTTTCCGATTCCATGTCCCGCTTGATATCCCGCACCGAGCCGTATTGACCGGGCGTGAGTTCGTAGGAAAAGGAATCTTCGAACTCCATCTGCCAGGGACTGTCGCCCGGGAGGGGCCTTTTCTTGAGGACTTGGCGGGTGGAGTAGAGCGCCATCAGTTCCCGGGCGATGGCCTCCACTTCGCGTTTCACCTTGGCTTTGGCGCGGCTCCATTGCTCGCCACCCAGCTTGGAAAGCACCGGTGATCCCTCACTCCCGATATAGCGCTGGATGAGGGCGATCTGGTCGGTGGGCAGGTAGATTTTCTCGTTGTCGGCGAATTCCAACTGGATGTAATCCCGGGTGATGCCGTCAATGGTCAAGGGAGTCAGGCCCCGGTAGAGGCAGATACCCGAGTCCACGTGCACGGTCCAATCCCCGATGGCGATTTCATTTAAGGAAGCCAGGGGCTTACCACCCGCCACCGCCCGGGCCCTTTGGCGCCGCCGGCCACCCCGGTACCGGCGGAACAAGTCGTGGTCGGGCAGGACATAAAGGCCGATATCCGCAAAGGCGAACCCCTGCTCGATCTCGCCCAGGATGATCGACAAATGGGGATTATCCTTGGTGGGAATCTCTTCCTGTTTAAGAAGCTCGGAGAACCTCTCCCGTTCTCCTTTGTTATGGCACCAAATCAATACTTGGGACGGGTTGGCGATCCACTTTTTAAGGTCGTTCGTGAAGGTGGCGAACTTGCCGTAATAAGACGGAAGCGAACGACCCGGAAGACCATGGCTTTCCGCCGGGGGCTGTTGAAAGAGGTCCTGCTCGATCTGTGAAAGTCCGGTGGCCTGGCCCTTTTCGACCGCCTTTTTGAGGAATTGAATGTTGGAAAATAAATCAGCCGAGCTAAAAAGATCGGCCCCATTTTCCGCGGCCTGTCGGTCGCACCCTTCCAGAACTTCCTGGAATTCCTCCCACTTTCGCTCAAAGGCCAGGGGTTCCACCAATAGGATCCGGGTTTCTTTCGGCAGGTAATCCAGCAAGCAAGCCTTTTCCTCCAGGGCTCCTATCGCGTTCCATTCCCAACCCGGGAACTGGAAGGTTTGGTTGAAGAGCTCCAATGCGTCCTTGGCCCAACGGGAACCTTCCTGGCCCTCCTCATCCTTGGCCTTGGCTTTCAGCGCCTGGCGCAGGTTGTAGCGGGTCACGTCTTTCATCACGACCTCGTGTGCAGGGAAAACGAGAACTTCCTCCAGGTCCCCGCTGGACCGCTGGTTCAGGATGTCCAGGGGACGCAAGGTATCAAGCGTGTCACCGAAGAGTTCCATTCGCACCGGACCGGAGGGCGATCCCGGCGAGGCCAGGTCCAAAATGCCCCCACGGGAGGCAAATTGACCCGACCGGACCACTTGGTTGACCGACTCATATCCCAAGGCAATCAGGCGTTGCTTCAAGTCAGGTGGAACTTCCTGGTTGCGCTTGAGGATCAAAACCTGGTCCAGCCATTCCCCGGGCGGAATAGTATGTTGAAGGGCGCCCATCAGGGGGGAGATCACGATGCAAGGACCACCCTGGAATAATTCATAAAAGGTTCTCTGCCGTTCTCCGATGAGTTCCGGGTCAGGGGTTTCCGCGTCCTGGGGCAGGGTTTCCCAGCCGGGGCAAAGGTAAACCGGAACTTGGGGAAGCCAGCTCGTCAAATCGTCCTGGAGGACGAGGGCTTCCTCACGGGTGGAGGTGAGAATCAGCCAGGGATGGCCCTCATTGAGTTTCTGATGGAACCAAGCCAGGAGAAAGGCCTTGCCCGATCCGGGCACGCCGTGGATAAGAGTCCTGGGTTTCTTTTTTTCCAAGGACTCCAGGGCCTTATTTGCTTCCGGCCAATCCAACTTGGAAAAAGCGAAGGGGGCTTTCAACCCGGTAGTTTCGGTTTTAGGTTGTTCCTCGGCCATCTTGTCCCCAAATGCAATTAGGGCTTTCCGCGAACCGGCGCAGAAAACCCTGAAAAAATCGAAAATGTCGGGATGGAGTTTGAAGGGCGGCTGGAAAATTGTCAATTCTGGAGAAATAAAAAAAGCCCGCCGGGGAGGGCGGGCTTTGGTCCTTCCGATGTTTTCGGCTCTTACTCAGGGCTTAACGACGGCACCAAAGTCAGCAGAAAGATGCATTCGGGGCAGTAGAGCAGATGGTATTCCACATCGGCCTTTTGCTCGTCCGTCAGCCTTCCTTCCCGATAGAGCTCCAAAAGCTTCTTGATTCTTTTGCAGTTCTCATCCATGGCCTTCCTCGCTTTCTGGCTTTGCAGGTGCATTGGGCAACTCAACCTGGCAACCACATCTTGTTTCTGGTTTCCGAGGCGTCGCTGGCAAGCGGGCGGCTCACAACCTGAAAATCATTTGTCTTTTAGAAAGGCATCAAGCATGCCAAGTAGGAAAAAGGTTAACCTGGGGTTTTCTTTGCCTTTCTTTCTACCTTTGGACGGTCACAAAGCCTTTTAGTGCATTGAATTCTTCGACTTGGCTAAAAACCCTTATTTTTAGCTAAAAAATTTGCCATTATTGTTTAATTTTTAACGATAGACAATAAAAAGGCTTTAATTCAGCTTATTTAAGGCCAATTTGTCAGGTTTTAGTTAAAAAGAAGTTAGGGGGCTGCCAAGATGCAATAACAGGAAGACGGCCGACAAGACCAAAGCCGACCCGATAGGAACCGTCAGGTTGTCGTCCCATTCGAAAGAAAGAAGCTCAACTAAGGCTCCGGCGAAAGCCCCCACAAGGGCGATCAACCAGTTGTCAAACAATGCGAAGGCGACCAAGAAAGCCACCAGGAAAAACGCAGCGGTCCCTTCGAGTGATTTTCCGAACATCCGGATTCTGCCGAAATTCTTCCCCCCCAACTCCGCGGCGGCGTCGCCCAGGGAAAGGAAAAACATGGCGGTAATGGCGATATTCCTCGAGAAGAAGAAAACGACAAGAAAGAAGGCCATACAAAGGAAAGTGGACCCGTTAAACCGGTTGGCTTCCGTGCGGCGGATAAACTCCGAAAAAAGCCCCATGAACCAGGAATTGAACTTGTGATCCCGCAGGCGCATCAAGTCCAGGGTAAAGGAAATCAGGAAGCAAAATCCCGCCACGATCAGAAGCCAACGGCGGATTTCCGGAACCGATAAATGAAAGGGAGGATAAAGGTAGGCCAATGGAAAGAGTGAGGAAGCCAACACATGGTACATTTTGCGGAAACCCTGGAAGACCTTGGTTTCAGCGATCATTTCATTTTTTTGGACGGCTTCCATTTTCCCTTTCCAGTCTTCCTTCAAAATCCCGAAGAAAAAGGTATCACGCCACTTTCCCTTTTGAAACAAATTTTTGCGAAAACGTCCTTCTTTTCGCATGCCGGCCTTTTCCAAAACCCGCGCCGAGGCCCTGTTTTTGGCGTCACAGGTGGCGGTGATTCGGCGTAACCCTAGCTTCTTGAATCCGATTTGAATCATGGCCCGGGTGGCTTCCGTGGCGTAACCTTTTCCCCAAGCTTTCCGGTTGAGGCAATAACCCAACTCACCACCTTCCCTGTTTTTGGCGGAAGTGACGCTGAACCCACAAATACCGATGAACTGACCCGAAGCCTTCTCCACCATGGCCCAATCGTAACGCCGCCGGGGTCTTCGTGCCTGGAGCCTGATGCAGTTTCGGAGGAAAGCCTGGGTCTCCATGGGGCTGTTCGGTCCCCAAACAACGTAGCGGACAACTTTAGGATCTGAGGCGTATTCCTGGACCGACGGCCAGTCGGAAAACCGGGGTGTTCGTAATAATAGCCTTGGTGTATGGGTTTCCGCCCCGAACAAGCTCATTTCTCGCTTTTATTTGATTTCATGAGGAAATAAGTTAAATGTTCCAATTCGGAGGCCAAGTCTACCCCCCTCACCAACACAGATTTCGGAACCGCCAAAACACAGGGGGCGAAGTTCACGATGGCGCGGATGCCCGCGTCCACCAGGTCGTCGGCCACACGCTGGGCTTGGCTGGCCGGTACCGCGATGATGCCGATTTCGATTTTTTTCTCCCGCACCACTTGGCGGATGGCGGGCGTCGCCCAAATCTTCACGCCTTCCAATTCCCAACCCACTTTGGAAGGATCCACGTCGAAAGCCGCCTCGATTCGGAATCCCGCCTTGGCGAAACCACCGTATTGCAGGAGGGCCGTGCCCAGGTTTCCACAACCTACCAGGGCGATGCGCCAGGCCTTTTGAAGCCCGAGGATCTCCCTCATCTTTTGGTCCAGAGTCTTCACGTCGTAACCCACGCCTCTTTGGCCAAACTGGCCGAAGTAAGCGAGGTCTTTCCTCACTTGGGCGGGATTGATACCGGAAGCCCCCGCTAATTCCTTGGAGGAGATCACCTCCTGTTTCTTTTGGCCGAACTCGGCGAAACTGCGCAAATACCGGGGAAGTCTAGCGATCGTGGGCTCGGGTATATTGCGGTGCTTGGGCGAAGAGGTGATTTTTTTTGCCATTTTTTGAAAAACACTTTCTAATTTTGAATATTGAATTCTTATTTTTAAATGGCGGCTATCTTTGGACGCTTCCGTTCAAAAATTTCAACAATTCATAATTAAAAATTTAGAATTCAAAATTGGTTTTAGAGTTCGTCGATGGTGCCGCGTTCCGGGAATATTCTTTGTTCCTCCAGGTAATGCCCACGGCGTTCAAGCGCTTCCCGCACTTTGTCCTTGAGAACCGTGAGTTGGAAAGGTTTGGCCAGGTAGTCGCAAGCTCCCTTTCGGAGGGCGTCGATGCCTATGGAGAAGGAGCCATAGGCCGTCATGATGATCACGAAGATCTTCTTGTCGCGAACCTTCAGGTATTGCAGGAGTTCCAAGCCCGTCATCTCGGGCATGCGAAGGTCCACGAGGGCCAAGTCATAGGAATGCTTCCGTTGGAGGGCGATGGCCTGGGTGGCGCTCACGGCCGCGTCCACCCGGTAACCGGCCTGGACCAGGGTTTTTTGGATCATCTTTCCGAAGTCAGCCTCGTCATCGACTACTAGGAGGTGCGCCCGGCCGACCGGCATGGAACGGGGTTTGATGAACGGCTTTTTCTTTTTTTTCAGGCTCTTCTTCATTCGGCGGGTTCCTTCACCAGGGGAATAGGTTCATTATAGTGAAATTTCTCCGGATTGTTGGCGCCTTCCCGGACCAGCCCGTCCGTGGGAATCAAGAGGGTAAAAACTGTTCCTTCCCCGAGATGGCTTTCCACCCGAATCTGGCCTCCATGCTCATCCACAATGCGCTTGACGATTGAAAGTCCCAAGCCTGTGCCCTTTCCGAAACCTTTCGTGGAGTAAAAAGGCTCAAAAATACGCTTTAGCTCCCCGGTGGGAATCCCCCGCCCATTGTCCCGCACCGCCAATTTGACCTCGCCCCTGCGGTCGTGGGGACTTAAGCGCATCGAACGGTACTGAAAGCTGGCCGAGAGCGTGATCACCCCCCCTGGTCGAATGGAATCCACCGCGTTTTCCACCAGGTTGAGTAAAGCCTGGAACAGGCTCTCCGGATAGCCCGTGATTTCTGGGAGTTTGGGCTCGATGTCCAGGATGAGCTGTCCCCCGGCCTTCTTGAGTTTGGGTTGGACCGTTCGGGTCACGGCCTGCAGTATTTCGCTGATGGAAACGGACTTGATTTCGGACATGCTTTGCCGGGAAAAATCCAGGATGTCCCGTACCGTGCGGATGGCCCGCTGGACATATTGCTCGATCTGAATGAGGTTCTTTTGGGTTTTGCTTCCTTTCCGGGTCTCAGCCATCAGAAGTTCCAGGTTGCCCGAGATGAGTCCCAGGGGCGTGTTGACACCGTGGGCGATGCGGCCCGTCAGTTCCCCCATTTGGATCAGGTGGCGCTTTTGTTCCAGGGCCTTCTCCCGCGCCCGAAGCCGTTCTTCCCTGACCCAAACCTGCCGCATCAGGAGCACGCAGGCCGCGCACATCATCAGGAAAAAGAAAAGCCATCGGATGGACTGTTGCCAATAAAGTCCTTCCCGAACTTCCGGGCTTAGGCGGTCCAGGATTCCATCCACGAAATTGGTCTTCCCTGCGTCGAACGATTGGGGAAGGTCCAAAACAAAATCGGCGTAGAGGGTGGCGAAGAAAACCCCAAAGATCAGCAGGACTACCACCAGCGCCTTCCGGCGGGTCAAGACAAGGATTGCCGCCACGAGCAGGAGCAGGAAATAGGGCATATAAAAACTCACCGCCCCTCCTGAAACCGTAACCCAGGCCCCAACTAAAAGTGAATCCATCAGGAACATGACGGGCATCAGCCATCCCACAAGGCCTTTGATCCGGCCCAAGACCCAAAAGACCGGGCTGAGAACCAGGGCGACGATAAGGAGATTCCAACCCGCCACGACCCCATGCGATGCGTGGCCCGACTCCGTGAGGATAAAAAGCAGGAACATCAGCCCAAGACAGAGACTGCGCGTGAGGATCAGGGTCCGAAAGGTTTGGCTGTTGGTTTCGAGGGAAGGCATGCTGGGACTCCGATTATTTCAGGCTTTGATGAATCCATTTCAGGTAAGGTGGATTTCCGGCGGTGATGGGAAGGGCGATGACTTCACAAACGGTATAGGGATGATTTTTCCGGACCCACTGGGTCAGGGCCGCGAATCGGGCACGGGTGGTCTTGATGATCAGCAACTGCTCCCGCGCGGTTTCAATCTTCCCTTTCCACCAATAGCGGCTTTGGAGGCCCGGCACGATGTTCACGCAGGCGGCCAGTTTGGCCGCCACCAGGCCCTTGGAAATTTTTTCGGAGACCCTCGCGTTGGGCGTTGTGACCAAAACCAGGAAGGCCGGCACTAATTCTTTCCGCTTTCTTCCACACCTGGAAGATTGAAGATTTTCTCACCCGTGGCGGAGCGGGTGATTTTGACCTGCGGAAGTACCGTAGGGGCTGGGAGGGTTTCTCGGGAGCCTGGCAAAGCGTAAACCTTGGCGCCATCAGCGATATCCACCATTTCCGCCAGCCGGTTCTTGGAGAGGATCTCCAGTCGACGGGAAATGGAAATCATGTCCAGCCCCATGAAGGCCTGGAGGTCGGTGTTAGAGGCCACCGCCCGACCGGACTTCGCCAGGAAATAAAGGAGCTTCTTGCAAACCAGGTCCAGTTTCAGGTGTTCATTGACGGCTTCATAAAGGTCTTGGAACTCAACCCTTTTGCCCTCCCGCTGGAAAGCCCGGTACATTCCCTCGGAAAGGAGGAAAAGGAACCGCCTCGGATTGCCCGCGGCCAGTGAGAGGGCCAGGGTAAGGGCCTCCGGCTCGAGGAATTCTTCCACGGTTCCCTTGTACCCCGCCTTTTTTAAGCGAGCCGAGAGAATTTCACGAAGCTCAACTTGAGTGAACTTTTCCACCTGAACCATGTGCTTAAAAAGACCCAAGACCGTGGGCTCGGCTCCCTCTTTCACGACTTGGCTGACCTTCGAATAAAACTCTTCCTGAAGCGCCATAACGAAAGCGACCTTCGGCAATTCCAAGAGCGGCTTGAGTTCTTCCAGTAGTTGAAGGGTACGCTCCGAGCGGGTTAGGTGTTGAATTCGATCGCCTTTGATCTTTTCCAGGTCGTCCACAAAAACCAATAAGGGTTTCTTGAGGCGATGGGTGATGGAGCGAATCATGGAAAAAACGGCGTTTTTGCTCAACTCGCCCGCTTCCAGCCTTTTTCCGATCTCCTTAAGGTTCAAGCCCGGAACATTGGGGATAACGACCAATATTTCCCGCAAGAGTTCGGAGAGAAAATACGAAGCGTCGTCCAGGGGAACACCTATGCTCACGGAATAAAACTCTTTGGGAACGAGCGTCTTCAAGTATTGAAGCACGCTACTTTTCCCAGCCCCTGGTTCCCCAGCCACACCCGCGTTGGAAAGGGAGAACATGGCGGAGGATAACCGGTTGATGAGGGCCTTTCGCCCGATAAAATATTCCAGATTGTGTTTTTGGAGCGAGAGCGTGGTGAAAGGATCGAGCTTAAGGCCAAAATGGCGGTAAGCGGCCCCAACCGCGCGCTGAACCTTTCGGGGCGCTCTTTTAGATTTCGTTCGTTTCATCATGTCCATCCGTATTTCTAATTGCTTCTGACAAGCCTCTCCCCATGTACCAGGTAGGGAGTTTGCATCTCTTCCTTCCCCTTGATCTTCATGGCAGGAAGGGGCGTCATTTCGAAATGATCTTTCGCGGCCTGGTACATCTCCTCGTTGACCAGGACCTGCCCGTGCTTGGCCACTCCGCAAAGGCGGGAAGCCATATTAACCGTGTCGCCGATGAGGGTGAATTCCATGCGGTTGGAAGAACCCAGGTTGCCCATGATGGCCTCCCCGGCGGTGACACCGATACCCAACCCGATATCCAGGGGCCTGCTGTAAGCCACCTTGAAACTCTGGTTGATCACGTCAAAACGGTCCTGCATGCGCACCGCGGTGCGCAGGACCATCTTGGCCGCCTCCCCTTCGTTTCCGTAAGGCCGGCGGAAAAAGGCGAAGATGGCGTCCCCAATATACTTGTTGATGTCCCCCCCGTTTTGGGTGATGACTTCCTCCATGGCGGTGAACATTTTATTGAGGACTTCGACGGTTTCCTCAGGCTTGATCTGCTCGGTCATGTGGGTGAAACCCCGGACATCGGAGAAAAGAACGTAAACCTTTCGAAGCTCCCCGCCCAATTCGGACTGCAGGGCCTTCTTGGAGGCTTTCTCGCTCACGCTGGTACCGACATATTTTTCCAAGGTCTGGTTGGAGACCTTGGCGTTCTCCACGAGCTTCCGGTACTCAATGGCCGTCGTGGTTAGGAGCTTTTCACGGTGGGAGGTTACGTCCCAGGGCATGGCGGTTTTGATCCGGGGGGCATTGAAGGGGATCATCTGGTTCTTGATGAGCAATTCCTGCAGGTCCAACAGCCACCGGTTGCCCAACCGCCAAGCGAGGAAGAACCACCAAAAAAGAAGAAGGATCGCGGTGCCAAAGCCCACGTAGTGGACTAAGTTATCGTCCTGGGTGAATTGGGCGATTACGGCAGCCATTCCAAAACTTAAACCTAGCCACAAAACCAGTGGAACAAGGAGGTTCATGATCTTTTTTTGAACGGTAGCGGTGGCTTCGGCTAGAGGGTTGGGCATGGCTAAGACTCACGTTTCATCGCTGAAATTCATCGCGACAACGGGCTTAGTTTATCGCAAAAACAGGGGGAATGAAATGCGCGGAGAGCTTGAATCCTAGACTTTTATCAGTTCTTGTCCAGCTAATCTCAACTTTTCAAGATTTTCCTGTGAATGGGCTTCCAGATAACAGCGCATCAGGGGTTCGGTGCCTGAAAAACGCACCATCAGCCATTCACCGTTGGAGAGGATAAACTTGAACCCGTCCTTACGGTCAATCTCGGCCACCTTGTACCCGGCGATTTCGGACGGGGGATGGTCCTTCAATTTAGCGGTCATGACCTCCTTCAAGCCGTCCTTTAGCCGGATGTTCAGGCGGTCGCTGTAAAAGGCGCCATATTGCTGGTAGAGGCCCTTGAGGACGGACGACAAGGTCTTGCCTTCCTTGGCCACGACTTCCGCCATGAGCAAACAGGCCAAGATGCCGTCTTTCTCGGGCACGTGACCGTGCACCGTCAGCCCACCCGATTCCTCTCCCCCGATGAGGATAGGTTCCTTGGTCATGATCTCGGCAATGTACTTGAACCCCACCGGGGTGACCTTGAGGGGAACTTCGTGGGCCTTGCAGATGGCGTCAATGAGGTGGGTGGTGGGAACGGTGCGCACCACACAGCCTTTCCAATCCCGGGTCTTCAGCAAGTGCTCAAGGAGGATAGCGATTACTTCGTTGGGGCTGATATAGGTTCCATTGCCGTCAATGATCCCAAACCGGTCCGCGTCCCCATCGGTAGCCAAACCCAAATGGGCGGGCAAGGTCTTGACCAGTTGGATGGCTTCCTTCAAATCGTCCGGCCCGGGCTCGGGATGGTGGCCGCCGAACAAGGGATCCCGGTTGTTGTCCAGGACTTTTAGGTTCACACCCGCTTCTTGGAGCAGGGTGTCCAAATAGCCCATCCCGTTGCCGTGCATCACGTCCAGGACAATCTTAAGGCGGGCCTTCTTCAGCACGTCGAAATTGACGATTTCCCAAATCCGCTTGAAGTATTCCGCCTTCGGATCGATATCCTCGATCAAACCTCTTTCTTGGGCCTGTTCATAAGTTAGCTCAGGAACCTTTTGACCCTTCACCGCGATGCTTTCGGCCAGCGATTCCAGGGACAAAGTGACTTGGGGAGGGGCTGGCCCGCCGTCGGAACCGTTGAACTTGAGACCCTGGTATTGGGCGGGATTATGGCTGGCGGTGAAGTTGATGGAACCGGCCAGTCCCCTGCGGATCAATTCATAGGAAACGGTCGGAGTGGGTGTCCCAATGGGGCACATATAGGAAGTGATTCCGTGACCCGCCAGGACTCCGGCGGTCAGTTTCGTGAATTCTTCTGAAAGGAAGCGGTAATCCCCTGCCACCAATACGCCTTTGGAGGCCTCCCCAGTTTTTTGGAGGTGCTGGGCGATGGCCGCCACCGCGATGCGTACGTTGGCGAAAGTGAAATCATCGGCCAAAATGGCCCGCCAGCCTGAAGTTCCAAACGTAATCTTAGGCATTGAGGATCCTCAGACTACCGAAAGAGTGAAGAGTGCTTTGAGTGTCCCTAAGCCAAGTCGAAGGGTCGGAGGTTCCGAATGCTATTTTCACCACTTTAAGGGGCCTTTTGGGGGAGGTTAAACGAAACGAGGGGAGAGTTTACGGAAAAAGGAGAATCAGCGCAATGCTTTTAAAATCACAACTTTTCAAGAACTTTAAGATTTACCCTTGCCACTTTTTAATCTTGTCGACATAAGACGTCACAAGTTCTTTCGCCTTCTTCTCGCTCTCCGCTTCAGCGCTCACGTGAAAAAGAGCCATGTCGGCGTCGGGCAGGATCATGATAGAGGAACCATTCTGGCTGATCTTGATGCCGTCAATGAGGTCCCGTTTCTCATTAGCGGTGTCCTCAATCAAGTGGCGCATGATGGTCCCCTTCATTTCCCAGGAACAGGGTACCTTCTGGCTGACCTGGATTTTCTTGGGGATCTGTTCCAAGTAATGGGAGATGGGCTTTCCTTCCAGGGCGATAAACTCCATTAGTTTGGCCGTGGACATCATGGCGTCCATAAAGGGCGCGAAGGTTGGGAAAATGAACCCACCATCCGACTCGCCCACAAAAGCCACGTCTTTCTGGGTAGCCGCTTCCATGAGGGAATAGTTGTTAATCCGGGTCCGTTGGATATGACCCCCGTTGACCTTGGCTAAGTCATCAAGAGTTTGGGAACCATTGATCGGCACCACCGTCTTGGCACCTTTCCGCTTGTGGTAAGCGAAAAGCGAGAAAAGGGCCAGCAATTCAGTGCCGTGCAAAAGATGCCCCTTTTCATCCACCACGAAAATCTTTTCCGCCCCGGAGTCGAAAAGCACGCCGAAATGGGCCTTCAAGGTGGGAACAATATCCGACAATTGTTTCAAGGAGGCTTGGAATTCCTCCTGGGTCTTGGTGAGCTTGGTTTCGTCCATATAGGCGTTCAAGGCCACTACCTCGCAGCCCAATTTGCCCAACAGCGAGGGGAAAATAGGGGACGCCGCCGAAAAGGCGTAGTCAATGATGACCTTTGGCTTGTAGTCCACGATGCTTTGGACGTTGAGCGACTCCAGGAAGCCCTCCTGGTAGAACTCTAAGAGACGGTGTGGGAAGGAAAGTTCCCCGGTCTCCTCCATGGTGGCCCGGCGGAAATCCTCCCGGTAAAAGAGGTTCTCGATGCCCTTTTCCTTGCCGGAGGAAAGGGCCAGTCCTCGGCTATCCATGAATTTGATATCAACGAATTGTTTATCGAAGGGACTCTTTCGGGTGTGGAGCCCGCCCGCATTGCCCAGCTTGGGCACCGCGTAGCGCGCCACGGCGATAGGCATATCCTGCAGGTCGTGGACATTGACCCCGGAGGAGAGGATGCCGGAAATAAGCGCCCGGTTGATCATACGGCTGGTTTTGTGGATGTCACGGGCCGTGACCACGGTGGAGCCCTTGGGGAGAGAGGCCCCGTAAGCCGCGCCCAGTTTGCTGGCGAACTCCGGTGTGATGTCGATACCCGCGATGCCGGTGACGCCATGCTGGCCGAAGATGGACCGGGCCCACTTGTCCCCCCAAATAAGCGAGGTGGCCAATTGGGCCTCATCCTCCACCACTTTGTTGGGCCAAACCTTGACGCCCGCTTTGATCACCGCCTTTTTCCCGATGGTGCAGTTGTCCGAGATGATGGCGCCCTCAAAGATGTCCGCCTTCTCCTGCACGTCCGTGCCCGAGGAAATGACGCATTCCCTTGCCTCGGCCTCGGCTTCAATGGAAACGTTCCGCCATAGGATGGCATTGGTCAAAATCGCCCCCTCACCCACTTGGCACCCGTCCCCCAGGACGGAATTGGAAACCTTGGCGTTCTTCCCGATATTGCAATTGCTCCCCATGACAACCGTTCCCGAAAGCTGGGCGGTAGGATCAATATGGCTATGGGGCCCTGCCCAAATCTCCTTGCCAACCTTGTTCACTCGGGTTCCCGGAATATTGATCTCCACCTTGCCCGCGAAAACATCCTGATGCGCCAAGCGATACTGGTCCAGGTTGCCGATGTCGGCCCAGTAGCCTTGTGCGATATAGCCGTAAAGGGGCATGCCTTCCTTGAGCATGTGGGGGAACAGGTTCTTGGAGAAGTCGTAGTCCACTTTCTCGGGAATGAGGTCGAGCACCTCCGGCTCCAGGATGTAGATGCCGGTATTGACCGTGTCGGAAAAGACCTCACCCCAGGTTGGTTTTTCCAGGAACCGCTCGATGCGCCCATCCTTGTCGGTGATCACCACCCCAAAGGCCAAGGGGTTTTCCACCCGGGTGAGGATCATGGTGGCTTTGGCTTTGTTCTGCTCGTGGAACTTGATGGCGGCGGTTAGGTCGAAATCGGTCAGCACGTCTCCCGAGATGACCACGAACCTTTCCTTGCCGATCATGGGCTGGCAGTTCTTCACGGACCCGGCGGTGCCCAAGTCGCTTTCCGCCGCCTTGTACTGCATCTGGATTCCAAAGTCGGAACCGTTCTTGAAATATTCGGTGATCACTTCCGGCTGGTAGAAAACAACGCTGATCAGGTCGGTCAGGTGGTGCTTCTTTAACAATTCGACGATGATTTCCATGATCGGACGATTAACCATGGGAATCATGGGTTTGGGAAGGTTGATGGTGAGGGGCCTCATGCGGGTGCCGAACCCGCCGGCCATGATGACGGCTTTCATGCCAACCTTCCCAATCAAAATTTCCACACGCGAATGCGTGTGGAAAAAATAGGGGTTGGCATAGTGCCGATTTCCATTAAATTTAAATTGAAGGATCGGTACATAAAAGGGTGACCTTTGTCGAACCGTCACTGCGTAGGAAGATCGCCGTGGCAGCAAATTTTCGAGTTCATTTTACTTATTTTCACGGAAAAATTGAACTTTTCTATTCTCCACCCTCCGTGGGAGAATATCGGCCCGCAACCGGCCGCGTATGGAAAACCGAATGCACCTTGCATTTTCTTCCCTGAATAACCATGTTATAGGCCGCTAACCGACACTGAAGGAGTCAGCTGAATGAAATTTTCCGAACAAGACATCCTAACCGCCCTGCGCAAAATCCAGGACCCCGACCTGCACCAGGACATCGTGTCCTTGGGCTTCATCAAGAACATGAAGATTGACTCTGGCAAGGTCAGTTTCGACATCGAGATGACTACGCCCGCCTGCCCGGTAAAGGACCAATTCAAGAAACAGGCCGAGGAAGAAGTCAAAAAGATCAGCGGGGTTACCGGCGTGGAAGTAAAGATGACTTCCAACGTGCGTCAGGCCCCCACCGGCATCAAAAACCTCAACATGCCTTCCGTGAAGAACCTGATCGCCGTGGCCTCCGGCAAGGGCGGCGTGGGCAAGAGCACCGTCTCCACAAACCTGGCCCTGGCCCTGGCCAAAACCGGCGCCGCGGTGGGGCTCATGGATGCCGACGTTTATGGCCCTTCCATCCCCCGCATGCTGGGCGTGCTGGGCAAACAGCCCGATACCGATCCCCTGACCAAGAAAATGATCCCTTTCGAGAAGCACGGCATCAAGTTCGTGTCCGTCGGAATGCTCCAGCAAGAATCCGACACCGCCCTCATTTGGCGCGGGCCCATGGCCAGTAAGCTGGTTCAGCAATTCCTGGGGGGTGTGGAATGGGGCGAGTTGGATTATCTCCTTATAGACCTTCCGCCCGGCACCGGCGACATCCAATTGACCCTCACCCAGTCGGTCCCCCTGGCAGGCGCCATTATCGTCACCACCCCTCAAGATGTGGCCCGTACCATTACCCAAAAGGGCCTGCGCATGTTCCAACAGCTGCAGGTGCCCATCATCGGGATCGTCGAGAACATGAGTGGCTTCGTCTGCGGGCACTGCCACGAAGTGACCCCTATCTTCAAAAAGGGAGGAGGCAAAAAGATGTCGGAAGAATTGATGGTTCCCTTCCTCGGCGAGGTTCCCTTGGAGCCCATCATCGCCGCCGACGGGGATTACGGCATCCCGACCGTGGCCGCCCATCCCGACACCCTGTCGGGCAAGGCCTACGACTCCATGGCCCGGCAAATGGCGGCCCAGCTTTCCATCATCAACGCCGCCACGGCCAAGGTGACCGCCCGGCCCAAGGAAGTGAACACCCAGGATCCCTCGGTGACCACCATCACCTGGGAGGACGATAAGGTCATGCGCTATCCGAACCGCTACTTGCGGAGCATGTGCCCCTGCGCCCAATGCGTGGATGAGTTAACCGGCCAGCGGATCATCAAGATTGATTCCATTGACCCGGAGGTTCGCATCGTGGGCGTGGCCCCCGTGGGCCGCTACGCCCTGCATTTCCAGTGGTCCGACGGCCACGGTACCGGGCTTTACTCCTTCGATACCCTCCGCCAGCTCGGGGAGTGACTTAAATCATCTTTTCAGGCCGCCTTTTTTCCCTATAATTCCCCCTTTCCGTCCAGCCTCTCGGTTCGTTTTTCATCGTTCAATGGCGGATGGTTGTTAAGATAGATTTTGATAATGATTTTCAATATCATGGCTTCAATTCTTAAAGGCGGTTGGACGTGACCCGGAAATTACTTCTCCTCTCGGCCCTTTTGCTTTTTTGCTTCCTCGGGATGTGGCCCCTTTTCAAGGCGGGCACCAACCCCGCTTTCGGCGGCGACGAAGGTGAAAAATCCCCGCGCCTGCTCGTCCATCTTTTGGATTATCTGGCGGTGGATTATGGCGGCGCCGTCAAGAACGGAAAGGTCCTGAGCCTTTCGGAATATAAAGAACAGCAGGAGTTCGTCAAAACCGTCGTCGAGCTGGGGCAGACCCTGCCCGAGGTGAAGTCTTCCACCGACGTTCAATCCCTTATCCAAAACTTGAACAATCTTATCCAATCCAAGGCCGACCCTGTCCAGGTGGCCGCGGCGGCCCGCCTCGCCCAATCCAAAGTCATCCAACTGGCGGGCATTCCCGTCGCCCCCACCTCCTGGCCTAACTTGTCCTACGGCAAAACCCTCTTTGCCAACACTTGCGCCAAATGCCACGGCCCGCAAGGCTATGGCGACGGGCCTTCCGCCGCGTCCCTGAATCCCAAGCCGGTCAACCTCATGGACCATGCCCGCATGGACAAGATGACGCCCTTCCAGGTCTTCAACGCGGTGCGGTTGGGTGTTCCCAACACCGCCATGGCGGCCTTCACGACCTTCTCCGACCAGGATGTTTGGAACCTCGCCTTTTACGCCATTTCCCTCCGGTACCAGACGTCCCCGCCCCAGGACCAGGCGATGCTCTTCCAAAAAGGGCGTTCCTCCTTGAAAGCTTCCCTGGAAAAATCCCTCCCGCTCCTGGCCACGACATCGGACACATCCCTGCTCGAGAATCTCAAAATGCCCCCTGCCGAACAACAGCAAGTCCTGGCCTCACTTCGCCTCCATACGGTGGAAAACGGCGCGGAAGAGTCCCTCAATTTCGCGAAATACTGTCTTCAGGAATCCTTGGCGGATTACCTGACGAACCATTTCCAATCGTCTTCCGAAAAAGCCTTACGGGCCTACGTGGAAGGCGTGGAACCGGTCGAGCCCCGCCTGAAGGCCAGCGATCCCCAAGCGGTGACCGATTTGGAGCAAATGATGGGCCTGGCCCGCGCTGCCGTGAACGGGAAAAAACCGGTCGGCGAGGTCAACACCGCCTTCATGAAAGCCTTCGACGCCCTGGCCAACGCCTCCAAGCTCCTCCAGCAAAAAACTACCACTCCTTGGATGACCTTCACCCTGGCCTTTGGCATCTTGATCCGCGAGGGCTTCGAGGCGGTGCTGTTGATCGTGGCCCTTTTAGGTGTCATCCGCGCTTCGGGGGCCAAAAAGGCCCGGCGCTGGGTGCATGGCGGATGGCTGGCGGCGGTGGGCTTGGGTGTGGTGGCTTGGTTCTTCTCGGGATGGTTGATGGACTTAAGCGGCTTGGGGAGGGAAATGATGGAAGGCATCACGGGTCTTTTAACCGTGGTAATCCTTCTTTACATCGGCTTCTGGCTCCATAGCCGCACCGAAATTACCCGTTGGAAGGCTTTCATCGAGGGACAGGTCAAGGCGGCGGTGGAGGGGAGAAACCTCATGCAATTGGCCTTCATTTCTTTCTTAGCGGCCTTCCGCGAGGCCATTGAGACGGTGCTCTTTTTGCGGGCCATTTGGCTGGAGGGAGGCTCCGAAACCAAGACGGCCCTGGAGGCGGGAGTGGCGGGGGCCTTTGTGGCCATCCTATTGCTGGGCTGGCTCTTGCTGGTCTTCAGCACCCGGATTCCGATCAAGACGGTGTTCAACATTTCCTCAATGATCATGGTGGCGCTGGCGGTCATCTTAACCGGCAAGGCCATTCATTCGTTCCAGGAGGTGGACCTGGTCTCGATCACCCTGTCGCCGCTAAGCCTGCATTCGGAGTGGCTCGGCCTTTACCCCACCCAGGAAACCATCCTCTTTCAATTGGCGGTCCTAGCCTTGAGCGTCGGTCTCTGGGTTTACGGCAAGAAAGCGCCCGACAAGAAACAAAAAGGGTTATCGAACTGAAGCGACTTTTTCGAGAAATTCCTCCACGGGGATAAACCCAACCACCCTCAGGTTTTTCCGCTCCTGTCCATCGGTCCCAATAAACACTAGTGTCGGGACCCCCATGATGCCGTAGGTTTTCTTAAGTTGCTCCACCGGTCCCGAGGAATATTGGCTCAAATCGGCCTTGAGCAGAACCCATCCCTTCAAAGCCTCGTGCACCTTCGCGTCGGAAAAAGTTTTCACTTCAAGTTCCTTGCAGGGCAGGCACCAGCTGGCGGTGAAATCAATGAAAACGGGCTTCTTGTCCTGCGCCGACTTTTGTAAAAGAGCTGAATCATAATTCTCAAAGGGCAATTCCACCGTCCGGGGCCAAGCCTGGTAAACCAACCCGCTGACCAGGATGAGGAAAATCCCGAAACCATGCTGGAATTTCTTGAATCCCGGGGTCACTCCGGCGCCCGAAAAGAACCAACCCAACAAAACCCCGCAAACCAAAAGATAAGCCGGAAGCGCGAGATGATTGAAGTCCTTCGGCAAGAGCGGATTCAGGAAATAAAGCGGCATGCCCAGAAGCACCAGCCCGAATATTTTTTTGACCCAAACCATCCACATGCCCGACTTGGGGAGTCGTTGGATTTCCGTGGAGAAGAATCCCAGCCAGAGATAGGGGAATCCCAACCCCAACGATAGGGTGAAAAACATGATGAAACCGAGGTAAGGGTTAGCCTTGGCCGCCACGAAGGTCAAAAGACCGATGGAAAAGGGGTCCACGCAGGGCGCCGCCACGATCCCGAAGACCAGGCCCATTCCCAGCGCCCCAATCCAGCCTTGTGTGTTCCCCGCCGCCACCTTGTTCAAAAGCCAGGTGGGGGCCTGAATCTCATAAAGGCCGAACATAGAAAGGGACAACCCCGCCAAAAGAAGGGAGATGCCGATCAGCACAAAGGGTGATTGTAGGGTGGACCCCAGGATTTTTCCCGTCAAGGCCGCGGTCACACCTAACGAGGAATAGGTCATCGAGATACCCATCACATAGGCCGCCGCCCGTCCCAGCACCACCAGGGGTTTTTCCGCCTTTTGGGTCCCGAAATAGGAGACGGTAATTGGGATCATCGGATAAACGCAGGGGGTCAGGTTGAGGGCCAGACCTCCCAAGAAGATCAGGAGGAAGGTGAGGAAAATACCGTTGTTCTTCAGGTACTTGGCAATGATGTTTTCCTGTTCCCCGCCCGTTCCTTGAGGGACGGTGAACATTTCTTGATTCGCCGGCTGAGGGCTCTCGCCTTGGAAAGGCAATTGAACTTCTGGAAAAAATGAAATCTCGGAAGGCCGCAAGCAGAACTTGTCGTTGCAAGCTTGTACTTTTAATTCAAGAGGTATCTTAAGGACTTGTTCTTTGGAAGGGTGCCTATGACGCAGGGGAACAATAATCCGAATTTCTCCAGCGTAGACGGAATAAGGGTTGGTCACCCCGCCTAACGCTTCTTGTACACCCAGGGGATACTCGATGGGACCCGCGATTTCAAAAGGCGACCCAGCCTCCAATGAAACTTCCAGCGGAATGAAATATTGGGGCAGCCCCTCATGGGCGTTAACGTGCCAACCCTCCTTGATGATGACTTGTACCGCAACTTTGAAGGGATCGTTGAACGGAATGGGCCGAAGGGAGGGATAAGCCTTCACCGTGACCACGTCCCCGCTGGCCGCCGGTTGGCCCTGCTGCGCCGCTAAAAAATGGGGCGACCCTAAAAAACCCAAGAGGGCCAATATCGAAAAAATGGCTCGTCGTGTCATAGTTTCCTTTAGACGCCTCTTCAATCAGGCGTTCCCCCCGAAAATAAAAAACCCCCGCGGCCAACGCCACAGGGGTTTATTTTAACGGCCCTTTCCTATCTTTCCGGCGTTAATTGATTTTTTTCGTCGATTGCCTTTCGATCAATTCCGCCTGGAGGGTGGTGGCCTTTTCCACCAGGGGCTCCTCGGCGATCATCTGGAACATCTTGTGGGCGGCCAGCTTGCCCATCTCATAGGCCGAGAAAGCCACGGTAGTCAGGGCTGGTTCATGGTAGGCCGCTTCCTCCATGTTGTCGAACCCGACAATGGACATGTCCTCGGGGACCGAAAGACCCTTATCCTTCAGGGCCCGCATGGCCCCAATGGCCATCAAATCGTTGGCGCAAAGGATGGCGCTGGGACGGCGTACCGCGGAGAGGATCTTCAGGCAGGCCTTATAGCCCCCCTCCTCCTCGAAGTCCCCGTCGGCCACCCAATCGCTGTGGAACTCCAACTGATGGTCGGCCAGCATTTCCTGGAAAGCCTGGAAGCGCTCCAAGGCGTTGGTGGTGGTCATGCGGCCGTTGATGATGCCAATGCGCTCATGGCCCAGGTCCACCAGGTGCGCGATGGCCTTCTTGACACCGCCGCGGTTGTCAAAACCCACGTAAGGCAGTTCCTCCTGGGCGGTGATTTTGCCGTTAACCAGCACGAATGGAACGTTAGCCTCGGTGAGTTCACGTATCGAGGCGTCGGTGGACCAAGCGTTCAGGACGAACATGCCGTCCACACTGCCGTCACCCAGGAGCGTGCGGTAGGAAACCTGCGCCCGGGCAGTCTCGTTCAAGGGGTGGATCAGGAGGCGGTACTGGTGTTCGGCGGCGATCTCCTCCAGGCCCTGCATGATGTCGGTGAAAAAAGGACTGCGGAAAATGGCGGTGTGGTGCGGCGCGATGACCCCGCAGATGCGGGAATGTTTTTGGCGAAGGCGTCGGGCGTGGGCTTGGGGCTTGTAATGCAAGTCCTTGATCGCCACCAGGACCTTCTTGCGGCAGTCCTCGCTGACCCACTTCTTATTGTTCAAGACCCGCGAGACTGTGCCGATGGTCACACCGGCTTGCTTGGCGACATCCTTGATCGTGGCCATAAAGGCTCACTCCTTAAATTGTTTTTGGCGTCCCTGCAAGGAAACCAAATGACTTACGTTTTTTAATTAAGCCATGTGCTAATTTTGACAGCCATTCTAATCGTAATTAGCTTGGGTATTCCAGCCCGCTACCAAAGTTTGTTTTTAGAAATTAAATTTTTTCCAGGGATGTCAGTTTTGATCCCAACATGGTGAAAACGATTTCCGGAAGAGAATTGCCCCCACCATGACTGGTTTAATCCGCCAAATAGGAGGCCCCGGCATTCATTACGGTTTTTCCGGGACAAAAGTTTCAGCAACCTGCCGAAGCGTCACTTCCTTCTTGCTGAAATTAATGGAATAAAAACCCCTTTCATCGGCTGTGATTTTTTGGCCGCCTTGCGTCACCTCCAAGCCCTTCGTTTTCGTGTCCACAGGCAAATCCAACTTGAGCGCAACGTTGCGAGGCATGAATTCCGGCAGTTCCCAAGTCCAGGTTTTTTTTCCATCCTTCTCAACGACCTTCGCTTTCTCAAAAATCTTTTGGGCCCGGAAATAGCTCCCGACCTCGAGGAAGGTGCCGACCCAGAAATCATTCGCCTGCAGATAATCCAGGATTTTCGTGAAGTTTTCGCGGGTGATGGGTTCCCACCCCCACTGGGTACCCTCCAAACCATGGATCATCCAAACCAGCCAGCCGCCCGTTTTCAGGTCCTCATCCATCCAGGATTGGTAATCCTTGAAGGCAAGATTGCTCTTGGTCGTCTGGGAGGGGATATCCCACCAATCCGGTTCCTGCTCGGCATTCACAATGTAGGAACTATTTCCCCCACGGGCCAAAAGGTGGGTCTTTTCCACCCAACTCTTCAACCCCGACGTGTATTCCACGAAGGGATAGGCGAAAGTGAGTACCGGCACCCCAAATTCCTTCTGCAGGACATTCCGTGCTCCCGACACTTGGGCCTCCTCACCCTTGGAATCCAACTCCGTGGGGTGTTTGTGGTCCAGGGTATGGTTCCCTATCTCGTGGCCGGAGGCGAGAATTTTCCGCCACTCATCCTTCCGGTCGGTCTTGTTCGCGATGAGGTAAAAAGTCCCCCTCATCTTGCGTTTGTCCAGTTCCGGAACGGCCACGTCCAAATGGGAGGAATCGCTGTCGTCAAAGGTGAGGGAGGTCGCGGCCTTATGGCCGTTCCAGGGAACAACGGCGAGGCCAGGAAGCGAAGTGGAGGCGCCCAGGCATGCCGCCGCCATCAGCCATAGGCCCATCAATATCCAAGATGTCTTTTTCATGGTTTACTCCGGACAAAAAAATAGCCCCGGGCGGGCCTTTCGGCGCGCTACGGGGCTATTAGTTTAACCCAAAAAACCTTAGATGGCTTTATCGCCCTTTTCGCCGGTGCGGATCCGGATAGCGTTCGAGACGGCGGAAACGAAGATCTTTCCGTCGCCGATCTCACCCGTCCTGGCCTGCTTGACGATGATATCCACCACTTTGTTCAAGTGCTTGTCCGAAACCACCGCGGTCAGGATCAGCTTGGGCAGGAGCCCCTCGACGCTTTGTCCCCGGTAGGATTCGGTGATTCCCTTCTGCTTGCCGTGGCCTTGAACTTCCGCCACGGTCACGCCCGCGTATCCGACGGATTTCAACCCGTCCAATACGGCCCTCAGGGCGCTGGGCCGGATGATTGCTTCTACTTTCTTCATTCTGTTTCCTCCCTCACGGTTTTACCGTGGTTTGTTGACTTCGTTTACTGGCTTTTGCCGGCGGCCATCGGCCGCCGGCTGCCGACTGCCTTTAAATCATGTATCCTTCTTCGCCATGTTGCGAGAGGTCCAAGCCCAATTCCTCGTCCTTCTGGTTGACCCGCAGTCCGATCGTCTTTTCCACGAGGAAATACAGGACCACGGTCATGACGAAGGAGAAGATCATCGTCGCCAAGACCGTCTTGACCTGGATCATCAGCTGGGCGGGATTGCCCGCGAACAATCCGTCGTGGCCGTTGACCGACTTGACGGCCCAGAGGCCGGTGGCGATGGCGCCGAAAGTGCCACCAACACCGTGCACGCCGAAGGCGTCCAGGGAATCGTCATAACCCATCTTGAGCTTCACTTGGATGGCCAGGTAGCAGAACACGCTGACCAAGGCGCCGATCCAGATTGAACCGGAGAGGTTCACGAAGCCGCAGGCGGGGGTGATGGCCACTAGGCCCGCCACCGCGCCCGAGGCCGCGCCCAAGGTCGTCGCCTTGCCGCGGTGCAGGAGCTCGATCACGCACCAGGAGATGGCCGCCATGGCGGTCGCCGTGTTGGTCGTCACGAAGGCGTTGCAGGAAAGCGCGTTGGCCGCGCAGGCCGAACCGGCGTTAAACCCGAACCACCCGAACCACAGCAGGCTGGCGCCCAAGAGCACCAGGGTCAGGTTGTGGGGGGCCATGTTTTCCTTGCCGTACCCTTTGCGGGTTCCGAGCAAGAGGGCCAAGGCCAGGGCCGAATAACCGGCGGTCATATGCACCACCGTGCCTCCAGCGAAGTCCAAAGCGCCCAAAGCGCAGAAGTACCCGTTGGGCGACCAGACCCAGTGGCAGACGGGATCGTAAACGAAAGTGGCCCAGAGCAGGGAGAAGAGAACGAACCCCTTGAAGCTCACCCTCTCGGCGTAGGCGCCACAGATCAAGGCCGGGGTGATGATGGCGAACATGGCCTGGAAGATCATGTAAGCGTAATGGGGAACCGTGGGAGCCAAGGGGCTCACATCCGGCATGCCGTCCAGCATGAACCACTTCATGCCCCCCATCCAGGCGTTGCCATCCCCAAAAGCCCAGGAATAGCCAAACACCACCCATTGGACGCTGATCAGGCAGATCATGAAGAAGCTCTGCATGATCGTGGCCATCACGTTCTTCCGGCGGACCATGCCGGCGTAGAAAAAGGCCAGCCCGGGGGTCATCAACAACACCAAGGCCGACGAGGCCAACAACCAGGCCGTGTCACCCGCGCTGATGGCCGGTGCCGCGGGAGCCGCCGGGGCGGGAGTCGCCGCCGGAGCGGCAGCGGGTGCCGCCGTCTGGGCCATCGCTGAAACCGCTACGAGGAAGGAAAAACCGACGAGAGCCAAAAGGACCGGTTTTTTCTTCAGGGAGCCGAACAAATCTTGAAGAAATTTCATCACTCTTCTCCTCCTGTTTTATTGGGACTCCCCAAAGGGAATCCAAAGTCCATTCGGGTAAAGCCAGTTTC
>Ga0335069_10002397_pt1 | contig 28925 bp, 25 predicted proteins | sample Lox_Sample_11_FD_206714 | JGI IMG/M metagenome (GOLD analysis project Ga0335069, IMG submission 206714) | Soil microbial communities from Loxahatchee National Wildlife Refuge, Florida, United States - Lox_Sample_1.1 | ecosystem: Environmental > Terrestrial > Soil > Wetlands | place: USA...
TGACGAGCGCGCCATGCGCGAAATCTATTTGCCCACCTTCGAGGCCGCCGTCAAGGAAGCGCACGTGGGCGCCATCATGGACTCCTACAACTTCGTTAATGGCGTGCACGCCACCCAGAACGACTTCATCAACAACCAGGTGGCGAAGAAAGACTGGGGATTTCAGGGCATCATCATGTCCGACTGGGTTGCCACCTATGACGCTGTGGGAGCGGCGAATGGCGGACTCGACCTCGAAATGCCATCGGGCAAGTTCATGAATCGCGCCAACCTGATCCCGGCAATCAAAGCCGGTAAGGTCAGCGAAGCCACCATCGACGACAAAGTGCGACGCATTCTGCGGACGGCGATCCGCATGGGATGGTTCGACAACAATCAGACCGATTTGAGCTGGCCCCGTTACAGCGAAGAGTCTGACCAGGTGGCGTTGGAAGGCGCTGAAGAAGGAATGGTGCTGTTGAAGAACGATGGCGCCCTGTTGCCGCTCGACAAAGCAAAAACAAAAACGATTGCGGTGATTGGGCCCGATGCCTATCCGGCTCAGCCGGTCGGCGGAGGTAGCGCCGAGGTGAGACCATTCGAGGCCGTCAGCTTCCTGCAAGGGATGACGACTTATCTCGGCAATCCGGGGACGGTTCTCTACCACCAGGGCATCCCAACGCTGAACGACATGGCGAACCACACCAACTTCACCACTGCTGCCAACGGCGGCAAGCCGGGTATCGCGGTGCAGGTGTTCAACACGGCCGACCTGTCGGGTACGCCCGCGCAAAGCTACACGGCGCTTCACGTCAACATGGTCGTTGAAAACGTGCAGCGCTCGCTCGACGAGGAACTCGCGCACCACCCCATGTCCACTCGCTGGACCGGCTACTACACTTCTCCGGCGGCGGGCGCATACACCGTGTTTGCACGCGCCAATGGCGAGGGCAGCGGATACCGCGTGTTCGTCGATGACAAGAAGGTGATCGACGACTGGGACATCGCCAAAGCGCTGGTGGACGAGGTCAACCTGCAACTCTCTCCGGGTCCACACAAGGTTGTGATGGAGCAGTTCCGTACCAACCAGCACCAAACCACGCGTGTCCGCCTCGGCATCGTGCCATTGGCGACGATCGTCGATCCGGAAGCCAAGAAAATCGCAAAGAAAGCCGATGCCGTAATTGTGGCCGTTGGCTTCGATCCCGAAACCGAGAGCGAGGGCGCCGACCGAACTTTCGCGTTACCCGCGGGACAAGATGAACTGATCCAGGAAATCGCAGCGGCAAATAAGAATGTCATCGTGGTCGTGACCTCGGGCGGCAACGTCGATATGAACCAATGGATCGACAAGGTTCCGGGTTTGATCGAAGCGTGGTACCCGGGACAGGAAGGCGGCACGGCTCTGGCGAAGATCGTCTTTGGCGACGTAAACCCCTCGGGTCATCTGCCGGTGACGTTTGAGAAGCGCTGGGAAGATAATCCGACGCACGATTCTTACTATCCGGCGCCGGGAACCAAAGACGTGAATTATCGCGAAGGTCTCTTCGTCGGCTACCGCGGATACGAGAAGAATGGCACCAAGCCGCAGTTCCCCTACGGCTACGGCCTGTCGTACACCACGTTCAAGTTTTCGAACCTGCAAGCCACACCGACGCAGGTAACGTTTGACATCACCAACACCGGCCAGCGCGAGGGAGCAACGGTGGCGCAGGTGTACATCGGCGAAGAACATCCTCCGGTCACGCGTCCGGCGAAAGAGCTTAAGGGATTCCTCCGGGCGAATCTCAAACCCGGCGAGACGCAGCACGCGTTCGTCCCGCTCAACGAGCGCTCATTCGCCTATTACGACGTCGGGTCGAAACAATGGAAGGCCGATTCCGGAACGTACAACGTGATGGTCGGCGATTCGGTGGAGAACATTGAACTGAAGGGAACGATCACGAGGTAAGTACGAAGTTCGAAGGACGAGGTAATGTTCGGCTTTTGTTCGGCATTCGTTACTCAGGTTTCTTAAGCCACTCGTGTCCCTTCTGCACAAATGTAAGAAGCTCACTGACGTCGGCTTGAGGCATATTGAACTGACACGAATCATGCCGACTCTTGCCGTCATAAGGCGCGCCGACATACAGCCCGTAGCGATCACCGGTCCAATACCAACCGACCATTAAGGGAACGTAGTAGACCGTTGCTTCCGAATTCGAGCTGAGCCTGTTGCCAGCTAAAGCCACAGACGGAATCTCACTACGTCGCTGATCGGTACTTTCCGATTTCACCGACATCGCCAACCGAAACTCGAATTCCGGCAGCGCCGCTTCGTCGATATACACAGTCTTTTTGCAGTGCCTGTTCCCATTCCAGATGTCGTCACCTTCGACCTTCACCTCCAAACCCCTCACCTCAGCCTTGGAAGTCTGATCAATTGCAATAACTGCATTCAAAGTAAGAACCCCAGGAGGTCTGAGGGACCCGACTTCGCGCCGAACAACTGACTGAGGATTCAACGATAGAGCTGACTGAAGCGCCCCTTGAACGTTGACCATTCGATAATCCAAGCGATTCTGTCCCACCGCACAACTTGCCACCAATAGAACTATCGCTAATAGTTTTCGCAGCATGGCATCTCCCTCGGAACTAACTCGAGTGAAGCCGACCGAATATGTTCTTCTAGTATTGGGTTTCTGTCCAGAAATCCGCCACTGCACAGGAAATTCCCTCATCGGAGTGACACTTAAGCTTGCCTTCAAGCGCGCTTTCGCCGCTCCTTCGCCTTTTTGCGCCTGCAACTTCTTTGTTTTGTATGAAGTCTGTGTAAGTTGTTGATTCTATGGGAAGGGTAGGGTGTTTTTATTTTTCTAGAAGTGGACATCAGCAAAATCGCGGAGCTTCGCTCCGCTCGCACGGGCGAGGTCGCTGAGACACAAACTAAGTCGACGCAGGCGGCGCACGCCGCCCACCCCGTCAACTACGCACAGCGAATTCAGAAATTCCAGCTAGCGCTATTGCGCTTCGAGGCAATACTCTCCGAGCTTCGCGTCGTCATCCGTGCTCGCTGCCGACTCTGCAAACACGCGAACATCCTGGCAGTCGTACATCCCGTGATTCTTCGGCAGTTCCAGCATGCGATAGTTTCCCTTTTTCAGGTCGGTGCAACTGGGCATGGTCTGGTTGCAGTTCAGCTCGAACGCTTTCGAATCTTTAGTAATCTGAATGGTGATGACGCCGCTGTTCTTCTGACTTCCTTTCACGGTGATGGCGGACGTAGAAGCGTCGTCGGTCGCGAAAGCCACCGCTCCCACAAGAATCAAAGCTAAGAAGAAGATGATTGCGTTACGCATACTGCCCCCTTGGATCGATCCGATCAGCTACTAACTTCCACGTTCATCGTGCAACGAGCGAAGCCGTCGGATCAGTGACGTAACGCACAGTGACATGAGAAATCACGCAGCGGTGGCTGTGATTCGGGGACAGACGTGAAAAGAAAAGCGCAGATGCGAATGTCTGCGCCGAATGTCTGGAGCCTGCAGAACTAGCTTACGGTTGCTGCGGTCGCCTTTTCCGCCGCCGCCAATTCTTTCTCTTGCACTGGCGGCGTGGATTTTTCTTCGTGGTAATCCGACTCGGTATTCACCGCCCACAGGTTCGACTTGTCGGCGCGGCCGGTGATGATGTTATCGACGGCCGTCATTGCCGTCAGCATCGAGTGGTCCTGGTTGTTGTACTTGTGCATGCCATTGCGGCCAACGAGGAACAGATTCTCGAACGTGTCGAGGTACTGCCGCAGTTCGTCGAAGCGATCGTAGACGCCAAAGTACGCAGGGTACGTCTTGGGCATGCGGATGACCACCGAATCGAGCACGTCGGTCTGCGCGATGATGCCGATCTTCTCCAGTTCCCCCTGCGCCAGCTTCGACATGTCAGCGTCGCTCAGCTTCCACATCGGGTCGGTCTGGTAGCAGAAGTATTCGACGCCGATCCAGACGTTCTCGGGATTCGCCACCATGAACGGGCTCCAGTTATTGAAAATCTGCAGCCGTCCGGCGGAAACGTCCGGTTCCTGGATGTAAATCCAGTTGTCCTGCACCATGCGCTCGGAGTTCTGCTTGTCTTTCACCACCAGCCGCTTCACCAGCAGGCCGACGGTGATGAAGTCGCGATATTGCAGGTTCTGCGAAATGTAACGAGCTTGTTCAGGAACTTCGATATCAAAGGATGACACCAGCTCCTTGATCGGCATGGTCGAGAAGAAATAGTCGCCCGCGAATTCCCGCCGATTGCCGCGCGCATCCCTGCCGCTGATCGACACCACGCGGTCGCCCTCAATGTGGACGTGATCGACCGTGAACTCGGTGATGATTTCGCCGCCCATCTGTTTCACTTTTTCGGCGACGATCTCCCACATCTGCCCGGGCCCGTACTTCGGATACAGGAAGCGCTCGATCAGCGACGTCTCCGTTCCCTTCTGCGCGACGTCGCCGTGATCTTTCTTCTTAAACATCGAAGCAATGTGGTGCTTGATGGTGCTGATAATCGAGAGTCCCTTAATGCGCTGCGCGCCCCATTCGGCGCTGATCTGGTCGCAGGGCACGCCCCAGACTTTTTCCGTGTAAGACTGGAAGAACGTCTTATACAGCTCTGTGCCGAAGCGGCTGATGAAAAACTCTTCGAGATTCTCGACCTTCTTCGGCGGGAACATCGCCGCCCCGAGATAGCTGAAGCCGATCTTCGTGGTTCGTACAAATCCAAGGTTGCGAAGGGTTTGCCCGCTCAACTTGATGGGGTACTCGAAGAACTTCCGCAGGAAATAAATGCGCGATTTGCGGTTGCGAAGCAGCATGACGGCGTCGCCCGCACCGGTCTTCGCGCCGCTGGGAACTTCCGTCGTCTGGCTCTGATAGGTTATGACCTGACCAGCCTGCGCGCTTTCCGATAGCGGCATGTGCTCAAGCCACCAGTTCATCACGCGATCGCTCTTGGAGAAGAAGCGGTGGCCGCCGATGTCGATGCGGTTCCCTTTGTAGTTGACGGTCCGCGAGATGCCGCCCATGTAGGTGCTCGATTCGAGCACGATGGGCTTGATATTGGAGCGCGTGAGCAGCTCGTATGCGGCGGTAAGGCCGGCCGGGCCGGCGCCGATAATGATGGCTCTCTTCATTGTGCTGAAGCCTCTTTCGTTGCGGGTAACGGGTCGGGAGCAAGGATGCGTTGAAACAAAATTCCGGTCTGGTCTTCGAAAACCGCTCTGAAGTGCCGGTCCTGGCTGAGACCGAACGTGAGTGGCTTGTACCGCGGTGCGATGATCAGATTCGCGCTGCGCAGCAGAGGATCGGTCAAGTCGTCGCCCAGGAAACTCCAGGTGTGCAGCGAACGGCCGACTTCTTCCTGACCGTGGACATTCGTGCGCCCATCGATCGACACCGGCATCTCAGGCAAGGCGTAGATCAGGAACCCTCCCCAATCGTAGTGATTGAAAAGAGGGCCTTGCAGATGGTGCTCGTGAATGTAGGCCACCTCGCCCAGCGGTAGGCGCCCTGCCACGAGGCTGGAAAGATCGCGGTTGGTCGGACCACGCTGGAACGTCAGCACCAAGCCCAGCAGTATGAGAGGGATCGCCCCGAGCCAAACTCGTTGGTTCACCTTTACGGGTTCGTGCCGCGAATTGGTGATTGCCTGAACGATCAGCACAGACGAGATCACGGTCACCAGCCAGATGTCGCGCTGGAAGCGGAAACTCGACAGGGCGGACCACACCATCAGAATAACCCACACCGGCCGCACCGAAGACTGCCGCGCCAACGCAAAGACACCTGCGAGGCATACCAGCAGCACGATAAAGTGCAGGCGCTGGTCAAAAGCCATGGGCAACGTTTCCGTTACAAAGCCCGCCAGCAGAGGCTGCTTGGCGAAATCGTAGAGCACTTGATAGCTGCCCCACCCGTAAGGGTTGAGCACAGTCGCGATCACCGATGCCGCGAGCGTTCCCCACATCCAACGGGCAGGCAGATAGCTGCCACCTGGCGGGGCCATGACCCCCGCGAACTCCAGCAGGCGGTCGAAGACGGGCTCCAGGCAAAAAACGCCAATGAGGAACAGTCCGTACACGAACTGGACGTGCACGCTCGCCCATAGCCACATGATCACCGGGATCAGCCACAATCGACGCACGCTGAGCTTACGGCGCGCCGTGCAGAGGACCTCAAGCACCAGGATGAAAGCGATGACCGTCAGTCCACCAGGCCTCGGCGACATGACAATCTGGAACGACATGCCGCCGATCAGCGCTAGCCCCAACGAAACCCAGAATGGCGGACGGAAACTCCGCAACAGATAGAGGAAGGCGAGAACCATCGCGACCCAGATGCCTACAGTGAATGCAACCACCCCGAGTAGGTCCCAATGCTTCGCCACCTGGTAAAGCACCATGTCGAAAGGCCAACTGTAGGCGACCCACGGCTTCCCTGCTCCCGTGATCGAGAATGGATCGGTGCGTGGCACGCGATGGTTTTGGAAGATCCATTCGCCCGTACGGAGATGCCACCACCAGTCGGTCTCGACTACGTAAACCCATATGTTGTTACGCAATGGGAGCCAGAGAAATAAGGCCGCTACGCCGATGATTCGCGCGATGTCATTCTGGAACAGAACTCTGTAAACAGCCGCCAACGACCGTACGCGCAGCCGCACCGGCGATTCCGCCGACTGCTGTGGGGTAACGGAAATGTTCGTCGTGGTCACTTGCCGCCCGACTCTTTCTTGGCTTCGCTCGCAGCCGACGGTGCAGGATCGGGTGGTAGCACGCGCTGATACAGGACCGAGGTTGGATCGGAGAAAACTGCCTTAAAGTGGCGATCGTTGCGCAGCGCGTAGGTCAGCGACAAATTCGGATCGGCGATGACCAGGTTTGCCTTCTGTAACAGCGGATCGTCGTACCAGTCGTCGCCGTGCACGGTCCACGTGGTGATCGAGCGCGCGATCTCCGCTTGCCCATGAACGTTGGTACGTCCATCGATGACCACCGGAATTTCCGGCAGGGCATAAATCAGGAATCCGCCCCAATCGAAATTGTTGAAAAGAGGCCCTTGCAGATGATGCTCGTGGATGTAGGCGACCGCACCAACGGGCAGTTCGTTCGCCATCAGGGCGCTGAGTTGGTGATTCGTGGGCCCCGTCTTAAAGCGCGCGATCAACAGCAGCAACACGCAGGCCACCGCGCCTAACCAGACACGACGTTGGACCGGAGCCGCGTCGGGATAGCTGTCTGCAAACCACTGCGCCAGAATGCAAGGGGCAATAACCCCCATGACCCAAATGTCTCGTTCGGCGTGAAAAGACGACAACGCAGCCCACGCCAGCAAAATAACCCATAGCGGCTGAATGCGGCGCCTGCGCCCGAGCGCAACGGCCGCCGCAATCGTGATGAACAGCACCACAAAATGAACGCGCAGCTCGAACGTCATCGCGCGCGTTTCGTTGATGAACTTATAAAGGTTCGGCTGCTGGATGAACTCCCACAGTACGCGATAGACGCCCACGCCGTAAGGATTGGCAAATGTCAGCGCGGTCGACGCTGCGAGCGTTCCCCACATCCACTTCGCCGGCAGATGTTGCGTGCCGGGTTCGGGAGGCGATCCCAGTTTCGCCAGCACCCAATCGAACACCGGCAACATGCAGAAAAGGCCGATTACGAACAATCCGTACACGAACTGCACGTGTATGTTGGCCCACACCCAGATCACCAGCGGTATCGCCCACAACTTGCGCACGCTGTGGTTGCGCTGGGCATCCAGCAGAAGGTCAAGAACGACAATAAAGAAGACGACCGTAAGTGGACCGGGCCGCGGCGAACTGACACGCATGAAAATGACGCTCCCAAGGAACGCCAGCGCCACTGACGCCCAAAACGGCGGCTTAAAACTGCGGATCAGAACCAGCAGCGCCGCACTCATCGCCACCCAATACAGCATCGTGACAGCGACAATGCCGGTCAGGTCCCACTGCTTCGCAACTTCATACATCGCGATCTCAAAGGGCCAGCTATAGGCGACCCACGGCTTGCCGGCACCGGTGGACGAGAACGGATCGGTATGCGGCAATTGGTGATGCTGCAGGATCCATTCACCGGTGCGCATGTGCCACCAGACGTCAGTCTCCCCGACGTTGCGCCAGACGACCGGCTGCACCGGAAACCAGCCAAAAACCAGCAAAAGCGCTATGACCTTGAGGGCGTCGTTCGAAACGACGCGACGGAAAAACTCCTTCAGAAAAGCCAATTTCGAGGGAAAAGGCGCATCGGTAGCGGGAGGTGGGGCAGCGGTGATCGGCGTCGTCCCCAGGGTGGTTTCTCCTGACATTTGAACTACTTACGACCGAAAATGGAATCCCTGAACTGGCTCAGATTCTACCAGTCAGTAACCGGTGAGCAATCAGGTAACCATAGTATGGCTACTCGAAAGTAACGGGGGCTTCGGGTGAAGCGCTTAGTTACCGCACGGCGAGGATGAGGCCGGCGGCGAAATCGCCGAGGGTATCCCACCAGATGTCGGGCACTTGCGGGTTGGCCTTCTTGGAATACCTGACGCCGAGGATTTCGGCCTGGCGCAGAACCTCAGCAATCGCCGCTGGCACGGCGCGCTTTACTTCGCCGCTGATACGCGTGTAGTAGTTGCAAGCTTTCGATGTGATGCCGACGAGAACGGCATCCTTTGGGCCCACGCCGGTCAGTTCGGCGCGCAGCAGCATTTCGGATAACGCAGGCGAATGGGGATCGGTCCGAACAGGAACGCCATTGCGAACCATGTCCTCTTTCGTATAGACGGTGATGCTTCCCGGCTCCTTGTGATTGTCGACGGCATCGATGATCAGCACCACTTCGCTGCCGTCGAGATGGTCGGGGAAATCCATGACCGGAGTGCCAAGGTCGGCGACCTGCGTCTCCTCGAAATCGTAGGTCGCTTCAAGGATGCGGGCGACGTACGGACCGATTCCGTCGTCGCCCATCAGGATGTTGCCGATTCCGGCGATGGTCACTCGCGTCACAGCACCTTCACCTTCGCGATGTTCTTCCCTTCAGGATCGAAGGTATGCACGGCGCAGGCCATGCACGGATCGAACGAGTGCACCGTCCGCAGGACCTCGAGCGGACGCTCGGGGTCGGCGATGGGATTGTGCAGCAGCGAAGCTTCGTACGGTCCGGGATTGCCCTTCTCGTCGCGCGGGCTGGCGTTCCAGGTGGTGGGAACCACGGCCTGATAGTTATCGATCTTGCCGTCTTTAATCACGACCCAGTGCGACAGCGTTCCGCGCGGAGCTTCGTGCGTGCCCACGCCTTCGATGGTTCCCTTGGGGAACACAGGCGGGTTAAACGTAGTGGTGTCGCCCTTGCCGATGTTCTCGACCAGCAACTGCCAGTGCTTGGTCGCCAATTCGGAGAGCATGGCGGCGCGCACGCCGCGAGCACCGTGGCGTCCGAGCGAACCGAGCAGCTCGGTGGGTGCCACTTTCCGTCCTGCCACGGCCGAGATCCGGTCGAGTGCGGCGTTGGTCCACTTCACTGTCAGCGGATGGCCGCTGGCATATCCGACCAGCACCTGCGAAAGCGGCCCGACCTGCGCCGGCTTGCCTTCGAAGCGCGGACCCTTTACCCACGTATACTTCGCGTCGGCGTTCCAGTCCGTGAACTGCGGAGTGGTTTCGCCCTTCCACGGATGCAGCGAAGCCTTACTGTTGTTGTAGTAGGCGTGCGTCGTGTCTTCGCTGACCGCATCGCGGAAGCTCTGATCCGCAGCCGTCGTGAACTTACGCACGCCTGCGAGATTGCCTGCCTCGATGAACCCGCCAGGCAGGTCGAACTGCGTGCCCTTGCTGTCGAGCGGCAGATCGTTCACCGCGAGATAGTTCGTCACGCCCGCGCCATACTTCAGCCAGTCGGCGTACATTCCAGCAACCGCCGTCACATCGGGGACGTAAACCTGCTGGATGAACGCCACGACCTCGTCGAGCAGGTCTTTGATCATCCCGAGGCGGTCCATGCTCAGCGTACCTTCGCTGTCGAAGTTGATGGCGTTGTTCACGCCGCCAACGGCGAGGTTCTGGATGTGTGGCGTCTTCGAGCCGAGCATCGCGCACACTTGTGTCGCTTTGCGCTGATAGTCGAGCGCCTGCAGATAATGCGTGAACGCCAACAGGTTGACCTCGGGGCTGAGCTTCATCGCTGGATGGCCCCAATAGCCGTTCGCGAGAATGCCGAGTTGTCCGCTAGCGGCGACCGCTAGAACCTTTTCCTTGGCAGCCTTGAACTCCATCTTGGAGTTGCGCGGCCACTCCGAAAGGCTCTCGGCGAGCGCGGCGGTCTTGGCGGGATCGGCCTTCGGGATCTGCATCACATCGACCCAGTCCAGCGCGGACAAATGGTAGAAGTGCACGATGTGGTCGTGCATCGCATGCGAAAGCAGAATCAGATTGCGGATGTACTGCGCATTGGGTGGAATCTCAAGCTTCAATGCGTCTTCCACCGCGCGCACACTGGCCATCGCGTGGACAGTGGTGCAGACGCCGCAAAAACGCTGCGTGAAGAGCCATGCCTCGCGGGGATCGCGTCCCTGGAGAATGGTCTCGATGCCCCGCCACATGGTGGCGGAAGCCCAGGCCTTATTGACGGAACCATTGTCCACTTCCACGTCAATGCGGAGGTGGCCTTCGATTCGGCTGATGGGGTCAACGGTAATGCGTGTGCTCATATGTCAGCGCCAGTCTTCGTGAGATTAGTCTGAAAAATTGTTAGCCGTGACGAGTTCACCTACCTTCTCGTCGCGGTTGAGGGCCTTGAGTTTGCTTTCATGCGCTTCCATCTGGAACCAGGTGTAAGTCGGTGCCGGAAGAATCGCGAGCAGTTTCACCGCAACGCAGAAACCTGCGATCGCTAGCGAAACAAATCCAATCGAGATCAGCAGTTCCATCGCCGACGGGAAATAAAACGCTCCCGGCTTGGGCTGGAACGCCAACGTGGTCGGGTTGAAGCGGTACAGCAATCCGCCAACGCCGATCAAAACATGTGCGTGGAACATCAGCCGCGCGTTGCGCAGCTTCGCGGAATCGATCAACATGTAGAGGCCGACGCCAAGGAAGAGCATCTCCATCCAGAACAGTCCCGCGAAGATGTCGGCGCTGAATGCGAATCCCAATCTGCCGCTGATGACGATGTCGAGCATGCGGAACAATATCCACGTCCCAACTAGCCACGCACAGATTTTGTTCAGCAACACCAGCACGTCCATGTCATAGGGACGCTTCCACATCAGGCAGGTGAACAGCAGCGTGCCGGCGACGCAACACACACCCAGGTAGGCAGCCGCCCAAACGTAAAGCAGGGGGAGGAAAGGCGTCTGCCAGAGCGGGTTGACTTTGTCACCGGCGAGCAGCATCAGCGCGCCCAGGGATGACTGGTGCATGGCGGGCAGGATGTACGCGAGAGCGACGATGAACGGGTAACCCGCGATGATGATCTTCTCGCACTTCTCCACGAACTCGCGCGTGCCGGGCTTGTTACGGTGGAAGTATTCGAGAACGGGCGGGACGTTCTCGAGCAGCAGCGGAAGCATCGCATACGCCGGCATGCAGAACATGACTTCCAGCAGCGGCGAATGCGGGTTCCAATTCCACGGCGTGACTAGCCAATAGATATTCCATGGCCGGCCGACGTCGATGCCGATCATGATCAAGCCGGATAGATACGCCAGGAAGCTCGTCAGCAGCGCGATCCGCATCACCGTGTGCAGCTTGCTTTGCTTGAACAGCCACGCCGAGATGCCGATGGCAAACGCGCCGGAGCCGAGTCCCGTCAGCGTCATGACGTTGAACGTCTTCCAGATTCCCCAAGCGTACGCGTCGTTCATGCCGCTCGCCGGACCGAGTCCTACCACTTCACGGTAGAGCGTGAGGAGCAGGGCAATTCCACCCAGCGACATCAGCACCTTGAACGGCTTGGTCCAGATGGGCACGTTGTAAACGGGAACGTCTCTTTCCCAGCGATCGGTCATAGTTGCGGCCTCAATCCGGTCTTTTTCTGCTCTTCTTCCATGTGGTGCTTGTGCTCTTTCCAGTTACCGCGAATCACTCCGACCATCGTTACGTAGAGCACCGTCGGGACCACCAGGAACGAGTACAGCTTCCTCTGCCACTTCATGTACTTCGAGGGAATCGATTCGGTACCCAGATCCGGTAAGCCGAGCTTCTCGAACGGCACGTGCGATAGATACAGGTTCTGCGTGCCACCGCCGTCGGTTTCGCCGTAGATCTTGTTCTGGTAGTACTTGTCGGGGTTCTCCGCGATGCGGCGTTTGGCTTCGGCGAGATTCTGTTCACGCGTCCCAAACACCACCGCTTGCACCGGGCAGACGCTGGTGCAGGCCGGCTGCTTGCCTACCGCCAGCCGCTCTTTGCACATCTCGCACTTGACGATCTTGGGATTGAAACCTTCCCACTGGAATTTCGGCACATGGAACGGGCACGAAATTTCGCAGTAGCGGCATCCCATGCACTTCGAGGCGTTCCACCAGACCACGCCGTCTTCCGGACGCTTGGTAAGCGCGAAGAACGAGCACCCGGCAACGCAGGTCGGATCGACGCACTGCATGCACTGCTGCTTTACGTACGACCAGCCTCGTCCGTCCGCCGGCTTGTACAGCTTGATGATGTTCTTGGTGAAAGCATTCAGGTCGGCGGGCGCCTGGTGCAGACCTCCACTCAAGCTGGTGTCAGGTTGCAGGTTGTTGGCCTCAGCGCAAGCTGCGACGCAAGATTTGCAGCCGATACAGCGAGTGGCGTCGTACAGCAGCGACACCGCATTTTTCGGCGCCTCTTTGAATTCAACTTCGGCATTCGCTGAACCCGGCAGCGCGATCGTGGTGAGACCCGCCGTCGCAACTGCCGCTCCGGTGCCAGTGGCGAACTTCTTCAGGGCTTCTCGCCGGGTCAACTCCATTATTGTCCTCCCTCGGACTTCTTATCGTCTTTGATTTCCGGGGCCGGGGTATCAGGTAGCTTCTGCGATGCCATCCATGCCGCCGTGCCGATGCCGCCGGCAACCGCTCCGGCGATGGCTGCGGCCACCGTGCCGACGGAACCAACGCGAGCGTTAATGAGCGGATAGGTATCGGGAGGTGTGACGCCATGGATGTCGATGGTCTGGAAGATCGGCACCTTGAACGCTATCGACTTCTCGGTACATCCGACGCAGGGGCTACCGATGCCGATCGGCCAGCAATCCGGCATCTCGTTGAAGTGCACCGTGGAGCAACGTGCGTGCGTGCCGGGTCCTTTGCAGCCCATCTTGTACAGGCACCAGCCTTGGCGATGGCCTTCGTCTCCAAACTGCTTCACGAAACGGCCGGCATCGAAATGCGCGCGGCGCGGGCAGTGATCGTGGATCACGCGGTCATAAGCGAACTTCGGACGGCCATACTGATCGAGCGCCGGCAATTTACCGAGTACCACGTACTCGAGCACCACGCCGAGCAGGTTGTACGGATTCGGCGGACATCCGGGAAGATTGACCACCGGCTTGTCGCTGATGATCTGATCGACACCCGTGGCGCCCGTCGGGTTCGGACCCGAAGACGGTATGCCGCCCCACGACGCACAGGAACCCATGCTGATGATCGCGGCCGATTTCGACGCCACATCTTTCAGGCGATCGATTCCCTTCTGGCCGGCGAGGTAGAGATACTCGCCGCTGTCCTTGGTCGGGATCGACCCCTCGCACACCAGGATGTACTTGCCGAGGTTCGCCGCCATCGCATCCTTCAGGCACTTCTCCGCCTGGTAACCGGACGCCGCCATCAGGGTCTCGTGATAATCGAGCGAGATCACGTTCAGGATGAGGTCAGCCAGATCGGGGCGGGACGCGCGCAGAAGGGTCTCGGAACAACCCGTGCAGTCCTGGAAATGCAGCCAGATGACCGACGGTTTCTTCGCCTTGGCAACGGTGTTGGCCAGTTGCTCGGCAGTCTTTACCTTTTCTGTGAGTGCCAGACCCATGGGGGCTGTCGCCAGCACCGCAGAACATAGGGTGATGAAGTCGCGGCGGGAAACGCCGCTACGTTCGAGGGATTCACCGATCGTGATGTCGGCAGGGGCCTTGGGCAGGGTTCCGTCAGTAGGCATTCGGGCCACGCTCCGTCAGCGGACGTCTCGTGGTCCGCAGGGGTCAGCTTGCTATCGAACGACTGTTCGAATAGCAGAGCGATGCCAACTGTTTTCGCCTACCTTGCTAACGGGGGTAAGTGATCCATCTCACTTTTCGACGTGATATAGCACAGGACTCATGTGACAAAACTCACACTTTGAGAGGAAATGAAGGGTTTTGGACTCCTGAACGATAGACGACGAATTGCGGCCACAGCAGCCAAAAATCAAGCCCAGCGCTGAACTTTTCAATTACCGAAGGTGCTGGACCAGCGGCTGTAAATCTTTTCAGCGAACAAAAAAAATTTTCTAAGTGGACCGTGGATTTTTTGGACACTCGATGCCCAAAGGCCCGAACAGAATCTACTTGCGCCCTTCCGATTTCTTCCCCATTAGCAATAGCGCCCCGATCCGCTTGAAGTCACGCAGCTTCTCCACATTGGCGAACCATTTTCCGGAATACGTCTCCGGAGTCGGAGTCTCGTCGGGTATCCGCACCGCCTCGACTGCCTCGAAACCCGCCGACCGGAGCAGCTCCACATACTCCGCTTCCGACCGCGCGTGTACCGGCACCTTCAGCTCCGTCACCCAGCGCAGCGAATAATGGTTGTCCTTATATAGGTTGATGAGGATGAACAAGCGACCCAACGGCGCCATCACCCGCCGCAGCTCGGCAAGTGCCTTCTCCTGGTCCGGGTAGTAATAGAACGATTCCACCGACAGCACTTTGTCGAAGAAGTTGTCCTGCCAGGGGATCTCGTTGGCAGAACCCCACACATACATCACGTTGTTGAAGTCTTTCGACTGCGCCCGCGCGCGCCGCACCATCTCGTCAGAGACATCCAGTCCGACCACCTGCCCCGATCCTTTGGGACCCTCGCCAACGAGCCGCCCAAGAATTCGGCTGGCCCATCCGGTGCCGCAGCCAAGATCGAGTACGCGTTCGCCCGGTCGCAAATCCATTCGCCGGATGGTCTGCTCGGTGATGTAACGATGATGGGACTCCATCTCTTCGCCGCGGCCGGCTTCGGCCCAGCGGTTAAACTCTTCACGCAGGATGTCGTCAGGGCTCATGAAGTGGGACGGCCATTCTTGCCTGTGTTCCGCACCATAGACAATATTCAATCCTCCATAGACAATCAAACCGATGTCGCAAACACCGCCGCCAAATTCGCAAACGCCGCTTCTCTACTGTCCCACTTGCCAGCGCGAAGTAACCGATCCGCTGACCTGCGGCGACTGCTCGGCGGTCATCTGCCGTGTCTGCGGAACGCCGCTTGAATCGTCTGACGAACTCGCCATGGGCTAGTCCACGCAACTTGCGAATCCTGCTTCGCTCGTAGAAGATGTTGCGTTCTATTCTCTTGTTCGAGGCAATTTATGAAGCTCCTTGTCATTGGTGCGGGAATGATGGGCTCCGCCGCCGCTTACGATATGGCTCGGCACGCGGGTGTCGAATCCGTTACGCTCGCCGACTCCGACCATAAACGCGCGAAACAAGCCGCGAAACGCCTCAACAAGCTCACGAAGGGCGAAAAGATCACAGCTGCGAAGGTCGATGCTTCGAGTGAGAGGTCGGCCTACAAACTGATGCGCGAACACGCCGCTTGCCTTTCGGCGGTTCCCTACTTTTTTAACCTTGGGTTGGCCAAGGCAGCCATCAAGGCAGGCTGCCACTTTGCCGATCTCGGCGGGAATAACGTTGTCGTTCGCAAGACACTCGATCTCGCCAAGAAAGCCGAGCGAGAAGGAGTCGCTCTCGCCCCAGATTGCGGACTCTCGCCCGGAATGGCTTCGATCCTCGCGGGAGAACTCATGCGGCGCATCGGAGGCAAGGCCGACGCGCTGAAAATCTATGTCGGAGGCCTGCCCGCTGAACCCAAGCCGCCGTTTAACTACCAACTCGTCTTTTCGGTCGAGGGCTTGATCAACGAATATTGCGAACCAGCGCGAGTTTTGAAGAACGGCAAGATTCAGACCATCGAGCCGCTCTCGGAATTCGAAACCTTCGAAATCGAAGGCTTGCCTCCGCTTGAGGCCTTCCATACCTCCGGCGGAACCTCGACTCTCCCCGAAACCTTTGCCGGCAAAGTCGGCGAGTGCTTCGAAAAAACGCTGCGCTACGAAGGGCACGGCCAGTTCATCCGCGGACTCTACGATCTCGGCCTGTTCTCCAGCGAAAAGCGCAAGGTTGGCAAGGTTGAAATCTCCCCTCGTGCCGTAACATCCTCGTTATTTCTGGAAAAGTTTGCCGGCGACGGCGCCGACCTCACCGTCATGCGGGTCGAGGCCCATAAGACCGAGAAACGCTCCATCTTCGGCAAGCGCCAGCAGCCCGACAGCGCGATGAGTTTCACGCTCATCGATCGCCTCGATCCCAAGACCGGGATGACCTCAATGATGCGTACGACTGCGTGGCCCGCGGCGATCGTCGTCGAAATGCTTGCCGACGGCACCATCGAAAACCGCGGAGCCGTTTTGCAGGAACGCGATGTCCCCGCCGACGACTTCCTCGAAGCCATGGCGAATCGTGGCGTCGACATCCACTTCGATCACAAGCATCGGGATGATCAATAGGGTGGCACGACGCAACCGGCAGCATGTGCTCTAAAATCGAGGGCGATGAATCTCCGTTTTCTTGATCGCGTCCAACCGCTGGCATTCCTCATCATGCGACTCGTGCTCGGCTGCATCATGGTCGGGCACGGCTACGGCAAAGTCTTCGGCGGCCTGCATAAGCACGCTGCATTAGTTGCTTCGCTTGGCATGCCCGGTTGGCTTGGCTATGTTTCGGCCGCGGCCGAGTTCCTCGGAGGTCTGCTGCTGATCGTCGGCTTCGCCACTCGCTTTGCCGCGCTGGCGGTCTGTATCGACATGGTCGTGGCCATCCTGAAAGTTCACCTGCACAACGGCTTGCTCGGCCAGAACGGATACCAGTTCCCGCTTGCCCTCGCCGCAATTGCATTCACTCTAATCTTCACCGGCGCGGGCGTAATTTCGCTGGATTGGGTTTTCAGTGGAGGCGGCGGAGGCGGCGGCGTCAGGAGTAAAAAATAGGAAGGACGAAGCTGAGATTTCTCTTTCAACTTCGTCCTTCAAACATCGTACTTCGTACTTCGATTTAGCCTCGGGCTCTTCCGTTGTGCTTCTTGTTGTAGATCGCCTTCGAATTCCGGTTTTCCTGGTGGTTGATATGCGCCTTTTCGCCTGCCGTCAGCTTGCCACCGTTCGCCGCGCGATCGCGGGCGATCTCGTGATTCACACCGGCTTCGCGCGCTTCCGTGTGTGAGGCTTCCCGCGCCGTCATCTGGCCACTCTTGATTCCTTGCCCAATGCGTTCCTGCTGATTGCGCTGACGCTGACCGACTTCCGATTGCGGATTTACATTCTGGTGCGCCGCATTGTGCTTGTCCGTATAGATCTCGTTCGACATGTGATTCTGCTGCTGGTTCAGCGCTTTGCGGTCGGCCGCCGTCAGATGGCCATTATCTTCCGCACGCATGGTGTGCTCTTCTTTGTTGATATTCGATTCTTGTTTTTCGAGGCCGTGCGTCTCGCCCGCCGTCAAAGAACCGTTCTCGACGCCGTTGCCGATGCGTTCCTGCTGGTTGTTCTTCCGCTGATTGATGGTGTATTTCAGCGTCGTCGTACTTGTCGATGTTGTGGTCGTGGTGCTCTGCGCCATGGCTGCCAGAACCGAAATCGCCGCTGCCGCCAGCATCACTACGACGTTACGAACTCTCATGTGTTCCCCTCCAGGTCCGTTCACGATCAACTCTGGATCGTTCACTGCGCTCAAACCCTCAGCGGGCCGAGTTGTTTCGCATTGTCGGTTGGTTCCTCTCTACGCTGATAGTTACCAAGGTGTCAGCACAGCAGCGGAGCCCTTCCTCCTCTCAGAATGGGAGCCGCGGTCCGGGACAGCTTGCTGAGTGCGTGCCTGTTTACAATAGATCGCTTGACCACCCCACACTCGAACTCGCCGGTGCTGTCGGTTTCCGATCTCTGCAAGAGCTATGGCGAGACCGTCGCTGTCGATCGCATTTCCTTTGAGGTCGACGCCAACGAGATCGTGGGACTGCTTGGCCCCAACGGCGCGGGCAAAACCACCACCATCAACATGGTCCTGGGCGTGGTCGAGCCGACCTCGGGATCGATCCGCATCCGCAGCGTAGACGTCTTTCAGCAACGCAGCCGCGCCCTCTCGTGCACCAACTTTGCCGCCGTATATGCGCCTTTGCCCGGAAACCTCACGGTCGAACAGAACCTGCGCATCTTCGGCATGATCTACGCCGTGTCAGATCTTTCCGCCCGCATCGAAGAACTCCTGCGTCAGTTCGACCTGGTTCGCTTTCGCCATACCAAGTGCGGCGTGCTGTCGTCGGGCGAGCAGACGCGCGTCTCGCTTGCCAAAGCCATGCTGAACCGGCCGCAGTTGCTGCTGCTCGACGAACCGACGGCGTCCCTCGACCCGGCCACCGCGCGCGACGTTCGCCGATGCATCCGCGAATTCGTCGCCGCCGGTACCGGAGGCGTCCTCTGGACCTCGCACAACATGAACGAAGTCGAGGAAGTCTGCGACCGTGTGCTGTTCCTCTCCCGCGGAAAGATTCTGCTCGAAGGCGATCCGAAAACTCTGCCGCGGGAACACGGCAAAGCCAACCTGGAAGAGCTGTTCATCACCATCGCGCGTGAGCCATTGACACTGGAGCTTACGTGACGCCTCGCCGCATCGCTGCCATCGTCCTGCGCCAGTTCTACCTCATGCGTGGGAGCCCCTCGCGCGTGCTGCCTTTATTTGTGTGGGTAGTGATCGACATCGTGCTCTGGGGATTCATTACCAAGTACCTGACTTCGATCACCGGTTCCGGCTTCCACTTTGTTCCTGCCTTGCTTGGCGCAGCGCTTTTGTGGGACTTCCTCACGCGCGTCATGCAGGGTGTAACGATGGCGTTTTTTGAGGATGTCTGGTCGCGCAACTTCCTGAACGTCTTTGCCAGCCCGATCTCCGTGCCGGAATATCTCAGCGGATTGATCGTTTCGAGCATCTGCACCAGTTCCCTCGGACTGATCATGATGTTGCTCGTGGCGACGCTCGCGTTCGGACTCTCGTTCCTCAGCTACGGGACCGCACTTGCGGCGTTTCTGCTGGTTTTGTTCCTGACCGGCATTGCGCTGGGAATTCTCGGAACCGCCATCGTCCTGCGGCTGGGCCCCGCGGCGGAATGGTTCGTCTGGCCCATTCCCGCGGTGCTCTCGCCGTTCGTGGGAGTCTTCTACCCGCTCTCCACGCTCCCCAAGTGGATGCAGGTTGTATCACGAGCGTTACCGCCATCGTACGTTTTCGAAGGCATGCGCGCCGTCGTAGCTGGGCAAGGCGCATCCGCAAGTTTGCTGGCCATCGGCTTTGCTCTGGCGGTGCTCGCCATCCTGTTGGCTTGCCTGTTTTTTGTCTATGTTTATCGCTACGCGGTTCGAACTGGCTTGATCGCCCGTTACAGCGCTGAAACCGTCAGCTAACGCAGCGCGAACGCGATGATCGTCTGCCCCTTGTAGCCTTGTTTTTCCAGCGCTTCAATCAACTCGGGCTCCAGATCGTCCGGATCGGAAATCATCTCGCAGGCGGCAATCTGTTCCGCAGTCGCGCCCTGAAAGCAAAGCTCGCACACACTCAAGCCTTGCTGTCCACCGTCCTCAATGCGCACTGGTGGGCCAAACTCGCGGCACGTCATCGGGCGATAAGCGTAAAGATCGCAAGTGCCAGTCGCCGGGTCAAGCGCAGGACACGGCTCAGCATCGGCAAACTCATCGAAAGCGAGTTGCGCAGCGTCGTCTTCGGCGAGAATTCCTGTTTTCGGGTCTCCGGGGAACCCAGGCGTTAGCCGCACAACGGATTCACGAGCCCGAGAGCGAACCCGCGCTGCACGAGCCGCGTCGATGCGTCCCAGTTCAGCAAGTCCAGCCTGCAGGCGCGCAACATCAAGCTGGCTGATCGGAAACGGACCATGACAACACTGCGTGCAGCCCCGACGGCAGACGAGCCAGGCACCGGACTGTCGAACTGCATCGGCAAGCGCAGCATCGACAATCTGGACCAGTTCGCGGTCGCGCGCGGGAAGCGACGGTTTGGCACCATGGGTCACTGAATTAATAGTCGCATGAAATCATGCTTGAGGTAGGTGGGGCGAAAAGTGCCTAAAAATACAAGCGGCGCGCGCCGAAGTCGAGCCGCTTTGCGGGCGTCTAAGCCCGCAGGCGAGATCCTGAGCGAAGCCGAAGGATCTAAGAATTCAGAGATGATCTGCGTTCGGAGTGAAAACCGCCCTAAAAAGACAAGCGGCGCGCGCCGAAGTAGATGTGGGGTGAGGATGGCAACGACGCGCGCCTTATCAAGTTGAATCGATGTTACGGAACTTCCCGAATTGTGTCAACAAAAATTTCGCGTAAGTGATTGAATCCAGACAACTTACATCCGATTCAGATCACAGATTGGCCCAGGAAAGCAAGTGACGTTGTCACAGTTCATTGTGATGTCCCCTCGCCCGAAACTGCCTTTCCCTTGGCCGCTTTCGCCTCAATCTCCGCCGCCAACTCCGGATGCTCGCTCATCCAGTCGGTCGCTAGTTTCGCCACCTCGCGCTCCCCCGGATACGAAAGCTCCCGGGGCGCGTCTTCCAGCGGGATCCAGAGCGCTCGCCGCACTTCTTTCCGCATCTCCGGAGAGATGTTCCCCAGCCGGCCTGACCGGTAAGCCCCCAGATAAAAGGTGACGATCTTGAAGACCTTCTGATGATCGCCCCAGGAACGAATGTAGTAGTACTTGATGTCCTTCAGCTTGGCCACTACTTCGGCCGTAACCCCTGTCTCTTCATGCACTTCCCGCAGGGCAGCGTGCTCGGCGTCCTCTCCGGCATCCACCGCACCCTTCGGCAGCGCCAACGTCGAATCGCGCACCGATGGTTTGCTGGCCGGACTGCGGCGTCCCTGCGGCTCAATGGCCGCGATCCACCACCGGTGCTTCATCCGGCGAACCACCACCGCGCCGGCCGAGAACTCGCGAATCATACGCTCACGTTACAAGGCAATGTAACGAACCCGTTCTGGAAGTCTAAGCCCAACCCGCCCCTGCCTGCGATGACGGTTCAGGTACCAAGGTTTGGGACTGACGAAACATTCCGTTGCTGCTGCGCATCTTAACGTATTGTAATGGCGCAAAACCGGGCATGTGGGGGCCCGGCGCGGTGAACAGGTTTACCCGCACACTTCGAGCTTTCGCCCGCGAACTCACGCGGACCCGCCTGGAGCCAGTTGTCGCTCCTCTTCCCACCAAACGCCCCCTGATCGGCATCGCCCTCGGCGGCGGATTTGCCCGCGGGCTGGCGCATGTCGGCGTGCTGAAGGTCTTCGAGGAAGAACAGATCCCCATCGACTTTATCGCGGGAACCAGCGTGGGCTCAGTCATTGGCGCGGCGTATTGCAGCGGGATTTCGGCCAAGGAACTCGAAGAGATCGCCGGACTCGTGCGCTTCAAGCATTTTGCCCGCTGGACGATTTCCCGCTTCGGCATCGCCTCCAACGACCGCATGAGCGGGTTCCTCAACAAAATGCTGAAGGTTCGCACGTTCGAGGAACTGCGCATTCCCCTGGCTGTTGCGGCCACCGACTTTGTTTCCGGCGACGGCGTGGTCTTCCGCTCCGGGCCGCTGATCGATGCGGTGCGCGCCAGTTGCGCCTATCCCGGCATGTTTCTGCCGGTCAACATTAACGGACGCCTGCTGATCGACGGCATGCTGGCGCATCCAGTGCCCACTGTGCCGTTGCGAGAAATGGGCGCCGATCGTGCGCTCGGCGTCTACCTGAGCGCCCACTGGGTCAATCTCAAGGGACCGCGTCACGTGTTCGACGTCGTCGGCCAGTGCTTCTCCATCGCGCAGCAAAAAATGAGCGGGATTTGGGAAGCGGCCGCCGATGCCGTGCTCACTCCCGATGTCCGTGGATTCAGCTATGACGGATTCGAGCGTGCTTCCGACCTGATCGCTGCTGGCGAAAAAGTCGCGCGAGCGGCGCTGCCATCCATTCGCGCCTGGCTGCCGCAACCGCAGGTTGTAACGCCAAAATTGAAGCTTCCGGCTCCGAGCGTGGCTCCGGCCCAGTTATCTGGAGCAAACTAACCAGCCAGCTGTGTGCTTCGCTCCATCACCGCAGGAATGCGCAGTCCTCTCACCAGAAGCCATCCGCTTAGTCCCAATTCGAAGACCATGGTGGGCAGCTCATACCAATTCACGGAAACGATGCTCCCGAAATTCGGCAACACGAGATAACAGAACGCGCACGTCCCCTCAAACAGGGACGACAATATGCCTGCAGCGGCAAGCCAGCGCGGCACATAGCATGACTTGAACCATAAGCACGCAAACAGCAGCGAGCCGAGTCCGTAGAACACCAGACCTACGTAATACGCCATCCAGGCTGAGGCCATCTGCTGTGCCGCCACTGAGACGGCGCGCTCCGATTCGGGTGTGCCCGCTGTCAACCCGGCCATCAGTCGCAGAACCCAAAAAAGGTCGAGCAGCATAGTGAACCACAAGACCACGTACGCGAATCGGCACACCGCCGCCAGCAACGCCGTAACTTTCCCGATTGGCCGCAGCACCTGATAGAGCGCTGCAATGATGACCACAAGTCCGATCCCATAGATAGCTGCACATCCGATGTACATCCGAAGCGAAGCAGTGTGTTCGCCGAGTTTGCGGACGGTGTCGGCGCGGCTGTTCCAAACCAGATACGGCGCGTAATACCGAACAAACCCGAACATGATCGCAAAAAAGGTTAGGAAGTAGGTGGTGGCAACAATTTTCGCAGCGCGGCGTTGTGACTCGGCGATCATTTCCGATGCGCTCCTGGCGGCGGGGGTAGATCCAGCCGCATAATGACTCCGTCGAATCGCACTGTCTGTGATGTGGAACGCCGCACCCGAATCGGCTCTGCAGTCAATAACAGCTTTCTGATCACCGCTTGTGATATACCTTACGGTCGCGCGAAATGTCCTGATGCAGTCGCGCTGAGAGCCGTGTAAAACGTTTTACCCGGAGGAAAGACTTGGCCCAGACGCTCCGTAGGTTCTTCTGCTCTGTTGCTGCCTTCTCATTCATTTTCATCTTCTCTTCAGGCCTCTTTGCCCAGACCCAACAAACAGCGCCCTCTGACGAACAAGTCACCAATCGTGCCAATGACCTGCTCAAGCAGATGACGCTCGACGAGAAGATCGCGCAGTTGTCACAATTGCCGGGAGCTAAAGTCCCCGGCTACGGTGGCGACGAGAAGCCAGAGGAAACCATCAAGACGCTCGGCGCCGGATCGGTGCTCTGGGTGCCCGATCCCAAGGAGATCGACCGCCTGCAGCACATCGCGGTCGAGCAGTCGCGCATGCATATCCCGATCCTGTTTGGACTTGACGTAATCCACGGATATCGCACGACCTTCCCGGCCCCTCTCGGGCTCGCGTCGTCATGGAATCCCAAACTCGTCGAGGAGGTACAGTCGGCGGCGGCGCAAGAAGCTCGCTCGGTCGGCATTCAGTGGACCTTCGCGCCCATGCTCGACATCGCTCGTGACGCCCGCTGGGGGCGCATGATCGAGGGCGCCGGTGAAGATCCGTATTTGGGCTCGGCTATCGCCCGAGCTCAGGTCCTCGGATTGCAAGGCGGTGCACAGGTCGCACCTGATCACGTGCTTGCGTGCATGAAGCACTACGCCGGCTACGGCGCTGCGGACGGCGGCCGCGATTACGACGCCTCGTATGTACCGGAAGAGTTAATGTGGAACGTCTACCTGCCTCCGTTCAAAGCAGCCGTCGATGCGGGCGTCGGCAGTGTGATGAGCGCCTACATGGATTTGAACGACGTTCCGGCGAGCGGCAACAAATGGCTGCTGACCGACGTTCTTCGCGACACTTGGCACTACAAGGGATTCGTCGTCAGCGATGCATTCGCGGTGCACAGCCTGATCACGCACGGATATGCACGCGACGGCGCCGACGCGGCGTACAAAGCGTTCACCGCCGGCATGAACATGGACATGGCCAGCGGCACCTACTTGAAATATCTCGCGCCGCTGGTTAAGGAAGGCCGCATTTCCGAGCAGCAGATCGACGACATGGTGCGTCCGATCCTCGAGACCAAAATCCGCATGGGCCTCTTCGAGCATCCGTACGCCGATCTCGCCGCCAGCGAGAAAGTGCTCAACGATCCGGAACACCTTAAGCTTGCCCGCACAGCGGCCCAGGATTCCATGATCCTGCTGCGCAACCAAAACAACTTGCTGCCGCTCGAGAAAAACAAGCTCAAGTCGATTGCCGTGATCGGCCCGCTCAGTGACGCGACCATCGACTTGCTTAGCATGTGGGGATCAGGAACCGCGCCAGGTCCCGTCGTAAGCGTCGTGGACGGCATCCGCAGCAAAGTCGGTTCGGCGGTGAAGGTGGAATTTGCTCATGGCCCGAATATCAGCCGTACCATTCCCTCTCCCTTCGAAGACATCTCCTTCCTCAAGATGAAAGAGCAGCCCAAGCAATCTCCCGCCGAAGCGAAGAAAGCTTTCGACCAGGCGGTCGCAGCCGCCAAGCGCAGCGACCTAGCCGTCATGGTGCTCGGCGAGATCGATCTGATGAGCGCAGAATCGGCTTCGCGCTCGTCGCTCGGTCTGTCGAATGAGCAGGAGCAGTTGCTCGAAGCAGTTGCCGCGACCGGTAAACCTGTCGCGCTGGTCTTGATCAACGGCCGCCCGCTGGAAATCAACTGGGCATCGCTGCACGTTCCAGCAATTCTGGAAGCTTGGTATCCCGGCGGACAGGGCGGCAACGCAGTGGCCGACGTATTGTTCGGAGATGCAAGCCCTTCGGCGCATTTGACGGTCAGCTGGCCGCGCAGCGCCGGCCAGGAGCCTCTCTACTACAACCACAACCTGACTCAGTTGCCGGAGACCGATCCGAGGTTCAAGTCGCGCTACTGGGATGCCTTAAGCACTCCCTTGTATCCCTTTGGATACGGCCTGACCTACACAACGTTCTCCTTCGATAACTTGAAAGTTAGTCCGGCAACCACAGCCATCGGCGGTACGATCGACGTCACCGCTGACGTCACCAACACCGGCAAGCGGGCAGGCACAGAAGTCGTACAGCTTTACATCCACCAACGGGCGGGCAGCGCCTCGCGTCCCGTACGTGAGTTGAAGGGATTCGAACGCGTAACGCTCTCGCCCGGGGCTAAACAGACCGTTCACTTCACGCTCGGTAAAGACGAACTACAGTTCTACAGCCCGATGCTGAAAGAATGGGTCGTGGAACCGGAGCAGTTCGACGTCTGGGTCGGCGGAGATTCGACGGCCACGCTGCACGGGGAGTTTGCGCTGACCAAGTAGTCTCGAAAGTCACGTTGACTTCGGCCTTGGATCGGCTCACAATTTGTTTAGTCCGGCGGGTAGTGTGGCCCGCCAGACTATCGGCTACCTTATCAGCAGCCGAGCAAGATATGCGCAACTAAGCGCAGCCATAAATCGCCAATCAATACGATTGTGAGCTGCACCCACTGAGTGGGAGCTTTTTTAGCTCTCATCCTGCACCTCCGTAGTATCCGGCCCGTAGGTCGTCTCAGCGACTTACGGGCCTTCGATTTTCTGCCCGTCACCGGACAGAAGCTTGTCAAAGCCGACCGCAGTCGCTCCTCACACTTACTACCGAGGCACTTTCATCCTAGAGATTTGCACCCCATTCTCCGAGCTTTTTCCGCTCCCAGCGCGGCAAATTCGATGATTCCGAATCCCAATTTGGGAATCGCCAGGCCTGAAGAATTTGCGTGCCATTCCGCTCTAAAACCAATTGGAACCGCCGGCACCTCCGTAACGTACCAGAATCTGAGCGCGCTTAGTTCTGGTCCGCCTCCGGACTAGAATGCGCAACACCCATGATCGAATTACAGAATCTCCGCAAAGAGTATCCCGAGGTGGTGGCCGTCAACGATCTTGAGGTCACCATCCCGCAGGGCGAAGTCTATGGGCTGATTGGCCCTAACGGAGCCGGCAAAACCAGCACCATCCGTATGGCGTGCGGCCTTATGACGCCCACTGCCGGATCGGCCAAAGTCTGCGGCGTTGATGTGCATCACCAGCCCGAACTGGCACAACGCAACATCGGTTACCTCTCCGACTTTTTCAGCGTCTACGAGGACCTCAAGGTCTGGGAGTACCTCGACTACTTTGCGCACGCGTACAAGATGCCGGAAGCATCCATCAAGCCGCGGATCGACCAAGTCATCGCGCAGGTCGGACTCGAGGTGAAACACGACGCCTTCATCAAGGGCCTGTCGCGAGGCATGAAGCAACGGCTGGGAATTGCACGCGCTGTCATTCACAAGCCCAAAGTGCTGCTGCTCGATGAGCCGGCGTCAGGACTTGATCCCAAGTCTCGGGTTGATTTACGCAACCTTCTTTTGTCGCTTCGCGACGAAGGTTCGACGGTGCTGATCTCCTCGCACATCCTGTCGGAGCTCGAAGGTTTCTGCACCTCCATCGGTGTGATGGAAAAGGGCCGGATGATCCGCAGCGGACGAATTTCGCAGATCCTCTCCGACGAGACCAAAGAAACGCAGTTCCGCGTCATTCGCGCCAGTTGGATCGGTGACGGCAACGCCAAGGCCATCTTCTCCGCACTCCCCGGAGTTACCGATGTGCTGGTGAAAGACAAAGACGCAGCCTTCCGCTTCAGCGGAACCGATGACGCGCTCGCCGATATTCCGCTGCTCGTGGCGTCGCAGGGCATCAAGCTGCTGTCGTTCGGAGAAGTCAAACAGACCGTGGAAGAAATCTACTTGAAGCTGTCGAAGAACGAGGTGATGTGATGGTCAGCCTGGCCCGGAATCCGGAGTTTGTTCGTCACCTGCGCGCCGAAATGCGCCCGCCTCGCATGTTGCTGTCTGGCGGACTGGCGCTGCTGATCTGCTTCCTCATGCAGCAGGGACACTCGCAGTGGGTCGCAGGTGCGTACCCCATGAATGTTCCCAATCCCCTGCCGGTCACACAGACACTCTACTTCTGGACCCTCTGCGTCATCGCCGTTGTGCTGCCGTTGTGGTGCTTGTCATCGTGCCTGCAGGCGATCGCCGCCGAGCGGCAGATGAAGACCTATGATTTCGTCCGCACCACCCGACTTAACTCGCTGGAACTGATGCTGGGATACGTGTTCGGCACGCCCATCATGGCCTACTACACCGTCGGACTCGCGGCCGTGGTCGCCTTCTTTGCCGGACTGAAAGAACACGTGCCGGTCTCGGCGATGTTGCTGACCTTCCTGATGCTGGCGGTGTTGTCGATCTTCGCTTCCCTGCTTGGACTGCTCATCTCGCTCGTGGTTGAAAAACCGCGCGCCGCCGGATTGCTCTTCGTCCTTCTTTTCTTCTGCTGGCCGATGTTCGCACTGGGCGCGGCTGCGGGCCAGTCGCCCTTCCCAGGGATTTCGGCATTCTCGGTCATTCCTGGTCTGCTTCCCTTCTATGGTGCGCATGATCCGTCACTGCCCTCGTCTGCGCCCTTCTTCGGCGTTCCCACCCCGTCCATCATCCTGAGCCTCCTGCTCTACGTCACGCTTGGCGCCTGGGTGGTCATGGGCCTGCTCAACAACCTGAAGAAAGAGCGTGAGGAAATACGCCTGTTCAGCAACAAGCAGGCGCTGGCTTTCTCCATTTACATGAACGTGCTCCTGGTGGGATTCTTCCACTTGTCGCCATTACGTACTCGTACGGGGTACGAAGCAGCCGTCGCAATTTTCCTGTCCCTGAATATGATCGCGTTTTATGTAACGGGACTAGTCACTCTGACTTCGGCTGAGCGCCTGAAATCCTGGTATCGCGAATATAAAAATGGACACCAAGGCTATCTTTCCAACAACGGCCTTCCTTGGCCCTGGATCTTCATCGCCGGATTCATCGCCTACGATGGATTTGCGGCCATCACGTTGCTCGCATCTGACGCGCGATCCCCTAACGTGGGATTTGGCACAGCGGCGTTCGCAACCCTGCTTTTGTTGGTGTTTGCCGTTCGCGACATCCTGTTCCTGCAATGGTGCATGCTGACCCGAATGAAAAACCCCGTGAGCAAGGGAATCGGCCTGCTGTGGCTGTATTACATCGCAGTGGTCGTGCTCAGCAGCGTGTTCGCCAGGCACAATTACGCGGGGAATGTTCCTACCGGACTTGCGATTTTTACCCCCGCAGCGGTATTCAATACGGACAAAATTCAGGGGGACGCCATTTTCGGCTTGGTGTTGCAGTGCCTGCTGATTGCGGGATTGCTGCTTCTGATCAACGAGCGCCTGGCAGCGCGCCCGAAGGCAATGGGCGCCGCTGCGGTTGCGAGTTCTTAGAAGTGTTACTGCGTCGCCAGGGCCAATGTGGTGGCAGCAACTTGACGATCGAGCCGGGCAAGCTCCGCCTGTGCTTTGAGTTTCGAATCCTTCGCCTTAATGCGGATGTTGGGGTCGATGCTGTGGCTCAACAAGTATTCGCAATGTTCTACGATTTCTTCATATTGGGACCGGAGGAAAGAGTACTCATCAACCATAAAGCACGTCCACTGGGGGAATTGGAGCTACAGAGTACGGTCGAGGAGAGACTGCGGTCTGTGACTCAACTCACTAACTACAGAGATAAGTAACCACGTTTGGTACTGCGTTCTTTATCGGGAAGAAAAGCGCTGTGAACCAGTTTCATTTTGGC
>Ga0335069_10002398_pt1 | contig 28924 bp, 28 predicted proteins | sample Lox_Sample_11_FD_206714 | JGI IMG/M metagenome (GOLD analysis project Ga0335069, IMG submission 206714) | Soil microbial communities from Loxahatchee National Wildlife Refuge, Florida, United States - Lox_Sample_1.1 | ecosystem: Environmental > Terrestrial > Soil > Wetlands | place: USA...
TTGTCGCCGGATTCGAGCACCAGCACTTTCTTGCCCGCAGCGGTGAGCACGTGCGCCGCGGCCGAGCCGCCGGCGCCGCTGCCGATGATCAGGACATCAAATTGATCGAGGCTGGTGTTGCCGAGAATGCCGGGAATGCTCGACGGGAGGCTCATGGAGCCACATCGAAACAGAACGGGGACGCAAACGGTCCGCCCGGCTTCACCAGATCCGCGGTGCTGATCACGGTCAGGAAGGCGTTGACCGCGGCGGTGAAGCCGCGGCAGTCTTCATCAGGATTCGGGCCCGAGTTGGGTTTGTCGGGTCGCTCGCGGTACCCCGCAATCGATTCGTCGTAGATTGTGTATCCCAGCGGCTGGCTGTCGCCGTCGAAGTGGATCAGTTGCCAGCCGAGGCGATCGCGATTCCCGCCGTACTCCGGCGCACCGAACATGCCTTCGAGGGTGTGGTAGGTCAGCAGGGTGGTGAAGTTGGGATCGGACGCGTCGAGCACTTTGCGCTGCTGGTCGGCCGTGAGATCGACGAACGACTTACCGTAGGTTGCTCGGCTGCGCGTTTCGATCGCCGCCAAGCCGTCATGATACTTCCGTCGCAAGTCAACGTCGATCGAGCCCGTAGCCAGCGGGTTGCCGGCCGCTTCCGGCACAGCGGAGGCCCCCAGCACTCGGATCTTCCACCCCAGCAAGCGCACCCGTGAAAGAGGAAGCGTCTCGCGGAAGAAGTCGGGCGGATAGTTGTCGACCATCGTTGCGGCGGCTCGACCGGACGCGCCGGGCGCCGCAATCCCATGACACTGCACGCATGCAGTTGCGCCGGTGTTGAAGTGCGGTTGTGGCTGCCGGCCGCTGAACGGGCCGCCGGCGTGCGCCGGACGGGCGCGAAACGGCGCCGATTCAGTTGTCGTCAAGTCGAGCACGTCGATGGTCCCATCACCGTTTGCGTCGCCATGCAGACACTCGCTCGACGTACCCTTCGCGGCCAAAATCGTCGCCGTAAGATCGGCCGCGTCAAAACGGCGATCGCAATTGGCATCGGCGCCCGGGAAATAGGTCAATAGGCTTTGGATGTAGTCGATCACGCCGCACTCGCGCGCGCCGATCTGCGTACCCGGCAGTCCCGGGATCGGATCGGACGGTACGATGCGCGCGGTGGCCGCGTCGAGGGTCGCTAATTCTTGACTCGAAAAAATGTCGGCAACACCGCCGTCCGCCCGCCGGCTCGCGGGCGCCGCACGCAGCCAGTGGCGCGGCACCACCGCCAGACCCGCGGCGACGGCGAAGACTCGCAATACTTCTCGCCGAGTTGCACCCCAGGACAATGGAACGTTCGAATGATCGGGCTGCATCGCCGCGTTTGCTCACCGCCGTCGCGGCGCTGCACTCCGCTACGTCAGCAACTTGGCCTGTTCTCGACTGGCGGTGGTCTCCAACTGTCTGCGGATCGACCACCCCGCGCCGACCAACGCACCGACGACAACCAGCGGCAGCAGCATCAGCAGGGCCGTGGTTAGGTAGTAGGTGTGCAAAACCGATGTCGGTTCAGAGGCAAAGCACTGCGGGCACGCCGCCGCGACGCGGGGCATCCACAACATAGCGCTTGCGCCGCCCGCCGCGCCGACGCTCAACCGCCTAGAGGAGATACACGAGGACATACAGGATCGGCCACACTCCAACGACGAAGAACCAGTAGATCCGGCAGGCTTCGACGGCGGCGACGAACCGGCTCGCGTCGCGCCCGGTGAGGGCGCCGCGCCGCACCAACGTCAAGGCGATCACCGCCCCGAGCACGTGCAGCCCGTGGGCGCCGATGAGAACGTAGAATGTTGCGCTGTAGAGGCTAGAGGTCGCGTGAAACCCGTACGAGAGCAGTCGCACCCACTCGCTGCCTTGCACGGCCAGAAACACCACACCGAGTAACAGCGTGGCCCCGAGCCATTCGCTCGTGGAGAGTCCGTGCGCGGCGCGATTGGCACGCACCGCGCGCTGCATCGTGTAGGCGCTCGCCAGCAAGACGAGCGTGTTGATCGTCGTCACCAACAGCGGCAGGCGCGGTTGGTCCGCCGGCGGCCACACTTCGCTGGCCGCGCGCAGCACCAAGAACGCGCTGATCAAGCCGGCGAAGAACATCGCCTCGGCCCCGACGAACACCAGCGTGCCGATCACCGCGTTGGGCAATCGCACCGCGCTCGATCGCGTCGATCGCCGCACGCCCGCGCGCCGTAACGCGCGGCGGTGTTCGTTCAAACTGATCGCCTGACCCGGCATCCAAGCTCCGTCAACGGGATCAATGCTTGAAGGCAATGTCCGGCAGCAGGGTCAGTACCATCGCGATCGCCAACAACAACGGCACCGCCAGGATCGCGTACACCATCGTCGGCTGCCCGCGGACATGCATGTAGTGCCGCAAGACGAGAACCGCCTTCACCGTCGCGACGGTAAAGATCAAGATCACTCCGAGTGTCTTGGACGGAACGGCGAGCATCACGACGCCGGCTCCCAACAAGACCACCAGCCACACCCAAATCGCTTCGTAGCTCACGGACTTCCCGGTCGAACTCATGGTCATCCTCCGACGAACACCGGATGTTCACGCCAGATAGAGCAGCGGGAACAAGAAGATCCACACCACATCGACGAAGTGCCAGTACAACCCCGCGTACTCGATGCGGTGCTTGATACGCTCCCACGCCTTCCCCCCGCACGCCAGAAACAGGATGAAGTTGAGGACAATGCCTCCGAATACGTGCAACCCATGCAGCCCGGTCATCGTATAGTAAAAGGACCAAAACGTACCCGTGGCCGGCGTGAAGCCGTGCTCGATCTCATGCGAGTACTCGTAAAATTTCACGCACAGAAAGGTGCAGCCCAACAGCACCGTGAACAGCATGAAGCGGCGGGCGGCGCTGCGATCGTTGGTCTCGGCTGCGGCGTGCGCCTTGACCACCGTCAAGCTGCTGGTAACCAGCACCAGGGTGTTGAAGATGGCAATGCGCGTGTTCACATGGGCGCGTTCGACTGCCCACCCGCCGGCTGCGATGCGACACAGGATGTAGGAGCCGATCAAACCGCCGAACACCATGATCTCGGACGCGAGGAACCACCACACGCCGATCTTGCCCAACGGCTGGGCGGTGAACTCCCGGCTGTCCGCGTGCCCGTGTTGTGCCACTGCGACCGAACTCATCACACACCTCGCGGGGCTGACGCGGGGACGTGCTGCGGCAGCCAGTCTTCGGTTGCGCCGGGAACCGAGTATTCGTACGGATCGCGGTAGACCGTCGGCGGCTTTTCGAAGTTGCCGTGCGGCGGCGGCGACGGGGCCGACCACTCCAGCGTGTTCGCGTGCCACGGATTCTCGGGCGCGCGCCGGCCGGCGAACAAGCTCCAGAAGAAGTTCACGATGAATGGGATCTGCCCGATCAACAGCACCACCGTCGCGTAGGTGGCGAACTGATGAATCGGCGCCAACGGCTTGAGAAAATCGTACTGCATCGGATTGTACACCCGCCGCATGTTGCCCGCGGCGCCCGCCACAAAGAGCGGGATGAACACGCAGTTGAACCCGAAGAACGTCACCCAGAAGTGCAGCTTGCCGAGCACCTCGTTCATCATGCGGCCGAACATCTTCGGATACCAGAAGTAAATGCCGGCGAAGCCGCCGAGGAACACCGATGGAAAGAGCGTGTAGTGGAAATGTGCGACGACGAAGTAGGTGCCGTGGAGGTAGATGTCGACGGTTGCCGACCCGAGGAAAATCCCGGTGACGCCGCCGATCAGGAAGGTGACCAGCGTGCCGGTGGCAAACAACATCGGTGTCGGGAAACTGATCGATGCGCCCCAAAACGACGCGACCATCGCAAACACCATCACGGCGAACGGCACCGAGATCAAAATCGTCGTCACGCTGAACGGCGTCGCCAGCGCCGGGTTGATGCCGCTGACAAACATGTGATGCGCCCACACGATGAAGCTGAGCACCCCGGTGGCGATCGTCGAGTAGACGATGGCGCGGTATCCGAAAATCGGTTTGCGCGTGAACACCGGAAAGATCTCCAGAATGATTCCGAAGCCGGGGAGCAGCACGACGTACACTTCCGGATGCCCGAAGAACCAGAAGAGGTGCTGCCACAGGAGCACGTCGCCGCCGCGTGCGGGCAGGAAGAACCCGGTCCCGATGGTGCGGTCGAACAGCAGCATCACCGCGGCCGCCACCAGCGGGCCCACCGACAACAAGAACAACACCGCGGCGGTCAACTGCATCCACACCAGCAGCGGCAACCGGAGCAACGTCATCCCCGGCGCCCGCATGTTCAGCGCGGTGGTGAGGAAGTTCACGCCGCCCATCAAGAACGAGGCGAACTCCATGGCCAGCGCCAAGATCCACAAATTCGCGCCCCAGTTGACGCCGGTGTACTGTGGATCCGCGGAGAGCGGCGCATAGCCCGTCCACCCGTGCGCCGCCGCGCCGCCGGGAACGAAGAACGAGGAGATCAGCACCGACGAGGCGGTGAAGATCGTCCAGAACGACATCATGTTGAGCCGCGGAAAGGCCATATCCTCGGCGCCGATCATCAGCGGAATCAAGAAATTCCCGAACGCGCCGAGCAAGAACGGCATGGCGACAAAGAACACCATGATCGTGCCGTGCATGGTGATCAGCGCGTTGTAGAAATCCGGCGGCACAACGCCCCCGAACATCGTCGGCTCCGGCACCCAGCCGAACCCGGGCACCGGCTCTTCCGGCCATGCGAGCTGGAATCGGATCAGCATCGCCGTCAGGCCGCCGAAGAGCGCCATGAACAATGCCAGCGACATGTATTGCCGGCCGATCATCTTGTGATCGACCGAGAAGATGTACTTCCGCCAGAACGGCAGCTCGTGATGGTGCATATCGTGTGCGTGCGCAACAGCCATGACCCGATTCCTTCTCAGCTTGGTTGGTTCGATCCCGCCGCCTCGTCACCGGACTTGGCGGTGCCCGACGGCCAGTGCTCGGCCACCCACTTCTGGTAGTCGGCCGCCTCGTGCACGAACAAGAACGCGCGCATGTTGTAGTGGCCGAAGCCGCACAGCTCCGCGCAGGCGATTTCGTACTGCCCGGGCTTCGTCGCGTTGAACCAGCCGCGAATCGTGCGCCCCGGCAGCACGTCTTGTTTCAGCCGCACGTTGGGAATGAAAAAGCTGTGGATCACATCGTTCGATTGCCACGTCAGCCGCACATTTTGACCGACGGGCACGTGCAGCTCGTTCTCGACCAGCAGATCGTCATCGGTACCGAACTGGTTGTCGGGGCCCGGATACGTGAAGTTCCAATTGAACTGCTTGCCGGTGACGAGTACGTCCACCCCGGTCTCGGGGCGTTGCTCCTTCACGTGCGCCCACACCGGCCCGCTCTTCAGGTCGATGCCGAGGTCGAGCACCAAGACGATCGCCACCGGTATCAACACCCAGCGCAGCTCGGCCCAAACCTCGCCGCGGTTGTACACCGCACGCTGTCCGGCACGGCGGCGGTAGCGAATGAAGAAGTAAATCAGCAGCCCCTCGGTGAGCAGAAACCAAAAGCCCACAATGTAGTAGATCAACGAAAAGACCGAATCGATGTCGCCGCCAAAAGTGTAGATGTTCTCCGGAAACCAACGCGCCAGCATCAACAACTCCTGTTCACCGTGCCCGAATAGAGTTTGTCCGCCAAGATCTGGCATGCTCGGCTTGCGGAAGTCAATGTCCCCGGCTTAGGTTGGTTGGCGGAAAATCGAGATCGCGTGGACGGTAGGGACCGATCACACCGCCGGCGAGCATGACACGAGTCATCGCGTTTCGTGCCGTCACGCCTCGCCGTTCGACCAACCGAACGGTAGGGAGATTGCGCGCGTCGTGAACCGTGCCGCACGGCCATGGTTGGCATGCTAGAAGATTGGCGAGGTCGCTCATGACAGCTCTGCACGCCACCGACGGACCGCGACTGGACGGTCTGCTGCATCCCGATTTCTATCCGGTCGCCAACGTGTTGCGCGATCAACTGCGGCGCTATTCCGGGGGAGCCGCGGTCTGTGTCTACCATCGCGGCGAGTGTGTAGTCGACATTTGGGGCGGGTTCCGTGACGCCGTGGGCACGCCGTGGGCGCGCGACACCATGGCGCCGAGCTTCTCAACCACCAAGGGCGTCGCGTCGACCTTGGTGCACGTCATGGTCGACCGCGGTCTGCTGGACTACGACGAGCGGGTCGCCAAATACTGGCCGGAGTTCGCGCAAGCCGGCAAGCACGGCATCACGCTGCGCCAGGTGCTGGCGCATCAATCTGGCCTCTACCACATTCGCCAGATGGTGGATCACGCCGAGCGTATGCTCGATTGGGACTACATGGTTCGTGCAATCGAGCGGACGCCGCCGATCCACAAACCGGGCACGCGCACCGGCTACCACGGCCTCACGTACGGCTTTCTGGTCGGCGAGATTCTGAAACGGGTGACGGGGCGTTCATTTTCTCAACTGGTCCAGGATGAAATCGCCGCACCACTCGGCCTCGATGGCATGTACGTCGGTGCGCCGGCCGAAGCCCTGGGGCGCGCGGCACAGCTCATGTGGCCGGCGCGTCGCTTGTTCGCAGCGAATCTGCCGCTGGCGCCGACGGGGGGACTTCGTGGCGCGATATTCTTCCAAGCGGCCGCCGGCATCGAAGGCGCACTGCGCTTGGCCGGCGTGCATATCGACGTGAAGAGCATCCTCGACGCGCTGGCGCCGCGCGGCATTAGCGCGTTCGACTTCGGTGCCGACGCCACCCTACGCGCTGCCATCCCCGCCGCCAACGGTTTGTTCACCGCGCGCGCGCTGGCGCGGCTATATGCCGCGCTGGCCAACGGTGGCGAGATCGACGGCGTACGGCTGCTCTCGCAACGGACGCTGACACGCGCCACCCAGGTTCAAAACCCGGCACGGCGCCAGGTCGTCGTCCCCTTCGATATGCGCTGGCGCCTCGGTTACCACGGCGTCGCGACCACCCGCGGCGTGCCCCGACGGGCGTTCGGACACTTTGGCTTCGGCGGCTCGGGTGCGTGGGCCGACCCGCGCCGCAATCTCGCTGTCGCCCTCATCGTCAACAGCGGCTTGGGTACGCCGTTCGGCGATCTGCGCATCTGGCGCGTCAGCGGCACCGTGCTCGGTTGCGCCGATCAGCGAGGGCCGCGCGTCCCGCGCGCGAACCGCAATTGGCAGCAAGCGTTGACCGAATTGGTGATTCGCTGAACGTTTGAACGGTCTCGCGGTTCGGCATAGCGTGCCGGCATCATGGCGACCCTGATCGCGTTCGACGTCGACGGTGTGCTGTACTCGTCGGAGCCGTTCATCGCCGACGCATACCGAGAATCGATCGAACGCGTGAATGCGCGGCGCCCCGGTTCGTTCGCACGGGTCCCGAGTACCCGCGACATTCTCGACCACATCGGCTGGCCGGTCGCGACGATTCTCAAGCGGTTGTTTCCGCGGGTCGATCGCGAGGCCGTCGAGTTGTTGCACGCGGCAACGCTGGACGTGATCTGCCGGCGCGTCGCCGAACGCGAGGGCCGACTCTATCCAGGGGTACACGAGGCGCTCGAAATGCTCGGCGAAGCCGGCCATCTGCTGGCGGTTGCCTCCAATGGGCGCCGGCGATACGTCGAAACCATTCTCGATACCTACGGCATGGCGCACTTGTTCGTCGAACCCATCACCGCCGACGAACGCGGGACCAAGCCGATGGTGTTGCGGGAATATCTCGAAACCTACGACATCACGCCGATAGCGGCGGTCATGGTCGGCGACCGCGCCAGTGACGTCGAGGCCGCGCAGGCGGTGAGCTGCCACTTCATCGGCTGCGACTACGGCCACGGCTACCGCCACGAGATCGAAGGAGCGGGGCCGGTGGTCAACCACCTGCGCGAAGTTCCCTCCGCTGTCGTCTACCTGCTCCGCGGGTGAGCCGACGCTTGGCGTCCGCCGGCCGCTGTGACTAGAATCGCGAACGGCTGAAGGAGGCCCGCAATGGGATTGGTCACTGAACGCGCCGTGAGCGCGCGCGAGTTCCTCTCTGAATGTCAGACCTTCAAACGCGACCATGCGCCGCAGGGCGCTTTTCTGCGCGGCCTCGTGATGGGCAAGTTGAGCGACGCACAGATCAAGCTGTGGGCGAAGGACTTTTACTACTACGTCGAACCGGCCATCCCGACCATCGCCGGCTGGCTCTCCAATGCGCCGACGTTGCCCGACCGCGAGATTTATCGGCTGATCGCCCGCAATCTCGCCGGCGAGATGGGTTACATCAAGGAAGCGGAGCATCACGATCTCTATCTGCAGTTCTGCGCCGGCCTCGGCATCACGCGTGCCGAGCTGCTGGAGCATCTGCCGCTCGGGTCGACGATCGGCGCGGCTTCAACCATGGGCTACTACTGCCGCAACTCCTTCGAAGAAGGCCTCGGGGCGTTCGGGTTGGCCGTCGAGATGGAAGTGCCCGGTCGTCCCAACGGCGCGAAGGTCATCTACGACGGCCTCCGGCGACACTACGGTCTCGACGACACGGCGCTCGAATTCTGGGCGATCCACATCGCAGCCGAAGAAGAGCACGGCGACAATGCGGTGAAGGCGCTCGAACACTGCGGGCAGACGCGCGAGCAGCAAGCGCGCATCCGTCGCGCCTTCCAATTCAGCGTGGTGTCGCACGCCGGCATGGTCAACGGGTACGATCGCTTCCTCGATCGATCGCAGTGAGTATGCTCCGCGATGAGCTGGTGGCGGCGATGGCGTCGTCGATCGGAAGCGCCGGCTGAGCCCTCCGACGGCGAATCGACGGCCGGACCGCGCGACCCGCGGGTCGTGCCGATGCCGAGCGAGCCGTACGTGTTCGAATGCCGGGATTGCGGCAAGGTTTTCGAAGCGCGCCGCCGGCGCGCGCAATGTCCCGAGTGCGACGGCTATGAGGTCGAACTCCTCAGCGACTGAAGCGGACCACCCCCACCGCGCGGCACGCATCCATGCGTTTCCCGATAGTCTCAATTTCGGCCGGGCGTTGGCGCGGGCGAGCGGGACGTCGTTCGCGCGCGTGGCGGTGCACCGGTTTCCGGACGGCGAAAGCCTCATCACCGTCCGCCAGCCCGTCGGGCGGCGTGCCGTGCTGGTGCGCTCGCTGTTCGATCCCAACGCCAAATTGATCGAAGTCGTGCTCGCGGCCGATGCGCTGCGACGCGCCGGCGCGCAGCACGTCACTCTCGTCGCGCCCTATTTGCCCTACATGCGGCAGGATAAGGTCTTCGCCTCGGGCCAGCCGATTTCGCAGCGCGTGATCGGCGACGTGCTCGGCCGCGCCTTCGATCGCGTGCTCACACTCGAAGCCCATCTCCATCGCACGCGCCGGTTGTCTGCGGTGATGGGCCGACACGCGTCCTCGCTGTCGGCCGCGCCGGCGCTGGCGGCCTGGATCACGCGCCGGGCGCGCGGCGCGTTGATCGTCGGACCCGACGCCGAATCGCGCCCGTGGGTTCGCGCCATTGCGCGCGCCGCCAACGCACCGTGGGTCGTGGGCACGAAGCAGCGGCTATCGGACCGCAGCGTTCGACTTCATTTTCTCGCGCTGCCGGCGGCGCGCCGTGCGGTGGTGATCGACGACATCGCTAGCAGCGGTACGACGCTGGCGGTGGCCGCACGGGCGCTCCGGCGGGCGCAGATCAATCAGGTTGACGCGATCGTCGTCCACGCCGTCTTCGCTTCCGGCGCAATCGAGACGATTCGCGCGGCTGGCGTGCGCCGCATCGTCTCGTGCGACACCGTGGCGCACCACACCAATGCAATCGGCGTCGCGCGCTTGTTCGTGCCCGCGCTTTCCCGTCGGTGAGCGTCGGGGCACCGACCATCGAGCCGGCGCGCGTCTGGAGTTGCGGTCAGGGATCAGCCATAAGTTTCACCGCTGATGTTCCGCTTGAAGCACTTGCAAATCGATACGCTCGGCGAACACGTCGTCTTCATTCACGAAGCCGCGGTTCGAACCGGCAACTTGGGGTTTCGCCCGCTCGATCGGGTTCGCGTCGTCGGCAGCGACGCGCGCAACCAGGCGAGCCGCGAAGTCGTCGGCATCCTCAACTTCTGTCGCGACGCGTTGGTCGAACCCGACGAGATCGGGCTGTCGGAAGTCACGTTTCGCGATCTCGGACTTCCCGAGCAGGCGCAGGTTCATGCCACGCTCGCGCCGGCGCCGCGCAGCGTCGATCTGGTGCGCGACAAACTCAGCGGCCATCGGCTCGATCGCGCCGCGTTCGAGGCCATCCTCGCCGATGTGATCCATCACCGTTACTCGAAGGTCGAGCTGTCGATGTTCGTGTTGGCGTGCGCGCTGCAAACCCTCGACCTCGAAGAAACCATCGCGCTGACCCGCGCCATGATCGACACCGGTGCGCGCTTGAACTTCGGGTCCGGCCCGATTGCCGACAAGCATTGCATCGGCGGCATTCCCGGCAATCGCACAACCATGATCGTGGTGCCGATCCTCGCAGCGCTCGGTGTGAAGGTGCCGAAAACGTCGTCGCGCGCGATCACCAGCCCGGCCGGTACCGCCGATACCATGGGCGTGTTGGCGGAGGTCGCTCTCGACCCGGTCAAGCTGCATCAAGTCGTCAGCGAAGTCGGCGCCTGCATTGCGTGGGGCGGCGCGCTCGACTTGGCGCCGGCGGACGACATCCTGATCACGGTTGAGCGCCCGATGGAGATCGACACCGAAGTGCAAATGGTCGCGTCGATCTTGTCGAAGAAGAAAACCGCCGGGGCCACGCACGCGCTGATCGACATTCCGGTCGGTCGCAGCGCCAAGGTCCGTACCATGGATCAGGCGCAACGGCTCGGCGAGTTGTTCCGCCGCGTCGCCGCAGCGATCGATCTCACCATCGACATCGTAATCACGGAGGCGCACGGGCCGATCGGTTGGGGAATCGGACCGCGTTTGGAAGCCCTCGATGTCCTTGCGGTGCTGCACCGCGAACCTGGCGCGCCGGTCGACCTGCGCGAGAAGGCCCTCTATCTCGCGGCCCGGATCCTCGAACTGGTCGGCGCCGTCGCGTCGAGCGGGGGGTACCACGCGGCCGCGGCGGCACTCGATTCCGGGGCGGCGGCCGCAATGTTTGACCGCATCGTCGCCGCGCAAGGCGCGCGCGAGATACCGCCGCCCGCGCCGTTCCGGCAGACGGTGACGGCGCCGGCGGACGGGCGCATTCGAGAAATCGATTGTTGGGAAATTGCGCGGGTCGCGAAGCAAGCGGGCGCGCCGGCCAACGTCGTCGCCGGGGTCAAGCTGCTGCGGACGATCGGCGACGTGGTCAAACAGGGCGAGCCGCTGTTCGAAGTGCACGCGCAGAGTCGGGCGCAGCTCGACTTCGGCTGCGCGTACGCCGCCGCGCATCCCGACATCATCCGCTACGGCTTCTGAGTCGCCGGCCGCTCAGTGGTGTTTCATGCCCGGCATCGCGCTGGCCACGCCGCCGGCGGCCGGCAGATAGCAGTCGCGCACGTAGTCGCGCACCATGCGATCGGCGTTGAAGCGCGCCGCCAGCGACACCACCGCGTGCTTCATGCGCGCCACCCAGCCGTGCGGCACGTTATCCGGGCCGCGATTGTAGTAGAGGGGCATGATCTCGTTTTCGAGGACGTCGTAGAGCGCCGCGGCGTCACGCGCGTCTTGCACGCCGGGATCGCTGTGCACGCGGCCGTCGCCGATCGCGAAGCCGTTGCGTCCGTCGAAGGCCTCCGCCCACCAGCCGTCGAGGATGGAACAGTTGAGTCCGCCGTTGAGCAACGTTTTCTGTCCGCTGGTTCCGCACGCTTCCAACGGACGGCGCGGCGTGTTGAGCCACACGTCGGCGCCTTGCACGATGTGCCGCCCGACGTTGATGTCGTAGTCGACCACGAATACCAAGCGGTTGCGGAACCGCCGGTCGCGCGTCAGCTCGACCACGCGCTGCAACAGCCGCTTCCCATTGTCGTCACGCGGGTGTGCCTTGCCGGCGATGATGATTTGCAAGCCGCCCCCCGAGTCTACCAACCGCGCCAGACGATCGAGGTCGCTGAAGAGCAAGAACGCCCGCTTGTATTCGGCGAAGCGGCGCGCGAAGCAGATGGTCAGCATGTCGACCGTCAGGTCGGAAGCGGTCGGAGCCCCATCGACCACGCCGGACAACGTCGCCTGCTCGGCGCACCGATTCGCGATGAAGTTCAACATCCCGCGCTTGATCACTTGGTGCGCTTCCCACAGGGCGGCATCGTCGATGGCGAGAATGCCCTCCCAGACGTTGGGATCGCTCATGCGGTCTTGCCAATCGCGCCCGAGATAGCGGTCGTAGAGGGTAAACATCTGCGGCGCCAACCACGAGGTCGTGTGCACGCCGTTGGTAATGTGTCCGATCGGCACCTCGGGCTCCGGGCGATCCGGCCACAAGCTCCGCCACATCTGGCGCGTCACGCGTCCGTGCAGCGCCGAGACGCCGTTGGCGTAGCGCGCCGACTTCAACCCCAGCACGGTCATGCAAAACGGCTCGTTCCCGTCGTGCGGGTTGACGCGACCGAGCGCCAGCAACTCGTCGGACGCAATCGCGACTTCCTGGGTGAACAATTCGAAGTGCTCCAGCAGCAGCCCGGGATGGAAGCGATCGTGCCCGGCCGCCACCGGCGTATGGGTTGTGAACACCGTGCGCAGCGCCACCTCGCGGCGAGCCGAGAAGAACGCCGTCCCTTCGGTAGCGGACCACTGGCGTGCCAATTCGAGCACCGCGAAGGCAGAATGACCTTCGTTCAAATGCAGCACTCCGGGTGAGATTCCGAGCTTCGTCAACATGCGCATGCCGGCGATGCCGAGCACCATTTCTTGGCGCAGTCGCAAGCGCTCGTCGCCACCGTAGAGCTGCGCGGTGAGCGCCCGATTCGCGGCCGAGTTGCCCTCCAAATCGGTGTCGAGCAGCACCAGGGTCGCCCGACCGATCTGAACCAGCCAGGCGCCGACTCGCACGCGCTCGCTGTCGAGCGGAATCTCGACCACCAGCGGCGCGCCGCTGGCGATCGCGCGCTGCATCGGCAACTGATCGATCGGCACCCGACCCAAACTGGCGACTTCGCCGCTTGCGACGCCGTCGCTGACCACCGCGCGGCGCAGCGGCAACTGCTCCAGCACGATATTGCCCGACGTTTCTTGTTGCCAGCCGTTGGCGTCAAGCTGCTGCCGGAAATACCCCTGCGGGTAGAAGATGCCGACAGCCACCAGCGGCACGCCGAGATCCGATGCGCTCTTCACATGATCCCCGGCCAACACACCCAAGCCGCCCGAATAGATCGGCAACGATTCGTGCAATCCGAATTCAGCCGAAAAGTACGCCACCGGATTGGGCCGCAGCAGCCCGCATTCAACGTCGCCCCACCGCCGCCGATTGGCGTGGTATTCCTCCAAGCGGTGAAAGGCTTGGTTGACGCGACTCTCAAGCGCGGTCTCGTCGGCGCGCCGGATCAGCGCTTCCGGTGGGATCGACGCAAGAAACGCGATCGGATTGTGGCGCGCCATGTGCCACGCCGCGGGGTCCAGATCACGAAAAATGGCCACCACGTCTGGTTGCCAGGTCCACCAGAGGTTACGCGCCAGCTCGTTGAGTCGCGTGATCAGTGATTTCGACAACGCTTCCACCGCATCACCCCTTGGCAACAACCCTCCCCTCAGTCAACCAGCGGCCGGCGCAGCCTGTGCAACTCCATGCGGAACACCGTCCCCCGCGGCGCGGCTGGCGCGAACTCGATGTGGCCGCCATGTCTGAGGATGATCTGCCGCGTTGCGGTCAGTCCGATGCCCAGCCGATTCGGCTTGGTGGTTTCGAACAGGCGAAAGGGGCTGATCCCGGCGGCGATCCCACTGCCGCTGTCCGTGACGGTGATGGTGAGGGTCTCGGGGATCGTTTCAAGAACCCGGATGTCGATATGGCCGGCTGCATCACCGATGGCCTCGACGGAATTTTGTAGCAGCTCGTCGAATATCCAATCGAGTTGGTCGGCATCGGCGTTGACGAGACCAGCGTCCGGCGGAAGGTCGAGCGTGAGATCGATGCCGCGCGCAGCCGTCGACGGTTGCCATCTCGCGACCGCCTGGCGCAAGCGATCGTGCAATTCGACCGGGGCCAGAGACATGCGCCGCCGCGAATCGGCAAACTCGGCCCAGTTCTTGAGTTCGCCGCCGATCGCCTCGGCTTCGGCGACAATTCGCTGCGCGGGCGGCGCCGCGTCGCTGATCGGGTGTGTCGGATCTTGCCCGGCCAAGTGGAGAACGAGTTGTGCTTGGACCGAGATGCCCGCCAACGGATTTCCAAAACTGTGCGCCAGCTCGCTGACGATCGCGACAACCTCCGCGAGCCGGTCATGACGTCGCGCGACGGGGGAAGCGGGCGCACAATCCTTCAGGGCCGCAGACAATGCATCAAGGGTGGCGACCAACGCGGCATCGTCCGAACCGGCCGCCCGCCGAGCTGCCAGCAACTGCCCGCGTGCACGGAGTATCAGGGCCTCAATGTCTTCGACCTGCGCCACTCGATTGCTCACTGATCCATTTTCCATTTCCACGGGTTGAAGTGCTAGAGGAATTCGGTGCCGTCAGTCCACGGCACCGAGGAGTACGGACCCATGCCGATAGAGTCGATCGATCCCGCAACCGGCGTGCGGCTGCAGCGCTTCCAACCGCTCTCGCGCCCCACGATCAATGGCAAGCTGACGCAGGCCGTCCGCGCGTTCGCGCGGTGGCACGTCATGCCGCTTGCGGAACGCGCCCGGCCGATGCGCCGCGCCGCCGAGATCTTGCGTGAACGGGCGCGCGACTATGCCGAGCTGATCACCCGCGAGATGGGCAAGCCGATCACGCAGTCGCTCGCCGAAGTCGAAAAATGCGCGTGGACCTGCGAGTACTTCGCCGCCGAGGCGCCGGCGTTCCTCGCCGACGAATTGATCGCCACCGGCGCGCGCTCCAGCGCGGTGCAGTTTGTCCCCTTGGGGGTGGTGTTGGCCGTCATGCCGTGGAACTTCCCCTTCTGGCAGGTGTTCCGGTTCGCCGCCCCGGCGATGATGGCCGGCAACGTCGGGGTGCTCAAACACGCCTCGAACGTGCCGCGGTGCGCGTTGGCGATCGAGGGGGTCTTTCGCCGCGCCGGATTTCCCGCCGGAGTCTTCACGACGCTGTTGATCGAATCGAAGGCCGTCGCCGCGGTGATCGGCGACGAGCGGATCGCAGCGGTCACGCTGACCGGCAGCGAGGCGGCCGGCATCGAGGTGGCGACCGCGGCCGGACGGCATCTGAAGAAAGTGGTACTCGAACTCGGTGGGTCGGATCCGTTCATCGTCCTCCGCGATGCCGACCTGGACCGTTGCTGCGCGGTTGCCGCGCAGGCACGAACAATCAATTCGGGGCAAAGTTGCATTGCCGCGAAGCGCTTCATCGTCGAGCGCAGCATTGCCGAGGAATTCACCCGGCGGTTCGTCGAGCAGATGGCGACGCTGCGGGTCGGCGACCCGGCTCACGAGGCGACTCAGGTCGGACCGCTCGCTCGACGGGATTTGGTAACGGATCTGCAGCGCCAAGTGCGCGCCTCGATGCGGCGCGGCGCACGGCTGTTGTTGGGCGGCGCGCCGCTGAAACGCCCGGGATACTTCTATCCACCCACGGTACTGAGCAACGTTCACCGCGGCATGCCGGCATACGACGAGGAGATCTTCGGGCCGGTGGCGAGCGTCCTCGTCGCCCGCGATGCCGACGATGCGATCCGGCTGGCCAACGATTCGCGCTTCGGTCTCGGCGCGAGCATCTGGAGCGCGGATCACGCGCACGCTGAAGCGTTGGCGCGGCGACTCGAAGCGGGCGTCGTGTTCATCAACGACATCGTGAAGTCGGATCCGCGCCTGCCGTTCGGCGGGGTCAAGAAGTCGGGCTACGGCCGCGAATTGGGCGCGTACGGCATCAAAGAGTTCACCAACATCAAGAGCGTCGTGATCGCGTAAAAGCACTGTCGCCGACCCCGCGGCTGGCATCACACGCCCGCACCAGCTATTGGCATTGGTGATACGCCGAACCATGACCCAACAGCGCTCCAGCCAAGACGCGCAGGCGAAGCCTGAGCGCTATCGCGAGCTGTTCGAGCTGGCGCCCGACGCTTACGTCGTCACCGACGCGCACGGCGTCGTCCGCGAAGCGAATCGCGCCGCACACGTCCTGCTCGGCGATCACCCGATCGGCACCGCATTCGACGCGCGGATCGCGGCCGATCAACGCCTGAGTTTTCAGGCCCGTCTCGGCGATCTCCAAGCCGGCCGCGCCGAGCAGTTGAAGGAATGGGTCGTCTCCTATGCCCGTCCCGACGACAAATCGGTCGAGATCAGTCTGACCGCGAACGTGAGGCGCGACTCGGCCGGGCAAGTCGTCGAAGTGCGGTGGTTGCTGCGCGACGCGACACAACGCAAGCGCGTTGCCGACATGCTCTATGATGTCGCGGCGCGCGCGCGCGCCATCGTCGAAACGGCGGTTGATGCGATCATCACCATCGATGCGCACGGAATCATTCAGTCATTCAACACCGCCGCCGAGCGAATGTTCGGTTATCGGGCGGATGAGGTCGTCGGACAGAACGTCAACCTCCTGATGCCCGCACCCGATCGCGAGCGCCACGACGAATACGTCACGCGGTATCTCCGCACGGGTGAGAAGCGGATCATCGGCATCGGGCGGGAAGTGGTGGGGCTGCATCGCAACGGCCGTATGTTTCCGATCGGCCTCGCCGTCAGTGAAACCCGGCTGCGCGATGGCCCGCTGTTTACCGGCATCGTCCGCGACATCAGCGAGCGCAAGCGTCACGAGCAGCGCCAGGCGGCGCAGTACGCGGTGACCCACGCGCTGGCGGAATCGGCCACGGTGGTCGAAGCGATTCCCCGCCTGCTGCGCGCCATCTGCGAGTGCGGTGGTTGGCACGTCGGTGAGATGTGGCAAGTCGACCGCGAGTCGCAACGGTTGCGGTGGTGCGGCATGTGGCACGATCCCTCGCTCGGCGCCGCCGCCGCGTTCGCCGACAGCAGTCGATCGTGGGCGTTCGCACGCGGCGACGGCGTGCCCGGACAGGTGTGGGCCAGCGGTCGGGCGTGCTGGCTGACCGATATCGCCGCGCAAGAGAGCTTTGTGCGTTTGCCGGTCGCTCACCGGCTGGGGCTGCGGGCCGCGCTCGGCCTTCCCATCCGCCAGGCCGGTGCGGTGACCGGGGTGCTGCTGTTCTTCAGCACCGAGGAACGCGAACCGGATCACGACCTCCTCGATCTCCTGGAATCGCTCGGCAGTCAGATCGGCGACTTCGTCGCTCGCAAGCGCAGCGAGGAAGCCTTGGAGCAAAGCAAGGACCGGTACCGGCGCTTGGTCGATCTGTCGCCCGACGCGATTCTCGTCAACAAGGACGGGCGCATCGCCTTCGTCAACAATGTGGGCGTCCGCTTGTTCGGCGCACACGGCGTGGACGAGCTGCTCGGTCGACCGGTCCTCGACCTCTTTCATCGCAACTATCACGCCGCCATTGAACAGCGGATTCAGCAGCTCCTGCATGGCAGCGGGGCGGTGCCGTTCATCGAAGAACGGATCGTGCGTTTGGACGGCAAGCCGGTGGACGTCGAAGTCGCGGCGGCCACCTTCAGCGATGACGGCGGCCCGGCCATTCAGGTCGTATTGCGGGACATCACCGAGCGCAAACGCGCGGCGGCGCAACTGTTGGAACTGGAGCAGCTCGCCCAACAGCGCGAGCGCTTGGCGGATATCGGCGCCATCACCGCGCAGATCGTGCACGATCTGGGCAATCCCTTGGCCGCGGTGTCGATGCACGCGCAGCTCATTCTGCGCCGCGCCCAACGCAGCAGCGACCAGCCGCTCAGCTCGATTCTCAAACCGGCCGATCGCATCGTCGCCGAAGTGCATCGATTGGGCGCGCTGATCAAAGAGTTCATGGAGTTCTCGCGCGAGCAGCGCCTCGATCTCAAACCCGTCAATCTCGGGCGCTTCTTAGCGTCGGTCGTCGAGCTGTGGCGTCCGCTCGCGAGCGCGCGGGCGATCGATCTCGCGCTGTCGGTGCCGGCAGACATCCCAACGGTGGTGGCCGACGACGAGAAGTTGCACCGTGTCTTCGAAAACCTGATCAAGAACGCCGTCGAAGCGATCGAGCAGGGTCCGGGCCGCGTCGAGATCGCCGCTAGCGTGCTGGACGAGGAGCGGGTGCGGGTTTCGGTCTCCGACACCGGTCCGGGCGTTTCTGAGTCGGTAGAAGTCTTTCGCTTGTTTGAGACGACGAAGCCGCAGGGATCGGGGCTCGGGTTGGCAATAGTCAAACAGCTCGTATCGGCGCATCGAGGGGGCATCGGATTTGCTGCTGCGAGACCCCATGGGGCTATCTTTCATGTCGACTTGCGAATCCGTGGTCCCTTCGGGTAGTGACGTCGAGGCTCAAATGGTTCTCTTGATGGATGACGATGATGCCTTCCGCGGCGCGTTGGCGGACAATCTGCGCGAAGACGGCTATGCGGTCGTCGACTTTTCCGGAGTCCACGAGCTCCCCCCTTTGGCCAAGCTGACGGAGGTGAAAGCCGTCGTGACCGACTACGATATGCCGGGCACCGACGGCTTGGCCTTCGCCGAACAGTTCCACGCTGTGCATCCTGACACGCCCATCATCGTGGTCACTGCGTACTCCACCCCGCAGCTCGAAGCCGACCTCGCTACTCGCACCTACCTCTCCGTACTGCGCAAACCCTTCGACTACGACGACCTCCACGAACTGCTTGGGCAGATCGTCCTTCCGGCGCATTGCTGAAGCCACGGCCGCCGCTGTCTCGCCAATGATCATCAAGCGCATCGTGGTCCCGGTGGATTTCTCCGAGCCGTCGCTGGCGGCGTTGCGCTATGCGGTCGAGTTGAACCAGCGATGCGGCGCAACCCTGCTGGTGGTGTTCGTCGTGGAGGTGATCTACTACGCCGCCGAAAACGTGGGCCGGTTGCTGGAAGAGCAGTGCCGCCAAGCCGAAGCCGAATTGGCTCGGCTCAAATCCAATCTCGCGCGGCAGGGCGTGACGGTGCAAACGATGGTGGAGACCGGACCGCCGTCGCTGGCGATCGTCGACTGCGCGCGTCGGCGCGCTGCGGATTTGATCGTGATGGCCACCCACGGCCGCACCGGCTTGTCCCATCTGCTGATGGGCAGCGTCGCGGAAAAAGTCGTCCGCACCGCCGCATGTCCGGTGCTCACGGTGCCGGCGGGCGCGCCACGTCGCCGTGCGGCGAAGTCATAGCGGGTGAAGCTTCTCGGTGCGGTCGGGTGATGCACCCTGTTCGCCGCCCGTACGCGCGGCGTCGAGCAACTCGATCACTTCCTCGTCGGTGGTTTGGCTGAAGTCGCGATAAAAGTTTCCGACGGCGCCGAACCACGCGGGCGTGCTCAGGCACACCACCTCGTCGACTTCGGCGCGCAGTGACTCGATCGTATCGAGCGGCGCCACCGGAACGGCCAGCACCACGCGACGCGGCTGCGCGCGACCGACACCCCGCAGTGCCGCGCGCATCGAGCCGCCGGTGGCGATGCCGTCGTCGACGACGATGACGGTTCGACCCTTCACCGGCAGCGGCGCGCGCCCGCCACGATAGCGCGCTTGGCGCCGCCGAATTTCATCGAGTTCGGTCGCGACTTCGGCTTGCAGATAACGGTCGGACACATGGAGAACCTCCATCACGTCTTCATTGAGGACGGTTTGTGGGTGGTCCCCATCGACAACCGCGCCGAGCCCGAGTTCGGGCTGCCCGGGCGCTCCCAACTTTCGCACCACGATCACGTCGAGCGGCGCGTCGAGTGCGCGCGCGACCTCATAGCCGACCGGCACCCCTCCACGCGGCAGCGCCAACACGATCGGCTGCTCCCCCTTGAAGCGCATCAGCGCGGTTGCGAGACGACGGCCGGCGTCCTTGCGATCGTCGAACATCATGGGTGGTGTTCTCCCGTCCTTCGGGTCGCGCGCAAATGGCGAGCGAACCACCCGGTGGCCAACTCGACGACCCGGTCCAGCGTACCGGGTTCCTCGAACAAGTGCGTTGCGCCGGCAACGATCTCCAATCGTCGCTCGCAACGAAGCTGCGCGTAGGCCCGGCGATTCAACTCCAGCACGTCTTCATCGTAACCGCCGACGATGAACAGCGTGGGTGCGCGCACCGCCGGCAGCGCACCGACTGCGAGGTCGGGGCGCCCGCCGCGCGACACGACGGCTTGAACGGTTTCGTCGTCAGCGGCCGCGATGAGTGCCGCCGCGGCACCCGTGCTGGCACCGAAGTATCCGATGCCCAATCCCGCAGCCACGCGCTGCCCGCGAAGCCATGTGGTCGCGTCGCGCAAGCGCTCGCCCAGCAGCGCAACGTCGAAAACCTTGCGGCGCTCCGCCGCCTCGGCCTCGGTGAGCAAGTCGAACAGCAGCGTGCCGATGCGCGCGTGGTGCAAGGCGTCGGCGACGTAGCGGTTGCGCGGACTCAAGCGACTGCTGCCGCTGCCGTGGGCAAACACGACGAGCCCGTCCGCACCGGCGGGCACGCTCAAGAGCCCGTCGAGGACCGTCACGCCTGCGTGCACGTGTACCGCCGAGGTCGGTGCGTCCGCATTCGACTGTGCGAGCGGTGCCATGGCAGCAGCTCAGCCGCGGGTGCGCTCGCGCGCCTCGGCACACGGCAGACAGGTGTCGGCCGTCGGCACCGCCTGGAGTCGCGACAGCGGAATCGACTCACCGCAGTTCACGCAGCGGCCGTAGTCGCCGGTCGCGATCCGTCGCAGGGCGGCGTCGATGGCCTCGATCTCGGCCTTCCCGCGGTCATCCAAACGGGCTAGCAAGCGAGCGATGTTCTCTTCCTGCCCTTCTTCCTCGGTTTCGGGCTCGACGTTGTTGTCGAGCCAACGCAGGTTGTCCTCGACCCGCGCGACTTGTTCGAACAGCACGCGCCGCCGGTTCAAGAGGGTCTGTCGGAGCTCGTCGATTGACGGCATGGCTCAGCTCCTTCCTGTGGGCAATCTCGGGAGCCCCACCCACTGCTCGGAGCAAGTCATCGGCCACGGTCACGGCGGTGCGGTGCTTACCAAAGCCTGCGGCCGAGAGTCCGAAATTCGCTGAACCTAGAGAAGCAGCGGCCACCGCCGTAGCAGCAGCGAGAAGTAGCAAAACAATGCCGGTGTCGGGACACGCCGACGGCTACTGGCAGGGAACTTGCGCCTTCACAGCCCCTGCGAGCTGGTTCTTTGGCCGCGGAGGCAAGCGACATGCAGTTGCCGGTACAGATCACTTTTCGAGGCATGAAACCGTCCGAGGCCGTCGAAGCCCGCATCCGAGAGCGCGCCGCCAAGCTCGACGGCTACTATGACCGCATCATGAGCTGTCGCGTCGTGGTCGAGGCGCCGCATCGGCATCACCATCAGGGCAAGCTCTTTCACGTCCGCGTCGACGTGAAGGTCCCGGATGGCGAGCTGGTCGTCAGCCGCGAGCCGGCGGAACACCACGCGCACGAAGATGTGTTCGTCGCCGTTCGCGACGCGTTCAACGCCGTGCAACGCCGCCTGGAAGACTACGGCCGGCGTCAGCGACGCGACGTCAAGACGCACGAAACGCCGCCGGCCGCGCGGGTGGCGAAGCTCTTTCCGGCCGACGACTACGGCTTCATCGAAACGCCGGACCAGCGCGAAGTCTATTTCCACCGGCACAGCGTGCTGAACGGCGGGTTCGATCGCTTGACCGTCGGTACCGAAGTGCAGTTCGTCGAGGAGCTGGGCGACCAAGGTCCACAAGCGAGCACGGTGCGCATCCTGAAACGGCGGCGCGCACAAGGCGACGGCGACTAGTTGCGCGAGCACGGAGCGCGCGCAATGATGCTGCGGTCATCGGCGCCACCCCGATGAATTCGGCCCCAGCGCTCTCGGACACCGCGCGGACGATTTTGCGCGAACGTTATCTGCGCCGCGACGACCGCGGCGAACTGGCCGAGGATGCCGGCGGCATGTTGCGCCGCGTCGCCGCCGCCGTCGCGGCATCGGCACGCGGCTTCGGCGAGGATGCCTCCGCCTGGGAGGCGCGCTTTCTCGAACGACTGCAGCGAATGGAGTTCCTGCCCAACTCGCCCACGCTGATGAACGCGGGCCTGCCGGGCGGCCAACTCGCGGCCTGCTTCGTCCTGCCGATCGCCGATGACCTCGACTCAATCTTCGCCGCCCTCAGCCGGATGGCCCGGATTCATCAGACCGGCGGCGGTACGGGCTTTTCCTTCAGCGCCCTACGTCCGCGCGAAGATCGCGTGCGCTCAACCGGCGGCATCACCTCGGGCCCGCTGTCGTTCATGGATCTCTTCGACCGGACCACCGCGGTGATTCGCGCGGGCGGACGCCGACGCGGCGCCAACATGGCGGTCCTGCGCATCGATCATCCCGACATCGACGAATTCATCGCCGCCAAGCGCACGCCCGGACGCCTGGAGAATTTCAATCTGTCCGTCGGCGTCACCGACGTGTTCTGGTCTGCAATGGAAGCCGGCGAGCCGTTCGCGCTGCGTAATCCGCGCACCGGGACGATTGCGCGCACCGTCGATGCCCGCGAGCTGTTCGACGCGATGGCGGAGGCCGCGTGGACCAGCGGCGATCCCGGTCTCTTGTTTCTCGACGAGATCAACCGTCACAACCCGACGCCGGCGCTGGGTGTCATCGAGGCGACCAATCCCTGCGGCGAGCAGCCGTTGTTGCCGTACGAATCCTGTGTGCTTGGGTCGATCAATCTCGCTGCGTTTGTCGCGTTGGCCGGCGTCGATTGGGACCGCTTCGGCGCCGCCATCGACGACGCCGTGGTGTTTCTCGACAACGTGATCGAAGCGACCCACTATCCGTTCGCCGAGATCGACGCCGCGACTCGCCGTACCCGCAAGATCGGCCTCGGGGTGATGGGGCTGGCCGATCTGCTGGCGCAGATCGGCGTAGCCTACGACTCGGCCGAGGCGCTGGCGCTCGGCGGCCGCATCGCCGAGTTTCTCGCCGTGCGCGCCCGCGCGGCCTCGGTCGAACTGGGGAAGCGCCGCGGCCCGTTTCCCGCATTTCGCGACAGCGTGTGGCCGGGCCGCGGCGTCCGCGCATTGCGCAACGCCACGGTCACGTGTGTCGCGCCGACCGGAACGCTGAGCGTGCTGGCCGGTACTTCCAGCGGCATCGAGCCGTTCTTTGCGCTCGCGATTCGGCGCCGGCTGTTCGGCGGCCAAATGTTCGTCGAGATCAACCCATCGGTCGCGGCCGCCTTGCGAACGCTCGGCGTTGTGGGCGAGTCGGCGTTACGCGAACTGTCGGTACATGGTTCGCTGCGCCGGCTCGACACGGTGCCGGCCGCATTGCGCCGGCGCTTCCCGATCGCGTTGGAGATTGCCCCGGAAGCCCACGTTCGCATGCAGGCCGCGTTTCAGGTGCACGTGGACGCAGGCGTCTCCAAGACCGTGAACCTGTCGGCCGATGCGCCCGCCGCCACCGTGCGCGAGGTGTTCCGGCTCGCACACGATCTACGGCTCAAAGGCATCACGGTGTATCGCTACGGAGCGCGGCCGGCCCAGACGCTGTCGCTGGTTGACGAGGAATCGCACCGCGAGTGCCGCGAGTGCGCGGTGTGAGCGATCCCGTCACGTTGAGCGCCGCTTGATCGGCGTGGAAGAACCAGCGATCAAGGACGACATGGCGCGCGAACCACTCGCGGGCGAATAGGCGGCCGGCCAGTGCACAAGTGAGCCGTGCCGGCAACAAGTCGGCGACGCTCCACGTCGTGGTTCGCGAACCGAATCGGTCTACAATCTGTCGTTCGTAGCCGGCGAGATGTGCGCGATCATAGCAACCGTTCGCCTGCACAATCGCGTCGGCCGCGAGCAGTCCGGATTCGATTGCGGGACGGATGCCCTCGCCGCTTTTCGGGTACGCGAGACCGGCGGCATCACCGATCAGCAACGCGCCGTCGGCAATCAGGGGACGCGGGGCTTGATTGTAGAGCAGGTACGGGTGGCCGCGAAACTTGGCCGGGAGATTCGCCGGAATCCGACGGCGGCGTTCGAGGAAGGCGACGAAATCGGCGACGTGGTCGCCGAGCTTGGCGTTGTCCTGCCGTCCCAGACCGATGTTGATGAAGCGGCCTTTGCGAAACACCCACCCGTAGCCCTTCAGATCGCGGGTGAAGAAGATCTCCGGCACCTCGGGCTCGACGGCGCACGCGCGCTGCTGATCCGCGGTCAGCTCGAACTCGGCTTCGTGTGCGGCGATGATCGGTTCAGCGCTGCCCAGCCGTGCCCCGAGATGCTGCGCCACCAGACAGAAGTGACCGCCGGCGCCAACCAGCATGCGCGCGCGCAGCGTGCCGTTGATCACCCAAACATCGCTCAAACGTTCGATCCGGCCAACCGGCGCGCCGAGTTGCAGTTCGGCGCCGGAGCGGTGGAGGAGAAAATCGTCGAACTCGCAGCGCCGAATGCCGTAACTCACCGGTCGGTCGTACACCACGCGCGATTCGGCGTCGCCGAGGCGACTGACGCGAAAGCCGGTGATCGGCTGCCACGTGCGTCCGCCGGCGGCGTACGACGCGCCATCGATGCCGAGCGCCGCCACCACGTGCGGCGTGATCCACCCGGCGCACAGTTTGTCGCGCGGAAACTCGGCGCGATCGCAGATGACGACCGTGAATCCGGCGCGACGCAGTGCGCGCGCGCAGCTCGAACCGGCCGGCCCGCCGCCCGCAATCAGTACGTCAAACGTGTCGTCGCTGGCCACCACCGCGCACCTGCGCCGCTCACTCGTACAGGTACGCGCGGTTCCACGGAATCGCGTTGTGTTGCGCGCGCGCGAACGTGACTTGAAACAGTTGCAGCAAACCGGTCTTGAACGCCGTGGTGGTGCCGGCGAGATAGAGCCGCCAGGCGCGAACGAAACGCTCGTCGAACATGGCTCGCACCTGATCCACGGAACGCTCGAAGCGCGCCAACCACTCGGCGGCGGTCTTGGCGTAGTGCAGGCGCAAGTTCTCCGCGTCGAGGACCGAGAAATTGTACGGCTCGAGGATCTCCATCATCTGCGTCAGCGTCGGTGGACGGGCGCCGGGGAAGATGTGCTTCTCGACCCAGGCGTTCAGGTGCATCGGGCGATTGCGGCCGATGGAGTGCAGCAAGCCGCGCCCGTGCGCCGGCAGACACCGATCGATGACGCGCCCAAGTTCGCGATAGTGATCGAGGCCGACGTGTTCGAGCATGCCGACCGAGACGAAGGCGTCGTACTGTCCCGACACGTTGCGATAGTCGTCTTCGACGAACTCGACGCGATCGGCCAGCCCCTGCCGCTGCGCTTGCTCGCGCGCGTAGACGATTTGCTCGTGCGAGATGTTGAAGGCGCGCACGGTGACGCCGTAGCGGTGCGCCATGTGCAGCGCCAGCGCGCCCCAGCCGCAGCCGGCCTCGACCACCCGCTCGCCCGCGCGCAGCGCCACCTTGCGGCAGACATGATCCATCTTGGCGAGCTGCGCCTCGTCCAGCGACACGTCCGGGGTCGGGAAATACGCGCCGGTGTAGAGCATGCGCTGGTCGAGCCACAGCCGGTAGAAGTCGTTGCCGAGGTCGTAGTGCGCGTGAATGTTCGCGCGCGAGCCGCGCAGCGTGTTCGAGCGCGTCGACCGTTCGCGAAAGAACAGTCGGTCGACTCGCGGGTTCACCGAAACCGAATAGACGGCTTCAAGCAGCCGCACGAGATCCCCATCCACGTCCAAGCGGCCATCGCTGTAGGCCTCACCAAATGTCACCTCCGGCTGGTAGAAGAATCGCAGCAGGGTCCACGGATCATGAATGCAGACGCGGGCGACGGGCTCGCCGTCGGCGACATAGACCGTATCGCCGTTCCACAGATCGACGCGAATCGCCGGCTCGCCCACCGCACGGAGGAAACCGTGGAGGAGCCAGCCGGCGACGGATCGCATCCGACCGGTGATCCCGGTACTCGGCCTGACGTGAGGAATTCCGGAAGCAGTCGGTGAAGAAGTCGCGTGTTGAGACGCCATGGTTCCACCTCCCTTGGCGCATTCGCTGCGCACGCTCGATTGCGCGCTGCTTCCCTATAGCACAACTCGCCGCAGATGAGTGCCGCGATGTATTTCGACCGGCCGCGTCAGTCGGCTCGACGCGCTTGTTAGCCATGCGTAGCTGCATTCCGCGGTCGAGCGTCCTTGTTTTCTATCTAGCGACGCGCGCCCAGTAGTCGTCTACGTCGGTTTGCAATTGCTGCAGCACCGGCTCCTGCCGAACCGGCTCGAAGAGGTGGCGATAACGCGCTTGTGGCCGGAGATACTCCTCGACCGGATGGCGGCGGTGCGGAACCACGGTGTGAATCACCTCGCCCCCGTGCGCTTCCTTGAGCGGCCACACGCCGGTGTCAACGGCCAGCCTGGCGACTTCAACCGAGTCGGCCGGTTCGATGCCCCAGCCGGGCGGACACGACGACAGGCTGATGAACATCTTCGGCCCGCTCAGACGCCCGGCGCGCGCGACCTTGTCCATCAGGTCGAGCGGGTACGCCGGCGACACGGTGGCGACGAACGCCGGTTGCTGAGCGCGCCACAGCTCGAACAGATTTTCCTTGCGCGTCGGCGTGCCGGCCGGCGTGGTCGCGGTCCGCGACGCCAGCGGCGAGGCCGGCGACATCTGGAAGCCGGTGTTGGCGAACGCTTCGTTGTCGTAACAGAAGTAGTAGAAGTCGAGACCGCGGAAGACCGCGCCGAGCGTCGACTGCAGCCCGATGCCGTTGGCCGCGCCGTCGCCGCTCACCACGACCACGTTGAGGTCGTCGGTTTTCGCTAGCTTACCTTTCGCGATCAGCACGTCGAGGGCGTCGCGTACTCCCTGCGCCCCCGCCGGCGCCGACGCCATCGCGGTGTAGAGCCACGACGAGTGGAACGGCGTGAACGGGAAGACGGCGAGCAATGTCATGCAGCCCGCGGCGTTGACGAAGACCACGTTGGGCCCGAGCGCTTTGTGAAACAGGCGCAACGCCAGCAGCCCGCCGCAGCCAGCGCACAGGCCGGTGCCGCCGGCGAGAAATTCTTCGCGTGGAACTTCCTTGATGCTCTTGTAGATTTCGCGGCGGGTGTTCATGATCCCGACTCCGCGCGCTCCCCGTGGGCGGTCCTGAGCATGTCCAGCATCTGGCGATGCTCGCTTTCGCTGAAAAGCAGCCACGGCTCGGGCGAGCCGCCGTTCAATTCGGCATCGCGCAGCGCGGCGAGGATCTGATCGAATTCGACGCTGCGGAATCGCCGCCCACCGAGACCGCCAATGACCGAGCGCAGCGGCGGGCCCCCGCGACCGTAGAGCGCACTGGCAATTTCCGCGAACAGAATCCCACCCTTGCCGACCGAGATGTTCTGATCGATCACCGCCACCGCGCGGCGGCCGGCAAGCAGGCGTGCAATCAACTCGTGCGGGAACGGGCGCAGGAGTCGCAGCCGTAGCAAGCCGACCTTCTCGCCACGCGCCCGCAGGCGTTCGACTTCGCCCTTGCCGGTCGTGCTGAAAGAGTTGGACATCACGATGACGTATTCGGCATCATCGAGCTGAAATCCTTCGACGGCGCCATAGCCGCGCCCGAAGCGTTCGCGGAATTCGGCGGCAATCGTGTCGTGCACCGACAACGCCGCCTCGCTGGCGCGCTGCATCTGGTACTTGAAGAACGTGTATGCGCTGCCGCCGAGGACGGCGACGCCTTGTGCCATCGCGTGCGAGGCCGACAACCGCGCGTGCGCCGGCTCGTAGGGTGGAAGAAATGCACGCACGGCTTCCGCCGCCGGCAGGTCGACCGGTTCGCGCGTGAACGAAAGATAGAAGCCGTCGAGATTGACCAGCACCGGCAGCAGCACATCGGGATGCTCGGCGAGACGATACGCCATCAGGATGGAGTCCATCACCTCCTGACAAGTCTCGGCGTGCAGTTGCAGGAAGCCGCTATCGCGCGCGGCGAGCACGTCGTTGTGATCGGGTTCCAGCGTGATCGGCGCGGCGAGCGCCCGCGCCACGTTGACCAGCACCAGCGGCACGCGCCAGCCGGCGATGGTGTAGAGCATCTCGAAGCCGTAGACCAACCCTTGGCTCGAAGTCGCGGTGAACACGCGCGCCCCGGTCGCCGCCGCCGCGCCGGCTGCCGTCAGCATCGAGTGTTCGGAGTCGAGCGTGACCATGCGGGCGGCGAGTTGCCCATCGCTGATCCAACGCGCGAGCGTCTCGATGATTTCGGTTTGCGGCGTGATCGGATACGCCGGTACGTAGTCGACCTCGGCGAGGCGCGCCCCCCAGGCCGCGGCGGCGTTGCCGGTGAGCAGATCGCGCGTCATAGCTCCGCCTCCCGCTGCTTGTGAATCGTTTGCGGCGGGCACTCGGTCACGCACACCAAACACCCTTTGCAGTGATCGTAGTCGACGCCGGGATAGTTCTGCGCGTCGAGGTGAATTGCGGCTTCGGGGCAGAGCGCGAAGCAGAGGAAGCAACGCGTACAGCGCGACAGGTCGATGACCGGACGGTACACGCGCCACCCTTCCATGTGGCGCAACGCGGAGGTCGCTTCGCCCGACACCCACGGTGCGGCGATGCGTGCGGGCAGGCGCGGGACGGTGAAGCGGGTCAGCGACGGTAGGACTGCGGCGGCCGCGCGCTCAGCAACCGCGACCTCTGGCGCCGCTTCGAAGGCACGCCGGGTGGCGATCAGGTTGCGCTGGAGCAGCTCGCCGCTCACGCCGATGGCGTTGAGTTCGCCCCGCACCGCTTCGGCCAGAATGTTCCAGGACGCCAACTTTGCGACCTTGGTCGCGAATC
>Ga0335069_10002399_pt1 | contig 28923 bp, 25 predicted proteins | sample Lox_Sample_11_FD_206714 | JGI IMG/M metagenome (GOLD analysis project Ga0335069, IMG submission 206714) | Soil microbial communities from Loxahatchee National Wildlife Refuge, Florida, United States - Lox_Sample_1.1 | ecosystem: Environmental > Terrestrial > Soil > Wetlands | place: USA...
AGTTTCTGCTGCGAAATATTCCTGCTCTGCCTCGTTGCTACGGTGCTAACCTTCTTCATTGCCGGTCTCCTTTTTATCTGTGCTTCGAGCACGTCGATAACTTGGGAGCGTACACTGCATCCCGTCCGGAGACCGGCCTTCTCATCCCATCTGATTACAACAAGTGAGAAATTTAGAGTCTATTTCAGGCGGATTCCGCCAACGACATCTTGAGTGGTGCTGCCGTTGCTGGTGTCCATCCAGGCGGCAACGAAATCCGGCCCTGTCCACGTATTTCCGGTGTAATTACCCATCCAATCGTTGCCCGACCCGTTGTCGTTAGGGTTTGAAAATGCCGTGGTGAGCTGTATGTTGGGCTGGAAGCTTTGGCCACCATCCCGCGAAATGGCGGCGAAGGCCTGATAATCGATATTGGAGGGATCGTTGCGACGATCCAACCAACTCACCCCGACCAAACCAGTGGGACTTACTGAGAGCCAGGGGAAGAACTGGTCGTGATTCGCGCTGGGCGGCGCAACCGCCACAGGTTTCGACCAGGTACCGCCGCCGTCCGTCGAGCGCACTACCCCGACTCGCATGTAGCTACCTGTCCAACTGTACATCGCGGCATAAAGATTCCCGGAATAGGGCCCGTCGCTATTATCGACCCCAATCACAGGCGTATTTGTGATTCCCACGAATGTATTGGGAAGCGCATCAATCAGATTTACCGTGGTGATCAAACGGGGTTTCGACCAGGTATTGCCCCCGTCGCTTGATTTCGCGAAGAGAATGTGGCCTTTGTTGTCTCCGCAGGCATTAGGACCTACATCGCAATACATCCAGGTCAAGTACACTGTGCCGTCCTTACCGAGCACTAAGTTTGTCTCACGATCAATCTGTGGTGAAATTTGTACTCTGGCCACGGGGATCTGTTTCCAAGTAATACCTCCGTCACTGGAGTGTGCCACTGTCACCTGGTTCTGCGAGTTGTCGGCGAGCGGCCCAACCATTACCGCCGAGATGTAGACGGTGTTGACATAGGGGCTCGTTGCGTTGGCATCCACCGCCAGCCAAGTGTAAGCCGGGGTCGCATCCGGCTGCTGCATGGCCACCGCCGGGTAGCTCCAATGATTGCCTCCATCGCCCGATTTCTCAAAGGCCACGACTCCAAAACCGTTGGAATCCTCAGCCTTGATATAAAATCCTGCGATATACGCTGCTCCGGTTCGGTCGTAGCTTACCATTGGGTAAAAATCTGGCTCGTATTGTGCGTTTCCTACAGCTAGAGGAACCATGCATGACAGGTTCCACTTCGACCCTCCTGTGTTGGATATGTAAAATCCCAGGAATGACGGATAAACGCAATTGTTGTTCTGGCTGCCCAAGATAAGCTGTTTTGGGTTGAGTGGGTTGGCTGCAATCGGGGCGTTCGCCACGAATCCGCCATTCGATGGCTGTACCGTCGGCAGTACGCATGGAGCGGGAGAGCAGGTCATCACGTCAGATTTTCCAGCCACTCGCTGCCCGCTGGAACTGGTCCCAATGAGAACAATGGCAAGGACTACGGTACTCAGAAGGAAATCGTGCTGTGGCATAGGACCTCAGAGGGAAAGTTCGCGAACGGGCCCGGACTGCGGTAACGAACAATATCTCCAAACCTAGGCCGTGTCAATTTACCTGTAAACACGAGCATTGATCCGTCGATTGGTGATAAATCTCTATTACACTCATCATCCCCAAGATCGCGATCCTCATTCCCTTAGCCGTGTTACTCCTATAGACGAACAAAAGGCGAACATATAGAATCGTCTCCTGTGGACGAAGGCCGCAAACGTGTCTTGCTCATCGCTGCTTCGATACTCGCGGCCCGGAAACTAGCGACGTACGACGCCGAGAGACAAGTTCCCGCAACGGTTGCCGCCATTCAAGACGCAGTGACGTGGGCCGAGAGAATCATGTTCGCGATTGATAAGAGATGGCCACCGAAGACGGGTTGATGGGGCCCAATGTCGGGTGGAGAAGAATTGTTGGACTACTTAGAACAGCGTGCTGCCTTATCCTGCAGCTGGTCGGCGTACTGTAGCGTGTGTTTTTCCAGAGGCAACTGAGAGTTGCCGATCTCTTCCGTCAAAGAAGGGATTGCTTGTCCCCAGCGCGCAGCCTGCTCAGTATTTGGAAGCAGGCTGTGGATGCCAGAAACCAGAGCGTTTACGTCTTCCAACGACATCAACATCGACACGTCGCTGCTAAGCCTCTCCTGGGTAAGTTGCTGGGCGATTACTCGGCGGACGAATTTCAAGTGCTTAAGAGCTCCTTCCTTCTGCAGTTCAATCGCCTTTCCGACGGAGAATGTCACGTTGAGATCTTGGATGTCCAGCGACGTTATTCTTCCTTCCCAGCTGGCGGCTGAAGTATCTAGCTGCCTTAGAAACCCTCGATATTCCGTTACGTTCATCTGCGCAACGCAAGGAATCGCCGAGAGTAAGAGAATCAAGAGCCAGTGTGGTTTGCGCATGACTGCGTTTTATCTCCTGTTATGCGGTGCAGATTCGGTCGATTCTCAAAACGATTCCAGAGCCGCGTACACCGGGCCAGGGCCGCTGTTGAAGTTAAGATAAATGTTCGTTCCTCCCTTTGCCCGGATTGGCAGCACAAAGCCGCCCTTCGCTGAGTTATCCGAACAGAGGTTTGCGGAGGTTTGCGGGTTGTAATCGTCCGACCACGACATGCTCGCGCAGGTCGGTTGGTTTCCGGCGGGACTTTCAAGATACACGGTTGCACGAAAGCTACTGCTGGAAGCGGGAACGTAGATCACAAAACTTCCAACCGAAGTATATTTCCGCTTGGCAACAATAATCGGAGAATTCGCTCTTGCTACTGACCCGACTCCGCCCAACAAGAAAATCACCAAAAGATAGCTTAGCTTGTTTGTCATTTTTCGCCTCACTCGTGGGAGTTGCGTTCGCGTGGTCGTGATAAAGGGGGAGAGCACCTGAAGATCAGTCAAGGGGGAAGACGGACAAATTCTGCTACGTTAAAGATAAGTCTGTCAAATGCGATGTTTGGCGCTGGTCCCCTTTTTGGGGGCTGGAGGGCAGCATTCCAGCGAATGATACGCGCCACCGTGGGACGAAAAGAGTCGCTCTGGTGCTGCAAATCACGCGACGCGCGCGTTCCCAACCAGAAACCATCTCGCCTTGCTTCCATGGGAAAAGTGACATGGTAGTACAATCTCTGAGATTTGCTATGCTCTCCAATCCTACCGTGAAGTGGAACGGCTTCCGACCTGGCGTGTACTACTTGGACATGAAGGTGCTTGACTTCCCTTTGACCCGCAAAGTGAATGGCAACGTGGAGACTCCTTGCACTATCGGAAGCATCTACGAAAGTCTAAAGGACAAGCAAATCACGCCAGAGTCTTTTGGTGGTGGAACGTCTTCAATCACTGAACTGACGACCACAGGCGGCGAACAGCTCGTCGTTGGCGGGGAGTATTTCTACCGCCAGATATTGGAGGAAATGCTGCAGCTACGAGAGGAGAAGGTCAATCCTTTTCAGGCGAGATGGTATTGGTACCAGAAGACCATTTGCTTGGTAGATCCAGACAACTCCTACAGCTTCTTCGTCGTGTTCGGCAACAAGATAGTGCGCGAACGAGTAACGTTTTTCGAGAGTATCCAGGGTGCTTTTGATCCCCTTGTCTTTCAAGGAGCAGATGACTCACCCCCAACTTGGAGTGACGAGAAGTCCCGTCAGGAAGCGATGACCAAATACTGGTATCGAAAATTTTATTCTGACACTTTCACTGGGAAGCTCTTGGTTCTTGGGTCAGACTCAGAGCTGTTCTACTACGAACGGAACGGCTCGGACGTGCTAGGAGCATTGGGCATCATCATTCGCTCCCTAAATACTGTTCGCATACTTCTCTGGGTTCTCGTGACATTAGCATTGCTGAGTTTCATCCGTTGGAAGTGACGACTACTTTGATTCTCGGGCTAGATGGAGCGATGCGAGAGCAGGTGCGGTACGTAGGTTTGCTTTTGACATATTACAAATTTTCCCCTCCGCGCCACACCCACGTTCGCCCTCAAAAACAACCGGGGTACTTCTCGCCCCTCCCCTTGTGTGCTGTTGCGCCCCTTCGCGCGGCACGTTGTGTCGTCGCGTGTGTCGTAACCTTGGCATCCGTTCCCGTATGACACAGTCTCATTCAGTGTCACTCAGGCTTGGGTGTGGAACTTGAATAACATGAAAAACCCGCATGGACACGACCGCTCCATGTCACTCGGGCTGCTTCCTTGTCTCACCATCTTTTTCAGAGTCTAGAATTCGCAACGATGAGGTCGTCGGTTCGATCCCGACTAGCTCCACCAAGTTCCTAGGCACACCCGATCTAATCGCGCTCAAGTATCTGCATAGAAAAGTAAAGGCGGCCGGTTCGCCGCCTGTACTTTGGGTTGGGCTGTCGGAGCATCCTCGCTCCCTTACAAAAATCGAGCTACGGGGTTAGCAAGAAGCCATGGATAATGCCGTTCTGGTCGGTGTAACGACCTACTACATCGCTGGCATTGTTTAGGCCACGGCAACGGGTTTCTGAAGCACCGGGAACATTGATCGCAACGAATTTCTTGCCCTGCTGCAGGATATAACCGCTGAACGGACCACCGCTGCTCGCACCTTCCAAGCCAACGACGCTGAGTGTGTCATTGACTTTGTCGGCTGCGGTCACGGCTGCGCCGGGATAGCTGATATCGACAAAGCGCGAACCCTGCAAGCCAAAGCCATGCTGCACGCTATTGCTATCAAAATAGATGCCCACCATCACGCCGGTCTTGTTGACGCCGAGGATCTCGGTGAGAAGTGCGCCGTTGGGAGCATCGTAGCTGGTATAGGTTCCGTTCTTTAGAACGAAGCCATGGTAGACGCCGTCGTTCGCGCCTACATAGGTTCCCACAATTACGCCGCTGTTGTTGATTCCCCATGCATTGGTCAGCTGCGTATTGGGAGGATCGATCGAAGTGAATTTTCCGCTTGAATACACGTACCCGTGTTGTACGCCGTTAGTGTCGAGGTAATAGCCCACGACTTGATTCTGATCATTCACGCCCCGAGTGTAGGTTCCAATCGAGTTGGGAACATCGAACGATTGAATTCGATTGTTGATTACCGCAAAGCCATGGTTGGTGCCGGTATTGTCGATGTAATCGCCGACGATGAGACCCTTGTTGTTGATCGCGTTGGCGTCGGTTTCCGATGCACCAGCGACGTCAATGGTCTTAATGGTTTGCGCCTGTACTCTCACCCCAACGCTAACGACGAGGGCGAGGGCCAGACAGAGGAAAAAAATTCCAGCTTTGTGCTTTGGCATTTTGGCAGCCTCCTGAGGTCTTCGGGCGACCATAGTATTGAGCAGGAAATGAAGTGTCAAGATATGTTTATTTGAAACTCCGCCGTGGACGCGGTTTCCAGAGACTTTCGGCTCACATCGTACCCACGAAGCCATGCACAATTCCGCCTGTATCCGTGTACCGTCCCACCAGGTTTCCGGAGTTGTTCAGGCCGCGGAGGCGCGTATCGGTAGCTCCAGGAAAGCTGACTGAAGTAAAAGTCTGCTGCAACAGCGTATAGCCGTGGAACGGGCCGAGGCCGCCGGGACCATAGTATCCCACGACTTCGCCGCCGTCATTGATTCGTTCCGCGGCAGTCCAGGTGCTACCTGGGTAGTTAATAGAGAAGAACTTCCCGTTGATGATGGCCAGTCCGTGCTGATTGCCATTAGCGTCGACGTAATTCCCGACGATCTGTCCTCTGTTATTGATCCCGGTCAGTTCCGTCGAGCTGGCTCCTGGAGCGTTATAGGTAGTGTAGGTGCCGTTCGCCAATGTGAAACCGTGCCGGCCATGATTGCCATCGAGATATGAGCCGACGATGGTTCCGGCATTGTTAATACTCCAGGCGTTGGTTTGCGCCGAGCCCGGCGGATCGAGGGTAGTCGCGACGTTGCCTTTCAAAACAAAACCGTGAGTCACGAAATTGGCGTCCGTGTACCAGCCAACAACTTGATTGTGGTCGTTGATTCCGTAGGCGAAGGTCGTTTTTGATCCGGGAACGTCGTAAGAAACCAGCTTGTTGTTGATCAGCGCGAATGCATGGTCGACCGCGCCGGTGTCGACGTAGAATCCAACGACGATTCCGCTTCGATTGATTGCGTTGGCGTCGGTTTCGGTCGCGCCGGGATAGTCGATCTTGGTGAAAACTTGCTGGCTCCAACTCTGCGACGCAAGCAATGTCGAAAGTGCGAGCAGGGAAATGCGGAATATGCGCATTGGCTTCTCCTGAGGGAAACCTACAGGAGCGTTGATGGGTGGGCAAACAAAATGTTGATTCCAGGAACCCAAAAGGCACGGCCCATACGGACCGTGCCCTTTTAGAGTCAATCATCGGGCTTAGGGCTTGAAACTGAAAATGACGCCCTGAGTATTGTGTCCACCGGATACAGTGCTGCCATAGAAGTTCCCTTTGCCGTCGGAGGTTAAGCCGTAGTAAGGATACCCGCCGTCCGGAGACTCGGAGAACCTGTGCAGAATGCGTTCCTTCACTCCACCCTGCGCGGGACTGAGCTCAAACACGGTTCCACAGTCGCAGCTGGGATTGCCACCCATGGAGGTAGTTCCGTAGAGGTTGCCGCGAGAGTCGAAGATCAACGAACTAGTGCTATAGCCACCGTCGTTGCCTTCGGCGAAGGAATACAAGACGTGCTCTCGTTTGTGGGCAAGGTCAAGCTGGAAGACCGCGCCGACGCCCGAGGTTCCGCCGAAGTAAGTCGTTCCGTACAGGTTTCCTTTGGAGTCCTCGATCACGCCACCGTAGGGGAAAGCTGCGTCCGGCTGGCCTCGGAAGGAATATAGGGTGGAAAAGCTCCATTGGCCACGGGCCATGAAAAGCTGGAAGACAGTTCCGGCTCCAAATTTGCCGCCGAGCTCGGTAACGCCGTCGATGTTGCCGTTGTGGTCAAGAAGTAGAGGGCCAAGAGAGCCAACCGCACCGTCGTCGCCGCCAGTGAAGGCATGCAGCACGGTCTGTATCCACTGGCCTCCCTTCGGAGACAACTCGTAGATGACTCCCACGCCGCCACTGCCGCCGTCGGGCGTCGTGCCGTAAAGATTGCCGGAGGCATCCATGATGAGCGCGCCGCCGGGGCCAAAGCCGTCATCCCCGCCGGTGAAGTTGTAAAGAACAGTTTCCGTCCAGGTGCCGCCGGAATTGCTCAACTCGTAGACAACGCCGCAACCGTCGCCGGCGCAGATTCCGCCGTCGCCACCAGCAACCGTCGTGCCGTATAGATTCCCCTTGGAATCGAGAATGACACCGCCGTACGGATTCTTGCCGGTTGAAAAGCAGTCGAAGGCGAAAAGCGGCGTTTCCACGCCGGAGGTGCTGAGTTGAAACACGGTGCCGCAGTCGGAGAAGCCTCCAGTGACGGTAACTCCATATGCATTACCAGTGCTGTCGAAACTGATAGCAGTGTGAGGGCTGCCGCCATCGTTGCCGCCGGTGAAGCTATACAGATATTTTCCGTTACTGGCCGCGAAACCGGCAGAAGGGAAGAGCAGAAGAACCGAACATAGTGAAGTAATGACAAGAGATAGACTACGAAAACGCATTTTGCGGTGTCCTCCGGGAGATAAGTAAGCGTTCAGAGCCCCGCGTGCAGGCTGGAGGCCGCCATTGTGGCACGAAATCGAACCAGCTTCAACCCCGCTGTGGACGGGCTGTTGCGTGTGGGTGCAGTAGGAGGCGCAAGAAAAAGGGACCGCCGGTGCGGTCCCTGAAACAAACGTTGATTGTTCTTCCTTATTCCACGATCAGTGTGACCTGAGTGGTTTGCGAGGTGAACCCTTGCGCGGCTCCCTGGATGGTGATGTGGTAGGTATTTGCTGGCGTTCCACCACCTCCACCACCACCACCTCCGCTACTGCTGCTACCTCCGCCGCATGCGACGAGGAAGAGCAGCCCAGAAACAGCCAATGCCAGAAGCAACCAGCTGACCAGTTTCTTGCGGCGTGGAGCGGCTATGCCTGCGGTACTGACAACCATCGCGGGCAGAAGCAGCCAGATAGCGTAGAAGAAGGATTGCCGTCCCTTGGCTGGATGCTCAAGAGCAGCCTTTGCGGCAGTTGTGGTGATCGTCAGAGTCGAAGTTTGCGACGGCGTGATCGAGGCCGGCGAGAAGCTGCAGGCAGCGCCGGTCGGTACGCCATTAGTGCAGGATAAAGCGACGGCACTGTTGAATCCATTTTGAGCCGTGACTTTGACCGAGTAGGCCGCGGCCGAACCGGCAGTCACAGTTTGGGTGCCGGGTGTTGGCGTCGGCAGAACAAAGTCGGGTGCGGCCGTTCCAGTGCCAGAGAGGGCGATGTTCTGCGGAGTGTTGGGCGCGTTGTCAGTGATTGTGACATCCGCGCTGCGATTGCCAGTCGCAGTAGGGGTGAATGTGACATCGATCTCGCAGTTCGCGCCGGCAGCTAGAGTGCCGGTGCATTTGTCACTGGTGATGGCGAAGTCGCCTGCATTGGTGCCTGTAAGAGCAACCTTCGAGATCGTCAGCGAAGTGATGTTGCCGCTGTTGGTGACTGTAATCGCTTTGGACGAGCTCGTGGTGTTGATGACCTGCCCACCAAAGGCCAAGCTCGCGGGGTTAGGCGTGGCGGTGGGAGCGGTGGCCGCGATGGCGGCAGCTTTGCGAATGCGCCACTGAGAGAAGTCGGCGGTGTAGACATTGCCCGCAGCGTCAAAGCTCAGACCCAAAGGACTCGCAAGCAAACCGCCGGTCCCATCGCCAGCGAAGCCGCGCTTCTGTTGGCCCATCACCGTTGTGATGTTGCCATCTGTAGTGACCTCACGGACGGCGAAGTCTGCGGTATCGGAAAGAAATACATTGCCGGCGTAATCGACCAGAACATCGCTCGGCAGATCGAGTGTGGCACTCGTTGCCGCTCCGCCATCTCCGCAGCCCTGCGTGGAGCAAGGTGTGCCTGTGCCTGCAAAGGTGGAAATAATTCCGGTAGTGTTGACCTTGCGTATGCGGTTGTTTACGGAATCGGCGATATAGATGTTGCCGGCCGCGTCGACCGCGACGCCCAGCGGATTGTTCAACTCAGCACTGCGAGCTTGAATGTTGTCGCCGTTGTAGCCCGCCGTGCCAGTGCCGGCAATCGTATCGATATTCCCGGCAGCGATGCTTCTGCCCGCAATGGTAACGGTGGCCGACGTTGTGTTTACCGCGCGGATCGCATGATTGAGGCTGTCAACTACATAGATTATGCCCGCGTGGTCTACATAAACACCCAGCGGAGGAGTGTTGCCGTAGGTGCCTTGTCCGAGCTGAGCATTAAGCGCGGAGTTACCGTCTCCTGAATAACCGGGGCCAGAGTTGTAATTGCCAACGACAGTTTTGATGGTGTTGCCGGTGATCTTGCGAATCACGGCGAGGCCAGGACTGCCGCCGATGGCCGGCTGGTAGTCGGCGATATACATGTTTCCAGATCCGTCGATGAAAATATCCGTCGGGAAGGAAAGGAAAGCCCCACTGATGTTTCCGCCATCGCCGCAGGGCGTAACGTTGCAAAAGGTCTGCGGTTGGCCCACGTAAAGAGAGATGGTGCCACTTGCAGCGTCAATTTTGCGGATGACGCTGTTGAAGGAATCAGCGATGAAAGTGTTGCCTGCGTTATCAATTGCAACAGCAGTTGGGAAGAACAGATCTGCATTAGTGGCGGGACTCGATGGATTATCACCGAAATACTCGACATAGAATTGATTGATATCAAGCGTTCCGGCAACACTATTGATGTTATTGTCCGCTGCTGTGACGACACGAACAGCGTCGTTGTTCTGGTCAGCGATATAAACATCGGAACCGTCGACTGCTACTCCGGCGGGTGCGGCGAGCAAAGCATTCGTCGCCAGAGCACCATCGCCACACTTGTTGGCCGCGCTGCCGCAGGCGGCGTAGATTCCAGCGTAGGCGGTGATAGTTCCTGAGGTGTCGACCTTCCGAACAACCTGGTCTTTAGTGTCAGCTATGAAAATATTTCCAGACCCGTCAACCGCGAGTCCGTCGGGAAAATTGAGTTGCGCAGCGGTTGCGGCCCCGCCATCACCGCAGGTCGGAGGAGTGCACGCGCTAGTGATTGTTCCAGCGATCGTTTCAATGTCGCCGGTATGAATCAGAACGTTGGCAATAGTTATATCGGAGCCTGTGGGATTCACTGCACGTATGGCTGAATTGAATGTGTCCGCGATATAAATGTAGCCGTTTCCGTCGACAAAAACACCATTGGGGAGGTCCATCGTGGCTGCATTAGCCAGTCCTCCGTCACCGGAGCTGCCGAATGCGCCCAGCGTCCCGGCAATCGTTCCGATTTGACCCGCGTGTACGGTCACAGCGCCGATGATGAGGTCATTTGCTCCCACGTTGACAACTCTGATTGCATGATTTCCTGTATCCGCGATGTAGATGTTTCCGTTCGCGTCCACAGCTGTACCTGCCGGAACGTTCAGTACGACGCTTAGAGGTGAAGTAGAATTTTGGCTACAAGGGGCGGTGACGCAGCCAACTACAGTGCTTATAGCTCCTGCGCCAATTTGTACCCCAGCGATTGTGACAGTTGAACCGCTGGGATTTAACACGCGGATTGCCCCACTGTTTGTATCAGCAATGTACACATTTCCGGCAGAGTCGACAGCTAGACCCAGAGGTCCGTTCAGGCTCGCCATTGTGGCTGGCTGTGACTGATTGTTAGCAGGATCGTAGTCGCCAGTGTTACCGGCAAGCGTGTCTCCTGCAACGATCGTGAGTTGTCCATTGGCGTCCACTTTGAAGACGCGATTGGAACGGCTATCGGTGAAATAGGTGTTTCCGCCGAAGCGCGCCACGCCGAAAGGGAAGCCCACGCTGGCTGATGTTGCCGTAACGCCCGTTGGGCCTCCCCCCGCCACGGTAGTAATGCTGTTCTGCGCCTGCGTTGCGACTGCTAACAGGCAAACAACGATGAATCCCACCCACGAACGCCTTAACGCTGACTTCCTCATAGCTACTCAAACCCCCGATCGAGTACTGTTGCCCAAAATATGTTGGCCGCGACACCGCTCCGAACTGTATCAAACCGCCCTCTTCTCAGACCAAAGACACGTCCGCGCCTTAAGCCAGGAATTGCTTTTGCTTCGTGCGCGCCGTCACCTTAATAGTTTGAGCAAGCCAGAGGGCTGACTATTCTGTAGGAATAGAGGTCGGGCAACTGGTTTTTATCATCGGAATCCCCAAAAGTCAAAGAAAATGGCGCATTTAGAGACTATCGACTCTGAGAATATTGGAGTCTTCGGTTGAGCACCTGAGATAAAGAAAAAGTTGTGTTTTGCAACATGTTGCAGCCGTCTTTCAGCCCTGTTCTTGAAGGACTTGTTTCTCTCGCTCGCCCGACACAGCTCCATGCAGCGCATGCGGCTCCTTCCCGTGGAAAAAGACCAGGTGAATAAAAAACATGAGGATGAGCACTGCGCCAAAGGTGCACACGATCGTCGCGCCGGTAGGCGTGTCGAGCAGAACAGAGAAGTAAACCCCAAGGGCGGAGACGAGTGTTCCCATGGTCCAGCCGATGGCAAGACGGGGACCGATGCGATCGGCAAACAACATGGCACCGACCGAAGGGACGATCAGGTAGCAGAAGACAAGCAGAACGCCGGCGATCGAGACCGAAGACGTGACTACAAAGCCGAACGAAGCATAGAAGAGAAAATCCCAGAAGCGAACATTCAAACCGTTGGCTTCAGCGCCTGCAGGATTGGTGGAGATCAGCAAAAACTTGTGGCGAAATATGTAGTGAAACAAGCCGATCGCGCCATACAGGATTGCGGTCTTGGCGACGTCGTGCATCGAGACCGCCAGGATGTTGCCGACCAGCATGTCTTTGAGGTGTTCGGTTTCGCCGGTTGCCTTGCTCATGGCCAGAATCGCCAGCGCAGAAGCGACGGCATATGCGATGCCGATGAAGGCTTCCTGCGGGATGTGACCACGGCGAGTGCGGGCAAAGGCAAAAATGGCAGCGCCGACAAAAGTGAATCCGAGGCTGAGCCAATACGCCCCGCCGTTGTGAGGATCCATGCCGACGAGGATGGCAACAGTTGCGCCTAAGGCGGCGATCTGGGCCAGCGCCAGGTCAACGAAAATGACGCCACGCTCAACGACATGTACACCGAGATACGCGTGAATTCCGGTAAGAATAAGGCTGGCGAGAAAAGGCGCCAACAGAAACGGCAGTATTTCCATGATGCTCCTTGCTGGTTATTTAGATGCGTTGAACGCCTTTGTCAGCAAATCGATATCGTAATCGAAAAGCTTGAAGTAGTCGTCAACACCCTTTTCTCCGCCCACTGAAGGCAGGTAAACCACGACCTGCGCGCCAGTCTCGCGTCCCACGGCTTGAGGAGTTTTCAGGTCGAAGTAAGGTTCGACCAGAACTACTTTGCAATTCTCCTGCTTCATCTGCTGAATCAATGCCAGAGTATGGCTCGGCGTAGGTGGAATCCCGGGCCGGGGTTCGACGTAGGCAATCACATCCAGACCAAAGTGCTTGGCAAAGTTCGGGAACGAGCGGTGATAGGTGACGACTTTGCGTCCGCGGTAAGGTTTCATTTCCGCGTCCCACTTCTGCTCAGCAGCGCTCAGACGTTTGTCGAAATCCTGGAAGCGTTGTTGAAAATAGGCGGCGTCGGCATTGTCCATCTCGGCAAGCTTGTTGGCGATTCCATGGGCGATGCGTCGGCCATTGTCGGGATCGAGCCAGTAGTGAGGATTGCCTAGAGGATGAACGTCGCCTTCCGCGCGGGTGACAGTGCCTTGCGGAATTTCCAGAATCTCGGAGAATTGCGAAGCGTCGAGATAGCCGGCGGCGCCCACCTGAATTCGCGGGTTACCGCTCTGCGTGATCAGCGGCGGGAGCCAGCCAATCTCCAGTTGCAGGCCGACGACAATCAACAGATCGGCTTGGCGGAGCTTTAGTAGGAAGCTTGGCTTGGCTTCGACAAAGTGAGGGTCCTGATAGCCCTTGGCCATGGATTCGACGTTAACTCTGTCGCCGCCGACCTCCTCCGTAAGGGCTGCCATGTCGGTCGTGGCTGTAACGATGTTGAGTTTCTTGGCCGCTGCACTGAGCGGGGACAGCAAGCAGAAGATTGCGATGGCAAAGGTTAAAGTCTTTCGCGTGATCATGTCGTCCTTTACGGCCAGGTTCGAAATCTAACAGCAGATTCCTCGTCGCTGTGTTCCTCAGAATGACAACTATTTAAAACGGATGCGCCCCATGTGCCCCTAAAGAGAATATTACCTGCATCAGCAGTTCGTTGGCGTCAATGTTGCCGGCATAGCGGGTAAAGCGGTATTGTCCGCGCACCTGGCTGAACTCGCTTGGCCAATATGTCACCAAAGTTGAAAAGCCCGAGTCCGTGAGGTTGGCGAATTCACTGCGGCCAGCTCGATCGTAGCGTCCGCCGACGAACCAGCGCCGGCCGAATTGGTAATCACCCGAGGCATATAAACCGAAGGCGCGTTGCTCGCTTGGAAATTGCTGCCGCTGGCTCCAGATCAGCTCGCTGCGTCCTACAAACGAGTGGTAGATCGAGCGGCGCAAGGGCTTCCAACGCAGCGTAGCGTCGACTCCATAAAGCTGAGTGGTAAAGTCACCGCCGACGGCACTGTTGTGTCCACGCGCGTAAGAGACACCGAGGTCGAGATTCGTGGACTCGCTGAGGTCTTTGTATCCCCGGATATGGGCGACCGCGCTCAGATCCCCTGGGGTCGTCGCATGAAAAAGAGGATGCTGATCGTCGCCCGAGTCGCCGCGAAACAGCTGGCCCGTCGCATCCAGAAAGATGCCTTTAGGCGCGGGCAAAATGTGTTCGATGGAAATGCCGGCATCGTCGATGCCGTCTTCGCCGCCCACTAAATTGTTCGTAACCAGGGGGCGATCAACCCAGGGCAGCACGTGGTTGTGCATTCCGTTGACCTTGCCGAAGGCCGAGCGCATTTTGCCAACCTTGGCGACGAATCCTGCCGGGAGCGCAGTAAACGTTATGTAGCCTTCTTCAAGATCGACTCCCTCTTCTCCGAAAGACAGGAAAAAGTCGCCGCGCGCATAGGGGTCGATGATCGCCTGCATGCCAATCTCTGATTCGTGCATTTGCAGTGAGGGCGATGGATCGACGGTATTGTGGCCGGCCACGCTGATGAAGTCGCCGATCATGCTGATGTCGGGATTAAGCGCTTTGGCGGCGCTGCCGCCGGCCCCGCCGAGTGAAGGAGACGACTGGCTTACCAACGCTTCGGGCGTCGGAGCCGCAGCAGGAGCGGTCGCCGTGGTTTCCGACGTGGCTGCCGGCGCAGCCTGGGCCTTCAGCGTACGTACCTGGCCTTCAAGAGAGATCACGCGGTCCTCCAGGTCGCGGATCTTTTGCAACAACGCCGCATCGGCATCAGAGGTTGTTGGTGATTGTTGACTGTAAACCGGAATTACGAGCAGGCACAGCACGAGTTGCAGCCACCCCAGGTATCTCATTCGTCTATCTCCTCACCAAACAGGCAGATACTGAAAGTCTGGGATGCGCGGCTCAGACCCGAACGTTGGATTGCAAGTGCCCCAAGGATGCAACCGGCCCCGCACAAAAAAGGTTCATAGCTTGCTTAAAAAGTCTACGATTTCAGGCTGGTTCCACTCGACCGGACCGATGAACTTGCGCCGCACGATCCCGTTGCGGTCGATAATGTAAGTCTCGGGAAATTTGAAGGTGCCGTAGAGATTGTTGCTCTTCTGATCGGCGTCGCGCACGGTCAGGAAGTCGATTTTGTGGTCAGTGATGAAACGGTGATAGGCGTCGCCGTCGGCATCGACGCTCACGCCGAGTACCGCCACGCCTTTGTCTTTGAAACGCTGCTGCAGTTGCACCAGGGAAGGCATCTCTTCCACGCACGGGGGGCACCAGGTAGCCCAGAAGTTGAGGACGACGATCTTCCCGCGATAGTCGCGCAACTCGACTTTGCGATCGGCGTCCTGCACGATGAAGTCGGGAGCAGGGGAGCCGATGCGCGGCGGACGGGAACCGCTATAACAGCCGGTCAATAGGACCGACAGGCCGAGCAGGAAGAAGACGCGACGCACAAAGTTATAATACAAAATTCGGCCCATGCATGGCTCCAACCCAGTATCGAGTCGGCCAACAGTGTCGGTCGTTGTGCCAGCACGTAATGAGGAGGTAAATCTGCGGGCGTGCCTGGAATCTCTGATCGCGCAAAACGGAATTACCTTCGAAATTATCGTGGTGGACGACGGCTCGACCGATCGCACCAGGGAGATTGCGCTGTCATTTTCTGGCGTTCAAGCGGTCGATGCCGGCCACTTGCCGCAGGGTTGGACCGGAAAGAACCACGCGGTGTGGGTCGGGGCGCAGGCAGCGCAGGGTGAATGGCTTTTGTTCACTGATGCTGACACTGTGCACGCTTCGGGATCGATGGCACGCGCGATAGCGGAGGCCAGGCAGAAGAAAGCATTTTTGCTCTCCTACTCGCCGGAGCAGGAAGCGCATGGCTTCTGGCAAAAAGCGTTAATGCCAGTGATCTTTGCCGAACTGGCGAGGACCTATCCTCCCTCGCTGGTGAGCGATCCGAAAACGAAGATTGCGGCGGCGAACGGGCAATATTTGTTAGTGACGCGAGAGGCCTATGACGCCGTCGGTGGCCACGCCGCGATTGCAGGAAATCTATTGGAAGATGTCGCAATCGCTCGAGCCGTGAAAGCTTCGGGGCGCAAGGTATTCTTTCGTTTTGGCGGCGACGCAGTGCGGACTCACATGTATCGCAACTTCGCGCAGATGAAAGAAGGGTGGACCAAGAATCTCGCCTTGCTGTTTCCTTCGCCGGGGCAGTTGGCGACGCTCCGTTTCATCGAATTTGTTCTGATTGGCGGACTGGGAATATGCGCCGCCGTAGCCGCCAGTGAAAGAAGAGTGCCAGCATCATTAGTCAGTGGAACACTGGCAGGCGTATTGGCATCTATGTTTGTCATGCGAATTCGCAAAGCGCATTTTTCCTGGGAACCGACGCTGTTTTCTTTTGCCGGTCTGCCGGTCTTCTCGTATCTGCTTTTGCGTTCAAAGATGCTGCACAAGCAGGGCGGAGTCAGTTGGAAAGGCAGGACCTACCGCGCGATGCGGGACGTCGATAGCGAAGGACTGCTCAGCAGACAGGGCTTGCCTGCAGGTTCTCGACTCACGCTGAACTCAAACGAATGATCTATCTCACACGAAAAGCCGAATTTTCAGCCTCGCACTATTACCACAATCCTCAGTTGTCCGCCGAGGAGAATCGACAGCTCTTTGGCAAGAGCGGAAATCCGAACGGCCACGGGCACAATTACACTCTGGAAGTGACTGTGAAGGGCGAGGTAAATCCGGTCTCGGGATTCGTGGTGGATCTCAAGCAACTAAAAGAGACGATGAACCGTGAAGTGCTGGATGCTATGGATCATCGATTTCTGAATAAAGAAGTTCCTGAGTTCGCAAAGCTGGTGCCGACCGCGGAGAACCTGGCGATAGCCATCTGGAACCGGCTGGTTGCCAAGTTGGTGCATGCGCAACTACATCGGGTGCGTGTGTATGAAACTGCCGATTTGTTCGTTGATTTTTACGGTGAGTCATGAAAGTTTATCTGACTCGTCGATATCATTTTTCGGCGTCGCATCGGCTGCATACCGAACGACTTTCCGAAGCTGAAAACGTGGCCACGTATGGGAAGTGCAATAATCCGCATGGCCATGGGCACAACTACATTCTGGAAGTGACGGTTGGCGGAGAGATTGACGATGCCAGTGGGCGGGTGTTCGATCGCAATACACTCGACCAGGTTGTGCGGGTAAAGGTCTTGGAACGCTATGACCTACAAAACCTCAACACATTGGCGGAGTTTGCAAGGGTAGTGCCGACCACGGAAAACCTATGTGTATCGGTCTATGATATTTTGCAGCGCAGCCTGCCTCAGGCTCATCTGGAGAAGGTACGGATCGAGGAGACCATGATGAATTCGTTTGAATACGCGGGCGGAGGGGAACTACGTAATTTGTAATTTGGTAATCGGGTAATTTGGCAATTTAAAATCCCCTCGCTATCAAACTTTATGAAGTCGACAACTGAAACTCCGACATTGACCAGCGCAAGCTTTGAAGAACTGGTGCGCGAAATGCTTGTTCGCTTGGGCGAAGATCCCGATCGCGAAGGCCTGACCGGCACGCCTGACCGCGTGCATCGCGCCTACGAGCATCTGTTGAAAGGCTATAAAGAAGACCCGCAGTCGATGCTCAAGAAAGCCTTGTTTACGGTTAGCTACGACGAAATGGTTATCGTCAAAGATGTCGAGATGTTCAGCCTGTGCGAGCACCACATGCTGCCGTTTTTCGGCAAGGTTCACGTCGCATATATTCCCAACGGAAAAGTGATCGGCCTGAGCAAGATTCCGCGGCTGATCGAAATCTTCTCGCGCCGGCTGCAAATTCAGGAGCGCCTTACCACGCAAATTGCCGAAACCATTCAGCAGGCAATTCAACCGCAGGGTGTGGGCGTAGTGATCGAAGCGCGGCATCTGTGCATGATGATGCGCGGCGTGGAAAAGCAGCACTCTGCAGCCGTGACTTCGTCGATGTTGGGGTGCTTCCGTGACGAGCAAGAGACGAGGACCGAGTTCCTGTCGCTGATTCGCAATCGTGCGAACGGCGTCTGAGCCGTTCAAACTGCGCAGCCGCAGTTTTGGCCCTTTATCTACCTGCCGCCATCCCGCCGTAAACCACTCCTGGACTCGCCCGTCTAATTCGCTGATGAAAATTATCGCCTCGATACTACTGTCGCTGTTTTTGTCCTTTACCGCCGTTGGCGAAGAGCATCCTTCCGGCCGGATCGACTACGCCATGGCTTACGTGCCATTTCTTCATGGCGTGGTTATGTACGGAGGGTGGGCGCCGCCCAAATGGCGCCCGATAAACGAAGCTTGGGTCTGGAAAGGGGCTTCCTGGACGCCGTGGCAGATTGATGGCGCACCGGCATTTGCGCATCACTCCATGGCCTTTGATTCGAAGCGAAATGTCTTGGTTATATGTGGGCGGCCAACGCCGCATGAAGGTGGCGAGTATCAGATCTGGGAAAACGACGGGAAGAGTTGGAGCCGCAAGGACAACATTCCGGTCAATTCATCCGCGCAGGGCGATCCCAAGCTGACGTACGACACTCGCCGTGGCCGCCTCATCCTCTACGTCTCTTCTTACAACCAGGATTCGGAGACATGGGAGTTCGATGGCGTTCGATGGAAGCGCATGCAGTCTTTGCATCGCCCTATGCGATGTGATGACAATGGCTGCCAGTTTGCATACGACGGGCGCCTACAGAAAGCACTCTTGGTCGGGGAAGAGCGGACGGATTCGAATCCTTTGGGTTGGGGCGGAAAGGAATGGGGCGTCAACACAGGGACGGGCACGCAAACCTGGCTCTGGGACGGAACGGATTGGACGCAGTTGAAAGGACCTCAGCCTCCGCGCGCCATGTGGGGCGGCATGACTTTCGATCAAAGGCGACATCAACTGACGCTGCTCACGACGCGCATGGAAACCTGGGTGTTGCGAAAGGATGGTTGGCAGAAGCTTTCACCGGCGACGTCGCCAGCCCCGAGCCCGAACGGCTTCTTTGAGTTGGCGTACGATCGCGAACATAAGAACAGTCTTTTCTTCGGCGGCGAGAGTCGTCTGACAGAGCCGGAGAAAGAATGGAAGTATCCGGAGACAACTTGGATGTTCGACGGCAGCAAATGGGTAAACAAATAATCACCACCAAGGTCACAAAGGTCCACAACGTAAAGGCCCTGTCTTGACTCCGGCGTGAACCGGGGAGGAGAATTGCCGTCATCCCGGTTCTCCGTATCCCGCGCCAGTTGCGGCATCCGGGCGAGATTCCGTTCGCGTGTCACAAGCTTGACGCGACTTGCACTTCACATTTCAACGTTTCCCTCGGAGGAATTGCCATGACGAGATGTCGATACGTTGCTTTACTGATGCTTGCACTTGCCGTTGCCAGCTCGGCGCAAGACACAAAAGTTCATCAACCCAAACTTACTCCGCAAAATAGCAACACAACTCAACTGCTGATCGCCGTCAGCCCGGTGAACGACCGCGTGGTTTGGGCCTCCGGCGCAGGTGGAACATTCGTGGTGACGACCGATGGTGGCCGTCACTGGAGATCGGGTGTTGTCGCGGGTCAAGACGCTCTCGAGTTCCGCGACGTCCAAGGCGTGAGTGACAAGATCGCTTACCTGCAGTCGGTCGGCGACAACACCACCGACTTCCAGATTTTTAAGACAGAAGATGGCGGCAAGACGTGGACACTGCAATTCCAGAATCAAACCGAAGGCGCCTTCTATGATTGCTTCGCGTTCTGGACGCCGTGGCGCGGTATTTCGCACAGCGATTCCGTGAACGGAGTGTTTCCCGACATTCGTACCAAAGATGGTGGGCGTCATTGGCAGGACATCAGTGGCAACATGCCACCAGCGCTGCCAAGCGAATTTTCTTTCGCCTCGAGCGGCACCTGCGTTGCGACCGAAGGCTTGGGCAATGCCTGGATTGCTACCGGTGGCGCCGCGGTTTCGAGAATTCTGGCCACGCGCGATGGCGGCAACAACTGGAATGCTTACGACACACCGCTGTATAGCTCCGCTAGTGCCGGCGCATTTACGGTAGCCTTCCGCGATTCGCGGCATGGAATTGTCGGCGGCGGAGACCTCGACCCGAATGATCCGGACAATGCCAGAACCGCTGTGTCGGACGATGGCGGCCAAAACTGGACTCTGACCAACGCCCCGCCGGTTACGGGTGCGATTTTCGGATTAGCTTATACCGGTCGGGACGATCGCGAGCGCGACGGGCATCATGGGAACAAGAACCACACGGTTGTTATCACTGCTGACACCGGCGGCGCGGCCTGGACCCCGGATGAGGGCGACACCTGGTATGCGCTGGACAACGTCACCGGATATTGGGGCGTGGCATTTGCGTCTCCGCAATCCGGATGGCTGGTTGGCGAGAACGGAACGATTCTGAAGATCAGCTTTGACGGAAGATAAAGTACAAAAATATGTCGAGGCCCCACTGCGACGGCGGTGGGGCTTTTTCGCGCTTGTCAGCCCTATTCAACGCCAAGAGTCCCCTGTTTTCAGGTCCAGATCTACATTACTAACGCAGAAGAACTTTCCGGGTAAACCACGCACTAGCACAACCCAGACGATATAACGCCATTGACAAGCCATGAAGCGGTGATATGCTCCCAGCCACTGTCTACGGCGTTCGCTCGGGACGCCGTTTAAAGCACGCATCCACCCTGTAGGCACCGTCCAGCGTTACCTGTTTGGAGGCAGCACCATGAAGGCACGCGTCGCGATTTCCCTGGCCATTTTCCTGATAGTCGTAGGGCTGGCCAGCTTGTTTCCCAGCCACGCCCAACGAGTGACATCGCCGAACACGAAACGGCAAGCAACGCCGCGCGGGCAGACGCAAGGAGAGCAGACGCAAGATCTGTCTCTGGTTCCAGACCGAGGCGCGCGTTTCAACCCGCTGAAGATCGCGCTCATGCACTGGTTCTTGGCGGACACATCCGTAGTCGTTAAGATCGGCAGCGGACCGCTCGGCATTTGTTTCGACGGATCCAACATCTGGGCAGCAAACAACGGGGAGAATACCGTCACGAAAGTTCAAGCGAGCGATGGAAAGATACTCGGCACATTCACCGTCGGATATGAACCGTATGGCGTGACCTTCGACGGAGCGAGTGTATGGGTGTCCAGCGACCAGGACAACATGGTCACCAAACTTCGCGCGAGCGATGGCAAGTCTGAGGGGACCTTCCCTGTGGGTAACGGACCCGGCTGGATGGCGTTTGACGGAGCTGATATCTGGGTCCCAAGCGCTGACGGTACGGTTAGCAAGCTACGGGCTTCCGACGGGAAGAACCTGGGGACTTTCCCGGTGGGCGTCGGAGCCATTGCAGCTGCCTTCGATGGTACCAGCGTTTGGGTGACAAACTACGGTACCAACACTGTCACCAGGCTACGCGCGAGCGACGGGGCGGTTCTGGGTACATTCACAGTAGGCAACGGACCGCTAGGCATTGCCTTCGACGGAGCCAATATGTGGATCGCAAATCGAAGCGATGGAACTGTGAGTGAACTTCGTGCCAGCGACGGTGAGCTGGTCGGCACATTCCCGGCGCCAGCCGGGCCCTATGGAGTCGCTTTCGATGGCAGTTACATTTGGCTCTCGGGAGACTTGTACACCCGTGTGTTGCGTGCAGGGGACGGGATACAGATTGCACAACACCAAATGCAAGGAGGAGGCGTCGCCTTCGACGGGGCCTTCACGTGGATTAGTACATACGGGTTTAGCGAGCTTAGTAAGTTTTAGCAGAAGTCTCTGTCTGAAAATACCAATTATCGCGGGATAGGCTTATTTAGAAAAGCATTGAGAAGGAGGAGTCTGTGAGAATGCATGCAGCTGACTTGCTTCGGGATACTTTCTACGTGGCCGCATTCTTAGTTGTTGTCGGGTGCGATGCTGCGGGGTCAAAGTGGCGTCAACATGACGACTTGGCATCAAGACATCCCTGAGATTTGCACTGGTTGTGTCTACCGCACAGGGCAGAATCTGAAAGAAAGCACGACCAGTTACCTCACCATGTCGAAGAGCTCGTTCGGGCAGTATTGCAGCTTCGTTGTCGATGGTGAAATTCTTAGTCAACCTTTGGTCGTAACCAACGTTGCTTATCACGGCCAAAGTGGTCCGCGAACGATCGTCTACGTAGTAACGATGAACGACAGTGTGTATGCTTTCGATGGCACACCCTCTGCACCGACGAGCTGGCCCGTCCCAAATTGTACACAGCTCGATCACTTAAACTTACTCACGAAGCTTGGAACGGGCGAGGTCCCGCCCCTTTGCAACGCCCTGGGTGGTCGCACATGCACGACCATGGCTCCTGACGTTGGGGTTCTAGGTACCCCTGTGATTACTGCGAACACTAGCGGAAATACAACCGTCGGGTCGCTTTACTTGGTCGCAGAGTCTGTAAATAACTCGAATTCTACTTTTTACCACCGACTCTGGACACTCGATATTACGAATTTACAGACTGCATCCAATTACGTCATAAACCCGACGAGCTGTTCAAACGAGCAAGGCTCATTTTCGCAGAAGCACATCCAACGTCCGGCACTTCTGCTCGGCGGAGACAATTACCTGTACGTCGCGTTCTCCATGATGGATGGCACTTCACCGCCACTGCCGAACGGCATCATGCTTGCTTATAACGCGAGTAATTTGGCGGCGGCGCCCTTGTGTCTTGCGCTGTCTCAGGGCACGACGAACAACGATGGTGCCGGCATTTGGGCCGGAGGTGGTGGACCAGCATTTGGCCCGGATGCCAACACTCCGACAAACGGCAAGTACTATACCTTTTTCAACACTGGCAATGGGCAGTTCGGCGGAAAGCAGCAATTATGGAGATAGCTTCGTCAAGGTCTTCAACACAGGTAGCGCGCTACAGGTAAGCAATTACTTTAGTCCCGGCGACCAGTATTACCGAGCGAATTCGGCTTGTGGAGGCAATGGAGATACTGATTTTGGTTCCGGCGCACCGATGCTTGTCCCAGACGGTGAAAACTCATCATACCCGTACCTGGCGGTGAGTGGAGAGAAGGAAGGCGGCATCTGGTTCATGGACCGAACAAACCCGGGCGCCGGTGGCAGCACCACCTGCACCAACAATAGCAACACAAACGTCCAAACATTCCCCTTCAGTGGTAGCGGCAGTGTAGGCAATGGACCTCACATTCATACGAGTCCAGCATTCTGGCAAAGCACGGTGCCCAGCGGAGACATCGCCTATTTATTTCTAGGATCTCAGAACAAGCCTACTGGATCTAGTGACGCAGGCTATCTCCTGAGATATCAGATTTGCAACACGGGAAATCCGATCAGTTCTTCCTCGCCTTGTGTGCAGACTAATGCCTATGCCTACGAACAGCCGGGCAATCCACCTTCGGCTATTGACTTCAAGTGGGGCACCACGCCTTCAGTGACGGCCAGAAACAGCTCAACCTACGTTCCTGACGCACTGCTATGGACGATCTGGGCGGACGGCAGCGTGATTCCCAACAGCAAGCAATTCACATACAGCGGCAACACATTCAGTCCAGCTTCATACGGCAAGCTTTATGCCTTCGATGCGGCTAGCTCAAGCGACCCGAACATGCCTAAGCTTTACAGCAGTGAAGATTGCGTAATGACCGTCAATGGGCAGCAGTTGAGTGTGGACCGGATCAATCCCGCGACTAAATACTCGGTCCCCACAGTGGCAAATGGCTACGCCTATGTTGGAACTCAGGGAACGTTGCAAGACCCGACGCAGTGTAGCCCCGCGAACGATCCCACAGCCAGCTGTTTCAATGCAGGGACGTTCTACATCTTCGGAACGTTTACTAACCGGCAGTGTCAGTAAGGCAAGTGGCCTGCGTGATCGAGTGTGTTGGTAACAATGCGATGAACCGTAGGAGGAAGGCGCGGACAGTAGTGTCCGCGCCCCATTTTTCATTGCTAGTCTCCGAGCTTCTCGAAGAACAGGCAGATTGACTCGATCCCCCGGTAGAAGTTCGGAATATGGAACTTCTCATTGGGAGCGTGCAGGTTGTCGTCCGGCAGGCCGAAGCCCATCATCACCGATGGAATCTTCAGCACGTCCTGAAAATCGGTCACGATTGGAATCGAACCGCCTGAGCGGATAAACACGGTATCTTTCTTGAAGATGTCGTGCATGGCTTCGGTGGAAGCCTTCACGAACTTGTTGTCAGTTCCCACCACGCAGGCCGGGCCCTTGCTCCAGACTTTAATCTTGGTCTCGATGCCCTTGGGCGTCAGCTTCTTCACGAAGTTGGTGTAGCGCTTCAGGATGTCATCCGGATCCTGGTTCGGCACCAGCCGCATGGAAACTTTCGCAGTGGCTTTCGCCGGAATCACGGTTTTGGCGCCGGGAGCAACGAAGCCGCCGGGCATGCCGTGAACTTCAAGCGTGGGACGCGCCCAGGTGCGATAGAGCACGGAGAATCCCGGCTCGCCCGTCAGGACTTTGGATCCGACTTCCGTTTTGCGATAGTGCTCTTCATTGAAGGGAAGTTTCTTCCAGGCTTTGAGTTCGTCATTGGTCGGCTTCTTAACTTTGGTATAGAAGCCGGGAATGAGAATCTTGCCCTTGGCGTCCTTCAGCTTGCTGATGATTTCAATCAGCGCGAAGAACGGGTTGGGCGCAGCGCCTCCGTACATGCCGGAGTGCAGATCGGTCTTAGCGCCGTAGGCTTCGATCTCGGTGTAAACGAGTCCACGCAGGCCCACGCACAAAGTCGGAAGATCAGGCGCAAAAAGCTCGGTGTCGCAGACGAGCGCGAAGTCGGCTTTGAGCTTCGCTTTCTGTTTGCGGACGTATTCGGCAATCGATTCGCCGCCGACTTCTTCCTCGCCCTCGAAGATGATCTTCACATTGATCGGCAGCTTGCCATCGTGCGCCTTCATCAGCGATTCAAGCGCCTTCACTTCCATCCAGAGCTGACCTTTGTCGTCGACCGCGCCGCGGGCATAGATGTTGCCGTTGCGCTCGGCAGGCTGCGTCCAGGTTTTTGTGTCGTCGGCTTCGACGGGGTAGGCGTCTTTGTCGAGGAATGGCGGCGAAACCCACTCATTCATCGGCTCCGGCGGCTGCACATCGAAATGCGCATACATCAGCACCGTGGGCTTGCCGCTGGCATGGAGCCAATCGGCATAAATGAGCGGGTGGCCCTTGGTAGGGATAACCTCGACATTCTCCATGCCGATGCGACGAAGTTCGCTGGCCACAAAGTCGGCGGCCTTTTGCACGTCACCTTTGTGTTCTTCGAGCGTGCTGACGGAGGGAATACGAAGCAGGTCTTTAAGTTCATTTACAAAACGTTGCTGATTTTCACGAGCAAACGCGACTGCCGGGGAAGCCATATGTCTTTCTCCTCTTTTCTCGCGAGAGATGCGATGACAGGAATATTGACGGATGAAACCATAAAGTATACCTGAGCGGCAGGGGGATTTCTGTGTGCCGCGGCGCATTAAGCCGCTTTCGGACACCGCTTCCTATTAGACGCGGCTCTCCACGTGCTAACCTCTTCTGTTCGCCGGTGTCTTATAGGGTTCGTTTATTTTGCCCGAATTATGGAGTCTTTCATGAAAATTGCATCCAAAGTTTCGCCAATTCTTATCTTGTTGATCTCACTGACGATGAGTATGTCTATCGCTGAAGCGCAGCAAACCACTCATGGCATCCAGCTGGCCAATATGGATCGTTCGGTCAAGCCGGGCGATGATTTCTACCAGTACGCGAACGGTGACTGGATCAAGCGCACAGAAATTCCGCCGGATCGCGGACGGATTGGCGTGTTCACGTCATTGACCGAGCTGAGCGACAAGAACACAGCCGCAGTGATCGAAGACGCGGCAAAGGGGAAGGCTGGATCAGGATCGGGTGTTCGCAAGATTGCCGACCTTTACAACTCCTACATGGATGAAGCGGGCATTGAGGCCAAAGGGCTGGCGCCGATCAAGCCGAAGCTCGACGCCATTGCAGCGATTAAAGACAAGCATGAGCTAGCCCGCGCGTTGGGCGAGACTCTACGTGCCGATGTCGATGCGCTCAATAACACCAACTTCCATACGGCGAACCTGTTCGGGCTATGGGTCGCTCCCGGCTTCAACGACTCCGATCACTACGCTCCCTATCTCCTGCAGGGAGGATTGCAACTTCCAAATCGCGAATATTACCTCGCCGACACGGAGCACATGCGAAACGTGCGCGCCGGTTACATGAAGCACGTGGCCGAGATGTTAAAGCTTGCTGGATTTTCTGACCCTGATACGCGGGCGACGCGCATTTTCGATCTTGAGCACGCGATCGCGAAGGTCCAGATCAGCCTGGCGGACAGCGAAGACATCCACAAAGCCAACAACACCTGGCTGCAAACTGATTTTGCGGCCAAAGCCCCGGGTCTTGATTGGGCCGAGTATTTTCGCGGTGCAGGGCTGAGCAAGCAGAAGAGCTTCATCGTGTGGCAGCCCACCGCGTTTACCGCCGAAGCCGCGCTGGTGGAATCGACTCCACTTGAGGCCTGGAAGGATTGGCTCGCTTACCACCTCATCGAGTCTTACGGCGGTGTGTTGCCCAAAGCAATCGCCCAAGAACGCTTTGCATTCTTCGGCACGGTTTTGACCGGTGCGACCGAAGAGCGCCCGCGTTGGAAGCGTGGTGTTGAGATCGTGAATCGGCACCTCGGCGATGAGGTTGGGAAGCTGTATGCCCAGCGCTATTTTCCGCCCGAAGCCAAAAAGCAGGCCGACGAAATGGTCGCCAACATCATTGCCGCATTCCACAAGCGCATCGATGCGCTGCCCTGGATGGATCCCTCCACCAAGAAAGAAGCGCATGCCAAGCTGAGTACCTTGTACGTGGGAATCGGGTACACCGACGATTGGGAGGACTACTCAGCCTACGAAGTCAAAGCCGATGACATTTTCGGCAACCTGTGGCGCGGAAATCTTTTTGACTACCAGCACGCAGTTTCGCGAATCGGGAAGCCTGTCAATCGTAAAGAGTGGTCGATGACGCCGCAGACGGTAAACGCGGTGAATCTGCCGCTGCAGAACGCGCTGAACTTCCCGGCTGCGATCCTGCAACCGCCGTTCTTCGATCCCCAGGCTCCGGCCGCGACCAACTACGGCGCAATCGGAACCGTGATCGGGCACGAGGTCAGCCACACCTTCGACTCGGAAGGCGCGGCGTTCGACGCCAAGGGGCGCGTGCGCAACTGGTGGACTCCGTCGGATTTCGCGCACTTTGAAGAGGCGACCGGAAAGCTCGCTGCGCAATACGATACGTACCAGCCGTTTCCTGATCTGCATGTGAACGGTAAACAGACGCTCGGAGAAAATATCGCAGACGTCGCGGGCATCGCGGCGTCGCTCGACGGATATCACGCTTCGCTCAACGGGAAGCAGGCGCCGGAGCAGGACGGTTTCTCCGGGGATCAGCAATTCTTTATCGCCTTTGCGCAGAATTGGGGTTCGAAAACTCGCGAAGCTACCCTGCGGCAGTTGGTCCTCACCGATCCGCATGCGCCGGGCCAATATCGCGCTCTCACGGTCCGCAACATCGACACCTGGTATTCGGCGTTCGATGTGAAGCCCGGTGACAAACTGTACCTGGCTCCGGCAGATCGGGTGCGGATCTGGTGAGGCCCGCGGGTTCGTCGTGAGGGCGACGGATCATGAACAACGGGTTGGACTGTGCCTCAGTTGCCGGCATATGCGGCGAATGGAGTCCGATCGGGGATCGGTGTTCTTTCGCTGCGCGCTTGCTGAAGTGGATTCCCGTTTCGCTAAGTATCCTCGGCTCCCGGTACTGAACTGTTCGGGCTATGAAAAGCGCGAAGCCGAAAAAACCGACAAATCATAGGAGCAGTCTGACCCTGTGATCACCTGGGCTATGGCTTCCGCCGTCACCGGCGCGAGCAGAATGCCGTTTCGGAAGTGTCCGGTGGCAACGAAATAGCCGGGTGTCTCTGTTGCCCCGAGGATCGGCAGATCGTCGGGCGTACCGGGGCGCAGACCCGCCCAATCCTCAAGAATTCGCGCATCTCCGAGACGAGGAACAAGGCGCACGGCTGCGTCGCGTAAGCGCCGAATCGTGTCTGGCACAGTACGTTTGTCGAAGCCGGCTTCCTCTACCGTAGCCCCAATTAAGGTCCGGCCATCGCTGCGCGGCACCAGGTAAACTTCAGGCGCGCGAACTACGTGCTGCAGAACATTGTGGGCGGCCACTGACAGCATCTGTCCTTTAACCGGCCGGGTAGGGAAGCGAGGCGTGAGAATTTGTCCCGCCCAGGCGCCGGCGCAGTTTACCACCACAGATGCGGCGTATTCGGTTCGGCTAGTTGCCACCCCCGTGGCCTTTTTCCCATCGGTCAACAAACCGGTGACTTCGCTTCCCGAGGTGATGTCAATGGAGCGATGCTTGGCAGTCTGCAGGGCAGCGGCGCATAGGGCACGGGGATCCACGCTTCGCTCGGGTAAGTAGGAAGCCGGCATGCCATTTGTAACTAAGAATGACTCGCGAGGCCCAGTATCGATTAAGTCTTTACCGCGCTCATCTCCCAGTACAATCGTGCCCTGATCGCGAAGGTCGGGATCGATTCCTGACCCATCGCGCAGTTCCGCTACGAATTCGGGATACATTCGCGCGCTGGCTGAGGCCAAAGCCTGAAGAGCAACCGGCGTTTCGTCCATGCAATCGGCAAGCATTCCTGCAGCGGCGTGGGACGCTTCTCGCCCGGGTTCGCCACGCTCGACGAGCAATACCCGGAGTCCCCGTTTGCGCAGGGCCAGGGACAAAGAGAGACCGATGATCCCGCCACCGATGACAATCGCGTCCCAGGTCTTCACCTAAACATTCTAGAGGAACAGCAATTCACGACGGGCGAAACCACCAAAGCCACGAAGGAACACGAAGAAGCGGGAGCCTGCAGCCGAAATCCCGAGCGTAGTCGAGGGATCTCTAAACTGGCGGACCCGGAGAGACTTGAACTCCCAACCTCTGCGTTCGAAGCGCATTGCTCTATCCAGTTGAGCTACGGGTCCGCTATGGGCAGCATACGCCTCCCGTTACCACCTCGGAAACTCCCCGCCGCTAGGGTAAAAGGACACATTGACAAGCTGTTGACTATGCAAGATAGTACTTTGTCGG
>Ga0335069_10002400_pt1 | contig 28914 bp, 46 predicted proteins | sample Lox_Sample_11_FD_206714 | JGI IMG/M metagenome (GOLD analysis project Ga0335069, IMG submission 206714) | Soil microbial communities from Loxahatchee National Wildlife Refuge, Florida, United States - Lox_Sample_1.1 | ecosystem: Environmental > Terrestrial > Soil > Wetlands | place: USA...
GTCGCGTGCAAGAATCAGCTTCGCTTGTCCGCCAGCGTTCCATGCCAGAACCACCGGGGATAAATTCGAGCGCAGCCTGACATTGGCACCCTTGGGGAAAGGATGACAGAACATGATCGCCGGATAGAGCAGTTTGCCCGTCTTGGGATCCCGCGCAATGATCTGATAGCGAATAGTGGCCAGCTCCCTGCCACCAATCTCATAGAGATATTTCCTGACCTGACGTTTGGGTGTCCGCAGATGATCGATCACCACTTGGCGCGCTATCGGGTAATGATGGAGGATCGCGCCGATGAACATCGCGCGTTTTTTGAATCCGCGGAATTCCAGCGAAAGCAGCCGGTATGTGACTTCAGCCCGCATCGGACGGACCCTCTATGGTCGCAATGATCGCATCGGCATCGATGCCGAAAAGTTCGCCGCAGACCCGTCTGGCTTCCAAGCCGATCTTGGGATCGATCTGCACGGCTTTTGCGCGTTCGATCAACGAATCCTTGGGAGTGAAAGCCACGCTTCCGATAGCGAACATGATGGACCGGATTTCGCTATCTTCAAAACCTGCCCCGGCAAGGCGATTAGCCAAGTCTTCCATTTCCGGTGTCCTGAATTCATCCGAGCGCCGGACAACTTCTCTGGCTCTGCCCAGCTGAGATTCCTGCTTTGCTTTTTCAACCGCCTTGCTCCGTCTATCCAAGATCAGCGCGCAACCGAAAAACAATAGGGCGGCAACCCCGGCGCCGGCCGCCATTTCGATCTGCCCGCGCTGCATCTGATAGACTCCAAGCACCAAGCAGAACAGGGCCTGGTAGAGAAACAGGTTAAAAAAACGGTCATGCATGACAATATCCCGGTTAATTGGTCTTTGCAGACCGTGTTTGCGCCTTCTTTTTGGCCGGTGATCTTTCTTTGAAAACCGCTTTTGAACCCGGCGCGTATCTGAAAGGCGATCCGTTTTTGAACGTAGGGTCCATGTGCAGCTCGATCAGATCGACGCAGATCATCCATTGAATGATGGCGATCAAAAAATCCGCGCTGGGGGCGCCCTTCAGCGTGAGATATTTCCGGAGCATGGAACGGTAGAGCACCCGGCCAGTGCAAATCTGGCAGTATCGCCTGAGATCGGCGCCCTTCTTTTGATCGTCGCCGATGTGAGCGGCCAGATGCTTCAGCAGCGTCTTTGTGCCGGTGGTCATGGCAGCTTGGGACGGTTGTCCTTCTGATATTCGCCGCATCACTCGATCACCGCCATTGTGGGCTGCGCGCGTCCCGTCTGGATTTCCGGCGGCCCCTTGGGCAGGAATTTGTTTTGCACCAACCCCACCGGGAAGACTTGGGGCGGATAGCGCAGGCAGATGATCATTTCGATCTGGCCGGGCGCATTCTTCGCCTGCTGCGGCGGGTGCATCGCAAAGCGGCATTTGCCGCAGCATTCTTCGGGCAATTCGTTCTTCGGTTTCGCCGGAGGCGGGATCGTGGCGATCTGTTCCATGTTGCTCATGTGGCGCTTTAGACTACGCGGGGTTCCGCAACGCAAGACTTTTTTTGCAACGCGCGGCCGCCAGCGCCGCATTTGGCGTGCCTCGAGCCGGATCCGGCGCTGCCCGCCGGCGTGACTGCTCGAGCGTAACGCGCCGGCCAAAAGACACACCGGCACAGTGACAGCATATATCAATACGTCTGAAGAATCGCGCGGCGGCTGAAAAGTGAAGCGCCAACCCCCGAATCGAGAGTTGGCGCTTGCCAAGGGAATCCCTCCCCGTTGGTAATCAAATTGTCGAAAAATGAAAACCAACTTTGTAGGCAATGAGAACTGAATCCACCCGCGCAGGCGTTGTCAAGCGCCGCCGGTGGGAAAACACCGGAAATCTTCCCGGCCTGGCTGGAGTCGAGCCGGAGCCTGATCCTCCCCCAGCAGTTCCGCCGGCCGGCGCCGACCCGCCCGGACCGGTTTTTAGGGCACCGATCAAATTTTACAGACGCAAGCGCGAGGGATTCCTGGATCCGAAGACGGCGCGGCTGGTCCGCAGCTGCGCCCGCGTGCGAGGCTACTGCATCCATGCGCTGTCACGCGGCGCGGACTGGTTTCTCTGGAACAAGCATGCCTTCGTAAAAAAGTCCGGCCTGCAAATGCATTACGTCGAGGAAGTCATGCGCACCCTGCGCAAGACCACGACGGAATTTGAGATCACGGAGATCCGGCGCAACCGCTCGCCCAGGCTGAAGGTGGTTTGGCGCGGCCGGGGCCGGCCGCTGACCGAAAATGAAATCCGCAAGAGGCTGATCGGCTACATCCGCGGTTCGCTGCGCCTGAGTTTTGGCCGGCCGGTGAAGGTCGATCAGCACTTCCTGAACCATTTCCTGGCGACGACACAGCTGCCAAGGGAAGTGGTGCTGGCCGTGGCCGAGGATCTGAAGTTCATCCCCGGTTGCGAGCTGCGGCAGCGCGGCGTGGGCGGAAATTTCAAGTTTCTCATTTCACTGCAAGATTCTTCCCGTCTGCATGGCTCTCCTTCGGAGAGAAGATGTAGAAACACAGTGGCGCCTGCGGCGCCGGGGGACCAAACGAGATTTTCCAACGCCGTTCCGGCGATTGGCCGGGCCAAAGGTCCGGCGAACAGCTGCCCGCCAAACGCTTCTGACACCGCCCTCCCCTCTCCCCCCGCCCTACGGGTTCCCCGCGGGAACCCTTCGGGGGCTCCCTCCCGCCCGGTGAAACCGCACGGCGCGCCGCCTGCGGACGCACTGGCCAAGCAGCTTAGAAGGGTTGGCCAGCAGGGCACTCTCGCCGATCCGATCCAGATCCAGGATCGCTGGGTCAGCGGGCGAAAAATTCTGCGTCTGGCGTGCTGGATGGCGTTGGAACCGATGCGGGCGATCCATCTGGGCGCGCCGGAAGTCGCGTGGCGCTTCGCGCACGCCCGGAACTTCGCCGCCAGGGCGCTGCGCGCCGGGCATCGCAAGGAACGCGTGCTGGAAGCGTATGCCTCGGGTGTGCGCGCGAGCAATGATGACGCGCTGGATGCAAACGAGCGCGGCAAGATCGCAGCGTTGCAAAAAAGCGACGAGGCGGTGCGGACGGGCGCTTTGGCGGGATCCGCACGGGAACCGAGCGCAGCGGTGGCCATCGCTTGGCGGATCCTGTTGGCGGATGCACGGGACGCCGGCCAACGCTGGGCGGAGATCGTGGCCGGCGAACGCGCGCCGCGCCTGCCGCGCGCACCGTTGACGGCGGCGCAGCTGCGCAGGACCGCCGCGCCGAAAACGGCGCGCCTAGCAGCTGGCCGTGACCGGGAAAAATTCCGCGAACTCAAATCGCTGCACGATGTGTTCACTGCAGCTGCAAACGCCGGAAGCGGCGCGGCAGGCCTCGGGGCCGGCCCTGGCGCGCCGGTGACGGCGGCGGAACTGCTGGCGCACCTGAAAAAGCGCGACGTGACGCTTGCCCAGTTCAATCAGCTGCCGTGGGCGGCTAAAAAAAGAACGCTGCAAGTGGTTATGGCCAAGCGAACAGCGCAGGCGGATGGCACAAAATAACATTTGTGGAATAAAAAGGCTTGCGCTCGGCGTCATTATCGTAGTCTTTTAACTCACCGTAACAAAAAACCACTATTGCCATGACTACTCTGCCAGCACTGAAATTGGAACTCCGGGCGGTGCATTATTCACCGGCCCTGTCACGGGAAACCAACGCGTTCGCCGCCGATGTATGGATCGATGGGAAGCCCGGCTTCCATGTCCGCAATGACGGGCAGGGTGGCTGCGATTTCCATGAGCCGGTAAAGGGCCAGAGCTACGCGGAAATGAACGCGCAGCTGGCTGCGGTCGGGACCTACGCGAACACGCTGCCGGCCCGCCGTTATGGCCCGGCCGATCATCAGGTGGTGCTGGAGGAAAATGTCGATTCGCTGGTGGCCGGCCTGCTGTCGGACTGGATCCTGACGAAGGATGTGAAACGCAAGCTGGCCAAGAAAATGACGGTCACGATGAAGGGCAAACCCGGCATCTTCAGTTTCCGCGTGCCGTATGATCCGGCCGTGGTGCCGTCGCTGCGCGCGAAATATCCCGAGATCGACAAGATCCTGAACGAACTTCCTTTCGAGGAAGCACTGGCGATCTGGAAGGCGGACGCAAAAAACTCCTAACCGATTCGCGCCATGGCTGACAAAACTCCATCTGAATCGATAGGTGCTTGGCTGCGGGCCAACGGCCTGAACACGGGTTCGTTGACCGGACAAGACTGGCCGGCTCTGCGCGCCGCAGTCGAAATCGTCGCCTGTTACAATCATTGTGACTCCAGATCAGAGGCACATCTGATTTCAGCTTTCCGCAGCGTGGTCATGGCCATGCTTCCCCACAATCGCCAACTCGCCTACCACGCCATCGCGTCCGTCACGGAATGGCATTTCCGGGCAAAGTTTTGGGCGCTGGCGCAGCTTCCGCCACTCGAGGGGCCAATCTACCGGTGCAAATACGAATGAGATGAACGCGTGTCCGACTAAAATCCGCCTGCTAGACCTTTTTTGTTGCGCTGGTGGCGCGGGGCGGGGCTACGCGATGGCGGGCTTTGAAGTCACCGGCGTCGATATTGATCCCCAGCCTAATTATCCGTTTCGCTTCATTCAATGTGACGCCATTGAATATCTCTATGCCATCAGTTCCGAGTATGACCTGATTCACGGAAGCCCACCCTGCCAAGGTTACAGTCCGCATGTCACCAGTCGGACTAGCAAATGGGTCACGACGCGCGGTAAGGATGAACCGCGTCTGATCGCAGCCCTTCGTCACGCTATGATTCAGAGCAAAAAGCCCTACGTTATCGAAAATGTCATGGGCGCCAGACAGGAGTTGCGCGCAAATCTGATCCTGTGCGGATCGATGTTTGGCTTGCCGATTTCCAGGCATCGGCTTTTTGAGACTTCGTTTCCGGTGATCCAGCCGTCGCATCCCAGATGCTCTGGAATTGCCAGAAGATTTGCGGAAAGCCGTGGTTGGGAATACCGTGATATGACCGTGACCGGCAAGGGCCGGCGGGCCGGAACATCCGCGCGCTGGCAGGAAATCATGGGTTTGTCAGGCACAATGACCCAAAGGGAAATCGCGGAATCGATACCACCGGCGTATACCCGTTATGTGGCCAGCCAATTCTTGTCCCAATGAAGTGCATCGCTGAAACATCTCGGTGGGGCAAGAAAGCATGCCCAAATAATGCAAAGTGCGATGGATATTGCTACGCGCATCACCCGTCTGTGGTGCTGGCCAAGCTGAGGCTTTACGCCCGGGCGGGCCGTGGCGTCCCCAGTTACATGGATCCGGATCTAAAAGAAGCGATCCGCAAGCAGGAAGAACTGTTGGCAAAAATCACTTTAACATGAGCAACGAAATCAAACTGTGCGGCGGAGGATATGGAATGGCTGGAGCGTGTGAATTGAACATCACCGATGACAGCGTGCGCCTGGTGATCAATAACCGCGTAGTTTTTTTAGAAACCTATGGCGAGAACAGCCCACGCACTTTTGAGGAAGTCTGGGCAAGCGTGGGAGTAGCTATGCGATATTATCTTCAGAACCCATGAATCCCCCGGACAGCTTCATCGTCCGCGAAGCCGGTAATGGCTTTTTTGTGACGCACCGTTTGGGCGCGCTGATCTTCGCGCAAGGACTGCAGTTCCCGCTGGCCTTGGCCATCACTGATCAGGCCAACGCCGTGCTCAAGGCCTGCCCGCAAAAATCCGTCTTGGATGTCTGGGAATTCATCGCCGCGGAAAACTGATCATGGGCGCCGAATCCACAGAACCCTTTGCCCGCGTCAATCTCCAGCCATCCGCCGGCTGTTGGGTGGTCCGCGCCACCGGGGAATTCTCCTATCAATTCGGCCGGACTTTTTCCGACTTGGAACTTTGCTACCATGCCGATCAGGCCTCGGTTTTCGTGCTCGAGCAGGCTGTCGCAATCCGCGAAGTGCTGCAAAGGATATTCCCTGGCGCCGTGCTTGAGCCGATCACGTTTGAAGAATGGATCTCCCTGTCCCGCTAAACCGTAAACCCACATGAGCAATCAAACCGCCTATCCTCTTTCTTGGCCGCCTTCGTGGCCGCGCACCGCGGCGCATCGCCGCGCACCCTCGAAATTCAACATCAGAACCCGTGTGTCATTGATGCCCGGGCAATATGGTGGCGTGAAGCGCAAAGTCAGCATGCCTGATGTCACGCACGATCTTTTGCGCGAGCTGCGTCTGATCGGCGTTGGTGACTACAACGTTGTGATCAGCACCAATGTTGAACTGCGAAACGATGGCCTTCCCTACGCGAACCGCCGACCACCGGAAGATCCGGGGGCGGCCGTGTATTTCAAGCTAAAGGGAAAGCCGTGCGTGCTCGCTTGTGACAAGTGGAATCGGGTCGAAGATAACCTGCGCGCCATCACTAAACACATCGAAGCCCTGCGCGGGCAGGAACGCTGGGGCGTCGGATCGGTGGAACAGGCCTTCGCCGGTTACACGGCGCTGCCGCCTGCGGGCTCGAGCCCAGGACAATCCTGGTGGAATGTGCTGGGCTGCGCCCATGATGCGCCGTTTGAAATCTGCCAAGAGGCCTATCGGCAAAAAGCCCGAGCCGCGCATCCCGACAATGGCGGATCCCACGACGCCATGGTTGCCCTGAACGCCGCGTGGGATCAATGCCGCCGGGCTTTCAATCGATGAAAAGGCTGCCCGTTATCGATCCGAAATCCGTAGATCTTGCGGATCCCCAGCTTCCGGTGAAAATCCTGTCGGAATATTTTCATCTGCTGGCGGACGGAGCCCCGGAAGATGTCGAATCGCGCACTGCAGCGATGCTGATCAACGATGCGATCCAAACCCTCGAGCGCAGCGGCCGAATCAGCACAGGCATGAAAAAGGCCAAGGACAACGGGGCCAAGATCGGCCGCCCTGGCACGTTGGGTCGCTTGCACGCCAGAGTGAAGGGATTTATCGCGGGTTTTTCCAAAAAAAGCGGGCGCAAGCCCAACGGTGCGGAGATAGCCAGGGCATTGCGGATCCCGCAGTCTTCCGCCTACAAGATAATGCACGATCTGCAGAAGGATTCCTGACATGAACGATAAGAATGATCCAGTTGAACAGATCCGGCGGGGAAACCGCCTGTTTTTCGCGTGGCTGGCTATGATGGGGATTCTCACTCTCTATTCCGTCGTGTGGGCCGGCTGGCACTTCTATAACCACAAGCACCGCCAATCCAAATACTGGAGGATCGGCGATTGAAAATCAACCTGGTGCGCTTTTTAGGCTGGCTGGGCTTCCGTTCTTGGAAGACTACGCACGAATATCAATCGCCGCATTACCATTACGGCAGCACGATACCGATGACGATAACCTGGCGCCATCAGGTCTGCAGATTCAGCGGAAAGATGCGGCGGCAGAGCCGCTTTCCGATGGATCCCGTTTGGCGGACGGACAAATCTTTCAAACCCTGACCTTCTATGTCCGAAGTGAAAAAGATTTTCTATCTGGTGAACGACGGCGCGCAGCTGTCCGCCTACAAGATCGATGGCAACGCGCCGTGGTTCGTGATCGAGGCGGCCAAATGCGACGGCGGCATGGTGGAATTCAACGAAGCGGTGAAGTTCATCCGCGTGGCCTTCGGGCCATTGGCTGACTACAAAGAACTACGCCAGCCGCAGCTGCCAGGGATTAAAACGTAATGCAGGGGAACACATGGCCTACAGACATGGATTGGGCTGCCGCTGAATTTGACGCAGCCTGTGGTCATGGAGCACTCGCAGCTGCGCTGGGAATTCAAGTCAGCATGGTTATGAAACATTTCGGGAACGAAGGTGGCTGGGTGAACATCCCAAAAATGAAAGCGGCGATTGTCGATATTAGGGGCAAAAAACCAACGGGATACGGTGCATGTTGGCCAACCTGTGAACACCGCTACGTTTCTATTCTGAATTTTATCGGACCATGGTCCCACCATATCATGGGGCAAGCTTCACATCGGCATTGGGTCGCTGGCTTGTGGGACGAAAAAAGGAATGAAACGCAAGTGTGGGACGCGAATTATCAGGAGTGGCTAACCTTTGCCGATTGGAAGGAAAAGATAATGGATCCGATGTGCGTTCGTATTAAAAATTGTCGAGGTTGGTCCATTGCTGGCAGTTATTCCGCTTGGATATGAAGGCGATCACTCTCTGGCAGCCGTGGGCCACGGCAATCGCACTTGGCCTTAAAAAATACGAAACCCGTGACTGGCCGGCGGTGTGCGACGGCAAGGCTTTCACGGGCTGGATACTGATCACGGCCGCCAAAGCCCAACACGACGAAGGCGTTTTCCGATGGATCCAGCACAAGATGCCCGATGCGCCTAAAACGATGGAATCGGGGCCGAACATGTCGAGAAGGCTGGAATACTATGCGGCGATCAAAGACTTTTTGACGCTGCCCTTTGGGAGCGCAGTTGCCCTGGCTTATCTGGAAAAAAGTCATGCAGTGGAGGAGCTGGCGCCGGGGCAGATTTCAGAGCAAGAGCGCAGCTGGGGGTTATACGAGCCTGGCCGCTTCGCTTGGGAATTCAGCGAGATCTACAGCTTTGATGAACCATTTCCCGTCATTGGGAGGCAGAAGATTTTTAATCTTTCGAGCATAAACATCCTAGATCGCGCGACGACATTGATCTACAAAAAGCAAACTGAACCCCATGATCCGAATCGACAAACCGTTCCATCTTCACAGTCAGGATCCGCAGGCCTTTAACGTGGGCAAACGCCACGGCCATATGTGGTGTCATCTGTGGTGCGATCCAGGTGAGGAAGAACAGCTGCACCGGCTGGCACGGCAAATCGGCATGCAGCGGGCTTGGTTCCAAGACAAACCCGGCTTTCCTCACTATGACCTTGTGCCACCCAAAGCCCAACGCGCGATCAACCGCGGCGCCGTGCTGACGGATCTGGCGGAATGGCTGAGACAGCGCAGAGCTGAATCGGCTTGAAATAGGCCGGAGCCCAGCCTACAGACCCGACATGGCCATCTTCGTAATGGAAGGCGGTAAATTCGCCGAAACCAACAAGGGCGCACTCGCCAGGGCGGCGCGGGATCATGGCGATGCCATCGCTTTCACGAAGCACCCGCACCACGAAGACGTTTTGCTCAACAGCAAATTTGTGGGTCGGCTGTTTGAATCCCATGAACAGGCCATCGCATATCTGGCCATGCAGCTGCGGCTCGCCGGCAAGAAATATACGAAAGGGCGGATGCCAGCGCGCTTGGCAAAGAGCAACCCGGCCGGCGTATCCAAGGAAAATGTTCAATGGGATCGCATTGGCAATCGCGGGGTGGTGGATCGTGGGGGATACTACACCACAGCTGATGGGGCTTTAATCCTTTGGTCTTCAGGCGACGCGACACGCGCGCAGCAATGGCTCCGTCAGCAAGCCAAGGGAAAAACGCCGAAGCCGGCAAAAAAGAACCCGGCTCAAAAAAAACTGACGAAATAACGGTGGAGATCACACCGGAGGTTTTCGATCAGCACATCAAAATGCGAGTCCGGCCGGAATTCCGGACGTTCGCGGCCTACAAGAAGGCATTTCCCAACGAACGCGCCACACTGATCAACGGCAAACTCTGGCGCGTCACCACCGCACGGCCCAATGGCGTGGAATTCGATAACGGCCAGGGGCGCCGGATCGGGTCCGTAAAACCCGAGGGCAAGGCCTTTTTCTGGGAGATCCGGGATCCCAGCGGCCGGCTGATCTACAATTCCCAGAGCAACAATCCCGCGGCTGGCGGCCTTTTCTACACGGCATCTTCAGCCTTGCGTTCGCTGAAAAAAGCGGCTGACACTTTTGGCAGCTGAGTTTTTCTATACCCACCATGAAATCAGCCCGTAAAGCCGGGCGCCGGCCGCCAGATGACGATCTGGCGGCCGGTCTGTTTTGTGACAGGTCCTCTGGATTAATCGGCCAGCGCGTCACAGCGTGACGGCGCTGCGCGTGGCCTCCCAGGACCGGTCACAGTGTGACCTGCCGCGGCCGGGAACTTACGGCCGAGTCACGGTGTGACTGCTCGAGCGTGACGGAGCTCGCAATCGACACGCCGGCGAAGTCACAACGATCGCGGGCATCGTCGTTGCCGGCGCTAGCGGCCGGCGCGGACCGTCGCCAGCGCCATGAATGGCTGCGCCGCCGGCAGCCGCGCCATCCGTGGCGCTAGGGACCGCAACGCCAAATCCGCCGCTGCAGGCCTGCGTTGGCCCGGGCCCCACCGCTCGATCTGGCGCTGCCCGCGGCCAGCGCCCAATCCGGCGCGGCGAGCTCGAGGCCTGACGTCGACCAGCGCCGGTTTTGATGCTTGCCTGGCCATCCGGCGATGACGTAGAACATGGGCCTGAAGTCGCACATAGTGGTGCGTTTTACGGTAAGCCGGGCGGTTTAGATGCCGCCCGGCTTTTTTCTTGCAGGTAACAACCCCTAGGCGTAGCCATCGGCATCATGGCAGCCCCGGTTTTAGCCAACCGAAACGCATTTTTCGTGAATTATGTTGGCACGGATGACCCGGGCTACAACGCGATTGGCGCCCCCTGGTCATACCGGTCACTGGCCGCCGCCCTGGCGGCTTTGGCCACCGTCAGCAACCCCCCGAGCGCCACCAATCCCTGGGAAATCTCCATCGGCCCTGGCGTTTTCACGGAAGCGGCCTTCCAGCTGCCGCCTTGGGTCTGGATCACCGGCAGCGCCGATGGCCAGGGCAACACGCTGACCCAAATCAACCTGACGGGCGATGTGACCCTTTCCAGCGGTTGGGCTGCCAACACCACGATCCGCGGCGGCCTGGCCAACATCGATTTCCGGGTCGGATCCGGGACGCCGCACTTGGATTTCACGATGCCCGTGCCGTCGGCGGGAAACCCGAGCCGCACGGTCGAGCTGAACGGGATCCGCGAAAGCCTCGCGCTGTTGGTTTTCGAGGCCACGGGCACCGGCGATGTGCTGAAAATGGCACAGGTGATCCAAGACGGGATCCTCGCCAATGCGATCACCCTGACCGCGGGCACGCTTTTTCTCAACAATGTGATCAGCGCCGCCGCAGTCACGATTCAGGACAAGATGGCCATCGCCGCCACTGCCCAACTGAACGCGTGCGGGTTGGCGACACTGGCGATCACGAAATCCGGGGCAGGGACCACAGTGCTGACCGATGCGGTGAGCCTGCCGATCAATGCCGATGTGACGCGCACCGGCGGTCCCACGGTGACTCTTTTGAGTGATGCGTATGGCGAAGCCTACACGCCGGCAAACCCCGCATCTTGGCCAGTGGTCCCCACCACAGTCCAGCAGGCCTTGGATGATCTGGCCGGCGGTGGCGGCGCTGTGGGTGTCCAGGCGGGCAGGGTTGCCTTGGTGAATGGCCAGCAGAGCTATGCCATCGTTTTCCCTACGCCGTTTTCGGCGCCTCCGCAAAAGATCGATCCGTTCATAATGATGGCCAGCAGCACCGGCGAACTTTTCGTTGCCGGCGTCGATCTGACCACGGTCACGGTCAACGGATGCACGATCTGGCTTAATGGCGTTCCCACGGCCGCGAGCACAGGCGGCTACTTGGGGTGGATCGCCATCCTCTGATTCTATGAAAAAGCTGATCCTCTTTCTTGCCGCCCTGGCGGCAGGGTTCGCGCAGCCGGTCACGCAGATCGGCACGGGCAATGTTTCGGGCACTCTGTATTTCGGTGGTGCGCCAACGGGCGGCAACATCACCGGAGCTTCCGGCGCTGTTACGGTCACCGCGCAAGGTTCAAACCAAAATATCCAGATAATCCCCAGCGGCACTGGCGCCCTGCAGCTCTATTCGGGTGGGCCAACGATCAGCTGGTCAAGCGGGTCATTCTGGGATTTTTCCGCAGTCGCCGGTGAGGATATAAACTTCATTTTCGGGACAGGCGGAAATGAAGTCAAATTTCTGCCGGCGGCCGGAGCATCAGGCCAATCCATTCATTCGCTTCGCGCCTGGAACAACTCTGCATCCAATCAGGCTCGTTTTTCCGCATACACATCGCGCGGGACGCAAGCTGCGGCGCTTGCGACCCTTTCGGGCGATGATGTCGGGCAGCTTACCTTTGGCGGTAACAAGACAGCCACTACCGCATCATTTAATTCATCCATTCGGCTGAGAGCCTTGGCCACAGAAAACTATAGCTCCACCGCTGCTGGAACGAGGTTGATGTTTGCCACCACCCAAAACACGACGACAACGCCGGTAGACTGGCTGCAGCTCGATCAGGACGGTTCATTTCAAGTTGGATTTACGCGCACCATTCCAGCGTGGGGAACCACCGGCCCGATATTGCGAACAGCGACACAAACGCTGACCGATTCAACATCCTCGGGAACCGTTGCAACTGCTGTGGCCAACAGTTTCGCGGCGCCCACCTTTGCCGCCAACAGCAGCAGCACCTTCACCAACGCCGCGAACGTCTACATCGCAGGCGACATTACGGCCGGCACGAACGTCACGCTGACGAACACCTACGGGCTTTGGAATGTGGGGAAGACGAGGTTGGATGGCCGTGTTTATATTGGCACTGCGACTGGCACCAACCTTCTTGTTGGCACGGCAACCAACTCGTCCAACGGTTCGATTCAACTTGCAGACCACACTACCAGCGCGGGAGGTATCGGATTCGGTGCGGGCAACAATTCGCTCTATACATCGGCCAGCGGCACTCTGTTCTGGAATGGCAATAAGATTACGGCAGCCCGAGCCGCCGATACTACGCAGACAATAACCATAGACGGTGGCGATGGTTCAGGGATCTATCTCACTGCATCTGGCACTAAAAACTTCATCATCACGGGCGCGGCTGGCAACATGACCATCACTGCAGGCACGGGCAACAGCCGGACGCTGACCCTGCAAACCACGACCAGCGGCGGAACCGCCACCAACGCCGAAGTGATTTCCGCCACGCAACAATTCCGCTGGCCGGCCTACGGCGCGGGAGCGCTGACCACTGATGCATCGGGCAACATCACCGCATCTTCCGATCACCGGCTGAAGGACATGAAGGGTGAATTCACGCGCGGGCTCGAGGCCATCCGCATGATCACGCCGATCAAATACCGGTGGAATGCCAAGGCGCACTGGTTGGAACACCAGCACACCTACGCGGGATTCGATGCGCGGAACGTCTATGCCGCCATTCCCGAGGCCATCGGCCGCGGTGCTGACGGCTATCTCACGTTTGCTGATCGTCCGGTCACTGCGGCGTTGGTGAACGCGGTCAAAGAATTGGATGCCCGGCCGGCGGTTGACTGGTGGGCCAGGGGAATGGCTGCTCTGGCCCTAATCTTGGCGGCGGGATCCTTGGCCAGACGCCGGTAATTTTTACAATAACCGCCAGGGCGCATTCTGGCTTGAATGGCGGGCAGCATGCCCGTAGGCCTGACGTCAATGCCTACCACATGTAAAAACCCCCGTGGCGGCCGTCTGCTGGCGCTGCTGTCCACCGTTTTGCTTGTCAGTGTCCTGTTTCCGGCGGTTCTTTCCGCTCAGACCCAAAAACCGCTGCCCGCCCAAGCCCTGACGGTCATGTATGCCGAGGCCGGGGACAAGAACCCCTACGTGGCCATGCTGACGCCGCTGGTGGCGATTGTCGTGACCTATCTGGTCCGGAAGGTGACGGGTTTTGGCAGCTGGGCGCTGCCGGTCACCGCGGCCATCGCCGGGGTGGGCTATCACGAAGTCACCGCCTACATGGGCAGCCATGCCTCGAATCCGTTGCTTGGCCTCTTGCTTGGCCTGGCCGGTGTCGGGCTGCACCAGATCAAAGCGCAGCTGACGCCGCCGGATCCGCACGATGTGCAGGGGGCTCCCGGCCCCACGTTCAAACCCTGATCGTGGCCGCGAGCGCCGAAAACGGCGCGGCAGGATCCCGCCGAAAGGTCTTGACACCAGCGCCGCATCTGGCGTCGCTCGAGCCATGCCCTATATCGGTGGAAAGAGTCAGGCCGGCGTCTACCAGAAGATCATCAACCTGATCCCGCCACACCGCGTCTATATCGAGCCGTTTCTGGGAGGCGGTGCGATCATGCGGTTGAAGCGGCCGGCGGAGATTTCCCACGGTGTCGATCGTGCAGCGGTGAATCCGGCGCTGCTGCAGGTCTGCCAGTTCCATTGTGGCTGTGGGATTTCCTTTTTGGAGGTTTATCCCTGGCAGGGCGATGAATTCGTTTACTGCGATCCTCCCTACCTTTGGGCGACGCGCGGAGGCCGGAAATATTACGAGCACGAAATGCCCGATGAAGATCACCGCCGGCTGCTGCACGTGCTGCTGAAGATCCCGGCCATGGTGATGATCAGCGGCTACCCGTCCGAAATGTATGATCAGGAATTGGCCGGCTGGAATCGGGAGCAATTTATCAACTACACCAGGGCCCACTCTGCCCGCCAGGAAGTTCTTTGGTTCAATTACCCGCGTCCCGTCAAACTGCATGATGACCGCTACACCGGTATCAACTTCCGGGAACGCTGGCGCATCGAAAAAAAGCGCAGGCGCTGGAAGGCCAGGCTGCAGAAGATGCCTCCCCTCGAGCGTGAAACGCTGTATGCGGCGCTGGTGGACGTAATGCGCGCCGATCCTCGAGGCTCGCCGGATAGGGCGCTGCCAGCTGGCCCGCAGATCCTAGCGCCAGAGCCGGCGCTTCCGACGGCGGGAACGCCGGATCCGGCGCTAGGGGCCGCCCGCGCCTGAACCGGCGCTAGCGGCGATCGCCGTGACTCCGCCGGCGGATCCCGCGATCTTCGCGTCACGCCGGCTTCGTTCCATCCTCTTTCTGCATGCCGGCGTGGCCATGATCTGCCGGCCGGTGACGATCCGGCCGCATTGGCAGGCACACAGGGACACGCCAATTGTGGCGCTGCGGTCCCGGATCGCTTCCGCCAGGATCCTGGCCATGTAGACCGGGACGCCGTTGCCGACCGCTCTGTATTTGGCGCTGGTCGACCAGCCCGGAAGGTCGAAATCCCTGGGCAGACCCTGCAGCTCGCAGAAATCCGCCCAGTTGCGCCGCGATTTCTGTGACCCCTCGATCGCCATGCATGTCCGGAGGGTCACGGCGGCGCGCGGCAGTCGCCGGGGAACCATCGGGGTGCCATCCTTGCTGCCAAACTGGAAGAACCGGTTTCGGTGCTGCCGGCCGCCGCATTCCGCGGCGTTCAGGAAGAACCGCTGCATGATGTAGCCTGGAATTTCGACAACCGGGCAGCCAGGGACATTCTCCAAGAGGAACCAGGCCGGATCCGCCTCCCGCACCACGCGGACATAATGCTCCAGCATCTTCAGTCCATAGCCGGTGGGTGCGGATCGGCGCGCCCGGGTGAAGTCTTGGCAGGGGGGACCGCCGATGACGCCGGCAGCGAATCCCGGCACCGGATGAAAATCGGCCACATCCCCGCCAAAAATCTTGTCCGGACCACGCACGACGCAAAATCCGGCCTACTCAAAGCCACGGCCGAGAAGATCGATGCCGGGAAAGAGGGAAAGCAGCGGCCGTGACATGATGCGAATGCAGCGCCCACGTCGTGACACGTTAAGCCGAATTCATGCTCGAGCGGTCACACCGTGACTCGCCGCGGCCGGAAACTTACGGCCGCGTCACAGGCTTCCCGTGACCGAGCTCGCCGATTACTCCCAGGATCGGTCACGGCATCTGGTATCATCGCCAGTCCTGGCGTTGCCGGCCGGCGCCGAGCGCCGTTTATGGCGCGGGCAGCTCGAGGCGATCAGTCATCCCCGGCGTCTCCGCCGTCATCCTCGTCTTCATCGGCATCAGGATCTTCATCCGGATCGCCGCCCAAGAGCGCAAGGAAGTCCGCGATTTCTTCAGGATTCAGTTCATAGCAGACTTCAACCGCCACAGCCGCTGCGGTCACCGGCTCGAGCTTGCCGATCAGCTCGAGGATCTTTTGATCATTGTCATCCTGTTCGTCCGGATCCTGCGGAAAGAAAAGATCAACCACCTTCAGGGCAATCACCCGCGGATCAGCTTCCTCGGACTTTTCTTTGCTGCGGGCCATGGCGATACACTAGGTGAAATTAAACGTGAGCAAAGCAATATCCGAAGCGAATTGGGTGAACGGCGCCGGATGATTTTTCTGGGCAAAGACGTAGCCGACACAGTAAACGGTGTTTGGCGGGACGCCGGTGCCACCGATGCGATAAGCCGCAGTAAACGGAGCTGCGACGGTCGGGAAAGAGGCTGGAACCCCGTTAATGATGTCAGTTTCGACATTTGGTGCGAACGGCAGATTTTCCGGAATGCCTATCACGCATTCGGGTTCGTAGGTAAAGCCAACCATTGAGCCAGGCGGGGTAAACCCAAAGGGTGAAGTGGTGACCACATCTACACCGGATCCGACACCACCAAACCCGCCCATTCGCGTATAATTAAGCCCTGCCGGCCCAAAATTCCCGAGTCCCAAAAGGAATGCACCTGTGATTGGTCTGCCCAAGGCATCCTGATACGTGACCTCTATATTTCCGATGAAATCATTCGTGCAAACCATCGTTATCGAAAGGCCGGATTGAATGTAGGTCAGGCCAGTCGGCAGTGCTCCGCCGCCATATTGCCGCACTCTAACGAGAGTGAAGGGCGCCAAGCCTCCGGTGAATGTCGGGGAGATCAGCGTGCTGCTGATCGACGCCTGCGACAAAAATGTGCTGGCGTAAAACACCGCCGGATTGCCGAAAGTGACCGCGCTTGGTGGCGGGATGATGACCGGCAGTAGCGCGCCCACGGATCCGCCGCTGTCACCGCCGCCGTCGTCGTAAGCGCCGGAAATGCCGATGCCGGCCGCGCCGCCTTCCAGCGATACCTCAAAGGGAGATTCCGCCAGGATCAACGGCTGCCTGGCCCTTTGCCGCCCGTTGGCCATGGATCATTTGATCTTGGCAACCTGCAAAGAGCAGATCGCAAACATGTCATTGCCGGCGGTGTCGTCACCGAAGGCATAGAGTGATACCGGCGTGCTGGGATCGAGCGGATAGGCAAATTGCCCGAAAGACACGGATGCTGACTTGGAAGTGGGGATTGGAATCGGCGGCGCACCGGCGATGGAATTCGGCTGCGTGATCTGGGTAAACGGGCAGTTCAGGCCATCAGAGACAGACAAGTATTTATCGGCCTGCCCGATCACAATAGCGAACCCGCCAAAATTCGTGCCGTAGATCACCAGCGAGGAACTCAGCTGGAACCCAAGCAGGGCATACGGCCGGCCGAAAACCACCTTGTTGACCAGCGTCATCCTTGGATAGATGGCCTTGGCATCGCCGGTGAATTCACCGGCCAGGATCTTGAAATCGAGAGGATGGACGCAACTCATGGGGAAAACCGTGATGCCACGGCCGAGAGATTCCGCCGGCGCGTCACACTCCGGGCACGATGTTGCTGAAATCCTGCGAGGATAGACACGTCAGCGCGTCGGTAAGATTGCGAGAGGCCTGAAAGACCTGCCACAGTGACGGCCAGGATTTCAGGAAGGTCGAAAGGTTTTCCGATGCCACGGAATAGCCATAGAGCCCGAAATCGATCCGCAGCGGGATCACCGTAGACTGATCGTGCTCCGTCATCACAAACGGAGAGACGTTGTAGAACTCGAAATAGAACCGGGTCAGCGGCGCGTAGATGATCGGCCAGGGAACCTGCGCGCCGGCCGCGTAGCCATAAGAGGCCAGCGCCCCCTGCGGCATCGGGTAGGTCATCATGTTGTAGTCATCGTCCCGCTTGACCATGACCTCGAAATAACTGGGCACCACCGCCGGGTTGTAGAGCGCCCGGGCGACGTTGGCCGACTCGAATTCCCCGGCCAATGCGTCGTAATTGGTGACGCCGCGCCAGGCCATGAAAACAAAGAACCGGTCCGCCTGCACCTGGAACTGATCCACCGCCATGTTGGCGTTCGCCGCCGGATCGTTGGACGCAATCGACTGCACCGATTTCCAGGTGTAGAAATCGCAGACATTCGAGACTTGCGGCGTGAGCATCATGGATCAGTAGCCGGCAACCTGCAGGCCGGGATAATAGTTGGTGAACAGATTCCAGTTGGACTTGCGGATCTTGTAGCCGATCATCCACAGGCTGATCGAAAGCGGGATGGGCTGGTCATCACCGTCGAGCAGGAAAAGCTGCGTCAGATCGGTGAACACGAAATCGAAGGTGACCGAAGGCGCGTAGATGACCGGGATCGGCATCTGCTTGCCCGAGATATAACCCGAGCTGCACAGTTCCGCCTGCGTGAGCGGCGCATTCGAGTAGATCGTCTTACCGGCGCGGGTGATCGCCACCGTGAAATTGTTGGGCACCGTGGGCGGCGCCGGCAGGATCGTCGTGGCGGCGGCCGTGGCTGCTTCCGGCGCCACGTTGTCGTAATTCGTGACGCAGCCCCACGCGCACAGGGCAAAGTAATTGTCGTTCGTCAGCTTGATCGTGCCGTTGGCGGTGCCGCCGGCCGCGTTGATCGTGATGTTGCGCGTCGCGCCACTGGTGGTCACCGGGAAGGCAAACCAGTCCGCCACATCGGAAAAAATCGGCAGCTGTTGGATCGGTTGCATCAGTTCAGCGCGTGGCGAGATAGAGGGTTCCGGCAAGGGCGATCAGCCACAGTGCGCCGTTGCCGGCGCGGCTCGAGCGGCGGCTGGAAAAGATCCTGGCGCCGTTGCCGCTGGCCGCCTCGTTGCCCAGCTGCAGCAGCGTGTCCGAAGGCAGCAGGTTGCGGAAGTTCTGCCGGCCGGCGGCGGCCGGCACCGGAAGATCGTCCGCAAGCCCCACATCGGCCGCGCCGGTGTCCATATTTGCAACCGGCACGGAATCGTCGCCGTCCGCAAACTGATAGGCGCAGGTCCGCATGGTTGGCCGGATGCTATGTTGGGCCGATGGCGGAAGGCTTACTGACGCGGCCGGACCTTGAAGCCGTCGAGCATGGTGCCGAGCCACAGCGTGGCCGGCTGGTTGGCGCCGGAACCGAAAAGGTTCTGGTTGGCCGGGAAGGTGGCGCCGGCGAGCGGCTGCGTGATGGACACCTGGAAGTTGGTGTTGGGCGCCAGGAACACCGGCTGGGCAAGACTGAAGGTGTCGCCGCCAGCGCCCATGTCGACGGGCGAGCCGTTGACGTAGGCATTGGCGCCGTTGTTGATCGCCGCCCCGGCGCCGGTCCCCACGGCCGGCGGGATGACCTGCCCGAGCCCGAAGCCCGGCGGGATGTTGATGAAGGGCCGATCCAGGATCTGCCACTTCTTGTCCATGATCGTCCAGGTGTAGACGCCCTGCGAGAGCGCCACCTGCAGGAAGCGCGCGAAAAGCAGCTGGCGCGCGGAGAAGTCGGCATCGGCCGAAACACCCGTGCCGGTCTGCCGCGCCTTGGCCGCCAGCAGCGCGAAGCAGCGGAGCTTCGTGCAAATGAAGACCTCGTTGCCGCCGATCTGGTTGGGATTGACCAGATTGGTCTGCTCCGTGGTCTTCAGGATGTTCAGCGCGGGATCGTTCTGCCCGGCGGGCACCGCGAAAAAGGTGAAGGCCGTGGGGCCGGCGGCGCCGGTGGGATAACCCACCATGTCCCAATACTGCCAGTCCTGGCATTCCCAGGTCTGATTGAACTGCGCGGAACCCCACTGCGCTTGGACGGCAGCAAGAACCTGATCGGATGTCATCTGTGTGGCGGGCATGGCGGGAGGATTTGGAGGTTGGGATTGACCAGGGCAGGTTGCGGGATCAGCCGATCGGGGTGAACTTGTAGCCGTCGAAACAGCACCGGACGTAGAGAACGGCGCCGCCGGTGACGACGGCGGTGGCGATGATCGGGATCGCGCCGGACGGATAGCTGACCTGCGCGATGAAGTTTTGCTGCGGCGCGATGAAGATCGGGTTGACGAGATTCATCTTGCGGCAGGCGCGCCGCTCGAGATCGGCATACGCGAGGATGTTCTGCGAGCCGGTCACCGCGAATGGGGAAAGACCGGCCTGCGAGAACGCGAACGCGCCCTGGTTGACCTCGCAGCGCAGGCGGCCGTTCGCGGGCGGCGCGAACATGAAGGGCAGCAGCGTCTGGATCCACTTCAGGTTCCCCACCGTGAACTCGAAGTAGCCGCCCTGCGTGAACCCGTGCACGATGTCCGAATAGATCGATGTCGTGTCATCGGTGTAGGTCTGCGGCTGGCCGGTGGTGGCCGGGTTGTAGACCCAAAAATCGAACGACACGGCGGACAGCAGGAACGAAACGTTCCCGAATCCGCCGGCCTGTTCGATGTTGGTGATCTGCGCGCTGGATTGCCCCAGCGAAGTGCCGAAAAACTGCACCACGTTGGCGCCGGCCGCCGGATACGCCGCATTGTAGTAATACGGGTAACGCAGCATCTGCTGCTGGTTGTAGCGCACCGCGCCGAATTGGCTTTGGAGTCCGGCCAGAACGTCATTCGCGGTTGTGCCCGGGGGCAACGATTGGGTGGTGTTGTAGTTGGGCATGACGGCGGAAGGTTGAGGTTATGGACGCAGGGCGGCGGTTTTTAGGATGAATGATCGGCGGCTGATCAATTGTGGGCGAACGGGTTCTCCACCATGGACGGCAACCGGCGCGCGAACGCGTTGTTGACCGGGGCGGCCATGCCGCGCCGGATCATGGGCGCGTTGCTGCGGTTCAGGAAACCCGAACCGGGGCCGGTGAAGGTGGAAGACGTTCCCGGCAGGTAGGCGCGGGCGCCCTTCGGCGGGAAGTAGCGGTTCAGCCCGACCGAACCGGTGATCTGCGTCATCAGGCCGGACTGGTTGAGCAGATCGTTGCCGGCCGCCGCGATGCCGCCGAGCAGTAGGCCTTCCGCCAGGCGCGGCGTGCTGCGGCGCAGGAAGTAGGCCGGGATGACCGCGATGGCCAGCTTGTAGAACGTGCGCGCCATCGGCGAAGTCTGCAGGCCGGGCAGGCTGCTCATGCTGGAGCTGGTGACCATCTTGTTGACGATCAGGTTGGGCACCGTGATGCCGATCAGCACGCCGCCGGCCGTGGTGACCGTGTTCTGGTTGAACACCTCGCTGACGGCACCCTCGAGCGGGTTGCGGCGCGAGAATGACCGGCGATGCCGGCGCCGCGATGGGTTGCGCCGGGCGGAATGCATCCGGCGGCGGCGGCGCGGATTGATCACCACGATGCTGCGCCGGGAACGCGAACGGCGGCGGCGGGACGGATTGCGACGGGCGGAACGGGCTCTGCGGCGGCGGGTTTTCATGGGATTTTGGCTGGAGAACGGGCGGTTTTTCTTTCTGCGCGCACGGCGTCGGGATTTCGGATGGCCGGCGGATTTTCCGCGCGGATTCAGCAGATACATCCCGAAGCTCATGTTTGCGGTTTGCGAAAATTATTTGGTCATGTCCATCCTAAAATGTTTTCCGGTCAGTAGGGCAGCAGCTCGCGCACGCCGCCGGCCAGGTTTTTTCCGGCCTGCGTTCCGCGTTCCGGATCGCGCAGGATCAGGAAAAGAACGGCCACGGCCGCGACGGGCAGCGCCCACGAGGAAATCGATGCGGCCGAGGCCAGCGCGCTGGATCCTTTGTTCACCACGGTTGCCGCATTTTGCACCAGCTGCGCCATGGCCTGGCCAACCTGCGATGCGGGTTCCGCGATATTCGACTCGAAACCCTGCGCCAGCGTGTAGGTGAACGTATTCCACTGGTCTTCCATGTCGCTGATCGAATTCGACAGATCCTGATCGGGATGCTGCAGCAATTGCTGCGCGCTGGTCAGCGTCGCCGTGTTGAATTCGTTGGGATAGGTCACGATCAGCGAAGCAACCTGCTTCAGATACTGCACGCGTTCATCCTGCGTCCAGTCTGACGGATCGATGCTGTCGATCCCGATGTTGATCCGGGCAAGGTTTTCGGCGCTGCCCAGGTTCAGAGCGTTGGTAGCGTCGTCAACCACGGTTGTTTTGGCGCCGGTCGCGCATGATCATGTAGGTGAGGACTGCCGCGGAGACACCGCCCAGCGCCAGCCAGAAGAACGGGCTGTTGATCGTGGTTTCCTTGCAGAGCGTCACGCGGCCGATGCGCACATCGCCGGGCACCGGATATTCGGCAGGCAGCACTTCCACTGCGGCGGCTTCCGGAGGGCAGCCCATGCCAGGGCGGGGACGGTCTGATCGGGTTTCCATCATGGGAAAATCAGTCTTTCAGGAGCACGACGGCCAGGATGCCGAGCGCGGCGATCAGCGCGATGTTGAAACCACCCTGATTGCTCTGCTGCAGGTAGGCGTTTTCTTGGCCGAGATACTGCAGCATTTGCGGAGTGGCCTGCGAGCTGACTTTCACGTTCTGATACAGCATGGCCAGCTGCGCGGCGGTGTAGCCAAGCTGCATCAGATCCTTCGTGACGGTGCCGATGTCCGCGCCGGAAGTGGCGGCCTGCTGGATCTGCGTCGCCGCGGTCGAAACATCATTTGGGGTGACGGTGGTCGATCCAACCTGCGTGATGGAACTTCCGGTGGGATTGAACCATTGCTGCGTGTTGGGATCATAGATCATCCCGGTGTCCGGATCGAGCAGGTAGCCGTCCCCCATGTCGAAATATGCGCTGTTGTCCATGATGTGTCCCCCCGTGGTTCAGCTGGCGGCGCGTGAGCGGCGTTTGTGTGAGAGCAGTGCCCAGCCGCCGATGAAGATTGCGGCAAGCAGGACGTAATTTTGCGTCTGCTGCTGGCTTTGCAGCCTGCCGTTTTCGCTCTGCAGGTAGGTCACGATCTGCGGCGTGGCCACGGAACTGGCCGCCACCTGGTTATAAAGCTGCATTAGCTGGGCGGAACTGTAGCCGCTGGCCATCAGTTGCGCGCTGACCGTGCTCAAAGCGGTGCCGCTGTTGACCGCGTTCAGGATCATTGTGGTCGGGTCCATGGGCTCGAGGGGATTACTTCTTGGTTTCCTTCAGCAACGACGCGCGTTCCCGCTTCGGTTTCTGACCCTTGGTGCTGATGACTCTCTTGGCCCCTGCAGGCGAAAGTTGGCCCGAAGGTTTTTCACCCACAGGGGCATCTGGCGGGAGGGAAGGTTTGTCGAAATCGCCGATGTCCTTCGGGGCTTCGTCCCGCGACTTCCACTTCAGCTTGAATTCCGGATAGGACACCGAGGGGACAAGGTGGATATCCTTCTGATCGAGCAGCGCCACTTCCATCCCCAAAGTTCCCTTCGGTTTTGCCGGAATGATCACGCGGACCTGCGCGAGAATGCCCGTATGCTGGCACTGCACGATGTTGCCGATTTCAAACGGGCAATCGGGCGGTGCGGGCGGTTCCGGGATCACTGCCGGTTCCGGCGCGGGCGCCGGCTTGGGCGGTTCCGGCGGTGGGCGGTGCATCAGGTCATAGATCGCTTCATGTGCCGCCAAATCGCCGCCAACCTTTTCCGAAAAAGCCTTCACCAGCTTTTCCAGCTCCGTGGGCTCGTTGGCGATGATCGATCCGTTCGCCGCAACGTAGAAGGTTTCATCGCCGGCCTGTTTCAGCCGGTTCAGCTTCATCGCCGCCTGATCCTCCGTCCAGGCCACATCCGCGACGAACGCAGGATGCGCTGTGCTGAGGATCACGAAGGCGGGAAATTTTTCCGGGACCGGCATGGCGAAAAGTCAGCGCGTCGCCAAGAGAAGCGCCGCCGCACCGGCCGCGATCAGCAGGATCCCGGTGTTGCCGCTGAAAAGGCTGCTGAGGGATCCGGTCTGGTTCAGCGCGGTCAGCTGCGCGGCGCGCGCCAGATTCGCCTGCGCCTGCGCCAGGGCCAGCGGATTGTTGGCCACGCTGGCGTTGCTGACGGCCTGTTGGGCGGAGATCAGCGCACTCAAAGCCTTGGTCAGGTCATTGAGCGAGGAACTGGAACCGCTGCTGGAACCGGAGCCGCTTCCCAGATTGAAACCGGTGCCACCGCCGCCGCCGCTCGAGCTGGGCGGCTTGGCCGTTCCGGTGTTGGCGGTGTAACTGCCATCGGCATTCTTCGTGAGCGTGCTGGGATCGGTGTAGTTGGGAGTCACACCAATCGGGTAGGTGGTTTCGCCGGTGGAGGAATTCCACACGGTGCCGTCATCCGCCTGCCAGAGATTGGAAGCGCCGGCCGATGCCATGCTGGTCCAGACCACGCCGGAACTGTCGGTGAAGGTCGAATCACCGTTCGCATCCGGGCCCGACAATGAACTTCCGTCCGCGAAAACCATGGTGCCATCGGCATCCATCTTGGAACCGTCCGCGAAAATTATCGTGCCGTCATCCTGGAAGACGGTGCCCGTCGTGGGATCGGTGTAGGTGGTTCCATCGGACCATAGTAGATCCGCGGAGCCATCGCCGGATCCATCGGATGACCCGTCTGAAGATTGCGAGTCCGAAGATTGGCCGGTGTCGCCGCTGCCATCGCCCATGGCGATCAGGTTGCCAGAATCATCAAAGACATTCCCGAATTCATCGGAATAGGTGCCATCACCATTGTCTGTGATTCCGTCTTCGTCCATGGCGCCCGTTTGCCCGCGGCCGTTTCACTTGTCAAGTCTCTGCATTTTCACCGCTCCCAGCAAAAGGCATCAGGCGGCGCGGCGATCAGAGCGTTTTTTCCCCGCCAAGTAGAGCAGGCCAGCCGCGGCCAGCAGAAGAAAAAGCGACGCACTGGATCCACTCGCGCCATATATGTCGATGTTGACGGGAGAGACGGGAACCTTGGTCACGGGCGGTTTGGTCCCCGATCCCGGCGATCCGGATGAGCCCGGCGAGGATGTCGGGCCATGATAGGGATTGGCGGGCGGTGGGTTCAGACCGGAAGACGGCTGGTTTTGATTGCCGGTGCTGGTGGAAGGTGTGGAACCGCCCCCGCCCATTCCGGAAAAATCGATCTGCCCAAGCAGGTTGTCATTTGTCGTATCGATGCTGACGGTGGGATTTGTGGGCCGCTGACCCGTGACCTGAAATGGATCGAGAACCAAAGTCCCGTCATCCGTGGTTGCGTCTTGGGTGTCCTGTTGTCCGCCGCCACCGCCCCCGCCACCACTGTTTTCCTGTTGTGATGTCTGTGAACCCGCGGATTCCTGCTGCCTGAGAAAATCGTCCCATAGTGCGTTTTGCGTTCCGAAAGGATCCGGCGATACATCGCTCAATCCCAGCAGATCCACTTCAACGATCCGCTGGCCGGTGTCCTGATCAACGTAATCCGAATAAAGAACCTGGTTCTGGTTGCTCGCATCCAAGATCATCATTCCGCCGTTGCTATCCGTCTGCACGATGTAGCCGGAATCAATGCCCTGGCTGTTGGCCGGCTGCGGCGTAGTATCGGACGCATCTGATGGAGTCGCCTGCTGGAATGTATCACCCTGTGACACCAGATTTCCATTGCTGTCATAGGTGTCACCGTAGGAATCGGTATAGGTGCCGTCCCCGTTATCCGTCATTTCATCCAGATTTTCGCTGCTCATCTTTGATAAACGAGGATCAGGTTGTGCTGGATCGAACGGAGGAAGACGGGATCGCTGCTCTGCGGGCTGCAAAGATCAACCCCTTGGCCGATGGCAAAGCGCAGGGAGGCTTTCAGCAAGCGAAATTCGCGCAGGGTGATCTGCTTGGTGTAGTTGACGCAGAAATCCCAATCGCTGTCGTCGCATGCAAATCCGGCCGCACGGGATCCGTGCATCCAAGCGGCATCGATGCCCAGCTGGCAAAGCAGCGGGTCCAGGCTGGCAAAAGCCTGCTGGGCAAAGCAGGCATCAGATGCGGAGCTGCTGAACATAGTGGGGATTCTGTCCGGATTTCGCACACAGATCGATCTCGAGCGGCGTGTCATCCGGATAGGCAACGCAGATCACATGATTCCACATCGGGCTGTCGATCATCACGCCCACAATCTCGCAGGCCACGCCAAGCGACTCACAGAGGCTGGAAAAAAGCAGGCAGTGATCGTCGCAATCGCCGGTGACAAATCCCCGGCGGTTTATCTCGAGCAGCATCACATCCGGCGTTTGTGTAAACTCGAGGTTGTAGGGATCAGCCTGGTAGATCACGGCGCGACGGACAAAATCCGCCAGGCGGTTCACATGGCCCTGCTGGTCATTGTCTATGCGGGATCCAGCAATGCACAGGCTGGCCCGCCGGATGCACGGCAGCGTGCCGTAGTAATCTTTCAGGCACGACAGGTTGGCCAGGATCTGCCGGATCCCGGGATCGCCTTCATCAATTTCCATCCAAGCCGAGGGCATCGCGCGAGCTTTGGCTGATCCAGCCGGCAATTTCAATCCTGCAGTGACGCCAGCCCTGGCGCTGGTCGACGTCAGACCTCGAGCTCGCCGCGCCGGATCGGACGTTGGCCGCGGGCAGCGCCAGATCGAGCGGTGGGGCCCGGGCCAACGCAGGCCTGCAGCGGCAGATTTGGCGCTGCGGATCCTAGCGCCACGGGTGGCGCGGCTGCCGGCGGTGCAGCCATTCATGGCGCTGGCGACGGTCCGCGCCGGCCGCTAGCGCCGCCCATGGCGATGCCCGCGATCGTTGTGACTTCGCCGGCGTGCCATCTGCGAGCTCCGTCACGATCGAGCCGTCACACCGTGACGCGGCCGTAAGTTGCCGGCCGCGGCAAGTCACGTTGTGACCGGTCCTGGGAGGCGACGCGCAGCGGCGTCACGCTGCCGGGCTACGCAATCCTTTCCAAGGACAGCAATTCATCCAACCGGGCCATCACTTGTTCCCGGCTGAGATCCAGCCCCAGATATTTCTTGGCGTAGAATCCAGCGACATAGGGCTTCAGCCATTCGCTGTGCTCAAACATGTAAGGCTGTTCAGGATTGACCCTGGCTTGAACCGTCAAGTGGCATCGCTGACAAAGCGGAAGCAAATTCCACCATACACAATTGTTTTTCTTGCCGTCAAAGTGATGGACAGTGCCAACACGCCACTGAGCAAAGATTAAATGCCCAGCTGAAACCAAAAAACCAGCCTGTTGTGAGGATGATACAGCAACGCCAATGCCACTGGCTAAACTCCAAGCAATGGGGCCATAATGTGTGCAGCACATATCACATTGCGTCCATTCTGCTTTCCCCTTGTCGCTCCATCCCTTTCTGCCCTCATCGCCCTTACGATAGGGATGTTTGCATCGGATGCACCGTGATCCTGCGGCCTTCCACACGTCATCGCTGATCTGCGGCCAATCCGCAGGATATTCGCCAGTAATTGGAAGAACTCCAGGCATGGCATTAATTCTGGTCGCGGGGATAGGAAAGCACGATCTCCTGAGCGCGGGCTATCGCCTTTCTTTCATCGTCGCTTAACGAAGCGAGGATTTCCGGACCAAGGCTCTGCAGGGTCAGATCCGGCTTGAATTGCAGCACCGCGGCGCATTGCCCGCAGATCGAAATATCCCCTTCCTTGGGGGCATGGGTGCAGCTGACTCCTGTCGCCGCCTGCATTCGATAGGCGCAACACGGGCATCTGGATTCAGGGATAGCTGTGCTCATGTGATGCGTGCCTGGCGCAAAATCACTCTGCCGGTTCAGTCAGGATCTCGAGCAACGTGTCGCGGACCTTTTTCAGCCAGACTTCGTGTGTCTTGGCTTCCTGATCGTCGCCGAAAAGGGTCTTGTGCCAGTCATCCGACTTGGCCAGCGCGATCACATCGTCTTCCATGGCGGGCGGGATCTGGTCAGAAACGTAATTGGCGAATTCCTCCGCGTCGTCATTCTTGGCGGCGGCAGCCAGGGCTTCTTTCCGCAGTCGGGCGACGGCGGCTTTGACGAAAATGTTCATGTCGGCTTCCTCTTGGACGGGTTGATTTTCAGCTGCGGGTGAAGCGGCGGCGGCACCGGCGGCAGCAGCGCGCGGTCCCGGGGTGATCGTCTGCACGGGCTTGGGCTCTGGCCGGCCGCCGCCGCCCTGGCCGCTATTCGACAGCATGCGTTCCAGGGCTTCAGCCGCAATCGGTCCGAACAGACGGCCGGCCTTGTCAAAGAAATCTTCCTTTTCCTTGTCTTCCTCGTCGTCGTGGCCGGACCGCCCGCGCTGGAAACGGCGCATCATTTCCATGGCTTCCGTCATGTCCTTCATCGGCGTGGGCTTTTGCTCGATCAGGCTTTTGAGCAGGAGCATCATAATCGGGCTTTCCTCCTGCTTTTTTTCGCCGATGGCCTTCATCATGGCTTCAAACCGGCGGTCCGCCGATTCCTGCTGCTTGAACATCAGCTGCAGCAGCGCGGCCGTGCCGATCCCGTCGCCCTTGCCTTCGTTCTGGTGCTCGAGCAACACCCGGGCCAGTTCCGTGGCGGATTCACTGCTGGCGCCACCGCCGCCCCCGGCGGCAGCCGCCTCCGCATCACGCGGATGTTTCGACGGGATCGAGAAATCGATTTTGAACGTGAAATGTTTGATAAACGTGTGATCGCTGCGATAAGCCTGCACGCGGTATTCCCCGCCGCCGTAGATTTCTTCAATGCGGTCTTCGGAATAATCTTCCAAGGTCATCTTGCCCACGCGGGCAAAATCGGTGTCACCGGCCTTGCGCCGGCTGATGCGGACATACGCACCCTGGCCGGCTTCGTTGCGGATCTTTTCCAGGATCTGCATTTCCTGCGCCTCGTTTTCTCTCTCGAGTGGGGAACGCGTGCGGGTAGAATCTGCCGGATCACCGGCAGGTTGACGAGGGCGGCGGAGCCGGCGGGGTGTGTCACTCATGGAATTGGTAGGCTGGTTGGTTGGAATCCACCCGGCCATCGGTCAGACCGGACAGGGTAAAGTTGTCGGAAAAAAAGCGCAGACCCCCGTCGCGTGCAAGAATCAGCTTCGCTTGTCCGCCAGCGTTCCATGCCAGAACCACCGGGGATAAATTCGAGCGCAGCCTGACATTGGCACCCTTGGGGAAAGGATGACAGAACATGATCGCCGGATAG
>Ga0335069_10002401_pt1 | contig 28910 bp, 24 predicted proteins | sample Lox_Sample_11_FD_206714 | JGI IMG/M metagenome (GOLD analysis project Ga0335069, IMG submission 206714) | Soil microbial communities from Loxahatchee National Wildlife Refuge, Florida, United States - Lox_Sample_1.1 | ecosystem: Environmental > Terrestrial > Soil > Wetlands | place: USA...
GCTCCGGCTGGAGCGGATCGATGCGCAGGTCGGGCGCGCCGATGCAGTCGACGAACACGCGGCCGGCGCCGAGGCGCAGCGCGGCCCGGGCGGCCAGCAGCGGCGCGCCGACCATCCCGATGCCGCCGCCGACGATCCAGGCGTCGCCGAACGTTCCCTTGTGGGAATTGCGCGGCCGCGCGACGTCGACCGCGGCGGCATCGACCTCGTCGAAGAGGTGCAAGGTCGAGGGCTGCGGATCGACGCCCAGCGTGTCGACCTCGACGTACCCGCTGGCATCGCAGCCGTCGAACGTGTGGAGGCCGGGCTTGTCGGCGAGGAACGTGATCGTGCATCGGGCGTTCACGCCGCGGCAGCCGCCGACCCAGGCGCCGGTGTCCGCGTCGATGCCGCTCGGCACGTCGACGGCCACGACGGGCCCCGCGAGCGCTCCGGCCCAGCCGGCAGCGTGGAGGTAGGGGCCGGCGAGCTGCCGCGCGAGGCCGATGCCGAACATCGCATCGACGACGACGGCGATTCGCTGGGATGACGACGGCAGCGTCGTGATCACCGCGCCGCCGCCATCGACATAGCGGAGCCGGGCGGCGCGTGCGTCGTCGGACGCCGGGGCCTGCGGTGCCCAGCAGATCGCGTCGCCGCCGGCTGCGCGCAATTCGGCAGCGCACGCGTAGCCGTCCCCGCCGTTGTTGCCCGGCCCGCACAGGACCACCACCTGGCCCGCGCGCGACGCGGCGATTCGCGCGACGACGCGCGCAGCGGCGCGGCCGGCGCGCTGCATTAGTTCGCCCACCGGCAAGTCCTGTTGCGCGGCCTGTTCGATGCGTCTCAGATCGGCGACGCGCAGCAGGGGTCGACCCATGGACGTGCTCCGCGGCGCGCGACGAGTTCCTGCGCCGGACGCCGCAGTGTAGCGACAGGCGGGATCCACGGGCCGCCCGGAGGCGCCGCGGTCCAAATTCGGTCTGATCGATGGGCCAAATCCGAGGATCGGACTGGGTTTTCGACGGATATTGTCTCCTGGTGCGGGAGCCCATGGGATGAATGCGCCGGATTCGATCGTGTTGAGCAGCAGCAGCGCCACCGGGGCGCTCGGCTCGTTTGCGATTTGCTATGCGCCGCTGATCGACCAGAAGCGCAAGGCGGTCGGCACTCGCCTCACGGTCGTTGCCACCCGGCCCGGCGATCGCCTGTCGATCGGCGTCGAGCTCGACGCGCTCAATGCCGTCTGGCCCGAAGGCTCGATGCCGATGCTGGTTGCGCCGCTCGACGCGGAGTTCGACCAGTCGGCACTGACCTGGGAGGCGCGACAGAACGCCATCCTCGAGATTCCGACGTCGACGCTGTGCGATCCCGTGGTCCAGACGACGGCCCAGAAGCTGTTTCGCGACGGCAAGCGCCTCGCATTGCGCGGCCGGCCGGCGGTGCCGCTTCCGCCCGCGCTGCTCGCCTGCTTCGAATACGCGCTGATCCACGTTTCGGAGGACCGTCGCCGCGGCGCGGCGCCTCCCGGCGTGACGCGTCGCATTCCGTTCATCGTGACCGGCGTGCAGTCGGTCGCGGACATCGACTTCGCCTTCGAGCGCGGCGCCGCCGCGAGCGTCGGCTGGCCCCTGGACGACCCTTCGCAGAAACTGGCGCGGCCGCTTCAGCCGGGGCAGGGTGTCGTGCTGGAACTGCTGCGCCTGGTGCGCGACGACGCCGAGATCTCGCGGATCGACGCGACGCTGAAGCGCGATCCGGCGCTCGCCTTCAAGCTGCTGCGGCTCGTCAATTCGGCCGCGTTCGGGCTGCCGGTCCAGATCACGTCGTTCCAGCACGCCGTGATGATGCTCGGCTACAAGAAGCTGATGCGCTGGCTGTCGTTGCTGCTGGCGACCGCGTCGAAGGACACCAACACGTTCCCGCTGATGCACGCCTCGATCCGCCGCGGGCTGTTCCTGGAATTCATCGGCGCCGAGGAATATGACGACGCCGCGCGCGACGAGCTCTTCATCACCGGCGCGTTCTCGCTGCTCGACCGGATCACCGGGGCGTCGTTCGACCAGCTCTTCGAGCTCATCTCGCTGTCGGATTCCGTGATCGATGCCATCGTGCGCCGCGAGGGACCCTACGCCGGCTACCTGGCGCTGATCGAGGCGATCGAGCGCAGCGATCCGATCGGGATCCGCAACCAGAGCGAGCAGCTCGGGCTGCCGGTCTCGCGCTGCAACCTGGCGCTGCTCCGCGCGCTGTCGGCGGCCGATACGCTCGATTCCGAGGCCTGAGGCGCGCGGTCACGGGGCGCGCCGTCATTCGGTACGCCGTCATTCGGTACGCCGTCATTCGGTAAACTGCGCGCTGTTCCACCCCTTTGCGCCGTGTCGTCCTCGGCCCGGCCCAGCGCCCGCATGACCGCCGAATCGTCCTATTACGTCCTCGACGGGCCGAGTGCGCTGTCGGAGTTCCGTGCGGCTCGCCTTCGCGACCAGCTGCAGTCGATCGATCCGCGCATCGTCCGGCTCGGCGCGCGCCACCTGCATGTCGTGCGCGCGAGCGCGCCGCTCGAAGCCGCCGAGCGGGCGCGGCTTGCCGGCCTGCTCGACTACGGATTCCCGCCTGCCGAGACGTTGCCGGACGACGCCCGCTTCCTTGTCGTGCCGCGGATCGGCACGATATCGCCGTGGGCCAGCAAGGCGACCGAGATCGCGCGCAACTGCGGCTTCTCGAGCGTCGATCGCATCGAGCGCGGGACGTTGTTCGCGATCGGAATGAAGCCGGGTTGGCGCGCATCGGCGCGGCACCTCGACGACGCGGCCCGACAGCGCATCATCGCCTTGCTGCACGATCGGATGACCGAGAGCGTCGTCGAATCCGACATCGCGCCGGCGCGGCTGTTCGAGGAACCGCCGTCGCGCCCGCTGCAGACGGTGCCGCTTCGCGCCGAGGGACGCCAGGCGCTCGTCGACGCCAACCGCGCGTGGGGCCTTGCGCTGTCGGACGACGAACTCGACTACCTGCGCGATGCGTTCGCGGCCGCAGGCCGCGACCCGACGGACGTCGAGCTGATGATGTTCGCGCAGGCCAATTCGGAGCATTGCCGGCACAAGATCTTCAACGCGCGGTTCCGCATCGATGGGAAGGACCAGGACGACACGCTGTTCGACCTGGTGCGGGCGACGCACCGGGCGGCGCCGGACGGGACGATCGTCGCGTATTCCGACAACGCCGCAGTCCTGAGCGGCGGTGCGGGCCGCGTCTTCGAGCCGGCGAGCGACCATCCGGACGGCGCGATCGGCATCGACTACGCGGCGCGCGAAGCGCTCCTGCACATCGTCTTCAAGGTCGAGACGCACAACCATCCGACGGCGATCGCCCCGTTCCCGGGCGCGGCGACGGGTGCCGGCGGCGAAATCCGCGACGAAGGGGCGACGGGTCGTGGAGCGCGCCCGAAGGCCGGCCTGTGCGGCTTCGCGGTCTCGCACCTGCGCCTGCCCGATGCCCCGCGCCGCTGGGAGCGCGACGTCGATGTCGTCGCGCCGTCGTCGGCGGGCGACGCGGCGGCCGACTACGGCCGGCCCGAGCGGATCGCCGGCCCGCTGCAGATCATGCTCGAGGGCCCGATCGGCGCGGCGGCCTTCAACAACGAATTCGGACGCCCCAACCTGGCCGGATTCTTCCGTGCCTACGAACAGAACGTCGGCGGCCGACGCCTGGGTTTCCACAAGCCGATCATGCTCGCCGGCGGCATCGGGTCGATCGACGCCCGCCAGGTCGAAAAATGCCCGCTGCCGGCCGGGACGCTCCTGGTGCAGCTCGGCGGACCGGGCATGCGCATCGGCCTCGGCGGCGGCGCCGCGTCGAGCCTCGGTTCCGGCGCGAACACGGCTGAGCTCGACTTCGATTCGGTGCAGCGGGGCAACGCGCAGATGCAGCGACGGGCGCAGGAAGTCATCTCGCGTTGCGCGTCGCTCGGAGCCGGCAATCCGATCCTGTCGATCCACGATGTCGGCGCCGGCGGCCTGTCGAACGCGGTCCCGGAGATCGTCCACGGCGCGGCGCAGGGGGCGCGGCTGGACCTGCGGCGTGTCCCGGTCGAGGAGCACGGGATGAGCCCGCTGGAGACCTGGTGCAACGAGTCGCAGGAGCGGTATGTCCTCGCGGTATCGGCGGAGCGCCTGCCGGCGTTCGAGTGGCTCTGCGGACGCGAGCGTTGTCCCTACGCGGTCATCGGCACCGTCGTGGATGACGGCCGCCTCGTCGTCGCCCGCGACGAGGGCGGCGCGGCCGTCGACATGTCGCTTGACGTGCTGCTCGGCAAGCCGCCGCGGATGTTGCGCGACGTGGCGCGGTTGGCGCGACCGGCAGCGGCAATCCGCCTCGACGGGATCGATCTGGCGGACGTGGCCCTCGATGTGCTGCGCCATCCGAGCGTCGGGTCGAAGGCCTTCCTGATCACGATCGGCGATCGCACGGTCGGGGGCCTGTGCAGCCGCGACCCGATGGTCGGACCCTGGCAGGTGCCCGTCGCCGATTGCGCGGTGACGCTGCGCGATTTTGACGGTTACGCCGGCGAAGCGCTGGCCCTCGGGGAGCGATCTCCCGTCGCGGTGCTCTCGCCGGCGGCGGCTTCACGTGTCGCGATCGCCGAGGCGATGCTGAACCTCGCTGCCGCGGACATCGATCCGGCGCGGGTCAAGCTGTCGGCGAACTGGATGGCCGCCTGCGGCCTTCCGGGCGAGGATGCCGCGCTCTACGACGCGGTGGCGGCGGCCAGTGCGCTGTGCCGCGCGATCGGAGTCTCGATTCCGGTCGGCAAGGATTCGCTGTCGATGCGCACCGAGTGGCGCGAGCCCGATGGCGAGCGTCGCGTCGCGGCACCGGTGGCGCTGTGCGTCTCGGCGGCAGCCGCCGTCGCCGACGTCCGGCTGAGCCTGACGCCGCAGCTGCAGGCGCTCGACGAGGACACGGATCTCATCCTCGTCGACCTGTCGGCCGGGCGTCAGAGGCTGGGCGGGTCGATCCTGGCGCAGGTCGCGAGCCAGCTCGGCGACGAACCTCCCGACCTCGACGAGCCCGCAGCCCTGGTGCAACTCGTGCGCGCCGTGCGCGAGCTGGCCGCCGGCGGCGACGTTCTCGCCTACCACGACCGTTCCGACGGCGGCCTGTTCGCGTGCGCCGCGGAGATGGCTTTCGCCGGGCATTGCGGGGTCGTCCTCAACGTCGACGTCCTCGCCTTCGATACGCTGGCGGCAGACTGGGGCGACTACAAGATCCGGCCGGAGCAGGTTTCGATTCGCCGCAACGACCTGACGCTGCGCGCGCTGTTCAACGAGGAACCGGGCTGCCTGCTGCAGGTTCGGCGCGCGCGGCGCGCCAGCGTCATGGACCGTTTGCGGGCGGCGGGCCTGGGTGCCTGCAGCCACGTCGTCGGTCGCCCCGACAAGCGAGACGTCGTCGAGGTCTGGCGCGACGCCCGGCCGGTCTTCAGCCGGGCGCGCGCCGAGCTGCAGCGCGCGTGGTCGGAGGTGTCGTGGCGCATCGCGAGGCGGCGCGACAACCCGGCATGCGCCGACGCGGAGTACGAGGGCATCGGCGATGCGGCACGCGGCGGATTGTCGATGCACCTCACGTTCGACGCGGCGCAGGATGTCGCGGCTCCCCACATCGCCCGCGGTGCGCGACCGCGCCTCGCCGTGCTGCGCGAGCAGGGCGTCAACAGCCAGGTGGAGACGGCGGCGGCGTTCGCGCGCGCCGGCTTCGACGCGGTCGATGTCCACATGACCGATCTCATCAGCGGCCGCGTTTCGCTGGACGCTTTCGCGGGTCTCGTTGCGTGCGGCGGCTTCTCGTACGGCGACGTCCTCGGCGGCGGCGGCGGCTGGGCCCGGACGATCCTCTACAACGCGCGCCTCGCCGCGCAGTTCGCGCAGTTCTTCGGCCGCTCGGAGACGTTCGCGCTCGGCATCTGCAACGGCTGCCAGATGATGAGCCAGCTGAAGTCGATCATTCCCGGCGCTGCCGACTGGCCGCGCTTCGAGCGCAATGCCTCGGAGCAGTTCGAGGCGCGCCTGGCCACCGTCGAGGTGGCCGAATCGCCGTCGATCTTCCTCGCCGGGATGGCGGGAAGTCGCATGCCGATCGCCTGCGCGCACGGCGAGGGCCGGGCGGTGTTCGCGAGCCCGCAGGCCGAAGCGCGCGCGCGGGTCGCGCTGCGGTTCGTCGACGACCGCGGCGCGCCGACCGAGCGCTATCCGGACAACCCGAACGGTTCGCCGTCCGGGATCACCGGGCTCACGACCGACGATGGTCGCTTCACGATACTGATGCCGCATCCGGAGCGGGTCCGCCGGACGGTGCAGATGTCGTGGCAGCCTGCGGGGCTCGCGGAGGATTCGCCCTGGATGCGTCTGTTCCGCAACGCCAGGGCGTGGATCGGCTGAGCGTGCCGGCGGACGCCGGCGCGCGGTCACGGACCTACTGGACCTTGGCCTTCTTCTTCAGTCCTTCGACGAAGGCCTGGATGCGCTGCTGCTGAAGCGCCTCGGTGATCTGCTGCTTGACCTGCTCCAGCGGCGGCGCCTTCTGGTCGCGCACGTCGTCAAGGCGGATCACGTGCCACCCGAATTGCGTCTGCACGGGCGCCTGCGTGAACTGGCCCTTTTCCAGCTTCACCATCGCTTCGGAGAACGGCTTGACGTAGGCACCCGGCGCCGCCCAGTCGAGGTCGCCGCCGTTCGCCGCGGAGCCGGCGTCCTTCGACTTCTTCGCGAGTTCCTCGAACTTCGCGCCCTTGTTGAGCTGGTCGATGATGTCCTTCGCCTCGGCCTCGCTGCCGACGAGGATGTGGCGCGCCTTGTATTCCTTGTCGCCGGCTGCCTGCTTCTGCTTGTCGTATTCGGCCTGGACCTGCGCGTCCGTGATCGGGTTCTTCTGCAGCTCGTCGCGCAACAGCCCCTGGATGACCGTGTTCTGCCGGTTGATGTCGATCTGGAACTTGACGTCCGGCCGCTCGGGGATGCCGCGCTTGGTCGCCTCCTGCATCAGGATCTCGCGCTCGACGAGCTGGTCGTGGATCCGCTTGCGCAGTTCCGGCGTGTCGGGCTGGCCGATCTGCTTGACGAAGGCGTCTTCGAGGGTCTTGGGGATCGGCTTGTTGTTGACGACGGCGGTGTTCTGCGCACTGGCGGTCTGGACCGCGCCTACGAACGAGACGGCGCAGGCCGCGGCTACGAGGATTCGACGCATGAGGGAGTCACTTTCCAACGAAAGGTGGTGCTGCGGCGCGAACTCCGGCGGGCGACGGCGCCTCGTCGGGGGCCAGCAGCGTGAGCGCGAGCGCATGAACGTCGCGCGGGATGAGATCGCTCAATAAATCATACACGAGGCGATGCCGCGCCACCCGCGCAAGGCCGCGGAATCGCGCCGAGACCAGCCGCACGCGGAAATGTCCGGCGCCGCCGGCGCTCGCATGGCCGGCGTGCAGGTGGCTGTCGTCGCCGATCTCCAATTCGATCGGATCGAGCCCCTGCAGCCGCTGCCGGATGGCTTCGGCGCGCGCGCCGCCCGCATCGCCTGTCGCGCCGCGGGAGGTCATGAGTCCGGCGCCTGCTGCATGTGCCGCGCCATCACCGCGGCCGTCGCAAGCGAGAACGCGAGCGTGAGGCCGAAGAGCCCGAACGTCTTGAAGTTGACCCAGCTTTCAGTCGGCAGCAGCCACGCGACGCCGATATTGAGCGCGCCGAGGATGACGAAGAATGCGCTCCAGGCGACGAGCAGGCGATCCCACAGCGGGGCCGGCAGCGTGATCTCGTCGCCGAGAATGATGCCAAGGAGGTTGCGGCCGCGCAGCAGCTTGCCGCCGAGAAGGATGGCCGCGAACGACCAGTACAGCAGCGTCGGCTTCCACTTGATGAACCATTCGTTCTGCAGCCAGATCGTCAGGCTGCCGAAGACGACGACGAGCACGGCGCTCACCCAGACCATCGGCTTGATCGGGCTGCGGCGCACCGCGAGGATCGCGATCTGCGCGATCGTCGCGATGATCGCCACCAGCGTCGCGAAGACGACCGCGAGGAGGTCGCCGGGTGCCAGGCCCGTCGCATTCAGCGCGCCGACGATCCCGGTGACCCAGGCGAGCGTCGCGTCCGGGAACGCGCGTGCGAACTTGAATGCTCCGAAGAAGGCAATGACCGGAAACAGGTCGACCAGGATCTTCATCGACCCGCCCTCGTGGCTGCTTCGGATACCTGCCGTTCGAACGGCCGCGTCGTCGAGTGGGTCTTGATCGTCATGGACTTGAGTAGCGAGTGGGTCGAATGCCGTTGACGGGGCGTTCCGGGTGGCGAAGCGACGGCCGCGCGACGCCAGCGGCGCCGCGCCAGCTGCCGGCGATGCCTTCATCGGTGGCACAATCCCCGCAATCCGGTCCGGGTATCGAAGCCGGGTATCCCGGGCCCGGCCGACGCCCGCGTCGGCGTCGGCACGTATCGAGGAGCGGCCGATTGTAGACGCCTGCCATCGGCGCCTGCCCCGAAGCGGCGGCAGCGGCGAGACGGGCCGGTATTCCACGGCGAGGAGAGGATCCAGATGCAAGGCTTGATGATGCAGATGCCCCTGCTGGTCTCGGGGCTGATCAGGCACGCCGACCGGCATCACGGCGATGTCGAGGTCGTGTCGCGGCGCGTCGAGGGCGACGTGCATCGCACCACCTATCGCGAGGTGCATCGACGATCCCGCCAGATGGCCAATGCGCTGCGCGCGCTCGGCGTGCGCGAGGGCGACCGCGTCGCGACGCTGGCCTGGAACGGCTACCGGCACCTGGAGTTGTACTTCGCCGTCTCCGGAAGCGGCGCCGTCCTGCATACGATCAATCCGCGACTGCACGTCGAGCAGATCGCATGGATCGCGAACCACGCCGAGGATGCGGTCCTCTTCTTCGACCTGACGTTCCTGCCGATCATCGAGCAGCTCGCGGCGCAGGCGAAAACGGTGCGGCACTGGATCGCGATGATCGATCGCGACAGGATGCCGCCGAACTCGAACGTCCCGGGCCTGCTCTGCTACGAGGATCTCGTCGCGCAGGCCTCCGAAGCCTTCGAGTGGCCGGAATTCGACGAAAACACCGCCTCGTCGCTGTGCTACACCTCCGGGACGACGGGAAACCCGAAGGGCGCGCTCTACAGCCATCGCTCGACGCTGCTGCACACGTTCGCGATCGCGCTCCCGGATTCCCTCGACCTTTCGGCAACCGACGCGATCCTGCCGGTCGTGCCGATGTTCCACGTCAACGCGTGGGGCCTGCCGTATGCGGCGCCGATGGTGGGCGCGAAGCTCGTCATGCCGGGCGCCCAGCTCGACGGCAAATCGCTCTACGAACTGCTCGATGGCGAGCGCGTCACCGTGTCGGCCGGCGTCCCGACGGTGTGGCAGGGGCTGCTCGCCCACGCCGAGGCCCATGGCCTGCGCTTCCGCAGCATGAAGCGCACGGTGATCGGCGGCTCCGCCTGCCCGCCGGCGATGTTGAAGATGTTCCAGGAAAAATACGGCGTCCACGTGCTGCATGCCTGGGGCATGACCGAGATGAGCCCGGTGGGGACGGTCGGCACGCTCAAGGAGAAGCACCGCGACTGGACCGAGGCGCAGCGGGAACTGCTGCAGGCGAAGCAGGGGCGCTCGATCTTCGGCGTCGACATGAAGATCGTCGGCGACGACGGCGAGGAACTGCCGTGGGACGGCAAGGCGTTCGGCGACCTGCTGGTACGCGGCCCCTGGGTCGTGCGCGAGTACTTCAAGGGCGAGGGCGGGCCGGCGCTGCGCGGTGGCTGGTTCCCGACCGGGGACGTCGCGACGATCGACGCCGACGGCTACATGCAGATCACGGACCGCAGCAAGGACGTCATCAAGTCGGGCGGCGAGTGGATCAGCTCGATCGACATCGAGAACATCGCCGTCGCGCATCCCGCGGTCGCGATGGCGGCGTGCATTGCGGCGCGGCATCCGAAGTGGGACGAACGGCCGCTGCTCGTCGTCGTGCCCAAGCCGGGACAGAAGCCGACGCGCGAGGAGATCCTTGCCTTCTACGAGGGCAAGGTCGCGAAATGGCAGGTTCCCGACGACGTCATCTTCGTCGAGGCGATCCCGCTGGGCGCGACCGGAAAGATGTTGAAGGCGAGGTTGCGCGCGCAGTTCAAGGACTACAAGTTCCCCGGGGCCTGACCCGGGTCGGCAGCGCCTGCTGCGGCGCAGCGGGCGCGTAGTCTCCCGGCCTTCCTTTACGGTCGGCGGCCGCGACGGTATTCTGCCGCTGCGCCCACGCGTGGCGCCGCGGGACACGCCGGCTCCAGGGCACGGCCCCGACGACGATAGGAGACGCCGGTCCACCCCGGGCCGGTCGGAGTTCTTGCTGCGAGGAGATGATTCCCATGGACCTGATACGCGTGCCGATGCGCGGTCGCGCAGCCGCGGCGGTGGCGGCGTGCATTCTTGGCGTGCTGGCCACCAGCGCGCGCGCCGATGACCAGACCGTTCGCGTCGGATTCATCGATCCGTTGTCCGGATTGATGGGGCCGGTCGGCAACAACCAGCTTCACAGCTGGCAGTACGTCGCGGACATCGCCAACCGCGACCACTGGGCAAAGGGCGTGAAGTTCGAGATCGTTGCGTTCGACAACAAGCTCAGCCCGCAGGAAAGCCTCAATAACCTGAAGTCGGCGACCGACCAGGGCATCCGCTACGTCGTCCAGGGCAACGGCTCGAGCGTGGCGCTCGCGCTCGTCGACGGGATCAACAAGTTCAACGACCGCAATCCGGGCAAGGAAGTCGTCTTCCTCAACTATGCGGCGGTCGATCCCGACCTGACGAACGCCAAGTGCAGCTTCTGGCACTTCCGGCTGGACGCGAATTCGGACATGAAGATGGAGGCGCTGACGACGTACATGAAGGGGCAGCCCAGGATCAAGAACGTCTACCTGATCAACCAGGACTATTCGTTCGGGCAGTCGGTACGAAAGACGGCCCGCGAGTACCTGGCGCGCAAGCGGCCCGACGTGCAGATCGTCGGCGACGACCTGCACCCGCTCGCAAAGGTGACGGATTTTTCGCAGTACGTCGCGAAGATGAAGGCGGCCGGCACCGATACGGTGATCACCGGCAACTGGGGTTCCGACCTGGCGCTGCTCATCAAGGCCGCGCACGAGGCCGGCCTCGAGGCCAACTTCTACACCTACTACGCCGGCACGACGGGCGTCCCGACGCAGATGGGGGCGGACGGCGTCGACCGCGTGCGCTACGTCGCCTACTGGAACGTGAACCCCGGCACGCCGGCAAGCGATGCGCTCGTCACCGGGTTCAAGCAGCGCTTCAAGGACGACTACTACACGCTGGCCACCTGGACCGGGCTGAAGCTGCTTGCCGAAGGCATCAACAAGGCGAAGTCGACCGACCCGGTCAAGGTCGCGTACGCGATGGAGGGCCTGCGCTTCGCGGGGATCAACGGCGACATCGAGATGCGCGCGACCGACCACCAGGCGCAGCAGCAACTCGTGATCGCGAGCTGGCAGAAGGTCGACGGAAAGATCGTGCGCTTCGACCAGGAGAACACCGGCTACGGCTGGCGCACCGAGGCGACGCTCGACCCGTACGTCGCGGCGCAGCCGACGTCGTGCCAGATGCAGCGTCCCGCGAAGCCCAACTGATGACGGAGGCCGGCTGGCGGAGCCGCGGATGCGGCTCCGCCGGGCGCACGCGCCGCAAGGATCGGCCCGGTCCGCGCCGATGAGCCTCGAACTGGCGGTCGTCTCGCTGCTGAACGGCATCAGCTACGGGCTGCTGCTGTTCATGCTCTCGGCCGGGCTCACCCTCATCTTCTCGATGATGGGCGTGCTGAACTTCGCGCATGCGAGCTTCTACATGCTCGGCGCCTACTTCGGCTACCAGTTCTCGCAATGGCTCGGTTTCTGGCCGGCGATGCTGCTGGCGCCCGCCTGCGTCGGCCTGCTGGGGGCGGCGGTCGAACGCTGGGGCCTGCGTCGCGTCCATCCCAATGGCCCGGTCGCCGAGCTGCTGTTCACGTTCGGGCTGTCCTACATCATCCTCGAGCTGGTCCAGGTGGTCTGGGGGCGCCCCCCGGTTCCGTACCAGCTTCCGCCGTCGCTGCGCGGCACGCTGTTCACGGTGTTCACGACGCATTTCCCGATGTCGCGCGGCTTCGTGATGCTGGTTGCGGTCGTGATGCTGGGACTGCTCGGAGCCGGTTTGCGCTTGACGCGGATCGGCCTGGTGATTCGCGCGGCGCTGACGCACCCGCATGCGGCCGAGGCGCTGGGGCATGACGTTCCGCGCGTGTTCATGCTGGTGTTCGGGGCGGGCGCGGCACTCGCGGCGATGGCCGGCGTCGTCGGCGGCGCGGTGCTCGTGACCGAGCCGGCCATGGCGGCATCGATCGGCGCGATCCTCTTCGTCGTCGTTGTCGTCGGCGGCATGGGGTCGCTGGCCGGCGCTTTCGTCGCTTCCATCCTGATCGGGCTCATCGATGCCTTTGCCAAGGTCATCGACGCCTCGATCGCGGACCTCGCGCAGCGCGTCGGCGTGTCCCTCGGGCCGGACGTTCCGCTGGCGGCCGTCTGGGGGTTGAAGCTGTCGCAGGTCGCTCCGGTGCTTCCATTCCTGATGCTGGTCGTCGTCCTCGTCGTTCGTCCGAGCGGCCTGCTCGGGATGCGGGAGGGCTGAGCCGTTGGCCGAACGCTCGATGCGAGGGACGCGATGACCGCGTCGTCGTCGGCGCCCCGCGGCGGGAGCGCCGCGGCGTGGATCGGCGCTGTCGCGGTCTGCGCCGTCGCGCCGCTCGTCTTCCAGCACGACGGCGCCCGGTCGCTGTTGACGCAGGTCGGCGTGATGATCGTGTTCGCGCTGTCCTACAACATGCTTCTCGGGCAGAGCGGGATGCTCAGCTTCGGCCATGCCATCTATTCCGGGCTCGGCGCCTATTTCGCGATCCACGCGATGAATGCCGTCGGCGCCGGTCGCATCGTGTTTCCGATCAGCCTGCTTCCGCTGGTCGGCGGACTCGGCGCGATGGCCTGCGGGGTCGTCTTCGGGTACGTGACGACGCGCCGATCCGGAACACCGTTCGCGATGATCACGCTGGGCCTGGGCGAGCTGGTGTTCGCCTCGTCGCTGATGTTCCCGGGATTCTTCGGCGGCGAAGGCGGCATCGAGGGCAACCGCACGTCCGGTCCGCCGCTCTTCGGGATCCACGGCTGGAATCTCGGCCCGCAATTGCAGGTCTACATCCTCGTCTGCGCCTGGAGCTTCCTCAGCGCCCTGGCGATGTACGCGTTGACGCAGACGCCGCTGGGACGCATCGCGAACGCGGTGCGCGACAACCCCGAGCGCGCGGAGTTCATCGGCTACAGCGCACAGCGCGTGCGCTGGCTGATGGTGATCCTGTCGTCGTTCTTTGCCGGCATCGCCGGCGGCCTGACCGCGATCAATTTCGAGATCGTCAGTGCCGAGAACGTCGGCGCGCTGCGCTCCGGCGGCGTGCTGGTCGCGACCTTCATCGGCGGCGCGGCCGTATTCTGGGGGCCGGTCCTGGGCGCGATCGTCTACGTCCTGTTCGCGGTCACCTTGTCCGCGTTCACGAAGGCCTGGCAGCTTTATCTCGGCGTCTTTTTCGTCGCGCTCGTGCTCTTCGCGCCCGGCGGGCTCGGCAGCCTGATCGCGGTAAACCTCCGCGTCTTCCGCGCGCGGCGCCTGCGCGCGCTCCTCGCGCCATACGCCGGCCTGGCCGCGACCGGGTTCCTGGTGCTGGCGACCAGTGCCTGCCTCGTGGAAATGACCTACCACAGGACGCTCGAGCAGGCGACCGGCCCGACGCTGAACTTCGTCGGGCTCGACCTGGACACCGACAGCGCGGGGACCTGGGTTGCCCTGGTGGCGGCGACGCTGGTGGCGGTCGGCGCGTTCGTTTTCGCCGCTCGCCGCTTCGGCGCCGCCTGGGACCGGATCCAGGAAGACATCTCGTCGACCGGGGCCGGACACCGATGACCGCCGTGCATCCGGCGGCGGCGGGGCAACGGACGCCGGCGCTCGAACTGCAGGACGTCCGCAAGCGATTCGGCCGCACCGAAATCATCCGCGGCGTCTCGCTGAGCATCGCCGGCGGAGAACGGCACGCGTTGATCGGGCCGAACGGCGCCGGCAAATCGACGCTGTTCAATCTCGTCAGCGGACGCTTCGCGCCGACGACCGGCGCGATCCGGCTCGACGGTGTCGACATCGCCGGGCGGCCGCCCTACCAGATCAACCGTCTCGGGCTGTCGCGCAGTTTCCAGATCACGAACATCTTCCACCACCTGACGGTGTTCGAGAACCTGCGCTGCGCGGTGCTGTGGGCGCTGGGATACCGCTATGTCTTCTGGCGCGACCTGAGGCGGCTGAACGATGCGCGTGAACGCGCGGAAGACGTCCTGGAGCGCATCGGGCTCGCCGCGCGCCGCGAGGTCCCGGCCGGCCTGCTGACCTATGCGGAGCAGCGCGCGCTGGAACTGGGCATCACGATCGCCGGCGGCGCCCGGGTGATCCTGCTGGACGAGCCCACGGCCGGAATGAGCCGATCCGAGACCGAAAGGACGATCGAACTGGTACGCCGCGTCACGCGCGACAGGACGCTGGTGATGGTGGAGCACGACATGAGCGTCGTGTTCGGCCTGGCAGACCGCATCTCCGTGCTCGTCTACGGGCAGGTCATCGCGACCGGGACGCCGCAGGAGATTCGCGCCGATCCGGCGGTCCGGTCCGCCTACCTCGGCGACGAGGCCGCCGCCGGAGCCCGCGATGCTTGAGGTCGCCGGGCTGCACGCGTTCTACGGCAAGAGCCATGTCCTTCACGGCGTCGATCTGTCGGTCGGCGACGGCGAGATCGTGAGCCTGCTGGGGCGCAACGGCGTCGGTCGATCGACGACGGCCAAGGCGATCATGGGCCTCGTCGACTGGCGCGGCTCCATCCGATTCGACGGCGGCGAGCTCGCGACGTTGAAGACGTTCGAGATCGCGCGGCGCGGCATCGGCTACGTCCCGGAAAGCCGCGACATCTTCCCGACGCTCAGCGTCGAGCAGAACCTCGTCCTCGGATTGAAGGGAAGGGAGCCGGGACGCTGGTCGTTCGACGACATGTATCGCCTGTTCCCGCGGCTGAAGGAGCGGCGCCGCACGCCCGCGGGCGTCCTGTCCGGCGGCGAGCAGCAGATGCTGACGCTGGCACGCACGCTGATGGGCGATCCGCGCCTCGCCATCATCGACGAGCCGACCGAGGGTCTGGCGCCGATGATCGTCGACCTGGTGCGCGATTTCCTCTGCGAATTGAAGGCGCGCGGCGTCTCGATCCTGCTGGTCGAGCAGAAGCTGACGATTGCGCTGCAGATCTCGCAGCGCGTCTACGTGATGGGCCACGGGGCCATCGTCTTCGAGGGCAGTCCGGCGGCACTGCGCGACAATCCGGACGTGCAGCGGGAGTGGCTCGAGGTCTGAGGAATTCGTCGCGTCGGCGGGTCGCGGCGCGGCACGGCAGGCGGCGGCACGAAGCGCCGGCGCGGACAGCAGGGAGATGGCAATGTCGGTACGGAAATTGTTCGACCTGACGGGACGCACGGCCGTCGTGACCGGCGGATCGCGCGGGCTGGGACTGCAGATCGCCGAGGCGCTCGGCGAAATGGGCGCACGGGTCGTGATCTCGTCGCGCAAGGCGGCGGAACTCGACGAGGCGGTCCGGCACCTTGCGACGCAGGGCATCGATGCGAGCCACGTCGTCGCGGATGCCAGCCGGGACGACGACATCGCGCGGCTGGCGGCCGAGTCGATCGCGCGGCTGGGCCATGTCGATATCCTCGTCAACAACGCCGGCGCGACGTGGGGCGCGGCAGCCGAGGATCATCCGACGGAGGCCTGGGACAAGGTGATGAACCTGAATGTCCGCGGCACCTTCCTGTTGACGCAGGCGATCGGGCGGGACTCGATGATCCCGCGGCGCAGCGGGCGCATCATCATCGTCGCGTCGATCGCCGGCTTGCGCGGCAACGCGCCGGGCACGATGAAGACGATCGCCTACAACACCAGCAAGGGAGCCCTCGTGAATTTCACCCGGACGCTGGCCGGCGAATGGGGGCCGCACGGGATCCAGGTCAATGCGATCGCGCCCGGTTTCTTCCCGTCCCGGATGACGCGCGGCGTTCTACAGGACATGGGTGTCGACAAGGTCGCCCGTCATTCGCCGTTGCAGCGGATCGGCGGCGACGAAGACCTGAAGGGGCTGGCGGTGCTGCTCGCGTCGGACGCCGGGCGCCACATCACCGGGCAGATCGTCGCGGTCGATGGCGGCGTCACGGCGGTCTGAGCACGGGCGGACCGGGACATGATCGACGCGCGCAACCCGGCGGCGGACGGCACGCCGTCGCGGCAGGCGGACCGCCGCGAGCTGGACCGGATTCCCTTCATGCGCCTGCTCGGCGTCGAGGTCGAGCGCGTCGGCGAGGGCGCTTCGGAACTCAGCCTGTCGCTGCGCGAGGAACACGAAAACAGCTGGGGAGTCGCGCACGGCGGCGTCATCATGGCGCTGCTCGACGTCGCCATGGCGCGAGCCGGGCGTTCGCTCGCCGAGGGCGAGGGTCGCCCGTCGCTGTCGACCGTCACCGTCGAGATGAAGACGACGTTCTTCCGCCCTGCGCGCGGGCGGCTGCTGGCGCGCGGGCGCGTGCTTCATCGCTCCACGACGATGACCTACTGCGAAGGCGAGATCGTCGACGATGCCGGCCAGGTCTTCGCGAAGGCTTCCGGCACGTTCAAGTTCCTGGCGCGCCCGGACGCCGCGGCACGGGTGAAGTAGCGTCGGCTTCGCGGGCGCGGCGCCGAAAACGTTCGCAGTCGGGCACGAGGCTCGGACTGCGGGCTCCAGTGGGTGGGCAGCTTCGGTGGAGCAGGCACAGATGGATACTTTCGAGGGCCGCGTCGCGGTGATCACGGGCGCCGGGAGTGGTTTTGGCCGCGAATTCGCGCGGCTCGGGCATCGGCTAGGCATGCGACTCGTGCTGGCCGACGTGCAGCAGGACGCGCTCGCGGCCGTCTGCGGCGAGCTCGGGGCCGACCCGGCGCGCGTGATCGCGGAGCCGGTCGACGTGTCGCGGCCCGACCAGGTCGAGCGGCTCGCGCAGCGAACCTTCGACACGTTCGGCGCCGCGAACCTGTTGTTCAACAACGCCGGGGTCGGCGGCGGCGGCTTCGTCTGGGAGAGCTCCGAGCGCGACTGGGCCTGGGTGATGGGGGTCAACGTGAACGGCGTCGTCAACGGCCTGCGTTCGTTCGTCCCGCGAATGCTGGAGTCCGAGCGCCGCAACGAGCCGGGCCACGTCGTGAACACGGCGTCGATGGCCGGCTGGCTGTGCGCGCCGGCGATGGGCGTGTACAACGCGTCGAAGCACGCTGTCGTGGCGCTGACCGAAACGCTGCACCACGATCTTGCGCTCGCCGGCAGCCGTATCGGCACGACGCTCCTGTGTCCCGCGTTCGTGCCGACCGGCATCGCGAATTCCGAGCGCAACCGCCCGTCGGACCTTGCGAACGCGGCGCCGCCCACGGCTTCGCAGCGGATGGCGCAGCAGGCCTCCGAAAAGGCGGTCTCGAGCGGGCGCCTCGGCGCGCAGGAGGTCGCCCAGATGACCTTCGACGCGATCCGCGACCGGCGTTTCTACGTGTTCACGCATCCGCAGATCCTGCCTTCGGTCCAGGACCGGTTCGATGCGGTGCTTCACGGCAGGATGCCGGCGGATCCCTTTGCGTCGAGGCCGGATCGGCGGCCGCGCGCGCCATAGGGTGCCGGCGGGCGGGATGCGCGAGGCGGCCGAGCGGATGTAGCGCCTGCGGCCCGCGGCGGCATCGATCGACGGCGATGGCACAATCGCGAGCTGCCGCGAAGGCGTCTCGCGCCGCGTCGTGCGCCGCTTCACCGTCATGGGAGAAAGGTCTTGAGCACGATTCGTCAGCTGTTGGCGACGTCCGTGGCTGCCGTCGGGCTCGTCGCGTCCGCGGCCCCGATCGCCGCCCCGATCGCCGCCGCATCGCCGGCCGCACCAGCGGCCTCGACGGTGCCGTCCGGCGTGACGGCCGTCACGACGATCGAAGGCGTCAGCGAGTACCGCCTGCCCAACGGCCTGCAGGTCCTTCTCTATCCGGATCCGTCGCGGCCGACCGCCACGGTGAACATCACGTATCACGTCGGCTCGCGCCAGGAACGCTACGGCGAGACCGGGATGGCGCACCTTCTGGAACACCTGATCTTCAAGGGTTCGACGAAGTACCCGAAGCCGGAGCGCGATTTCGCCGCGCGGGGCTTCCACAACAACGGCTCGACCGGCGAGGACCGCACGAACTATTTCTCCACGTTCGACGCGTCCGACAGCAACATGCGCTGGGCCATCGACTGGAGCGCCGACGCGATGGTGCATTCGTTCATCGCGCGGCGCGACCTCGATTCCGAGATGACCGTCGTGCGCAACGAGTACGAGAAGGGCGAGAACGACCCGTTCAACGTGCTCTACAAGCGGATGTTCGCGGTCGCCTACGACTGGCACAACTACGGCCACGTGCCGATCGGCAATCGCAGCGACATCGAGAACGTCGCGATCCCGAACCTCCGCGCGTTCTATCGCACCTACTACCAGCCCGACAATGCGACGCTGATCGTCAGCGGGCGGTTCGAGCCGGCGCGCGTGTTGCGCTGGATCGTCGCGAGCTTCGGCGCGATCCCGCGCCCGCAACGTGCGCTGCCGGTGCTGTGGACCGTCGAGCCGACGCAGGACGGCGAGCGCAGCGTCGTCGTCCGTCGCAAGGGCGACGTGCAGATCGTGGCGCTCGCCTATCACGTGCCGGCCGCATTGAGCGACGATGGCGCGCGACTCGGCCTCGCCGCCGACATCCTGGGCGACACGCCGAGCGGGCGGCTGCACAAGGCGCTGGTCGAGACCGGGATGGCGGCGCAGGTCTTCGCTTTTCCGGCCGATCGCCATGATCCGGGCCTGATGATGTTCGGGGCGGTCGTCAACAAGGGCGCCGCGCTGGATGCCGTTCGCGACCGGCTCATCGGCGTCGTCGAGTCGACCTTCGCGCAGGAGCCGCCAAGCGGCGAGGAGATGAAGCGCGCGCAGACGGACACCGCGACGGAATACGAGCGCGCCCTGACGGATGCCGGCGGATTCGGCGTCGAGCTTTCGGAGTACATCGGGCAGGGCGACTGGCGCATCTTCTTCGCCTCGCGCGACAAGGCACTCGCCGCAGGGTCCTCGGACGTGGCCGTCGCGGCGCAGAAGTACTTCCGCCGCGATAACCGTACGGTGGGCATGTTCATCCCGACCGATGATCCGCAGCGGGCCGACATACCGGCGCCGCTTGCCGTCGGCGACTACCTGCGCGACTACAAGCCGCGCGAGGCCGTCTCCGGCGGCGAAGCGTTCGACCCGTCGCAGGACAACATCGACCGCCGGACCCGGCGCCTCGCGTACGGCGACCTGAAGCTCGCGCTGTTGCCGAAGAAGACGCGCGGCGGCCTCGTCAACGTCTCGCTCGCGTTCCGCTTCGGCGACGAGCGGAACCTCCGGGACAAGGCGATCGTCGAGCGAATGACGCAGGCGATGCTCGGACGCGGGACTTCGACGATGACGCGACAGCAGATCGCCGATGAGATGACGCGACTGCGGATGACCGGGGGCCTCACCGCTTTCCAGGTCCCGCGCGACCAGTTGCCCGACGCGCTGCGCCTTGTCGCCGGCGTCCTTCGCGACGCGAATTTTCCGGCGCCGGAATTCGAGCAGTTGAAGAACGAGACGCTGACGTCGCTGCAGTCCGAGCTCGGCGATCCGGCGGCGCGAAGCGGCGACGCGATCGCCTTGCACTTCAACACGTATCCGGCGGGCGATCCGCGCGATCATCTGTCGCTGGACGACCAGATCGCGCAGATCGAGAAGCTGCGGCTCGAGGACGTGCAGCAGTTCTACCGCGATTACTGGGGCACGGCGCGCGGGCAGGTCGGCATCGTGGGCGATTTCGACGCCGACGCGGTCGCGCCGATGGTCCGAGATCTCTTTGCCGGCTGGAAGTCGCCGGCGTCCTACGCGCCGATCCTTGCCGAGCCGCGCGACGTCCCGGCAACGCGCATCGTCATCGATACGCCGGACAAGGAGAACGCGGTCTACCGCGCGCGCATCAACGTCGCGATTCGCGACGACGATCCGGATGCCGCGGCGCTCGACCTTGCCAATGCCATTTTCGGCGGCGGTGCCGGGCTGAGCAACCGCCTCGCGGAACGCGTCCGGCAGAAGGAGGGACTGTCGTACGGCATCGGGTCGAGCCTGCAGCCGGGCGTCCGCGATCGGGCCGGGTCGTGGCAGGTGTCGGCGATCGCCGCGCCGCAGAACGTCGGTCGTGTCGAAGCCGCCGTGAAGGAGGAACTGGAGCGTGCGCTGAAGGAAGGCTTCTCGGCGCAGGAAGTGACGGAAGCCCGCGACGGCATGCTGCAACAGCGCCAGATGCTTCGGTCGAGCGATCCGCGCCTCGCCGCGCTCTGGGTCAACTACCTGGACCTCGACCGCACGTTCGCCTTCAGCACCCAATACGAGGAGCGCCTGAGGCGCCTGGAGGCGTCGGACGTCGTCGCGGCGATGCGTCGCTACCTGGATCCGGCCAAGATGACGGTCGTGATCGCCGGCGATCGCCGCAAGGGCGTGCAATGACGCCGGATCCGGTCCTGCCGCGGATCGAGCTCGGCTCGTGGGAGACGGTCGGTCCGGACGCGTCGCGCCTGCGGTTCGAGGTGTTCGTCGACGAGCAGAAGGTGCCCGCCGAAATCGAACTGGACGAGCACGATCCGGTCTCGCTGCACGCGCTTGCGCGCGATGCCGACGGGCGCGCCGTCGGCACCGGGCGCCTGCTGCCGGACGGGCATATCGGGCGCGTGGCCGTGGGCGCCGGGCAGCGCCGGCGCGGCGTCGGCGACGCGATCATGCGCGCGCTGATGCAGGCGGCGCGCGAACGCGGCCTGGCGGCGGTCGAGCTCAGTGCGCAGGTGCATGCGGCCGGCTTCTACCGTCGCCTCGGTTTCATCGAGGAAGGGGATGTGTACCTCGAGGCCGGCATCGAACACGTGACGATGCGGCGTCGGGTCTGATCCGCGTCGCGTCTCGAGGGCACCGCAGTCGAGGCGGCGTGCGCGGCGCTCGCCGGGCCAGTCCATGCCGAGCGCCGGGCCCAAGCGGGCTCATTCGGCGGGATCGTCGGGCGTCGACTCCAGGCGTTCGCGATCGACGCCGGCGCCGTCGATCGTGAACTCGAACTGCCGGTCGACGAACCGCTCCGGCGCGAGCGTATCGAAGGACCTTTCGACGAAATTGACGAGGCCGTCACGGCGCACCGTCACGATGGTGGTCGCCCGCGTCCCGTAGCCGTTGGCCCGGATCTGCACCGCCGACAGCGCCCGTTCCCATTCGAGGGGCACGCCGGTCGACGGCAGGTCGCGCTCTCGCGCCAGCGTGCGGTCCGACATCAGGCGGAACATCGCGGCGACGTCGACCTTCTGGGCCAGCTGGCAGGCGAACGCCGCGACGGCCCGAGTCACCTTCGGCCAAGGCGTGTCGAGGAACGCATTGGAGAGCCCGTAGATGCCGGGCGCCAGCGCCTGCGGGCCCGTCCCGAGGCGATTGCAGGAGTAAAGCAGCCGTGGAGGTCGCGAGCGGCGACCCGCCGTGCTTCCGAGCGGCTCGGCAAGCAGCAGGTTGAATCCGTTGTAGATCTGCGCGCGCCGGCCCTGTTCGTTCAGCCAGACCGGCAGCGATTGCGCGCTCTGCAGCGCGGACAGCACCAGCAGGCCGCGCGATGGGGCGTGCGGATTGCGTTCGCTTGGCGCGCGCACGTTCGTCAGCATCGCGAGGCGCCCGCGGCGGTTGATGCCCAGCCAGGTCCCTCCGGCTTCGTCATCGCGGCCGCCGAGCAGCGACACGGCCTGGCCCCACCAGGCGGCCGGACGCGAACGGCGAGCGTAGAACTCGTCGCGGTTGCTCAGGACGACGAGCGGATACTCCGGATGCACCTGCCAGCCGATGACCTTCAGGCACATCGCCGCAGGCTCCGCCAGCCTTGCATGGATCCCGAGCAGCTCACCATCGTCCTCGACCGGTTGGTTGTCCGTTCCGCGAAAACCGCTTTATAGAGGATATTCGGCGCCGCGGAGCGGGGTCGGGAGACGAAAAATCCGCTATCGGGAATGCCCCTGGACGGGAGCCGGCGGCCCGCCCCCCAAGCCGACCGGCGGTGCGCGCCCGCGGACCGTCGCCGCGGGACCCGCTTGCTAAGCCGTCGGATCCGTGATGGCGTAGGGAAGGTCGCGTGGCGCGAGCGATTCACGCGCTGAGCCGACGCGCAGCGCGTCGTCGGCGAGCCGATCCGAAGGGCATTCGATGAGCAGGTCCATTCCGCCATCCGGGGCACTTGCGGCCATGACGACGGATCCGATCGGCTCATCGGCGGCTGCGCTTCCGGAGAAGACATCGTCGCCCGCACGCGCCATCGTCGCATGCGCGCGCGTCATCCGGCGGCGCAACGCGCCGCGATACTGGCTGCGAGCGACGACTTCCTGGCCGGGATAGCACCCTTTGCGGAAATCGACGCCGCCGAGCACCTCGAAATTGATCATCTGCGGCACGTAGCGCTCCTGCGTCGCGGCGAAGACCGTCGGCACGCCGGCATCGATTTCGCTCCACCACCAGGCCGCGCCAGGCGCTGGCGCGGACGGCGTGGCGCCGCAGCGCGCGAGGACGGCTTCGATGGCGTCGGTCCGCGCGACGACAAGGAAGCGCGCGCCGGCGCGAGGCGACGCGGGAACGCGCACGAGCCGGCCGCCGGCCGCTTGCAGTCCGGTCGCCTGCCACGCTCCGGCCGGGAGCGCGCCGCCGTCGGCGATGGCCTGCAGTCGTGCCTCGACGCCTGAGCCGATCGCACCAAGGACGCACCAGTCCTCCGTCGCGTCCTTCAGGACGACCTTCGCGCGCAGGACGAACATCGAAAGCCGTTTCATCACGGCCGGCAGGATCTCGCGCGGAAGCTGGAGGAAATGCCGGTCCCCGTCGCGCCAGTGATGAAAGGTCGCGATGAGGCGGCCCTTCGGGCTGCAATAGCCGTTGAGCTGCAGGCGATCCGTCGCGAGACCTTCGACCCGATTGGTCAACTGCCCCTGGAGGAACCGCGCGGCGTCTGCGCCGCTCGCCTCGATGATCCCCAGCTCGTCGAGCCCGACGAAACACGGTGCCTGCAACGCCCGCTGCACCGTCGCCGCGTCGGCGTGCCAGGTGCCGCCCGGCGCGGCGCCAGCGCCGCCGCGGGAAGTGCCGATGCCGGGCGAGGGAATCGTGGATTGCGTCGACATGGTCGATGCCGGTGACGGGACCGGGCGATGATGTACCGCCGCTATTATAGGAATCGATTCAACCCTACCGACGTCGTGACGATGCGCTGGTTCCTCGCCGCGCTGGCCCTTTTCATGGCACTGGCTGCTGCCGCCGCCGGCGTCGGCTGGCGCCTGCTTCACGCGCCGCTGCTCGACGCGGGTGCCCGCGCCGAGATCAGGATTCCGCCCGGGGCGACGGCGCGCTCGATCGCGAAGCAGCTTGTCGCCAGCGGCGCCCGCGTGCATGCGAACGTGATCGTCGTCGCGGCGACGGCCAGCGGCGTGACCCGCAAGCTGCGTGCCGGACGCTATGCGATCGAGCCGGGCATGACCCTCGCCGATATGCTCGAGCGCCTTCGTCGCGGCGACGTCCTCCACGAACGCTTCACGCTGCTCGAGGGTTGGACACTGCACGACCTGCGGCAGGCACTGGACGCGAATACCGACCTGCGCCACGACAGCGCCGCGCTGGACGAGCCGGCGCTGCTGCGCCAGGTCGGCGCGAACGGGGCTCGCGCGGAGGGCTGGTTCGCGCCGGACACGTATCTCTTCGATCCCGGCTCGAGCGATATCGATATCCTGCGGCGTGCCTATCGCGAGCAGCAGGAGCGCCTGCAGGCCGCGTGGAGCCAGCGCGCATCGGATCTTCCGTTCGACGATCCGTACCAGGCCCTGATCATGGCCTCGCTCGTCGAAAAGGAAACAGGCCAGTCGGCCGAGCGCCGCCGTATCGCCGGCGTGCTCGTGAACCGCCAACGGCGCCACATGCTGTTGCAAAGCGACCCGACGGTGATCTACGGGCTCGGCGAACGCTACGACGGCAGCCTGCACAAGCGCGATCTCGTGGCGGATACGCCTTTCAACACCTATACGCGCGTCGGCCTGCCCCCGACTCCGATCGCGGCCCCCGGGCGCGCGTCGATCGAAGCGGTGCTGGACCCGGAGCCGACGAATGAACTTTACTTCGTCGCGCGCGGGGACGGCACGACCGAGTTTTCGACGACGCTGGCGCAGCACAACCGCGCGGTCGATCGTTTCCAGCGCGGAGCCACGCCATGACGTCGCCACCATCCGGCACCCGGGCGCCGGGACGCTTCATCACGTTCGAGGGCATCGACGGGTCCGGCAAGAGCACCCAGGTCGAGAGGGTCGCGGCCAGCCTGCGCGAACGCGGCATCGAGCCGCTCGTGACGCGCGAACCGGGCGGCACGGAGTTCGGCGAGGCGTTGCGCGCACTGCTGCTGCAGCGTTCGATGACGCCGCTCGCGGAACTGCTGCTGATGTTCGCGGCGCGCTCGCAGCACGTCGAGGAACGGATTCGTCCGGCGTTGGCCGCCGGGCGGATCGTCCTTTGCGATCGCTTCACCGACGCGAGCTTCGCCTACCAGTCCGGGGGCCGTGGGCTGCCGGCGGCCTGGGTCGAGGCGCTGGAATCGTGGACGCAGGGCGACATGCAGCCGGATGGCACGCTGCTGTTCGACCTGCCGCCGGAAGAAGCGGCGCAGCGCGTCAAAGCGGCCCGCCGCGCCGCATCCGATCGCTTCGATCGCGAGCAGGTCGCGTTCTTCGCGCGCGTACGCGCCGCGTACCTGCATCGCGCGCGCGAATTCCCGCGACGCGTCGTCGTCATCGATGCGTCGCATTCGCCGCAGCATGTGGCGCGGCAGGTGGAGGAGGCCATCGAACGATGGACGCGATGAGTGCGCCGCCGTGGCAGCGGCCGACCGTGGCGGCGCTGGCCGACCTGGCGCAACGCGGCGTTCACGCCGCGCTCGTGCACGGGCAGGCGGGGACCGGCAAGCTGCTGGCCGCGATCGTGTTCGCGCGGTTCCTGCTGTGCGAAAGACCTTCGGCGTTGCAGGCCTGCGGAACCTGCACCGGCTGTCGTCTCGTCCAGGCGGCCAACCATCCCGACCTGCGGATCGTCGTCCCGGATGCGCTGGCCGAGCTCGTGCCGATGCCGTCGCGGCCGGACGACGACATGCCCGCCGCCGAGGGCGCGGGCGAGCCCGGCGACGGCAAGTCGAAGCGGAGCCGCGAAATCCGCATCGAACAGGTGCGCCAGCTCGGCGACCTCGCCGAATTGTCGTCGCACCAGAGCGGCCGCCGCGTCGTCGTGATGGCGCCCGCCGAAGCACTCAATGCGGCGGCGGCGAATGCGGCGCTGAAACTGCTCGAGGAGCCGCCGCCCCGGATGATGTTCGTCCTCTGCGCAGACGCCTTGGACGATGTGCTGCCGACCATCCGTTCGCGCTGCGTGCTCGTCCGCGCAGGGCGGCCGACGGCGGCCGCGGCGTTGTCCTGGCTGCAGGAGCAGGGCGTCGACGATGCCGAAGTCCGGCTGGCGGAAGCGGGGGGCGCGCCGCTCGCGGCGATGGACCAGGCGGGGCGCGCGAGCCTGGATCCGGAGTCCCGGAATGCGTTGATGGGGATGTTGCGCGCCGGTTCCCAGTTGTCGCTCGCGCGGATCGTCGCCGACGTGCCGCGCGCCGTCGCGGTCGGGCCCGCGTGCGCGATGATGCAGCGGTGGGCCTGGGACATTCTCGCGCTGCAGCACGGCGCACCCGTTCGCTATCATCCCGCCGAACGGCCGATTCTCGAGCGGCTGGCATCGATGCCGGCCGACGGCTGGCTGCACTGGTGGAAGGAACTCGGCGGGATGCGCTCGAGCGCCGACCACCCGCTCAACCCGCGCCTGGTCGTCGAGGCTGCGCTGATCGGCTACGCTCGTGCGGCTTCCGGTGCCTGACGGGGCCGGGGGCGACGGCAGGTGGCGGGGCGCAGAACGGATTTGGACCGGAACTCCGCGCTACATCGGCGCCTCGGTTCGCGGCATTGCTGGCAAGATGATGGCCGCGCGCCCGACCCGTGGCGGCAACCCGTGTCTTGCCTAACGAGGCGGCCATGAACGACGCACCGAATACCAAGATTGCCGTGAACACCGTGCTCGTGGGCGGGCCGGGCAGCGCGGCGCTCGGCCCCGGGACAGCCATTCCGGCCGGGCCCGGTGGCGGCCGCCCTTCGGTGCTCTCGCTGGCGATCAAGGAGAAGGCGGCGCTGTACGCGGCCTACATGCCGTATCTCAAGAACGGCGGCATCTTCGTGCCGACGAACAAGCCCTACCAGATCGGCGACCAGGTCTACCTGATCCTCACGCTGCTCGATGATCCGACGAAGATCCCGGTGGCCGGCAAGGTCGTCTGGATCGGTCCGTCGGGCGGTTCCAAGACGCAGGGCATCGGCGTGCATTTCCCGGCGGACGAATCGGGCCAGATCGCGCGCAAGAAGATCGAGGATGCGTTGGGTTCGGCGCTGAAGTCGCTCCGTCCCACGCATACGATCTGATCGGCGCGCCGGTCCGCGGCGATTCGATGCGCTTCATCGATTCGCACTGCCACCTGACCCTTCCCGAACTGGCATCCGACGTCGACGGCGCGCTGGCGCGGATGCGCGAGTGCGGCGTAGAAGCTTGCCTGACCGTCTGCGTCACGCTGGAGGAGGCCGACCGGGTTCGCGAACTCGCGCTGCAGCATCCGGAGGTCTATGCGTCGGTCGGCGTCCATCCGGACTACACCGGCGTCGAAGAGCCCGACGTCGACACGCTGGTGGCGCGCGCGGCGCACGAGCGCGTCGTCGCCATCGGGGAAACGGGCCTCGACTACTTTCGATTGGCCGAACCGCTCGAGTGGCAGCGCCGGCGCCTGCGGACGCACATCCGGGCGGCTCGCGCCTGCGGCAAGCCGCTGATCATCCACACCCGCGCCTCCGCGTCGGACACGCTGGCGATCATGCGCGAGGAGGATGCGGCCCGGGTCGGCGGCGTCATGCATTGCTTCACGGAAACGCAGGAGGTCGCCGAGGCGGCGATCGCGATGAACTTCATGATCTCGTTTTCCGGGATCGTGACGTTCAAGAATGCCCGCGACCTGCAGCGCACCGCCGCCGAACTGCCGCTCGATCGCATTCTCATCGAGACCGACGCGCCCTACCTCGCACCCGTGCCGCACCGGGGCGAATCGAACGAGCCCGCGTACGTCGTCCATGTCGCGGAGAAGATCGCCGCGATCAGGGGCTGCAGCGTGGACGACGTCGCTGCCGCGACGAGCCGCAACTTCCGGCGGCTGTTCCTGGAACGGCGCGGCGATCGATAGCGCGAGCAGGTCCTAGATCGCCTGCAGCGACGTGTCGCCGAGAAGGAACGCGATCAGGTCGCGGACCGGGCGGATGCTGTCACCGAACGGAAGGCGTCCTGCGCCGCGAAAGAACAGCCCCTTCTTGAGATCGCCCTTCATCGCTGCCGCCAAATGGTGGTCGATGCAGAACTGGCCGAACTTCGCGATGCCGTCACGCAGGCCGCATTGCGCCAGGCAATCGAAGACCATCGTGCAGCGTGGTTTCGGGCGATTGCGCTCGGCGGCCTTGGCCTGCATTCGTCCTTCGAGCTTGAGGTAGGTCTCCAGCCAGGGCGTGCGCACCGCGCGCGCCGGCAGTCCGGCGACGCTGGTGAATTCGACCAGGTCCTGAGGCTTGGCCGAAGCCAGGACCCGCTTGAACGCCGGGTCCGCGTCGCATTCCTCGGTCACTGCGAAGGCCGTGCCCAACTGCACCGCGCCCGCGCCCATCGCCAGGAGTTCCCGGACGCGGGTTGGCGAATCGATGCCGCCCGCCGCGATGAGCGGGACGCGATCCTCGGCTCCCAACCCGCGAAGCAGCGCTCGCGCCTCCGGAATCACGACTTCGAAATCGAAGCGCGGATCGTTCAGGTCGGCGACGCGGGCCGCCCCCAGGTGGCCGCCGGCATGCCGCGGGTGTTCGATCACGATCGCATCCGGCAGCCGGCCCTTGCGCTCCCACTTCTTCAGGATGAGCGATATGCCGCGCGCATCCGAGAGGATCGGGATCAAGGCGACGCCCGGGTGATCCGCGGTGAGTTCCGGCAGGTCCAGCGGCAGTCCGGCTCCGACGACGACCGCGTCGATTCCGCTCGCGCAGGCCTGCCGGACGTAGGCGGCGTACTCGGTGACCGCGCGCATGACGTTCACCGCGAGGAGGCCGTGGCCGGCGGCGATCTGCCGAGCGCGCCGGATCTCGCGGTCCAGCGCCTCCAGGTTAGCGGCGTTGATCGCGTCCTTGGCATCGGAGCCGACGCCGAGGCCCGTCGCGCGGGCCATCAGGTCGGGATAGTGCCGGCGCAGGTCGATGGCCGACAGCGTGCCGACCGCACCGAGGCTGGCGACCGTGCCTGCCAGCCGGGAGCCCGAGATTCCGACGCCCATGCCGCCCTGGACGATCGGCAACAGGTTCCTGCCGGCGAGCCGGAGCGGCGGCAGATCTGGCAGCGCTTGAGCCATTCGAAATCCCGAGCCTGGAAAAAGGTGCAGCGTGGACTATCCGCGCCGCGCGCCTTAGACCTGCGTCAATCACCGACGATTTCGAGACATGAAACGAAGCG
>Ga0335069_10002402_pt1 | contig 28905 bp, 21 predicted proteins | sample Lox_Sample_11_FD_206714 | JGI IMG/M metagenome (GOLD analysis project Ga0335069, IMG submission 206714) | Soil microbial communities from Loxahatchee National Wildlife Refuge, Florida, United States - Lox_Sample_1.1 | ecosystem: Environmental > Terrestrial > Soil > Wetlands | place: USA...
CGCTCCTTACAAAATCCCCACGCTGCCCGAGGGGCCGGACGGGGAATATCTCACCGACCGGCTGGGCGTGGAGGCGGTCCGGTTCATCGAGCAGCACAAAGACCAGCCATTCTTCCTTTACCTGCCCCATTTCGCGGTCCACGTGCCTATCCAGTCCAAGCAGGCGCTGCTCGAGAAATACCGCGCCAAACGGCATGCCGGCCAGAAACAGAACAATGCGGGCTACGCCGGCATGATCGAGAGCATGGACGACACCGTCGGCAGCATCCGCCAGAAGCTGGAGGACCTCAAGCTGGCCGACCACACCCTGGTCATCTTCGCCTCCGACAACGGTGGCCGGGTGCCGACCACCTCGAACCTGCCCCTGCGCGTCGGCAAGGGCTCGTGCTACGAGGGCGGCACGCGCACGCCGTTGATCATCTACTGGCCGGGAGTAACCACGCCGGGCAGCGTGTGCGATGCGCCGGTCATCGGCATGGACCTGTTCCGCACGATCCTGGACGTGACGGGAGTCAAGGACGGCGCCGAGAAGGCGGTGGACAGCGTCAGCCTGGTGCCGCTGCTGCGCGGGACGAGCGGGCTGCTGCGCGATGAGCTGTTCTGGCATTACCCGCACTACCAGCATTACCAGCTTGGCGGGACCACTCCCTACGGAGCCATTCGCAAAGGCGACTTCAAGCTCATCGAGTTCTTCAGCGACATGCGCGTCGAGCTTTACAACCTGCGCGAAGACGTGGGCGAACAGCATAACCTCGCGGCGCAGATGCCGGACAAGGTGGACGAGCTGCGCACCCGCCTGCACGCCTGGCGCAAGGAAGTCGGCGCGCAAATGCCGGCGCCCAATCCCAAATACGACCCCTCCAAGCCGGAAGCCGCGCCCAAGTCGCAGAAGAAGAACGTGCCGGACAAATGAGAAAGCTGCTCCTTGGCGCAATGAGCGCATCGCTGCTCGTGGGCACGCCCGCGATGGCTGCCCGCGATTGGGCGGCAGTCAAAAGCTGGGCTTACCAGCTCACCAACTATAAAGATGGCAAGCTGGATGAAATTGGCAGCGCTGGCTTCGATCTGGTGGTCATTGACCTGGCGCGTGACGGCGGGAGTGACTTCTTCAGGCGCGCGGAGGTGGAGACCGTCCAGCAGAAAGGTGTGATCGTGCTGGCCTACTTTGAGATCGGGGCTATCGAGAACTACCGCCCGGAGTGGAAGGCCGTTCCCGAGGATCTCAAGCTGGGCGCGGTCAAAGGCTGGCCCAGGGAGCGCCTGGTGAAGTTCTGGGATGAACGCTGGTGGCCCATCGTGCAAGGGCGCGTGGACCAGGCCCTCAAATCGGGCTTCGACGGCGCCTACCTGGATATGGTGACCGCCTACGAGGAAGCGCCGGCCAGGGAAATGAAGCGTGAGGAACTGGCCCGCAGGATGGTCGCGCTCATCAGCCGCGTTTCCCAATACGCCAAGGCTGCCAATCCGCAATTCAAGATCGTGCCGCAGAACGCGCCCGAGCTTTACACTTGGGCCTTTTGGGAGCCCAGACCGAACGAAGAATACCTGCAGGCGATTGATGGCCTTGGCCTGGAGGACGTCTTCTATCTCGCCCACGACAAGCCGGCGCAGATGAAGTGGTGCGAGGAGAATCGCCAGAACGCCCTGGCCATAAGGAAGGCCGGGAAGCTCGTGCTGGGGGTGGATTATGCCAAAACACCAGCGTGCATCGCCGACGCCTACGCGCGCCAGCGGGCTTTGGGCTTTGTTCCCTACGTCAGCGTGGTATCCCTCGACCGGGTGTTGCAGGAGCACGCAACCGGGATGACCAATTCCCGCCCAGGACAACCGCGGGGGAAATAGATAACGCGAGCACGTGACCTTATCCTAACATAATGCTTTGTCACATGCGCACCGCAGCATTACTGTCATGTGCCATGTGCCATCGGCTATCGGCGATTGGCTATTGGCGATTCAGCCCAGAGCACTCCCAGCCGAAACGTGAAAGGAACATGACTGCCAACTACTCGACACTGATTCTCGTTCTTTCCCTGGCCCTCGCAGCCCGCGCCACTGCCATCACTCCGGTCCCCGAGAAGGTCACGCCCGTCATCCCCGATCGGCAGGATTTCCAGGTGCCGGACCGAGTCCATCTGGGCGGCTGGATCGGCACACGCATCCTGGCGAATGAAAGCAACCGCCTCGCAAAGCTGGACCCCGCGCGCCTGCTGGAAGGCTATCGTCATCGCCCTGGCCGCCAGAGCTGGGACGGGGAACATGTCGGCAAGTGGCTGCATGCCGCCACCCTGGCCTGGGCCAACACCGGCGACCCTGCCTTGCGCGCGAAGCTCGACTCCACGGCCGCCGAGTTGATCAAGTGCCAGCTTCCCGATGGCTATCTCGGCACTTACGTGGAAAAGGATCGCTGGACCGAGTGGGACGTTTGGGCGCACAAATACAACCTCATCGGGCTCGTCACCTACATGCGTTACACCGGCAACATGGCCCCCCTGCCCGCTTGCCGGCGCATGGCCGACTTGCTCTGCAACACCTTCGGCGATGAGCCGGGCAAGCGTGATATCATCACCGCCGGACAGCACATGGGCATGGCGCCCACGAGCGTGCTGGAGCCGATGGTCTTGCTCTATCGGCTCACGGGCGATGCCCGCTACCTCGAATTCTGCAAATACATCCTCCGCGCCTGGGAACAGCCCAATGGCCCCAGGATCATCTCAACCCTCCTGGACGCAAAGCGCGTGGACAAGGTCGGCAACGGCAAAGCCTACGAAATGCTCTCCTGCCTTAACGGCGCGCTGGAGTATTACCGCACTGTCGGAGACCACCAAATCCTCGAAGCTTGCCTCAATGCCTGGCAGGACATCGTGGCCCACCGCCTCTACCTGACTGGCACCGCCAGCTACCGCGAGTTCTTCCACGGCGACTACGACCTCCCCAACGTCAATAATGTCGGCGAGACCTGCGTGACGGTCACCTGGCTGCAGTTCAATGCGCAGTTGCTCCGGCTCACCGGCGAGGCGCGCTTTGCCGAGCAACTCGAAAAGGTGGTCCTCAACCAGTTGTTCGGTGCCCAATGCCCAGACGGATCGGCCTGGGGTTATTACGTCCAGATGCAGGGCAAGAAGCCCTACAGCAGCAACCTCGATGGCCATTGCTGCCTCTCCAGCGGGCCGCGTGGGGTGGCCCTAATTCCCACCTTCGCCCTGGCCACCGATGCCGAGGGCATTGTGGTCAACCTCTACGAGGAGGACACCGCCGATCTTCTCCTCCGGGACGGGACACGGGTGACGCTTAAAACGGAAACCAGTTACCCTACGGAGGGCCAGGTCCGCATCATCGTCGCGTCCGCGCCGGGAAAGATGTTCGCCCTCAAGCTGCGCATCCCGGCGTGGTGCAAGAGCCCGGTATTAAAAGTCAATGGCGGGAGACAGAACACGGACCCTGGAGCGGACGGGTACGTGGCCTTGCGCCGGCAATGGAAAGCAGGCGATCAGGTGCAACTCTCGCTCAAGCTGGAACCGCGCGTGGTGATAGGCGATCACAAGAACGAAGGCCGGCTGGCCATCATGTACGGACCGCTGGTGCTTGCTGCGGACCAGGCCCTCATGGAGAAGAACGCATGCTCCATGGGCTGCATCGGGGTCTCAAGCCCGAAACTTGCGGCGCTTAACTTCACCGCCGAACCGGCGCCGGCACCGCTCAGGTCCTGGCCCGGCGCAGAGGTCTTTTACATCAAAGGTGTGGCCTACAGGCCCTGCGGCTCCCTGAAAGCCGGCGCGGCACTGAAGCTCGGCCTGGTTCCCTTCGCGGATGCGGGAGCCTCGGGCACGGACTACAGGATTTGGCTGCCGTTCGAACCCCCGCGCCCCGACAAGAATCTGCTCGCCGACGGCATCGAGGTGCGCTCGCGCAAACCTAATGCCGGCTCGATCATCGACGGCAACCTCCAGACCTTCGCGGCCACGTTCAACAACAAACGCGCCCCGCAGGACTGGTTCGGAGTAGAATTGGATGAGCCTGTGACCGTCGCCCGGGTGGTGTTCGCCCATGGAAAGACGTTCCACGACGGAGGCTGGTTCGATGCCTCCGCAGGCAAACCGCTCCTGCAGATCAAGTCCACGCCGGAGGGCCCATGGGTGGCGCTCTGTGCGTTGGCGGATTACCCGGCGACCACCGCGACTGATCCCGCGGGGCTGAAGCAAGGTGAGCGCTTCGTCTGCACGCTACCCAAACCGGTCGAGATCTTCGGCCTTCGGGTCATCGGCAAGCCCGCGTGCGGAGACAATCCCAAACAGGCATTCTCCACGTGCGCCGAACTACAGGCATTCCCTCCCGCCCTTAGCAAGCCGGCTCTTTACTGAAATTGACTTACCAGATTGACACCAAAGCGACCGCAAACCATATTTGCGCAAACGATTGCGGAAATGGCTTCGGCGCAATTAGCGTAATAATCAGCACCTGATGAAAACGCCGCGTCCAAACAGAACAAAGGTTTGCGCTCCTCTCCCGTGCCAGGGGTTTACGCTTATCGAGTTGCTCGTAGTGATTGCGATCATCGCCATCCTGGCCGCCTTGCTCCTTCCGGCGTTGAGCCGGGCCAAAGAAAAGGCCCAGCGCGCCTCCTGCAAATCCAATATGCGGCAGGTTGCGCTGACCTCGATCATGTATGCGGGCGAAAACAGTGAATTCTTCCCCAGTGCGGTCTGGAGTCCCACCGGCCCCCCATCCACCCATGCCGTGTGGCTGCCAACCAACTCCTACAACTATTTCGTCACCTCCGCCCGCGTCAGCACGAACTGTCTATCGTGCCCAAACCTGGTCCGTGTGGGAGATTGGTTCTGGTTCAAGCCGGAGCGGGTGCGCGTGGGCTACTTCTGCCTCTGGAGCATTCCGACGCAGAACGATACGCGGCCCCGCGATGGGAATTACGGCACCATCCCCTGGCCCTGGGATTCCCCCAAAAAGGCCACGGACATCGCGACGCCCTATACGCTCCTCGTAGCGGACATCATCAGCACCGGGATTGACTCGTTCGACACTGAGACCGACGTAACCGTCGCGCCTCACACGCCCTCAGGGCTGCGTCATGCCAGCGGCAGCCCGCCTCCCACCTCGCTGAGCTCATCAGGTGGGAACATCGGCTTGATGGACGGATCGGTCCAGTGGCGTCAGCAATTGTATATGCACCCGCGCTGGACATTCTGGAACCCCACCCCCGTGCAGAATGACTACATTGGCTACTGGTGATGCGGTGGGCAGGCCCATTCAGGGAACCCCGCATGTCTGAGCGGTCAGTAGGTGCCCGAAACGGGGTGGCGGGGCGGTTCGTGGCTGACCGTGGCCGAAGCTGCCGTGCGGAGCCACTGGGTGATGCCGCGGCCCTGGGAAGGCAGCTTCTGACACCGATTGACCCCATTGGCCGGGGCGCCAGCAACAAACCTGTTGACGACGCAGCAGGCCAAACGCAGCATAGCACAAACGTTTGTGTCCGCGCGCTCGTAACACGCCGGGGGCCCAAAAGAGCGTCTTCGCCAGGCTCGACTAAAAAAGACAATGCTTTGCCGATGATACAGGAAAACCCCAATCCTCAGCCTCCGGCTGGGCCGGCCCGTATTCAGCCCACCCTCCAGCGTATCGCCGAGCAATCAGGGCTTTCCGTGACCACCATCTCCCGCGTCTTGAGCGGCCAGGCCAGCCGGTATCGCATCAGCAAGCAGACCGAAACGCTGGTGCGCAAACTGGCCAAGGAGGCGGCGTTCATTCCGAATCAACTGGCGCGAGGCTTGCGTCTGAAGAAGACCCTGACCATCGGCCTGGTGATCCCGGACATATCGAATCCGTTCTTCGCGGGCATTGCGCACCAGGTCATCCTCGGCACCCGCAAACACGGCTACTCGGTCATCCTGTGCGACAGCCAGGACGACACCGAATTGGAGGTGCAGTCGCTCGCGCTGCTCCAGAGCCGGAGCGTGGAAGGCGTAGTGCTTTGTCCCGCCGGCCAGACGGGCGAACACCTGGCCGGCTTCGTGGGTGGCCGGTTGCCCATCGTTCTGGTGGACCGCTTCTTCTCCCACCTGCCCTTGCCCTATGTGAGTTCCGACAATGTATCCGGCGCAAGGCAGGCGACCGAGCACCTGATCACCAACGGCCACCGCCGCATCGCTTGCCTGCAAGGCTTGCGAGGCACCTCTCCAAACGAGTCGCGCGTCCGCGGCTATAAGGAGGCGCTGGCCAGGCATCACCTGCCGATTGAGCCCGGCCTTATCGTCGGCGACAGCTTCACCGAGCAGAGCGGCTACATCGAGACCAAGCTTCTGCTTCGCACCGAACCCGGGGTGAAAGCCATTCTGGCCCTGAGCAACGTGAATGGCCTGGGCGCTATTCGCGCCCTCACCGAAGAGAAGCGCCGAATACCCGATGACGTGTCCATCATCTCCTTCGATGATACGCCCTACTTCTCTTACCTGGCGACGCCGCTGACGGCAGTGGCACAGGCCAACTCCGAAATGGGCGAGGTCGCCGTCAAGCTCCTGTTCGACCAAATCCAGTCCCCCCATCGGCAAACCAAAGGCGGCATTCTGCTGCCCACCAGCCTGGTGATCCGTGAATCGGTCAAACGGCTGTAGGTCAGGCTCGAGTTGAAGTCACGACAGATACCTACCACCTAACTCAAAGGAATACCTCATGGTTATCGTTCAATCGTACCCGCTGGCGATCGTGATGTGCGTCATCACCATGCTGTGTTGGGGCTCCTGGGCCAATACCCAGAAGCTGGCGACCAAGGAATGGCGCTTCCAGCTCTTTTACTGGGACTACGCGATTGGCGTGCTGCTTCTGGCGCTGCTGCTGGCCTTCACGATGGGCAGTTCCGGCACGGGCGGGCGTGGCTTCGTCGCCGACCTGGGGCAAGCCGACCCCAAATGGCTGGGCTCCGCATTCCTGGGCGGGGTGATCTTCAACCTCTCCAACATCCTGCTGGTCGCCGCCATAGACATTGCCGGGCTGGCAGTGGCCTTCCCGGTAGGCGTCGGCCTGGCGCTGGTGCTTGGGGTCATCACCACGTACCTGGCGACCCACCAGGGCAACGTGCCCATGCTCGCACTGGGCGTTGCAGGGGTGATGATCGCCATCATCCTCGATGGGCTCGCCTACAGGCGGCTCGCCAGCGGGGGCCTGAAGACCCCCGCCAGGGGCATTGTGATCTCTGCCGCAGCCGGCCTGCTGATGGGCTGGTTCTACAGCTTCGTGGCTCACTCAATGGGCAAGATTGATCCGGTCACCCGGGCGTTGGAGGCTGGCAAATTGAGTCCCTATACGGCTATCGTCATGTTCTCTGCCGGCCTGCTGCTCTCCAATTTCATCTGGAACAGCGTCATGATGATACGGCCCCTCTCCGGCAAGCCGGTGCCCTTCGGCGACTATTTCAGCAAAGGGAATGCGCGCCTGCATCTCATCGGCATCCTGGGAGGCGCCATTTGGAACGTCGGCATGAGCTTTAGCATTATCGCCTCCACGGCGGCGGGCCCGGCGCTAGCCTATGGCCTCGGCCAGGGGGCGACCATGATCGGCGCGCTCTGGGGGGTGTTCATCTGGAAGGAATTCAAAGGCGCCCCCGCCGGCACCAATTGGTACCTCGCGGCCATGTTCCTCTTCTACTTGCTGGGCCTGGGCGTTCTCATTGCCTCAAAGCTCTGAAGCCGCAAGTTGTGTTCCCCGCAGTTCCCCTATGACAAATAACTCCATCCTGGTTGTCGGCAGCTCGAATACCGACATGGTCATCAAGGTCGAGCGCATTCCCAAGCCCGGCGAAACAATTCTGGGTGGAGAGTTCGCCGCAGCGGCAGGCGGCAAGGGAGCGAACCAGGCGGTCGGCGCCGCCCGGGCGGGTGGGGCGGTCACCTTCATCGCGCGCATCGGCCAGGACATGTTCGGCGACAAGGCAATCGCCGGCTTCGTCGCGGACGGCATCAACGTGGACTACGTGGTCCGTGACCGGACCTGCCCCTCGGGCGTTGCGCTGATCTTCGTCGGCCAGGATGGCGAGAACAGCATCGCCGTTGCGTCCGGTTCCAACGCCGCGCTGGCTCCGGCCGACTTGCTGAAGGCCCGCAGCGCCTTCAGCCAGGCCAGTGTCGTCGTCCTCCAACTGGAAACGCCGCTCAAGACCGTCCAGGCGGCGGTCAAACTCGCCGCCGAGGCCAGCGCGCGCGTCATTCTCAATCCCGCCCCCGCCCAACCCCTGCCCGCCGCCTTGCTCCGGCAAATCTATCTTTTGACTCCAAATGAGACGGAGGCCGAGTTGCTCACCGGCCTGCCCGTGCAGGATGACGCAGCCGCCGGCAGGGCGGCCGATGCCCTCCTGGCGCGCGGCGTGCAAAACGTGATTATTACCCTCGGCGCCCGCGGCGCTCTTGTGGCCACCAAGAACGCGTCAACACTGGTCCCCGGATACAAGGTGAAGCCCGTGGATACCACCGGCGCGGGCGACGTGTTCAACGGCGCGCTGGCCGTCGCACTGGCCGAGGGGAACTCCTTGCCCGATGCTGCTCGCTTCGCCTGTGCCGCGGCCGCCATCTCCGCCACCCGCTTCGGCGCTCAAACATCCGCACCCAAGAGAGTCGAGATTGACCGCATGCTGGTCCCTGGCAACGCCGAAACCATCCCCTCAAAAGGAGAACAAGTTTTCCGGAGCCGAAACGCGGTCCTCGGATAGCTCCGCAAATCAACTTGCGCGGCGTCAACGCGCTGGTACAGTCCAGCCTGCTTTTTCACCACCCACACCGTGGGTTAATGGTTTAGCCGGCAGCGCAGACACATCGTGAAGATCTTTAGCGGCAGTTCCAATCAGCCGTTGGCCCAGGCCATTTGCGGCTACATCGGCATTGACCTGGGCAAGAGCACCATCAAGCCCTTCCCCGACGGCGAGACGTTCATCAAGATCGAAGAGAACGTCCGCGGCGAGGATGTCTTTGTGGTGCAGTCCACCAGCCCACCGACCAACCATCACCTGATGGAGATGTTCATTATGATCGACGCGCTGCGGCGGGCCAGCGCGGCGCGCATCACCGCCGTGCTGCCGTTCTACGGCTACGCGCGGCAGGACCGCAAAGACCAGCCCCGCGTCCCGATTACGGCCAAGCTGGTCGCCAACCTCCTCGTGGCCGCCGGCGCCAACCGCATCCTGACGATGGACCTGCACGCGCAGCAGATTCAGGGTTTCTTCGACATCCCCGTGGATCATCTCTACGCGGCGCCCGTCATGTATGAGTACCTGAAGAAGATGCACCTGCGGAACCTCGTAGTGGTAAGCCCGGACGTCGGCGGCCTGAAGATGGCCTATGCCTACTCGCAAGTGCTCGGGGGCGCCCTGGCCATCGTCGCCAAGCGGCGCAAAAGCGCCACGGAAGTGGAATCGCTGGCCATCATCGGCGATATCCGGCGCAAGGACATCCTGCTGGTGGACGACCTGACCGAGACCGCGGGCACCCTTACCGAGGCGGCCAACCTGCTCAAGCGCAAAGGGGCACACCAGATTCTGGCCTGCGTTTCCCACGCCATCCTCAACCGAGTGGGCATCGAAAGATTGCGCAAATCCGCTGTTGACGAATTGGTCACAACTGATACTGTCCTCCGCCCTGCCATCAGCGGGGTAAAGATCACCACGCTGTCCGTAGCGGGGCTTTTGGGCGAAGCGATTAAGCGAATCCATAGTAATTCGTCGGTCACTTCGCTGTTTGAGTTTAAAGGCGGGCGCACGAGCTAACCGCAGCGCGCCGGTCGAGCCATTTTAAGACAATGAAATCTGTAGCACTCAATGCGACACCACGGGCGCTGACGCGCCGCGCGGGGGCCAAGGCCCTCCGCGACCAGGGCCGCGTCCCGGCCGTCATTTACGGGCGGCAGGCCAAGACCCAAAACATTGAAATCAAGGCCAAGGAAATCGAGGACCTGATCCATCATTCCGTGTCCGAGAACCTGCTGGTGGACCTCGACGTCAAAGACGATGCGCGGCCAAAACGGCTGGCGCTCGTGCAGGAAATCCAACATCACCCCCTCACCGGCAAGGTCCTCCATGTGGATTTCCACGAGGTCGCCGAGAACGAGAAGGTGATCGTGCAGGTGCCGGTCGAGACCATTGGCGAGGCCGAAGGCGTGAAGACCCAGGGCGGCGTGCTCGAGCACGTGCTCTTCAAGGTCCGCGTGCGCGGCCTGCCCAAGGATATTCCCGAGGTGATCACGGCGGATGTCAGTCACCTGATGATCGGCCAGGCCATTCACCTGGGCGATCTCAAGGTGGACAGCAAAGTCGAGCTGGTCGGCGACAAGGGCATCCCCGTCATCGCCGTCGCCGCGCCGAGGACGGAAGAAGAGGAAGCCGCCGAGGCAGCCGCCGCGGCCGAAGCCGCGCCTGGCGAGGTCGAGATGATCAAAGAGAAGAAGGAAGAGGGCGAAGAAGGCGCTGCGCCGGCCAAAGGCGCCGCCGCCGCCAAGGGGGCCGAGAAGGCTCCGGCCAAGGGTGCCGAGAAGGGCGCGCCCGAAGCTGCGGCCGCCGCACCGGGAGCCGACAAGAAAGCCGCCCCGGCTGCCGCCGACAAGAAGGCTGCGCCCGCCGCCCGGAAGAAGAAATAGTTTGGCTCAGCCTTGCGTCTAAAGCCTAAAGTCTAAAGTCGTCGGCTAACGATGACTCAAGGCTTTAAAGGCGAGGCGCAAGACTCCCCGGACCGGTATTTGATCGTGGGCCTGGGGAACCCGGGCGCGGATTACGCCCGGACGCGGCACAACGCGGGGTTCCTCGTGGCGGAGCAACTGGCCGAACGCTGGCGCGCGCGCTGGGGCTACGAAAAGAAGTTCAAGGCGCGCTTGGCCGCCGCGGACCGGCCCCAGGGGCGCGTGCTCCTGTGCGAGCCGCAGACGTACATGAACGCGAGCGGCGAGGCGGTAGGGGCCGTGGCGGGTTTCTACCATGTCGCGCTCAGCCGGCTGCTGGTCGTAGTAGATGATGCTGACCTGCCGCTCGGGAGCCTGCGGTTGCGGCCCGGGGGCAGCAGCGGCGGCCACCATGGGCTGGAGTCGGTCGAGCAGCACCTGGGGACGCGGGATTACGCCCGGCTGCGCATCGGCATCGGCCGGCAGGCGGGCGCGAGAGAGATCACCGGCCATGTGCTGGGCCGATTTAGTTCGACGGAAGCCGCGCTGATTGATAAGGTCTTAAACGTGGCGTCGGACCAGGTGGCAACCTGGCTGGACGCCGGAATACAGAAAGCAATGAGTCAGTTTAACGGAGCCGTGGAAGGCTCCGCCAACGAAAGCAACGCGCAGTGAAAAGATACGAAGGCCTGTTCATCCTGGATACCGCCGCCAAAGAAGAAGGCATCAAGGACGCCATCGACAAGATTTCCGCGGAGATCACCAACCTCGGGGGCAAAATAGAGACCGTGCAGAAGATGGATAAAAAGAGCTTCAGCCGCGTCGCCAATAAACGGCACACGGCGGGGTTCTATGTGAATATCATCTTCGAAGGCCAGCCGGCCATGCTCGACCAGTTGCGGCACCGCTTCGCGATGGGCGAAGAGGTATTCCGGGTGCTGTTCACCAACGCCCCGGCGCCGAAAGCAGAAACCACAACAACTACTCGATGAAAGGAACACTATGGCTAGTTTCAACAAGGTCATATTGGCGGGCAACCTGACACGGGACCCGGAAATGCGATACACCCCCAAGGGCACTGCGGTGGCCACGTTCGGGCTTGCGGTCAACCGGAGGTGGAAGAGCGAGACGGGCGAGCTGAAGGAAGAGGTGTCCTTTATTGATGTTGATGCTTTCGGAAAGCAGGCCGAGACCATCGCGCAATATCTGAAGAAGGGCCGCCCATTCCTCGTGGAAGGCCGCCTCAAGCAGGACACCTGGGAAGACAAGAATACGCACCAGAAGCAGAGCAAGTTAAAGGTTATACTGGAAGGCTTCTCCTTCATTGATACTAAGGGCAGCGATGCTGGCGCGCCTGTCAGTTCCCGTCCCGCGGCCGCACCCGCCGCCGCGGCCCCGGCTACCGCCGAGCCCGAAGCCGCCGAACCCGAACACGACGACGTTCCTTTCTAGATCGCGCCGCTGCGTCCCCGAGGGGCCACGCAGCATGCGCCACGCATCACGTTTCACTCATTACGTTTCATCCACTCATGGCAAAGACTGAAGTCATTCTCACCCACAACATCGTCGGCTTGGGCGGCGAATCCGACCAAGTTAAGGTCGCCGCCGGCTATGCCCGCAACTACCTGTTCCCGCAGGGCCTGGCCATCCCGCTGACCGGCGCCAACAAACGCCGCCTGGAGGCCTTGCGCCAGCGGCGGGCCGAACGCGAGGCCCATGAGTTGAACACCATGACCGACCTCGCCAAGAGCATGTCCAAGCTCATCTGCCTGCTCACGGTCAAGACGGGCGAGGACGGCAAGATGTTCGGCACGGTCACCTCCGGCATGATCGCCGACCAGCTCAAGACGCAGTTCGATATCACGCTCGACAAGAAGAAGATTCACCTCGAGCAGCCGATCCGCGCCCTGGGCGACCACGAAGTCGAGCTCCGGCTGCACGCCGACGTGACGAGCACGCTCAAAGTGCATGTCGAAAGCAGCACCCCGCTGCCGACGCCGCCCCCGGGCACTGAAGAGCCTAAGAAGGAAGAGCACCGGACCGAGAAGCGCGGCCGACGTCCCGAAGGCACCCCTGCCAAAGCCGAAGGGGCCGAGAAGCCGGGCCACCGCCCGCCTCGCCCCCGGCCGGACCGAGCGCACAAACCGGACAAAGCCGCCAAGCCCGAAAAGGCCCACGGCGCTGCTCCTGCAGACAAGCCTCAGAAACCCGCAAAAGCGGAGTAAGCGCCGCCCAATCTCGCGACGCGTCCTGGAATGCAGTAGTCCCCTGCCGCTTCCAGTTCCGCGCCCAAATCTGAGACACCACGACGGCGGAGACCCTGCGAAAGCCTCTCCCGTGGCCGCTGCCCGCCCCGGCCCGGGGTATCCCCTCCACTGGCCTGGCGCGTCCCCCGAGCCGGCTCCGAACGCTTTCTAGCCCCAGATTTCTGACAAACTCCCCAGCTTGAGGCAGCGATCTCCCCATCCTCCCGCTGGCCCCTCCATATCCCCTCCCTATCCTCACCGTTGAACCTCTGCAAACTTTGCAGAGGTTCAACGGTGAGGATAGGGAGGGGATATGGAGGGGCCAGCGGGAGGTCCGGGTGCGCACGGGGAGGGGATCTGTTTGATTGGCTGGATCGGCCTGATCGCCGTGCCGCGCAGGTGGGGGGAGATTGTCCCGAAACGAGGCAGGGCGGCTCGGGCGGCCGGTTGCCGCTTGTCATGACCCGGCGGGGGCGTATCCTCGAAATTGTGAAAGGCAAATGGAGCAGGTGGCTGCCTTACGTCTTTATGCTGGTGGCAGCCCTGTCGCGCTGGCCCGGGTTATTCCCGCCCAACTTCAGCGCGTTTTATGCGCTGGCGTTCTGTGCGGGGGCGTTCTTCCCCCGGAACATCAAGTGGTGGTTGCCGCTGGGCACGCTGGTGGCCTCTGACCTCGCCCTTAACCTTTATTACTACTTCGCGCTCGGCATCAATGCCTTCAAGGCTACCCAGTTGATCAACTACGCCTGTTTCGCCGGGCTGATCTGGTTCGGCACCCGGTTCAATCCGCGGACGTCGTTTGTGCGGCTGCTGGCGGGTGGCATTGTGGGCGCGATTCTCTTTTACCTGGTGACCAACACGGCCGCGTGGCTTTTCAACCCGTTCGGCAACCCTGAGTATACCAAGGACCTCGCGGGTTGGTTGATTGCCCTGACGAATGGGACACACGGCTACCCGCCCACCCTGGAGTTCTTTTGGCGCACGCTGCTGAGTGGGGGGCTATTCACCGGCCTTTTCGTCTTCGCGCAGAAGCTGAGCGAGGCTGCGGAATCGGCTAAAGAGAAGGAGCCTCAGGAGGAGCCCGCCGAGGCGCCGGAGGGAGAAGAGGTGCCGGGGGAGGGGAAAGCGTGAAGGCTGCCGAACCCGCCGGGTGGCAGCTTCTTCAACGCAGAGACGCAGAGAGCGCAGAGGTGCGCAGAGGAGAAGAGTTCTCTGCTTCCAGCTTTTCCGCGTGCCTCTGCGCTCTCCGCGTCTCCGCCCTTGAAGGCTCCTCGCTCCTGCGCCCAACGCCTTCGGATTTCGGGCTTCGGACTTCTTTCGGCCTTCGGCCTTCGGGCTTCGGATTTCACCCGACAACTCCTGGCCGCTGAGAAAGTCGTGGAGCCAGAACGCTCGACGTGATCCGTTCCCGCCTGCCAGCACGACCCACGGCCAGCGCGCGTGTCAGACTCGCTTTCGGAGCGCTGCTGATGCTGGCCCTGGCCGCAGTCCTTTCTTTAACCGCCTTCTACAAGGTTTGCACCGGGTTCCGGTTCTGGGACGACATGGGCTACGTCATGCTGACGCAGAAGACACTGGCGGCCGGGCACCCGCTCTACGACCAGACCTACACGCAATACGGGCCGGCCTATTACGCCTGGAAACAACTGCTCCACGCGGCGACGGGCCTGCGATTATCGCACGATAGCACGGCGCTGTTCACCACGGCAACCTTGATGGCCGCCGTGCTGCTCTGCGCAGGGTACGTGGCCCGTATGACCCGAAGCCTGCTGCTGACGGTGTTGGCCTGCTTCGGAGTGTTCTATCTCCTCCAGGTGTTGATGTATGAGCCGGGGCACCCACAGGAGTTCTGTGTGTTGCTGCTCGCGGCCATGCTGTTCGTCTCGACGTTTCTAGTGACCGGCCGCCACACAGGCGCGCTGCTGGGGCTGCTGGGATTCCTGGTCGGGCTGCTGGGCATGACCAAGCCGAACCTGGGGGTCTATGCCGCGGTTGCCGGCTGGGTGAGCGCCGGGAATCTTCTGGCGGACCGGCGGCTGCGGCTGATCGTGTTCGGGTCGGGCGCGCTGGCGGCAGCGGCGCTGCCCGTATGCCTGATGAGGCACAACCTGGAGTCCGCCGGGGATTACTGCCTGCTGACGTCCGGGGCGGCGCTGCTGTTGATTGGGCGGTTAGCCCTGTCGCGTCCCAAGCAAGGCCTGCCCTGGCGCGTGCTGGTAACGCCTGTAGCGGGTTGCCTGGCGGCGGTGCTGGCGTGCGCCGCGTACGCGCTGGCTAAGGGCACGTCGATGGCGGGCCTGATCCACGGCTTGGTGCTGCAGCATGTGGGGTACGACAAGGTTTACTTCCGCTGGCCGGAGTTCGGCACCGACGAAGTCGTGCTCTCATTGGGGGTGGGCCTCCTGCTATGGGCCGCGACAGGTCCGGCGCGGGCCTTCTGGCGGGATGCGCCGTGGGTTCCCACCGCAATTGGATTCAGTGTCGCGCCGGCGGTGCTCGCCATCGCCTTGCTCGCGGGCCCGTGGGAAGGACCCACGTTTGATTGGCTCAAGCCGGTGTTCACCTGGTGCGTGCCGCTGGTGGCCGCAGTCGGCATGATGTCCGTTCAGTCCCCTGCCACGGTGTGGGAAACGGCGCCCCGCCAAATCGTGCTGGCACTGGCGGTGATGAGCGCGCTTTGGGGCTACCCGGTTTGGGGCTCGCAGGCGCAGTTCTCGTTCTTTCTCTTTATCCCGGTAACGATCGTGGGGACGAGAGATGCGCTACGAGGCCCCGAGTGGGGGCTGAGCCTTGGGAACATCCAACATCCACCATCGAACATCCAACATCCAACAAGGCAAGCCGCCGCGCGGATTGGATGTTGGTTGTTGGATGTTGGATGTTGGATGTTCCCGATATCGGGTGCAGGGGCTCAGAGCGCGAGCCGGCCTGTGCGGAGCGGTGTTTCATGGATCGCGGTGTTGGGCATACTGTGTCTGAGCGTGGTGCAGGCCAACCGGGCATCGCGGGCCTACCATCGCCTCGCCCCTTCCGGGCTGCCCGGGAGCAGCCTGCTCCGGATGCCGCCGGAGCAAAGCGGCTTTTACCGGCAAGTGTTGGCCTCGGCGCGCGCGCATGGGCGGTCGTTCTACACGATGCCAGGCATTGGCAGCCTGTATTTCTGGGGCGAGCAAGAGCCGCCGACGGCCCGTTTGCCGGGTAACTGGATGACGCTCTTAGGGGAAGAGGAGCAAGCGAAGGTCGTCGAGGAACTGGCACGCACTCCGGACCTCTGCGTCGTGCGGTGGAACCCGGGTGTGGGTTTCTGGACGCATGGCCGGGACATCTCCAGCAACCGCATCGTGCGCTACATCGAGGACAACCATGTCACTGTGGAGTCCATCGAGCAGTGCGATATCATGGTGCGACGGCAGCCGTGAACTACGCGACGCGCCGGACCTTCCTGATCTGCCTGGCTCTGGCCTTGCTCACTTCGGCGGCGCTTTGGCCCGTATTGAGCAATGGCTTCATCAATTTCGATGATCCGTCCTACGTTAGCGAGAATGGGCGGGTGCTGGCGGGGCTGAACTGGCCGAGCATCAAATGGGCGTTCAGCACCGGGTATTTCGGCAACTGGCATCCCCTGACCTGGCTGTCGCACATGCTGGACGTGCAGTTGTTTGGACTCGAGCCGGGCCGGCATCACCTGACCAGCCTGGTGCTGCACACGGGAAGCGTCCTGCTCCTGTTCGTGTGGCTGCAGCGCATGACCGGGGCGGTGTGGCGCAGCGCGTTTGTGGCGGCCCTGTTCGCCGTGCACCCGCTGCGCGTGGAATCCGTGGCCTGGATTGCCGAGCGGAAGGACGTTTTGAGCGTCTTCTTCGGAATGCTCTCGCTTTGGGCGTATGCCTGGTACGTGGAGGGAAGAATCGCGCAGCGCAAAGCGGAAGGTCCGCGCGAGGAGTCCACTCAACACGCAACACGCAACACGCAACGCGCAACACGTTCCACGTTCCACCCCTTCGTGTTCTACGTCCTCTCCCTGCTCTTCTTCGCCCTGGCCATCATGAGCAAGGCCATGCTGGTGACGCTGCCTTTTGCGCTGCTCCTGCTGGATTACTGGCCCCTGGGGCGGATGCAGGGCGCAGCCGGCGGAATGGACACCTCTGGTGCAGTCGGAATCCAACGCAAAGGCGCAAAGGAGCGAAGACGCAAAGCGGAGCAGACTCCCTCGTCCGGCGCCGGTATCGCCAACGACACCGTGACGGCCGCGGCCATGGATTCAGGCGTCCAGAACCTTTGCGCCTTTGCTCCTTTGCGTCTTTGCGTTAAGAGTCTGCTGCACAGATTCGGCTTCAGCCCGCGGCAGGCAGCATTTTGCACGCTCGAAAAGGCGCCGTTTTTCGCGCTGGGTGTTGCCTGTGCGGCGGCGGGTTTCCTTCTGCTCCGGCACGCGGGGGCGATCACGGAGACTGCCAGTTCTGGAATCCGGGAGCGCATGGCCTATACGGTCTATGGCTACGCGGGCCACCTCGGGAAGCTGGCCTGGCCGGTGGACCTGGTCTTGCCCTATCCCCGCCCACACCACGTGCCGGGGTTGCTGGTGCTCGGGGGAGGCGCCGGCCTGGTGCTGGTCTCCGGGTGGGCGTTGGTTTTGCTGAAGCGCCGGCCTTACCTGGCAGTGGGCTGGTTCTGGTTTCTGGGCTGCCTGGTGCCGGTCAGCGGCCTGTTGCGCCTCGGGCCGCAGGCACTGGCTGACCGCTACACCTATTTTCCTTCCGTGGGATTGTTCATCGCGCTGAGTTGGGGTGTGGCAGAGCTGGTTGGCGCGCCGCGGCTCGGCTCCGGCTGGGTAGGGACGCCTCGCCGAGGCGTCCGTGTTCAAAGGCCAGCGGACGCCTCGGCGAGTCGTCCCTACCAACGCGCGATGCTCGGGCCAGGGCTTGGTATCGCGGCGTTTTGCGTGCTGGTGCTGTGCGTCGTGGCGTCCAACCGGCAAGCGGCCTATTGGCGCGACAGCGAGACCTTGTACCGGCATGGCCTTGCCGTGAACAGCAACAACTACGTGGACCACAGCGGTCTGGGTCACGCGCTGTTTCGGCAAGGCAAGCTGGACGAAGCCATTCGCGAATGCCAGGAGGCCGTGCGCATCCAACCGGACTACGACCCCGCCTACAGCAACCTGGGCCTATTCTATGCTGAGAAGAAGGATTACGCCTCGGCGATCAGGAACCTGGAAGAGGCGGTGCGGCTGAGCCCGCGCGATACAAAGCCGCGCAACAACCTGGGCAACGTGTTTTACCTCCAGGGCCGGTACGCCGAGGCGCACGAGCAGTTCGCGGAAGTCCTGCGGATTGATCCGGGGCACACGGATGCCCTCAATAACCGTGGGCTGGTGTGCCAGAAGCTCGGCCAGCCCGCGGAGGCCATCCTCAGCTACCGGCGCGCCATCGAGCTGAGGCCGGACTTTACGGCGGCGCTCAACAACCTGGCGTGGCTGCTGGCCACCTGCCCTGACGCGCGCTACCGCGACGGGAAGGGAGCTTTGGACCTGGCGACGCGCGCGTGCGAGCTAACGCACTACGCCAATGCCACCACGCTGGCTACACTCGCCGCGGCTTACGCCGAATTAGGACAGACCAGTGAAGCGACGGCTCTGCTGGAGCAGGCACAGCAGCGTACCGCCGGGGGCGCCGACGAATTCAGCCGGCGGCTGGCGGCGATGGCCGGGAGCTTCCGCGCAGGCAAGGCCTACCGGGAGGACTGAGCAGGAGCGATTCCGTTACGAGGTTTCGCCAGTTGCGAAGGGTCGCACCTGGCCTGCCATGCCGTGAACCCCCGTCTTCCGCCGCGCTGCAAGGGGTTTGGGCGCAGTCGGGGGATTGGCACGGAGTATGGTGCAGTGGAATACACGTCTGCGTCAGCAGAGAAGACAGGACCCAGGTATGGCACGACTCGCGTCTATTGCTTCGGTGCCCAGGCCGCCGGATGGCCAACCTCCCGCCCAGGGCCCGGCCCTCCCTGACTGCGCCTTCCTACACCTGCTGGCGAATTCGGCGGCGGCAACGAAGGCCTACTTTGCCTGCCAAAGCGCGCTCGCAGGCGGCCTGTTGACGCCACGCCAGCGGGAGATGCTGGCTCTCGCTGTAGCCGAGATCAATGGCTCGAAGTATTGCCTGGCCGCGCACGGCGCCCTGGCCAGGAAAGCCGGGCTCAGCGCGCAGGACATCCGCCTCGCCCGTAAGGCCGCAGCCGCCGACCCGCAGGAAGACGCCATGCTAAGGTTCGCGCAGGCAGTCACCCTGCAGCGGGGCGATGTGAGCGATGCAGACTTCCAAACCCTGAAGGGCGCGCGCTTCACCGACGCCCAGGTCGCGGAGATCGTGGCCCATATCGCGCTGAACATCCTCACCAACTACTTCAACGTGCTGGCCCGCACTGAGCTGGATTTCGCGCCACTGAAGCCTGATTAATGGCAGATCGCGACTACTGCTACGAAGCCCCCGCTCGGCGTCTCATTGTGCTCTCATGCTTTCGGCCTTCGCCTTCCGATTGGCCAACGCCTGTAGTTTGAGCATGGCTTTGGCGTAGCGCCGGCCCAATTCCCGCTGCGAGGCGGAATTAAAGTGGAGCATGTCGCCTTTGTCCTTGAGGCCTTTGGAGGACACGTAGGCGGCGGCAGGAAGGTCTTTCGGCAGCCTGGCGACGGCGTCGTTCACAATCCTCGCATACGGTGCGTGCTCCGGTCCGCGCTCGTACAGGAACCGCCCGATCTGCCCTGCCACGAAGGGCAGGTTCGGGCACCCCAGATCACGCCTGAACTCGGCGACCATGTGCGCCAGCCGTTCACCGTATGTCCGGGCATTGGTCGAGGTAACGGAATCGCTTTCCCCCTGATGCCACAGGATGCCTTTCAGGGTTCCATCCCGCATGGCAAGTTCGGCCCGTTGGACAGCGTTCGAGTACAAGTCCGCGCCAGGTTCCCAGCGCCTTAGCGGGGTGCCCCCAAGTGCGCAGGGCACCAAGCCAATTGACACACGGGGTTCTTTTCGGGCCATGGCTTTGCCGAACGCCAAGCCGGGACCCGCCCCGAGCATAGCTGGCTTGTCGTGTGTGACGGGCTCGATCGCAGGCTCCCACTGCCCGTTAGCGGTGAACACGACCACCCGGGGATGCGGCGTTCGGTCCTCGGGCTCGATCTTGCCGCGCCCGGCCATGTTCGATTGGCCCATCAGCAGGTATAGATGGAACTCCGCTTTCACAGGCAGTTGGACTGAGTTGGTGTCCGCGTCGGCCCGAACCGCGGCGACCAGGGCGGTGAGGCAGGCGCAAAGGAGCGTTCTCGTAAGCATCGGGAAATAAGCTCCTGGGCCGCCCGTGTGTTATTGCGGGCCAGCCATGAACGGCGGCATCGGGCAATCCAGCGTGTCCGCAATGGCGCGCAGCAGCTCGGCCTCCGACTCCTCTATCACCCCGTCGGCGGCGACGGTTTGCACGCAGGCATCGAGGGCGTTCTTCTTGATCTGCGGCACAGCCAGCGAGAGGCGGTTCAGCGCGGCATCCACTTGCTCCAGGTCGCAAGCATCCTGGGGAACCAGGGTCAAAGCGGGCTGCAGTTCGGGACCCAAGGCTTGCGCGCCCCGCCGGAAGGCGAACTGCACTTTCTCCAGCTCTTCAGAACCCACGTAGGCCAGGGCGGAGAGTAACACGGCGCAATCGGGCATCAGCGGCTTCAGGGAGTAGTACTGGATGATCGGCTTGCGGGCCGGCAGGAAAGAGGGTTCGAGATGCCGCAGGACGATCTTCTGGAGCACATACTCGAACAGGTTAATCTCGCCGTCGGCCTCCACCAGCTTCTGCACGGCGGCGCGGAATTGCTGGAACTGCGCTGCCGAGAGGTGCCGCAGGCCCGGCAGGGCAAGGTCCACCAGCGGCAGCTTGGCCTGGGCGGCAATGACCTCCACCTGGGGCCAGATGCGCATCGTTTCCTGGCAAACGGCGGGCGAGGTCGCCTGGGCCAGCCCGTCCAATTGCCGGGCGCGCACGTCGTCGTCGTCGCTCAGCAGCAGCGCATAGACCAGGGTGCAGGCGCCGAGGCTTTCGTGGGCGGCGGCCTGCAGGGGGGCGGGGATCGCGCCGCGCAACTGCGCCGCGTATTCCAGGTGGGCGGTCGTGGGATTGCCCGTGTGGGGGGTGAGCGCCTGGGCGGCGATGAAGGGCGCCGCGACCCCTGCCGCACCGGCCTGCCCGCGCCCCATCCCCGGCAGCAGCGGCGGGAAGGGCATCGGCCGTGCGCCGGCTGAGACCGCTGGCGGCTGCTCCTCGACCGCAGTCTCGTCCACCGCAGGGAAGCTGCCGTCGAAGCTCGGGTCAATCGCCCGAATGCGCTCCGCCAGGGGAGGGTGGGTATCCATGAGGTGAAAGAAGGACTCGCCCATGCCGTTGCCAAAGAACATGTGGCTTGCCTCCTCGGCGTGGGCCGTCTCGAGCCTGGAACCGTAACTCAGCCCGCCGATCTTCTTCAGTGCTCCCGCCAGGCCGGCGGGGTTGCGCGTGAACTGCACGGAGGAGGCATCGGCCAGGAACTCACGCTGGCGGCTGACGGCGGCCTGGATGAGGCGCCCGAACAGCACGCCCACCCAGCCGATCACGATCAGGGCCAGCCCGAGCAACGGCAGCGCGTTCTTGTCCCGGCTGCGGCCGCTGCGGGCGTAGAGCAGCACGCGCCCGATGACCGCCAGGCAGACAATGCCGAAGATGATGCCCATGAGCCGTAGATTCAGCCGCATGTCCCCGTTGAGGATGTGGCTGAACTCGTGGCCGATGACGCCTTGCAACTCGTCCCGTGTGAGCAGGCGGACGCTGCCCTCCGTGACGGTAACGACCGCGTCGCTAGGCGAATGCCCGGCGGCAAAGGCATTGATGCCTTTCTCCTCAGGCAGGATATACACCTGCGGGACGGGCAGCCCCGCGGCGATGGCCATTTCCTCGACGACGTTGAGCAGCTTCCGCTCGTCGGGGTCGTCGGTGTTGGGGTCCACCAGCCTGCCGCCCAGCGACGTGGCCACCGCCCGGCCGCCCTGGGCCAGCTCGAGGGTCTTGAAGCCGCTACCTATCGCAATCACCGCCAGCGTGCCGACCGCGACGCCGAAGAATAACTGCGGCTGCCACAGGGCGATCGCGGGCGCTTCGGCAGAGCGGCGCGAGTGGCTCGCGCTGACGCCGGTGAAGAGCACCAGCACCGCCGCATAAACCGCCAGGATGAGCAGCGTCACGCCGCAGGCGAAATAGACGACCAACAGCTTGGTGTGGCGGTGCGCCTGGGCCTGTCGCTCGAAGAAGTCCATCGCCCGGGCTTAGAAGGAGACTTTGGGCGCCTCCTTCTCTTCGGGCTTCTCGACCACGAACAGCTCGGCGGGGCCGAAGTTGAACGGGCCGGCGACCATGTTGGTAGGGAAGCTCTCCCGCGTGGTGTTGTAGCCCATGACGGCATCGTTGTAGGCCTGCCGGGCAAATGCCACCTTGTTCTCCGTCGAGGTCAGCTCCTCCATGAGCCGCATCATGGTCGTATTCGCCTTGAGGTCCGGGTAGGCCTCCGAGAGCGCGAAGAGGCGTCCGAGCGTGCCGGTCAGGGCGGTCTCAGCTCCGGACAACTCCTTCATGGCGGCGGCCTCGCCGGGGTTTTGGGCGGCGCGGACGTTGGCGGCGGAGGCGGCGTTGCGGGCGGCGATGACGGCCTCCAGCGTGCCGCGCTCGTGCTTGATGTAGCCCTTGGCCGTCTCGACGAGATTGGGGATCAGGTCGTAGCGGCGCTTAAGCTGCACGTCAATTTGCGCGAAGGCATTCTTGTAGCGGTTGCGCAGGGCAACCAGTCGGTTGTATGCGCTGATCAGCCACATCAGGATGAAGAAGACGGGCACGACCACCGCGACGAGCACAATGATAATTAAACCTTTAATCATAAATGGCCTCTTCCACGTTACCTCACAGCTAAGGTAACACGTGTCTGCGGGCAATTACAAAGTGCCCAGGGGATTGGAGCCAAGGGTTTAGCCTGCAGCATGCCCCGAGCGTGTTGCGTGTTGCCTGTTGCGTGGACACGGAGCACACAACAGGCAACACCTGACACGGCACTGGCTGCTCTGCAGGGCGAAGCCTGCGCCCTTATGCGCCTCCGGTCACAACAGGCTCAAAGCGCGATGCTCATCCGGATGCGGGTGCCCTGGCTGGGCTGGCTGGCGATCTCGAACTCGCCGCCGATGGCTTCCAGGCGTCTGCGCATGTTGCGCAGGCCGTTGCCGCCGGCTCGCGCCGCCTGGACGTCGAAGCCCACGCCGTTGTCCGCAATAACGATTTCGAACCGGCCCGGCATAAGGCTCAGCTCAATCTGGAGGGCGGTGGCGGAGGCGTGCCTGACCACATTGTTCATCGCCTCCTTGAACGCCAGGAAGAGCTGATGCCGGGTCTCAGCGGCAACGGTGCGCCGGGGCAGTTCCTCCGGGAGCGTCAGCCGCAAGTGAATGGAGGTGTTCTCCAGGAAATCGTCGGCCGTTTGGGAAAGATATTCGACCAGGCCCTCAAGCGTGTCGTGCTCCGGGTTGACGGCCCAGACGATCTCATCCAGGGACTGCGCCATGGCCTCGGCAGTGGCGGAAACTTTGCGCGCGCTGGCCGCGAGTTCGTGCGTGGGTCCCTTCTGGGCCATGTGGCTGAGCAAGGTGATCTGGGTCAGGCGCGAGCCCAGGTCGTCATGGATGTCTTTGGCAATGCGGGCGCGCTCCCTCTCGATGGCGCGCTCGCGTTCCAGCGCCGCCAGTTCGCGCCGCAGCTTCCTGACCGAAACATGGCGCACCGTAGCGGCGAGGGCGCCAGCCAGGGCCAGGCCCGCCAGAGTGCGGAACCAGAGAGTCTGCCAAAAGCGCGGGAGCAGGACCAGGGCAACGGATGCCGGCGTTTCGTTCCAGCCACCGTCGTTGTTGCACGCCTTGACCAGGAAGCGGTAATTGCCCGGCGCGAGCCCATGGTAGTCGGCGGTGCGGCGCGCGCCGGCGTCGGTCCATTCCGTATCCACGCCATCGAGCATGTACTGGAACCGGTTCTTCTCGGGCACGGGGTAGCTCAGGGCCGTGAAATGGAATTCGAGGTCACCGCGGTCGCACCTTAGGACCAGGGGAGGCGAATCGAAGCGCGGGGAGTGAGGCTGGAGGCGGAAGGGGTGTTTATTCACGACGACCTGCTCGATGGCCAAGGGAGGCACCCGTTCGTTAACGGGAATGGCCGCGTCCACGCAGACCAGCCCCTTTGTCGTGCTAAACCACAGACGCCCGTCCTGCCCCTTCCAGGCAGCCGGGCAGGCCACGCCATTAAACTGGGCGCCGCTCAACCCGTCAGGCCGGCCATACGACACCGCGCGCACGGTGCCGCCCGGGCTGCGGTCAAGCGCGATAAGGTCAGCCTTGCGCACGCGGGAGAGGCCCTCGATGCAGCTCAGCCAGAAACAGCCGTAGTCGTCCTCGAGGAAGGCCAGCACGTCGTCGCTGAACAATCCCTGGCGGGTGGTGTAGGCAGTGAAGCGGCCCTGGTGCCAGCGGTTCAAGCCGCCGCCGACGGTGCCGATCCAGAGGTCATGCACGGGATCTTCGTAGAGGGCGAGGACGGCGTTGGCAGACAGCCCCTCGCGGGTGGTGTAGTTGGTGAACTGGCCGTCGTGCCAGCAGCTCAAGCCATTCTCGGTGCCGAACCAAAGGCGGCCGTCGTGACCTTCGCAGATCGCGCGGACGATCCGGTTGATGAAGTGCTCCTGCGGCGGCTGGTGGATGAACCGGCCATCGCGCAGACAGCTCAGCCCCTTGCTGGTGCCCACCCACAGGTCGCCGGCGCGGTCCTCGTGGATGACGCGAACGGCGGCGTTGATCAAGCCGTCGCGCCATGTGTAGTGCGTGAGCTGGCCCTGCTTGAGCTGGACGAGCCCACCGTCGTAATCGGCCCCGGCCCAGAGACTGCCATCGCGGGTCTCCCGGAGGCTGAGCACCAGGTCGTGCGGGAAGCCGGTGTGGGTGGTGTAGGTCTTGAAGCCGGCGCCCGGGCCGCCTGCGGGCAGTTCGTTGAGGCCGCCGCCCCAGGTGCCAACCCAGACGTTGGTGGAACGGTCTTCAAGCACCGACATGACATTGTCGTGGCCCAGGCCCTGGCGGCGTGAGTAAGTGAGAAATCGCCGGGGCGTGAGCCGGATCAAGCCTTCGCGCGAGGCTACCCATAGGTCGCCCTCGGCATCTTCGAGCAGGGCATTGGCCATATCGAACGGCACGCCTTCACCGTCGAGTTGCGGGAGGAAGCTGCCGTTCCGATAGAGATAGACGCCGCTGTAGGCGCCCACCCAGAGATTGCCCCGGCGGTCGCGGCAGAAGGCCTGGACGAAGCCGCCGGCCAGGCCCGTGCCGGCGTTGGTGCATGTGGTGAACTTGCCTGCCTCGTACCAGCTCACACCCGTGTCCGAGCCGATCCAGAGCCGCCCGTTGGCATCCAGCCAAAGGCCGCGCAGGGAATTATCCGGCAGGCCGTTGGTGCGGGTGTAGGCCTGCAAGACGCCGTTCCGCAGGCAGTTCAAGCCCTCGGCGGTGGCAACCCAGACAGCGCCCGAGCGGTCTTCACACACCGCCCGGACTACCTCGGAGAGCAAGCCGTCCTTGCGTCGGCAAGAGCTGAAGCGACCGTGCTCGAATCTAATCAAGCCCTCGGTGCTGCCGATCCAGAGCGAGCCGTCGCGGCTGGGGCATATCGCCGTCAGCTCATCCGCTGGCAGGCCGTTGGTCGGGCCGAAGTGCGCAAAGACGCCATCACGCAAGCGGAGCAATCCGCCGCCGTAGGTGCCGATCCAGAGCGCCCCCTCGGGGTCCACGCTCAGGGCGGTGATGTTGGCGCTGGGCAGCTCGGGGGCGTTCCGGGGTTTGTAGGTCGTGAAATGCAGGCCGTCAAACCGGGCGAGCCCGTCGCAGGTGCCCACCCACAGGTAACCATCGGGGGTCTGGGCAATGGCCCGAACCCAGTTGTTGGGCAGGCCCTCGTCACTTTGCCAGAGGCGCGAGCTAAACCCGAAACCCAAGGCGGCGGGCGGGCCAGGTTGGGGCGACAAGCTCTCCCCCGGCGCGGGGATTGCCGGCCGTGCCAGCGCCAGGGCGGTCAAGGCGCTCAGAGCGCAGCCGATTCGAGCCGTCAAGATTCCCATGCCGCCGCCCGGCATACTGCAAACGCGCGAGCATCCCAAGCCTTAAATCCCTTTGCCCCGAACAGCCCGAATGCCTATAGTCGCCGCCCATGACGACCGTTCCGGCCGACTGCCGCACGCATCCCGCGCATGGCTGAGGCCGTCCCCAGCAGCGCCGTTCCCCGCAGCTTCATCGGCAAATTCACCGTGCTCCTGGGCGCGGTGCGCGAGCTGTGGATCATCTTTGCCATGGTGCTGCTCAGCAACCTGGCCTACCGGATGGTCAACTTCACCCTGCGCCTCTGGCTCTCGTCCGACCTCGGGTACCAGGACATGCAGGCCAGCTTCGTGGTGCTGCTCTGGTCGGCCGGGCTCTCGCTCTGCATCGTGCTGGTCGGGTCGTTGACGGACGCGCTTGGGCTGCGCAAGACCCTGCTGCTGGCGTTCGGGCTCTGCATCATCTCCCGGGTCTTCCTGACCTTCACGACCATCAAATGGGTCGTCCTCGGCATCGGCCTGCCGCTGCTGGCGCTGGGCGAAGGCATGGGCGCGCCGGTGACGGTTGCCGCTCTGCGGCGCTACACCACCACCGCCCAACGGTCGGTCGCCTTCTCGATCATGTACGCCATCATGAACGGCGGATTTCTCATCGGCGTGCTCATCTTCGATGGGTTGCGCGCCCGGCTGGGCGAACACGGCCAGTTCACCGTGCCCGGGCTCGCCATCACCCTGAGCACCTACCGGACGGTTATCCTCAGCAGCCTGGCGCTGTCGGTGCCGACCTTTGTGCTGATCTACTTCTGGCTCCGTGAAGGCGTCGAGGCCACCGACCAGGGCGTCATCATCACGCCGGCCAAGCCCAAATATCCGGGCACGAACGCCCTGCAAGCGCTGGGGCTGACCATCCGCGACACGGCGGTCGAGACCTGCCGCATCTTCGCCGGCCTTTGGAAGCAGGCCGGGTTCTACAAATTCCTGGCCTTCCTGTCGCTGGCGGCGTTCATCAAGATGATCTTCGTTCACATGGATTACACCTACCCGACCTGGGGCATCCGTGAATTGGGGGAAGGGGCGCCGGTCGGCCATCTTTACGGGTTGAACAATATCCTGATCGTGGTGCTGGCTCCGTTGGTGGGCGTGCTGACGCAGCGTATTTCGGCGTACCGCATGGTGATCGTCGGCAGCTTCATCGCGGCGAGCTCGGTCTTCATCATGACCGTGCCGCCGCAGTGGTTTCGGCCTGTTGCCGACGGGCTGCCGGGCAACCTGATCGGCCATGTCTGGCTCGGGCTGACGGGCACGGTTAACCCCTACTACGTGATGGTGTTCCTGTTCGTCCTGTTCCTCTCCGTCGGCGAAGCCTTCTACTCGCCGCGCCTATACGAATACACCGCGGCCATCGCACCCAAGGGACAAGAGGCCTCCTACATGGCGATGTCCTACCTGCCGTTCTTCCTGGCCAAGCTGCCTGTGGGGCCGCTCTCAGGCGTGCTGCTCGCCCGGTTTTGCCCGGCCACGGGAGTGCGCCACTCGCAGACGCTTTGGCTCATCATCGGCCTGAGCACAATGATCGCGCCGATGGGATTCCTGGTCTTCCAGCGCTTCATTCGCGTGCACGAGGCCGGCCGCGAGGATTGATGGCGGGTTCGAGGCGGCAACAAGCTGCAGGGTAGGGACGCCTCGCCGAGGCGTCCGGTACGTGGCGACGGCGGACGCCTCGGCGGGGCGTCCTTACCAGCGTGAAATGTCCCGGCTACTCGCTGGCCTCGGCGCCCGAGCCGGCAGCGGCCAGCGCCCCCGGGCGCAGGGCCAGGAGGCGGCGATGCCTCTCGTCCTGCGGCTCCTTCGCCAGCCGGCTGCAGGCCTGGTAGAACTTCTCCAAGTCACCGCCGTTCTGGGCGAGGAGCTGTTCAAAGCAGGGCACGAGGTCGAAGTAGGCGGCGACGGAGTTGAGTTGCGCGTTGTTGATGGCGCGCGCGAACCAGCCTTCGTAATCCCGGTTGCCGCCCCACTGGGCCTTCAGTTGCGCGTAATCCGCGCGCATCTCCTCGAAGACTTGCTGCTTGCGGCGGCGCAGTTCCTCGGGTGGGACTGACGGGGGCTTGCGACTGGCCTTGAGCTGGCCGGTATCCGTCCGTTCATCGCCGTAAATGCCTGCGAGCCTTTTACGGGCGCTTTGGACCAGCCCCACGAACTGCTGGGAGCGCCGCAGTTCGGCCTGGTAACGGTCGTACGCGGCCTGGTCGCCCTTGGCGCGCAGCCAGCGCCGGGCCCCTTCCTGGCCCACACTCGTAGCGAAGGCCTCGTTGAAGTCCGTATCCCCGGGAGCAAACAAGCGCTGATGGCCCAACTCGTGGAAGAGGGTCTCGGCCAGGTCCGGCGGGGCGTTCGAGATGAACGTGTTGAGCACCGGGTCCCGGAACCAGCCCAGCGTGGAGTAGGCCTCGACGCCATCCACGTAAACGTCGTAGCTCTTCTTCCTCATGCCCGCGGCGTAGTCCTGCGCGCCGCCCTCGGAGAAGTAGCCGCGATACTCGACGCTGCCGACGAAGGGATACCACCACGTCTTGGGCTGCAGGGAGAATTCCGGCGCGGCCTGGACGTTCCACACCACGTAGCGCCGACGGAGGTCGGCATACTTCTCGTAATGGCCGTCCACGGGCAGCTTGAGGTCCTTCGCGGCGAAAGCGCGCAGCTCCTCAATGAGCTGCAGCCTGGATTTGAGCTGCGCGGGCGTTTGCGGATCGGCGATCAGCTTCTTGATCTGCCGTTCGCTGGCGACGATCTGGTACTGCCCTTTGATCGCCTGCCCGTAAAACGCAAAGGTATGAC
>Ga0335069_10002403_pt1 | contig 28888 bp, 17 predicted proteins | sample Lox_Sample_11_FD_206714 | JGI IMG/M metagenome (GOLD analysis project Ga0335069, IMG submission 206714) | Soil microbial communities from Loxahatchee National Wildlife Refuge, Florida, United States - Lox_Sample_1.1 | ecosystem: Environmental > Terrestrial > Soil > Wetlands | place: USA...
CACCTACATGTGCCACGAGAACGGTGCGGTGAATGACCTCTCCGCCGAGGATCAGACCGTCTGGTTCTCGGACGGCTATGGTGATTACGCTCGCCATTTCCTGGCGGGACTCGGTTCTGTGCCCGAATGGACTCCGCCCGGCGAGAACCATTTGCTGCGCTCGTCGTCCATCGTCCAGAGCGTTTCGTACTTGCCCGAGGAAGTGAACTATCAGACCTACGATTCTGAGTCGAGCGAGGTGCTGCGCCTCAGCTTTGTTCCCCACCGCGTGCTCACCGACGGCCAGGAACTGCCGCAGCGGGCGGGCGTGGCGAAGCCGGGATGGGCCTTCGACGCCCAGCACAACGTCTTGCGATTGCATCACACCGGTTCGCACGTCGTTCGTGTCCTCGGCCACTAAACGCGGAGGTTTCACACAGAGTGCACGGAGCGCATAACCGTCCGGATCACTAAATCGTCGGGTCACAGAGTACACAGAGAAAGTCCCGAAAACGTCCCCGTGCTCTCTGTGCTCCAACTTCGTGACCTCTGTGTGAAGGCCTTGCCTTCTTTCGTCACGCTAGAAGCTGCTGCATAACTCGGTTTAATCTGGTGTCAGGGCACGGTTTCAACCGTGCCGAGGCGGCGTCTTCCGGGCAACGGCTTCAGCCGCTGAGGGCCAATGATGTGCCTCAGGAGCTAAAGCTCCCTTTGTTCCTCGTCTCGGCCGGCACGACTAAAGTCGTGCCCTGACGAGGGTTTCATGAGGTTTTGCAACAGCTTCTAGGGAAGTCACGAAGCAACTGAGCTAGGGCGATCCTGTTCCCCCCAGCACCTTCAGAAAGACGTCACGCAGTACTTCCGTCTCTCGATCCGCTTTCTTCTCCTTGAGCAATGCGAATCGCTGACGCGCCTGCCGCGCCGCGTCGGTCTGCCCTGCTTGGTCATAGAGCGTTGCCAGGCGATACCAGGCCTCCGCAAAACCCGGATCGAAGCTAACGGTCTTTTCGAGGTCGGACGTCGCGATGGCTCGCTCGCCCTGCCGTTCGTGAACCTTGCTCATGGCGAGGTAGCAGAGGCTGCATTGCGGGATGGCGCGCGCAGCGGCGGTGAGGTCGTTCAGCATGAGGTCGTAATCCTTAGACCCCAGCTTGATCAGTGTGACGGCGTGCAGGTAGTAGAGATAGGCAAAGGGGTTCGGGTCACGCAAACCCTCGTCGGCTGTTTTCTCCGCTTCCTCGATTCGCCCTTGCATGTAGAGGGCAAAGGCCAGCAGCACTCTGGCCGGCGAGAAATCGTGTTGCGCGGTGAGCAGCGCGCGACAGGTGTCGATTGACTCTTCGTTCTTCCCGCCCATAAACTGCGCGAGCCCGAGCCCCAATTCGAGATAAGGAGAATCCTTCCGTACGCGGGTGGCTTTCTGGAAGACGGCCAGGCTTTCCTGATATTTCTGGACGCGGAGGTAGTAGAGGCCGAGATCGAGGGCGTAATTCTCTTCCTGGGGAGCAGCGGCAAAGGCAGCGTTCAGATCGCGTTCCGCCTCCGCGTTCTTGCCCAGAGCCACCTCGGTCTTTCCTCGCAGGTAAGTGCGGGCCACTTCTTCCGCTGGCGTGGCGCGCGGCGCCTTCTCGATTGTGGTCAAGGCTTCAGTGTTCTTGCCGAGTGTGAGTTCCGCCAGCGCCAGGTTGTAGTAGCCCTCGAAGCGCTGTGGGAAGTCCTGCACGCAGCGCTCGAAGACCCGCGCGGCCTCCGGGTACATATCGTGTTCCGTAAGCGCGACGCCGGTTCCGAGCAGCGTATCGGCGGAAAGTTGCGGCACCGCGAGGAGCTGCGAAACCAGGTTCCTGGCTGCATCAAGATCACCTTGGGCCAGCGCACGCTCGATCCGTCCGGGCAACGGCTGTGAGGCTGACTGCTCGTTCTGGTTTCCTTGCTCGGCAGTTGACGTGAGCGGTGGTGCCCACAGCGCACCTGGCCGTGGCTCTGCACATGCCGCGCGTACGCAGCAGATGCCGGCGAGCGCGAGAATAGAGACTTGCAGCGGGACGGTAGACGTTGAGCGGAGTTTCATGGCGCGTAGATTCTGCCACGTGACAGCCGGTTTTGCACGGCTCTGCTCCAAGGTGACTTTACTCCTCCATGCTCATGGGCTCGGCTTAGAAGCCGGGAGTGGCTCGCGGTTCCGAAACAGCACGTGCGTCACACACGCTGCGGAGGGAGCATTTTTCATGCTAAGTACCTTATTTTTCATAAACATCGTTGGATCGCCAACTGCTAAGTTCCTTATTTTTCAACAACATCGTTGGACTTGTCAAAATGTCTGTTTTAAGTTGTTTGTTTTCAAACACATCGTAGGACTATCCTGCATTTTCGTCGTGATGCCGCGGCGGAGGGCTTATGGCAAACTTATTGTTTTCAATGGCTTGCGGAAAGGTAGGGTGACTCGAATCAGCGGCGCTAAATCTCTAAGTGGTTTATTTATCATACACATCGTTGGAGCGAGAGCCGTCATTCAAACTCGGATTGCGCCAAAAACGGCAGATTCCGCGCAAGGCCAGACCAGCCTTACCTGGCACTGATTGTATATACTACTTAGTAATTTTTGTCAAGAAGAAAAAGGTTTCTCCATCTTGACACGACAACCGTGCCGGAATAGCATCCGGCCGAAACTGTCGCCGGAAAGTGAGCGGAGAGATTCCCAATGGCCAACCTGATGCGGCTAAGTTGTATTCCAGTATCTTTCTTTGCACCCATCTCACAAGGACAGATGACCGTGGCCGAGTGGCTGGATTTCGCGGCCGAGCTGGGACTCGATGGCATCGAGTGCGGCCCGCTGCTGGTCAAGCCGCTCGGTCCCGTCACGCCCGCGGAGTTTGGGCGGATGGCCGAGGCTCGCGGCCTGGCAGTGAGCAACTACACTGGCTATTCCGATTTTGCCCACCCCGACGCCCACGTGCGCAAGAACGAACTTGCGGACGTGCTCCGAAACCTGGGTGCCGCCCGGGAAATGGGTGCGCCTTCGGTGCGTGTGCTCACCGGCCAGCAATGGCCCGGAGTGAATCTCGAGGACGGCATCCGGTGGGTCGTCGAGGGCGTCCGGCGCGCCGCGGAAGCAGCGGAGCGGATGGGCCTGCGAGTGAATTTGGAGAACCACACTAAGGCCGCGACCTGGACTCACTTTGATTTCGCAATGCGCGGCGAAGTCTTTCTCCGCACCATGGAAGGTCTCCGCGGGGTCCCGGTGGGCGTGCAGTTTGACATCGCTAACCCGCTGGTGGCGGGCGAAGATACGCTGCCCCTTTTTGAATGCGTGCGTTCGCGGATTGGGTATGTCCACGTGAATGACGTGAAGCAGAAGGGTGTGTTCCAGTTTGTGCCCGTGGGCACGGGACTTGCTCCCATCCCGGAGGTGCTGTCGCGCCTCAGAGAACAGGGTTACACCGGCTGGGTCGGAATCGAGGAGGCCAGCCGTACGGGCAAGGAAGGATTTCGCCAGGCCGTCCAGTATACGCGGCAAGTCCTCGCGGCCGCCGCAACCCACGGTAGCGGCGGTCTATGACCGCCGTCTTTTCGGCGCTCATAGAGCGCCGCTAAAATTTGCGCCGGGCTATGCCGGATGGCATTGCAATGGAGCGCCGGAGGCGCTCACGTCCGGCGGCTGTGTGCTTTCTTCACTTCGACTCCCGCCATCTGCTCGACGAATTGCACAATCGCCGAATGGTCGAGCGAGCCCTTGCCTGCATTCATGAGTGCGATGAGCCCCTGTTGCACCAAGCTGGTGAGGGGTAGCGGAAGCTTTCGCGACTCCGCGGTCAGCAGCGCGTTGCGGAGGTCCTTCTGGTGCAACTCGATTCGGAATCCCGGTTTGAAATTGCGCGCCATCACCATGGGGGCCTTGGCGTTCAGCACCGCGCTGCCGGCGAGTCCGTCCTTGACAGCGTTGAAGACAACCTCCGGATCGAGGCCGGCGCCCGTGGCCAAGACCAGTGCCTCGCCCATGGCAGCAATGTTGCACGCCACCATGATCTGGTTCGCGAGCTTGGTGGTATTGCCCGCGCCCACCGGGCCCGTGAGCGTGACCGCCGAGCCGAGCTTCTTGAGGATGGGACGGGCTCGCTCAAAGGCTGCGGGCGCGCCGCCCACCATGATGGAGAGCGTCGCGTCAATGGCCTTGGGTTCGCCGCCGCTGACGGGGGCATCCAGAAAGTCCACACCGAGCGGTGCGCAAACTCCGGCGATCTCCTGCGACACATTGGGACTGACGGAACTCATGTCGACGATCAAAGAGCCTTTGCGTATTCCTTCGAGAAGTCCCATGGGACCCATGATGGCGCTCTCCACATCGGGTCCGTCTGGAAGCATGGTAATGATGATCTCGGATCGAGCTGCGACATCCTGCGAGGAAGTCGCGGTGGTCGCTCCTGCCCGCTGCAATTCCGCGACCGGTTCAGGACGGAGATCATGCACAGTTAGCGCGTACCCGGCCTTGAGAAGATTCCGGGCCATAGGCTTCCCCATAATACCCAGACCAATAAATCCAATTTTAGTCATAGGGTCACCTCCTACCGGTAAGTCTCGAGCAGCCGCCATCCGGCCTCAATAAACTGGCTAAGCGTCCTCTGGGTGGCGCCAAACCCCACGAACTCGCTCGGTTTCATTCCCTCAGGCTCGTAAGCGCGTACGAACTCCGGCATCTGGGAAAGGCGTCGAAGAACCTCATCAGGAACGTTCGCTTGGATACGTTCTTCCCGCGGGAAGTCTTGAGTCACGAGAATTTCTTGATAGGGCGGGGCGATGGACATCAGAAGGTCAGCTCCGGCCAACTCCGTCAGGTGGTAAGCGCCTCGCAAAGCTGCGACTAGAAGCACGGCTTCATACCGGCACTCTTGATAAAGCGCGTAGGCGCGTTTGGTGACAGCAATGCCCGCTTGGCGGATATCCACCTCGCTCACGCCCGCGTGGTTATCCTGCGCCACCTCGCGCAAATAGTCCTCCAGACGGCCGATCATGATTACGGCGAAACACTTTCCCGGCTCGATCCCCGCTTGCCGCGCCCGCCGCGTTCCTGCCCGGTGCCGCTCCGCGATCGCTACAGCCTGCGGGACTGTGAAACTGACGGTCGCCGCAACCGTGATGCCCCGGGCGACGCACTCTTCCAGCACATCCAAGCCGGCGCCGGTGGCCGGCAACTTCACAGCGATATTCGGCGCCCATTTGTGAAACCGCTGCGCCATCGCGTGCATTGCGTCGCGGTCACCCGCGCGCGAGGGGTTAACCTGTGCACAGACAAAACCCTGGCGTCCGCGACTTGCCTGGTACCGGGGCAGCAACTTCTCCGCGGTCCGGGTCACCACAATCTGCATAAGTGCCTCGGCCTTGGACTCGGTCAGGAGGTTCCGGGCAAGCACGTCGTTGATGGCCACTGCCCACAGTTCCCGGTTTCGCACCAAAGCGAGATTTGCCAGATAGGGATTCGTGGTGACGCCAATGGCGCCGCGCTCGAGGCCAACCTGCAACTCCGCCGGATCCGCCGAGTCGTGCCACCACTTCGTGTGGGTCTGCTGGATCACCCAATCGAGATAGGTTCCGTGTGCCATGTTGTTCCCTGCTGCCGGGGATAGAATTGGTCGCTTCCGAAGTTGGGGAGTTCGTCCGGCCTTTGCTGAGCTCCCCGAAGCTCCCTTGCGCTTACGCAAGGTTAGCGCTTTTGCTCAGATTATTTCTACAAGGGATTTCCGGCTCACTGCACGGGCTTACGCTGCCGCGCCGTGCGGTTTGCCGACAGCCTCCAGCGCTTGCTGCAACGAGAGATCGATCAAGCTGCACATCTCGTCGATCTCGGCTCTGGTGGCGACAAGGGCCGGCGCCACTGCGAACCAGGTTGGATCGATCCGCATGATCAGGCCATTGTTGAGTGCAGTTTCCTTCAACGCGTTGCCGAGTTCGGGGTAGGGTTCCATCGTCCGCGTGTCCTTAACAAGCTCGACTCCTCTGAAGATGCCTTTGCCGCGGACCTCGCGGATGACTCCGTATTTCTTGAGCCCTTCCAATTTAGCGACTAGGTACTCGCCGGTTTCACGGGCCTTTTGGAGCAACCCCTTCTCCACAATTTCGTCCACCACGGCGATTCCAACGGCACAGGCCAGGGGATTCCCGGCAAACGTGTGCCCGTGCGCGAATTGTACGTCGTCTTCGGCCTCCCCCCAGAAGGCCTCAGCCATATCTTCTCGCGCGATCATGGCGCCGATGGGCAACATGCCGCTCGATAGTCCTTTGCCGCAGCAGATCAGGTCAGGTGTGACTCCAAACGTCTGAGCGGCGAACATATTCCCGGTTTTGCCAAACCCCGTGATGATCTCGTCAAAGATGAGCATCACGTTATGCCGAGTGCAAATCTCCCGCAGCATCCGGAAGTACTCTTCCGTGGGAGTAATGATGCCGCCCGTGTTGCCAATCGGCTCCACGATGAAACCCGCCACCGTTTCGGCATCCTCGTGGATGATGATGTCTTCGACTGCCTGCGCGCAGAAGCGATTGCATTCTTCCCAGGAACCGAACCGGTCCCGGTAGTAACTGGGCGGGAAGACTTTTAGGAACCCGGGCATTTGGGGTTCGAACTTGGTCTTGCGGGGGCCGGTACCACTCGCGGCCATCGCCCCAGCCGTACCTCCGTGATAGCCATAGTAACGACTTATGAATTTGTATTTTCCGGGATGCCCGGTCTGCCGGAAGTACTGCCGCACGAACTTCAGGGCGGACTCCACCACTTCCGAGCCTCCGCTAAATGGCTTTACAAACTTGAGGTTGCCGGGCGTGACAGAGCCGATCTTCTCGACGAAATCCAGAGTGATGTCGGCGATCCCGTGCAACGGTGGCGCAAAAGTCATTTTGGCCGTCTGCTTCTCAAGAGCTGCGACCAACCGCGGGTGGCGGTGCCCGAGCGTAGCCACAAACACCCCCCCGATAGCGTCGAAGTACCGCTTTCCTTCAGAATCCCAATAGTAAAGACCCTCCGCACGTTCGAGGATTAGCGGGTGCCGAAGGAACTCTGTCCCCTGCTTGTAGTCCAGAAATGTTCGTTTGAGCAGTTGCTCACGGCGAGGATCAAGCTTCATGGTCATTCACCACCAGTGACGTGATAGAATTCGTTATTCGATATTCGCAATTAATGAAACTCTCGCGCAGTGCTCTCATCTTGTCAAGTGGATTCTCCTTTTTGAAGAATCTTGAGATCCCTCAGACATGCCAACCCCAGGTTTCCCCCTGCCGGGAGTTCCGCCGCGTTCCCTGTTGGGCCGCTGTGCCACTGACGGCGATGAAACTCTCACTCTTGCTCTCGCCCCCGCGTAGGCGGGGGTCCAGTTTCAAACGGCAAACGGGGTTCCCGCGGGAACGACGGGGAAGGTGCTCTTTCGAGAGAGCAGAGGACATCCGTATTCAGATCTTCAAGCAACTACCGGGGTCCCTCGTTGGTGCCGCCTCCTCAGGATGGCAGTGTGGCAGAGTGTTTCCGCAGCCTCTGACGCCCGGCAAATGCCGCCCTGAAGGGCGGCGCTAAGGCCGAATCAGGACAGCACTCCACCGAGCCGCGCCTTGGTGATTCGTCGCCCCGAGGCTTATAATCCCAGCCCGACGGACGGCCGTCAAGAATCCCATGCGCACGATGATGACGCTTCGAACCATCCGCTGGAGCCAGCGAGGGAGCATCGCTGGCGCGCTGCTGCTGGCGATGATTGGGCTTGTGCTCCCCCTGACGGTGAAAGCCCAGGAAGCGCGCGGCGGCAAGCCCGCGGATACGGTCACGGCCCACGTCGGCAGGGGATACGAGCTGGTTAAAGACGAACGGTACCGTGAAGCCGCCACGGAATTCCAGGCTGCCCTCGCACTTGATCCGAACTACGTTCGGGCTCGCTATCAACTGGCGGTCTGCTGGTTTGCCCTCTTCAAATTCCCGGAAGCGCGGGGCGAATTCAACCGCCTGCGCCGCGACACCGGCGATGACCCGATGGTGGCTTATTATCTGGGCAGAATTGACCTATCAGAGGGTGACCCCGGCTCCGCCATTCGCGAACTCGGGGCTCTCACCTCGAAACCTCCCTTCGCAGACACCTTCTACTATCTTGGTTCGGCGTATATGCAGAAGGGTGACCTTCAACAAGCCGAGAAATGGCTGCGTGCTGCGGTTGTGGCCACCCCGCGTGACTACCGCGTGCACGACCACCTGGCGCGCGTCTATCAGAAGGAAGGGCGTGCGGCCGATGCCGAAAAGGAACACGCACTCTCTTCCGAGTTACGGGCGCATCTTGAGGATGCTTCACGTCTGGCCGTCGCTTGCAGCCATAGTTTGGAAGTGCAAGGCGCCAGTGAGGAGCGAGTCGCTTGCCGCCAGTTGCTCGACGCGCCCGATCCCGACAAGCTCACAATCCTGGGATTGCTTTACGGCCAGCATGGGTTCTTCGCCGAGGCCGTTGACCCTTTGGAGCAGGCGGCGCGCCTTGACCCGGACTCTTCCGAGATCCAGCACGATCTGGGTTTGACCTATTTTCGGCTGCGTCGCTATAAAGAGGCGCGGGGAGCGCTGGAGAAGGCCGTGGCCCTGCGTCCCGATTTTTTCGGTTCCTGCGCTCTACTGGGCGCAACCCACTACGCTCTGGGTGAATATGCTCTGGCGTTTCCCGTGCTCCGGCACGCACATCAACTTGATCCTCAGGATCAAGACACCGCCCAACTCCTCTTCAATGCCGCGGTTGTTCTTGCCGGAAGAGAGTTTGGCGAAAAGAAGTACGACAGCAGCCTTGCATACCTGACGGTCGCAGCTGAAATACGCCCCACGGAGCCGGAAGTTCATCGCAGACTGGCTCAGGTTTACAGATTGCTGGGCAAACACGCCGAGGCTGACCGCGAGCAGGCAGAGGCTGACCGGCCGGCGCAGTCGCACTCCCAATAGAATCCGCTTTGTGCAACCGATGATGATCTGACCCCGTTCACGACGTGAATCACCGTGGGTTTGGGCGGACCGGTATTCCGATCGCTCCTGACTATCCCACCGAAGGCCCCGGCGCCTGAACGTAGGGGCGCACCCGCGTGTCCGCCCTCTCCCCTGGCAGGAGGGCGCGGACCGCGGCCAGTGCCTTCAACAGCCCGAGCGGGCAGGGGCCCCCGGCTTTGCCGGCTGTGGGTGGGGGCGACACCAACCCAAAGGCCACAATGTATAAGTGCCCCTCCGTTTGCGAAAGTGCCTCCGTGAACGCAACCTGGTATCAGACCTTCAGACTCACAACGAGCCCACGATTGCGAACGAGACGCAGTTCCTTCCCGAACGTTATGAGTTGCTGCTTTCCTTGCTCTTGAAGTTTGGCTTCCACCGCTTCACCGCCGAGTTTTGCCGAGACTTTCTTCGGCATTCCGGCGCCATGCCGGCTTAGCACGAGGTTCCTAAAGGTCAGAGAACCTTCTTCCACGGTAACTTGCGTGTCAGAACCTGTTGCCGCATGCGATTGTGTGAATCTCCCCCAACCCGACGGCGCGGTCCAGAAGGAACGGAAGTTCGGGCTTCCGAGCCGCGGAGTCAAGGTCAGCTCTCCTTTCACGGCGGAATAACGGAACCCGCTTAGGGCCAGGATTAACGCCCAACTGGCCATGGGGCGAGCGTAGTGGTGACCCCACTCCGGCTCATCCCAGGGATTGCGCCGCTCCCCGTCGTGCCGGCGGCGAATGGTCTCCACGATGGTCAATCCTTCTTTTGTTTTCCCCTCATAGATCATGTGCGCCGCAAGCTGGTATTCAATGCCGCTCCAGACCTCGGCGAAATAGGGGAAGGGAATCTTCGGCCGTTTCCCCGGCGGATAGGTTGCGATCAGCACGCCCCCATCATCGTTCAGCGCATAGGTTCGCTCGACGCACTCGTGGTTCGCGAGAGTGGCCCGGTAATTATTCCGATAGATCGATTGGAGCGTGGTGCGCACATGGCCTTCGTCCAACAGATAACCCAGGTTGGCAATGTGCGCCATATACTGGCCGAGCAGTTGGTCAGCCAGGCAGGCCCCTTCCATCTGGTAATCAGGCAACAGCGGGTTGGGCGCGCCATCGCCGCCGCCAAATCCTGGCGGGATCTGCTCTGCTGGCCGGCCGACGACCTTCTGCACATAGAACTGGCCGTTAAACAGATTGGCGTCGATCCACTTGGCGCCACCTTCAAACAGGCGCCGGTACTCCCGCGCGGCCGCATCGTCTCCGAGGGCTCGGGCCATCTCTTCACCCGCTCGTAACGCGCCCAGGTACCAGACGCCGCAAAGCGGGTTCGGCCCGAAGAACTCCACATCGTAGGTGTTGTGCTGGACTCCCTCCATCACGCCATCCCGGTTCCCGTCCCAGCCGTTTTGGACCCACGCGAATTCCAGGGCGCGCTTGGCGTTCGGCCAGAGGCGCCGTAGCCACTCCGCGTCGCCGGAGAGTTGCCAATCGCGGTAGAGTTTCATCAGGCAGCCCATCTGCCCGTCCGCGGCGGCGGTGTCCAAAATCTTCTTTCCGTCAGGGAGGTAGGAACGGAATCCCATGAACCCATCTTCGCGGGTATTACGCAGAAACTCCGACTCGCGAACGGAATGCGAAAGGGAAGGGAAGACGTGCGCCATCGCCTGTTCGTAGTTCCAGACGTGCGTGCAGTTGCCGTGGCACCATCCGCCGGTATCGCCGCAACCTTCGAAACCGTGGAACTCGCCATCAGAAGTACGGAAAGCGGTGTTGGTCCGTAGAGTGGAGAGATTGCTCATGGCCGCATCTAACGCGGCAGGCGGTAGCGTGGAAGACTCAACGGCCGCGGTGAACTTGCGAGTACGAGCCTCCAGCGCAGGAAGTTCCCGCGCCAGGAACTGCGCCACCTCCCAGGCATCCTTGAAACGCTGGCAATAGGCATTTCCCACAACCAGATCCTTGTCCTCGTCGCTCGCAGGGTCCCAACCGCAACGGTCGGGGGTGCGATTGGGAAAGTGCCAGCTTAGGAAGAAGGTGACGTGAGCGGCGCCGCCGGCGGGGATGGTCTGAGTGACAGCAAGCGATCCCACGGTGCTGAGCGCTGGAGCGTTGCTCTCGAGTGCGCCGTCGGCAGAAAAGTCATCCCAGAAGGTCAGTGGGCCATCCCACCACTTCGTTCCTGTCCACCCTTGCAAGTAACTGACGCGGCTGGCGGTCTCACCCAGCACACCGAGCACGATCGACCCCTTGAGAGGATCTTGCGAGCGCAGCGGTGGGTTGTCCATGTACAGCCCAGCGACTCCGTCACCTTGTCGAAAGGCCGCCTGCCTTCCCTCTTTGCCGACGGGGTTGTCGAGGCTCCACGCCAAACCCGCTTTGACCGGTACCGATTGAGGATTCGTGAGCGTATAGCGCAGGATGGCGACTGGCAGGCCCGATGCTTCGACATCCACGGGCACCAGAGGATTGAAGGCCTCGAGTTTGACTCTCAGCGGAAGCGCCGTGTCGTGGAATTCAATCTGCGCGAAGGGATAAGCGCCGGTGAACGTGGTGCTGTCGAGGCGGGGCAATCCAGGGACGTTGCTTGCTCCCAGGCCCGCCGGCCCCTGGTAAGGAGGTTCAATGCGTGATTCCAATACTCGTGCCACGGCGGGCTTGCCTTCCGCCTGCGCCCAAACGGCGGCAAAAGCGTAATTGGGACAGTTGCCCTTGTCGGGCCGATTGAAGATTTCCCAGTCACGCAGTTGCCCGCGGCCACCCAGGGAAATCGTGCCGGTGCCGATTCCGCCCAGCGGAAAGGCGATTGCCTTCACGTGCGAGCCCGTAAAGACGCGGGGGTAATTGATGGTGCGGGCGGACGCGCCTGCGGTGGTGAGTCCAGGCCCCGCTGGGGCGAGTGCTGGCTTTGCCCCTTGGGCCAGGGCTGGCAAACCGTCGGAACTGACGGCAACGACCCCACCCACGGTGAGTTTCTTCAGGAAGTCGCGACGCTGGCAGTCTGTTTCATTTGGCTTCTTGTGCATGGCTTCACCTTTAGTTTAGAAGTGGTCAATGTTGCGTAACGCTGCATTCCATCCATAACCCCGGCCGGGCTGGTTCCACGGCCGGGAAGCGGCGGTTGCGGACTGTCGATCACACTCCACGCTGTCTTCCGGCTCAGTCCACTTCCAAGTGGTCTTTGTCCGGAAGCTTGGGGAATGGTGCGTGGGGTTCGGTCTGATACCAGAACGCCACGGAGGAGACGTCGTCCTGAAGCGGCAAGTAACGTCCTCCAGAGCGCCAGCCCAAAGCCTGAATGGTCACCCGCAGGTCTTTCTCGAAGCGAATCGGGTCCATGATGTGCCAGCGGTATAGCCCGAAGCGCTCCTGCGAATCATAATGCCCGTCCGGGCGGATCATTTCCGACAGTCCCGAATAAGGTGTGGTGAACTCGGTATAGTGATGACCGCTGGGGGGGAGCCCTTCGTAGAGAAGATTGTTCGGGAGAGTGACGCGCGGGCCTGAGTCGAAGTCATAAGAGCCGCCGAAATAGTCCTCAGTACCCGTGCCGTTGATGGTCGGGAATTGGGTGTCACCATCCAGGAAGAACTTGATTTCACCTTCGCCCCACCAACCCGCGCTGTGAACGCCCCAGGCAAGGTAGGTGCCCACGTAGTGTCCCCAACCCTTCACGCCATCCAGGATTATGTGATCGGTCTTATACGGGAGCGGGTTGGACCGCCTGAACTGTGCATGGAAATAGGCGGCGTCTTCAGGAATCTCGGTGAGCGCGTAGTCGATCTGGTAGTAAATCGTCATCGCTTCTTCGTCGAGGTTTTCAAGGGTCACTTTGCAGGATTTCCGGAACGGCATTTCCCAATAAGAATTGAGCCCGCTACGGGGATTTACACACACAGCGAGTGACGAGACCTGGGCGTAGCGTCCCCAACCGCAGGCGAAGAAATCTCCGACGGGCACCTCAACCGACGGCTGGCTTTCACCGTCCCAATAAAAGCGCAGGATCGAGAACCGGAAGTTGCCCGCGGGAGTCATCCAGATGTGCTGAATTGCTCCTGGCCCTTGAATCTCCGCCAGCGTAAAGACCTTCTTCGGTGCGATTCTCACGGATGGCGAGATCTTCCAGCCCTGTCCCAAGTCGCGTGCTGCCTTGGCGCCGGTGCCTTCTGTTGCCATGCCGCCTTTGCTTTTTTCGCCCGTGAGATTCTCAGGGCCGATCGACCGTGACTTAGCGTGAGACAGGTGCGACAGGTTTCCCATGCTGAGGTTGAGGCCATTGTATGAAGGCGTCTGTGCCGCAAGATCTTGGGCCACAAGCACACATATAGCGAGCATGCCTGTTAGCCAGCGAGATGTGCTCATCGGTGGTTCCTCCTAGCTTGTTGGATAAGTGGCGTTTGCGCTTACCTGCTTCCTGTTTTGCGACCTTACATTCTTCCTTTGCGAAATGGCTACGGCTGTGACGGCCGGACTCCAGTGTTATGGCTGGCCCTCTCTCGTTTCTCGGGGCGCGCTGTTTCCCACCGTCAACAACAGACCTCTATCGGAGTGTCCGCTCGCTCTTTAGATTGCTGCTAGGTGAGCGCCCGGGTGTTTCGGCGGCTACCGCCGGATGCAGTTCAGCCGGAGTACGGAGCGGCGGTCGATTCACGCACTCGCAGTTCGGCTTTGAGCACCACAACCTTATTCTCGTTGCTGTTCGCGGGCTCGTTAAAGGACTTGACGTTGCGCAATAGCATTTGTACGGCTTGCTTGCCCATTTCCAGTGTGGGTTGAGCAACAGTGGTCAGTTGCGGATTGAAACTGGCCGCCCAATCAAAATCGTCGAACCCCAGGACACTGATCCGGCCCGGGCAGGCAACCCCAGATTCGCCCAAGGCCCGCATCAACCCGAGGGTCATCTGGTTGTTGCAACAGAAAACGGCTGTCGGAGGGATGGCGAGCCGTAATAACTTCAGCGCGCAGGTATACCCGCTTTCCCACCGGAAATCGCCCTGCTGTAAATACTCCTCGCGAAGAGGCAGCCCTGCCTGCTGTAAGGCCTTTCGAAAACCTTCGAGGCGATCTAGTCCATTGGATAGTTTCAGTTGGCCGGTAATGATGGCAATGCGTTTGTGACCCAAGTCAATCAGATGATGAGTGGCATCACAAGCTGCCCCGACGTTGTCCGTTACGACGGCGTACCCCGAAAAACTCGGCGACACCCGGTCGAAGAAGACGAGGGGAAAGCGTCGCCGGCTAAGATGGTCCTGGGCAGTATCCGCCTCGGTGGGAGCGAGCAAGACCCCGTCCACACGCCTTGAAAAGAGCATTTCAAGATTGGTCCGCTCCAGCACGGGATCTTCATTTGAGTCGCACAAGATCAGGGAATAACCCTGAATCCGCGCCTCACTTTCAACTCCCCGGATCACGTCGGTAAAGAAGGGGTTCGTGATATCCGGGATCACAATTCCAAGGGTTCGCGTGTGCCGAGTCTTGAGACTTCGGGCAACGTGGTCCGGGTGATAATCCAGATCTTCCGCTGCCTTTAGGACGCGCTGCACGAGCTTCGGGCGAACGGACCCCTTCTTGTTAAGGACCTTCGAGACTGTGGCCACCGATACTCCGGCCAATCGTGCCACATCATGAATCGTATGCATTGCGAGCATTCCCTCAATGCTGTTTAAACGATTTACTCTAATACCACAAACTCCACAAGCCTCAAAATGGAATTAATCGATATTCGGTAGAGATTCATCTTCGGATTGCATCAAAAGACTAGCAGTAACGTCGTATTCTGTGTATATCTAAAACTAAACAAACGTAAAGGCAAGGCACAAGCGTGGCTGGCGGCATGTTGGCTATCACATTGTGATAAGCTGATTATAAAGTTATCAACGATTAACATTTGACTTGACATGCCCCGAGGCCGATGTTATAAACGCTTGCGTTTAGCATCGCAAAGTTGCGCGTGCATTCGGCAGTTTGAGTATATCCAGGTGTCGGGTAATCGCTTATGCCCGCCGGGCAAAGCGGCAGCCAGAGGGAGCCTGGCTCATAGAAGCTCTCAACAGCACAAATTAAATAGCTTGGGGCCACTCGGCGTACGCCATCGAGACTCGCCCTGAGGTGATCTTGTTTCTGAACAATCACTTATAGCATGTGTGAGGACGCTTCAGAAACTGCAGGACGGTCTGAGACCATTTGTGCCCAGGACCGTCCGCCCGTTGCCGCGATGGAAAAGTAAAACGTTTAACATGCCACGCATCGATCGAAGAAACGACAAGATGAGTTGCATGCGTCACCGTGACGGACAGAACGCGGCCATGAGTGTGGTTTGCAGGCGTTCGCGTCGTTGCGACTTCTTCTTGTTACTTTCGTGCGGCTGGGCGGTGCGGCGATCATCTCGGCTTAGGAGGGGCCGGATGCACACTCCATCGACAGCGCCTGTGTTTTGGGCACTCGTTTGGGTTCTGTGTGGCGCCCCTGCGTCCGTGGCGGTCAGGGCCGCTTCACCGACTAGCCCGGGTGACGGGAACATCATGATGCCCGCTCGAGAGGGCACGCCGACTCCCTCGCGTGCCTCGGGCGGCCGGAGCCCAGGAGTTCAGTCCGATGCTGCGAGCCGCCAATTGAAACAGGCCCTCACTGCCTTGTCCAGCCAACGCTACGCTGAGGCTTACAAGCTGTTGGAGCCACTCAGTAAGAGCAGGCCCACAAATCCTCAGATTTGGACGGCAAAGGGGATGGCTCTGGCGGGGCTGCGGCAGTTCAAAGAGAGTCTTGCGTCTTACGAAAAAGCCCTCGTTTTGCAGCGTGATTTTCTTCCTGCACTCGAAGGCGCCGCACAGGTTGAGTACCGGACTGGCCAACCCGGCGCCGGCACCACACTGGAGAAGGTTCTTGCACTCCAGCCGGACGATCCAACCGCGCACGCGATGCTGGGCGTGCTCTCGTACGAGCATAAGGACTGCGGAACTGCCATCGCACACTTTGAGCGGAGTCAGCCGGAGATCAGCGGCAACGCACCGGCCTTGGCACAATATGGCCAGTGTCTCGTGTCGCTTGGGCAAGCGGCGAAGGCAACCGAGGTATTCAAGCGCGTAGTGGTGTTGGAACCCGAGAACTCATCGGCGCGTTACAACCTCGGACTCTGCCAGGTCATCTCTCACGACAACCGTGCCGCCATCTCGACCCTCGACGCCTCGGCCGATGCTCCCGCCTCGGACCCCGACGTTTTGAATCTCCTCGCGGCAGCCTACGAGGCTGACCATCAGACGGACGCAGCGGTCCAGAACCTTCGCAAGGCGACGGAGCTTGCTCCGAAGGATGTCAAGAACTACTTGGATCTGGCGGCGTTGTGCATGGATCACGGTGCGTACGCGCTGGGAGTTGAAGTCACCACGACGGGCATACGAAACCTCCCAGACTCCGCGGCCCTATACACGATGCGGGGAATACTGCGTGCCCAATTCATGCAGCTTGAAGAGGCGGAACAGGACTTTCGCCGTGCCAACCAGTTGGAACCCGAGCAGGCATTCGGCTCGATGGGACTCGGCATCACTTATCTTCAAAAGGATAACCCCGACAAATCCATCCAGGTGTTGCGGGACCGTCTGGCCAGCACACCGAACGATGCCACTCTGAATTGCCTTCTCGCCGAGGCATTGTCGGCGAAAGGGATCGAGCCGGGCGCGCCGGAGTTCACGGAGGCACGGCAAGCGCTGCTCCGGTCTTTACGGACGAAGCCGGACTTCGCAAGAGCCCATGCGCAGCTTGGGAAACTCTACTTGCTATCAGGCGATAGCAAAAGGGCGCTGGACGAATGCAAAGCCGCAGCAGACCTGGCGCCCAACGACCGCATGGCAATTTATGGTCTTGTGCGCGCGATGCGTCAATCTGGCTTGACCAGCGAGGCTTTGCCGCTTCTCGCGAAACTCCGCAGCATCGACGCGCAAGAACGCAAGGCAGAAGCGGAGAAAGAGAGAGTGCAGCTTGTGAAGGCGGTGCCGAGCCGCGCGATTGAGCGTTGACCATGATGCCGAAGATGGAGTTCGGCGGAAGGGTAGTTGGTTCGAAAGGAGATCAGCATTGTCATGAAACAGATGCGGACCTGTCTTTTAGTCCTGTTCTTTTTGTCATTTTGCGCCGTAGGTTACGGTCAGTTCAGCAGTAACCTTCAGGGTGTGTTGCAAGACCCGACCGGTGCTGCTGTCCCAGGGGCGACCGTGCGCCTCCTTAATCTCGAGACGCGGGTAGCCCTCACAACAACCACCAGCGACGCCGGCTTTTACCGTTTTAACAGCTTGCCCCCCGGCCGCTACCAGGTGACCGGTGAGGCTCCTGGTTTCCAAACCAGCAAAGTTGAGCTCGTCCTCCAGACGGCCCAAACGGCAGACGTAAACCTCTCGCTAACGGTCTCGCACCTGAGTGAGAAGGTTGAGGTCACCGCTGCGCCTCCGGCAATCGACACCGCGGATAGCCGCCTGCAGGAGACCATAACGGACGTCACGATTCACGACCTGCCCATGGCGGGGCGGGATATCTTGTCCCTGACCGCCTTGGCGCCGGGTGTCACCGGCACAGGCATTGATCCGGCGCAGGCTCCGGACAACTTTGCGAATGAGACAGCCGTTGATGCCAGCGCAAACGGCCGGGCCTCAGAGGCCAACGTCTACACACTGGACGGAATATCGATGGACAGCGACATTGGGCCGGGCGTTGTGAATCTCACCCCCACTCCCGACTCCATTCAGGAGGTCGCGGTTCAGACCAACACCTTCAGCGCAGAGCAAGGGCGTTCCAGCTCCATTGTGATTGCGATGACCACCAAGGCGGGGACAAACGCCTACCACGGAACTGCGAGTTGGTTCTACACGGACCAGCACCTCACCGCCCGTTCCGAGTTCACCTCGACGTACGAGCCGTTCCACACGAATGACATGGCGGCCAGCTTCGGCGGTCCGATTATCAAGAACCGGACTTTCTTCTTTGCATCCATCGAGCCTCTGAGGTCATCGGCCTCGACTTCCCTTCAATCCCATACCTACGAGAGCCCCGAGTTTGTGACCTGGGCGCAGGCGAATTTCCCTGACACCATCGGCACACAGCTCCTTGCGAAATACCCTGTAACCAACGCCGTCACCACGGGCCTGGCGATGACGGCCCAAGACGTCTTTGGGGCGGACTGCGGCACCTCCGCCACGTTTAACATCCCCTGCACGCTGCCGATGGTGGTGACTGGAACTTACAAGCCCAGCCCTTATCACAACGGCTTGCAGTACAGCGGCAGAGTGGATCACTACTTCAACAACAACCGGGACCGCATCTACGGCAATTTCTACCAGATGAACGTCACGACCGAGAATCCGGCGGTCCGGCCGAGCTTTGAAACGACCGGGACCCTTTCTTCCACGAGAATCCAATTTAACGAGACGCACACGTTCTCCGGCAACCTTCTGAACGAGGCGACCTTTGCCTACAATCGTGTGGATGGCGAGTCGGAACCGACGGGAACTTTCCATGTCCCGGAGATCTCGATCGTGGGGCAGGACACGGGACTCGGACCCGGTTGGGGTCCCGGCTATTACGCCCAGCACAACTACAACTGGAGAGACGTCGTAACTCTGGTGCGCGGCTCCCACAGTTTCAAGACGGGTGTCGAGGTCTGGCACGGTGATGACTATGCCGGCTTCGCGCCGGTTGATTCCAGGCCGAACTTCACCTTCAACAATCTTCTCGATCTGGTTCAAGACAGCCCCTACAGCGAGGGGTCGGTGGCGTTCGATCCTAAAACCGGCCAGGTGACCAAGGGTAGCTACAAGTACCTCAGCACCACGGAAGGCGCTTTCATCCAGGACGAGTGGAAAGCCCGGCCCAATCTGACCCTGACCCTGGGCGTGCGGTGGGACGACTACGGCAACCCCTATCCTGCCCAAGGAACGAACCTGAGCAATATGCTGTTAGGTACGGGAAGCACGATGGACCAGAGAGTAGCCACCGCCAGTGTTCTGTCGGTGAATAATATCTTTGCCCATCGTCTCAATAAGAACTTCGGTCCCCGGATTGGTGTGGCCTGGGATCCCACACGCACGGGCCGATGGACAGTGCGCGGTGGATACGGGATCTACCACGACTGGATTCCGCTAGGGCGCGCCGAGAACGTTCTCAGCGGGAACCCGCCGGGATTCGTCTTTCCCTCTTTCCAAGTGGGAACGGCTAACCTTCCGCTGTTCTCCGTAGGCACGAGTGACACCTACCCCTTCGGATTCACTTACCCCACGACTCCGCCGCTTACGTTCGATTCGCGGGGTGGCATCGTGGGCTGGAACGTTGGCGCGGGCGGGTTTGACCGCAACTACAAGGTGCCCGTGGTTTCCAACTGGATGGCAGGAGTGGAGCGCCTGCTGCCAGGTAGTTTAGTTTTGGGAGCCTACTACAGCGGATCACACACGGCGGATACGACCAGTGGCGTCGCGTCAGTGGCGTGGTCGGGTGGTACGGCTTGGCTGGGATCGGATGTGAACCGTTTTGCGGGCGACCTGTTGGATGGAAGCCTGGATCGCCTTAATTCCAGCTTTAGTGGTATGAACTACTCCTTCGGTTACAACGACATCAACTACAAAGCGATGGTCGTAACCCTCCGCCGCCGCGCCGGCGCCCGGGGAACATTCGAAGCATCCTATACGTTGTCCAAGGTCACGGATTACGGACAAGATTTCCCCGACTGGCACAATCTCTCGCAGTACGAGGCCGATAGCCAGTGGGATGCACGGCATCGCTTTTCGTTGATGGCTGTTTACAGACTGCCGTCGCTCTCTCAGTCCCCAGCTTTTGTGAAAAGGGTTGTCGGGGGCTGGGAAGTGGCGCCAACTGCCATCTTGCAGTCCGGACATCCTTTCACTGTATATACGAGTGCTTCGTTTCAACCCATAACGGACTCAGAGGGAACCATAACCGGCTTTGCGGCTGGCAGCGGCGATTTCAACGCTGATGGCTATAACTATGATCTTCCCAACGCGCCGAGTAAGTCTTTCACGGGAAGTCACAGCCGTCAGGACTACCTGCGCGGGCTTTTCACGGCGTCGGACTTTGCTGCGCCCGCCCTGGGGCAGGAAGGGAATGAGAAACGCGATATGTTTACGGGACCCGGCTTTGCCAACGTCAACCTGGGATTGATTAAGAACAACCAGATTGGCGAGCGGGTGAACCTTCAAGTGCGCTTCGAATTCTTCAATCTCTTCAATCGTGTGAATTTGAGAGGGGTTGATTCGGACCTTTCGAGCGGAACGTTTGGTACTTCCGTCTCGACCTATGCTCCTCGTACCGCCCAGCTTGGATTGCGGCTGGAGTTCTAACGAGTAGCCTGGCCTAAGTACGCAGCCTTAAGATGTATCCAGCCTGCGGCGTGGGATTACGACGTGGGCTGGATAGGCTGCTGGAAAGCGGTTGTAAGCACGGCCCCTCCGACCGTGGCGAGAACTCTAGCTCGGAGAACAAAGAGGGGGAGATTTCCCTCGTCCCCTGTGTCTCTTCAAAATGACACGGGGAGGCGATCTCCCGTGGAGATAATCAGCGGCTGGCACGAGTCCTTGTGCTTCCGTGGAAAGTGCTATTGCGTCCGCCGAGCGTTGTCGGGCCAGGCATCACTCACCTCCATCAGCTCTTAGCCGCGCTCTCTTGTTTGCCATAGATACGAGAACCGGACCAGTTGCTTTACGCCGGCCAGCAAGACTACTGACAGATACAATTTGGGCTCTTTCGCTTTAGCGATCGCCATGGGTGGAATCAAATGCTATCAAAAGCCATTCTCAAGGTAGTTGCACTTATCGCTCTCCTCTGCCCGCCGGCCTTTGCCAAGGCGGCGCGCACGCCGGACACAACTCTGGAACTCCAGATTCACTCCATTCGTGTTTCAGCCTCTCAGGTCGACGTTTCCTCTGCCGGCCAGAGGGTTGTCCTCACCAAAGGCAAGCGGATTGGCCCTTGGACACTTATGGCGGTGTTCTCTGCTGGCGCGCAGCAGCCCGTGGCTGTCTTCGAGGACTTCACTCAAAGAAAGGGCCGAATCCTTTTTGCGGGCCTGCAAGGCGTTAAGGCAGATTTACCCAAATCGCTCGAACCCACCTTTGCAGAGCCTGCGGGCCTTTACCGCGGGCATAGTTTCGAAGAAGTCAAGAATGGCCCGCGCGACATCTTGGGCGAAGAAATCCTGGCCAAACCAGGTGACCCCAATTACGACGAAATCGCGGCTTGTTTCCCTCCGATTTCAAACATGAAGACCTACACTTTTGTGGGCACTCACGACAATTTTGACAAAGTTGGGTTCCGATATGGAGGGAGGACCGAACGGTTCTTCCCGGATCAATACGTGCCGCAAATTGAGAAGATTCGCCAGGAGGGACACGTATGGGACGGCTTAGTGGGCGGCTGGTTACCCATCGTCCGTTTTGTTTATCCTGAGGAATCCGGAAACTGGTCGGAGTTGGTGGCGTATGCGCCGATGCGCGTTGACAACGGCAACAACTCGATCCAGCCCGTGTGGTACCGGATGTGCCGCGTGGAAGATAACGAGCTGAAGTGGGTTCGCTATTTTGATTCCTACCATCCGTTTCCGCCGCGCTCGGAATTTCCGGCCGAACCTTTTTATGAAGAGCTTCTGGCCATGCGGGCCGGATGGAATCGTGCGCTCGATTCGGGGATGAAGATCTCGATTCCTGACGAACGCCTGGCGAACCTGGCGCAACATTCCTTAGTTCGTGACATGATCACCCGCATGGGTAAGGATCCCCGTTACGGCGCCTACGAGAAGGACTACGGTGGGCCCGAACACGCTGGGTTTCCTGACACCTTCAATGTTGACACCACCGCCATGCTCGAATGGGGACTGTGGGGTCTAGCCGGCGATTACATCGACAACTATTTTACTAAGTACGTGCGCGATGACGGATCCATCCTCTATCGCAGCCCAGAGACCGGTCAGTACGGTCGCATGCTGACGGTAGTTGCGGAATATGCGAACTACAGCAAGGATTACAGCCTGCTTCTCAAGCTCCGGCGCCGGATCGACGCTGTGGCGAAAATCTTGCTTACCATGCGGGAAAAGGCGCTCAAATTGCCTCCTGAGAATCCCGCCTACGGCATGCTTGCAGGCTTGAGCGAGGCTGATTCGTGGTCCGATCCTGATGACACGAAGTACATGCAACCCTATTTCTCCAACAGTACGGAAGCGGCGCGTGGCTTCCGAGACCTCGGAGCAGTTTGGGAGAAGATTGGCAGGCAGAGCAAGAAGCAGGAACTGATCACTTGGGGGCAGCGGCTGCAACAAGAGTCGAAAGCCATCAGCAAGGACGTTCAAGTTTCCATCGGCCGTTCCATTCTCAAGGACACCCAACCCGTATGCCTTCCGGCCATCGCCGGTGCGAAGGAGCCCTTCGACGTCGCCATCGACCGTGACCCCTTGGACCCGCAGGTTCGTGCCTACCGCGCTTATATGGAGATGTTGTTCTCGGGGAGTCTGACGCGCGAGCAGGTCGAGATGATCGTCAACTACCGAGCTGCCCATCGGGATATCATCCTCGGTATGCCCGCGGCCTACGGATATAAACACGACCTGGTTGGCTTTTTGGCGTACGGCCACGGGTATGGGCTGCTTCAGCATGATTTCGTTCGCGAGTACCTCTTGAGTTTATACAGCCTTATGGCCAACCACTATACGCGTGGGACCTGGACTGCGCCCGAGAGTCGGCCCATGGACCTTGAAAGCCCTGCGGGGCCCTATTGCACGCCGGCCCAATTGGTTGTCCCCCTGATGACCCGCTGGATGCTGGCGTTCGAAGATCCGCAATCGGACACGCTTTGGCTGGCCAAGGCGACTCCGCGCGACTGGCTCGAAGACGGCAGAAAGATTGCCGTGAGTGGTGTCCCAACGCGGTGGGGACGCGTGAGTTACACTCTCATTTCCAAGCTCAATCAAGGCAGGATTGAGGGAGAGGTTGAATTGCCCGCCTCACTGACTGCCGTGGTAAAGTTGCGAGCACGGCTGCCGGAAGGACACCGGATCCAGTCCGTGACGGTTAATGGCAAGCCGTGGAAGGCTTTTGACTCTCAAGAGGAGACCGTGACTCTTACTCACGGCCTCAGCGGCAAGGTTGTCGTGGCCGTGAATTGCCAATGACCATGAGAAACTGGAATTCTAAGTCATGGCGCTTCGGACTGCTGCTCGGAGTAGCGCTCCTAGCCGCAGGCTCAACGTACGCGTTTTCTCCCTATTCCTGGGCAACCTACTACGCGCCGCTCCGTGCCCGTGCGATCACCATCGATGGTGACCTGTCGGACTGGGCAGACGTCAAGGGTTTCACCATGGACCAGGAGAAGTTCTTCTTCGTCGGGCAAGGAATGTCCTCTGCCAAATGGAAGGGCCCTACGGATCTTTCCGCAACGTTCAAGGTCCAGTGGGACGCTGACTACCTTTACGTGGCGGTCGAGGTGGTTGACGACCACGTCACCGAGCCGCACGGATCGCTCGTCCCAGGCACGGAGACCGGGTCCTGGGATGATGACAGCGTTGAGATCATGCTCGACAACGACGGATGCGGGACGCCGCGCTACTACGTTGGTGACCCGATGCACCACGAATTCCATTTCGTCTACAGCGCGACACGCCCTTTTGTTTTCGACAACTTCTGGAAGCCTCAGCCGGGTGCGCCCCAGCCCATGTTTACTCTCCCCGACGGTACCCAGGAACCGCTGGCCTATCCGGGGGAGGTTATGGTCAAGCATGACGTCACCCGGGAGTTTTCAGCGCCGCCCTATAACGGGGAGTTTGCTTTCAAGAAGACTCTGCGGGGCTACAACCTGGAACTTCGCATGTCTTTGCCGGGAGCCATAATGAAGGCGATCAACGATGGCGGGCAGGCCGTGGGATTTGATATCGCCGTCAACGACAACGACGAGGGTTCCGGCCCCCTGAAGCAACAACTCCACTGGTCGGGAATCAACGATAAGTTCTGGCGAAACACGCAGTTCTTCGGGACGCTAATCTTCCTCAACCGGTAGGGCCGCACGCGGCATGTTCGTCAGGCTTCTGCACGGTCGATGCGGGTTGCCAGGCGCTGAACCTGCCATTCTTCAGCATCTCTACTGGTTGTCCACCTGGACTTTTGACAGTGATCGAATGCGTCGCGTGTGCCGACTCCGCGATATTCCCCCTCAAAAACCGCCTGTTTTCTTGCGGCGCTCAGATTAGGAACCGAAGGCCATTTCAGCGATCGGGCGGCGAAAACCGCGGGTAAGCACCGCCGCGTGAACGATTCCTGTGACTAACCACAACGCGCCGATCCATCTGGCGGTAGCCGAGAGGTTAACGAATATGTAGAGGCACATGCAGAAGCCGGCGAGCGGCAGGAGCAAATTACTGAAGGTCGCACGCCGGTGGGCTTCGCCAAAGAAGTAGTGCCGGATTACGCTGAGGTTGACGCCCATGAAGCCCACAAATGCGCCGAAATTAACCGCTTCGGCCGCCAACTGAAACGAAAGGAAGAATCCGCCCAGGATTGTGACCACGCCCATGGAGAGGATGCCATACGTCGGAGTTGAGTACTTGGGATGAATATACGCAAAGATGCGCGGCGGCAGGAGCTTGTCGCGTCCCATCCCGTAGAGGAGGCGGGAGGCGCTCGCTTGCCCGCCGACGGCACTAGCGACCCCGGCGACCATGAGCACGAAGGAGACAGCCGAGAACAACGCCACGCCCCCCACCCGGCGGGCGACATCCAGAAACGCGGTTTCGGTCTTGGGATAAGAGGAGAAGTCCGGCCACGCGAGCTGTCCCAGATAGGCTTGCAGAATGAAGAGCAGACCACAAATCAGACACACCAGAATGGTGGCGCGGCCGATGTCGCGGCGCGGATTGTAACTGTCTTCGGCCAGCGTACTGATGCCATCGAACCCCATGAAGCTGTAAGCTGCGATCGACGTTGCCGCCATAAGCGGGCGAAAGTGAAACTGGCCGGGGTTGTAGAAAGGTTTGAATGATAGCAGTGTCCCTTCGCCGACTCCGGCGTGTAACGCGGCCACGGCCGCGATGACGAACCAGACGACCGCCGCGCTCATGATGGCCGTCATGATGAAATTCGCGCGGTTGGTGACCTTAAGCCCAAATAGATTCACGATGGTGATGCCGGCGGCAAAGGCGATCAGCCAGAACGCGTACGGTACGTTAGGCAAAAGGCGTGAGGCCGTGAGTGACATGTAGATGACGCTCAGCAGCGGGATGAGCACGTAGTCCAGCAACATGAGCCAGCCGACGAAGAAGCCGGCCAGCGGATGTATCGTCCGTTGGACATAAGTGTAGGCGGAGCCCGCCGCCGGAAAGGCCGCAGCCATGCGTCCGTAACTCATCGCCGTCAACAGCATCGCGGCCAACGCGACGGCGTATGCCAGCGCCATGTGGCCGCGGGAAACGCTGGATAGAATGCCAAACATGGGGAAGGGGGCGGTGGGTCCTACAAAGGTGATACCGAACAGCACTAACCCCCAGAGGCCTAGTACACGTTTCAACCCTATTGCAGGAGCGTCGTTTGTCAAGATCGTGTCCCTTCGTTTCCGCACCACCTCACCACAAAGTGAAGTAGAACGCGAGTCGCCTCAAACAACGAATCCAGCTCAACAAACTCGTCGGCCTGGTGAGACCCTCCCCCCCCCGGGCCCCACATGATGGCCGGGATGCCAAAGCAGCGCTGGAAAACATACATGTCGGCGGGAGAGTCGAGGCCTTCAATGGCCGGCTGCAAGCTGCAGGCCCCGCAGGTCGCCGCGAATTCGGTCACCAGAGACGTGTCAGGTGGGATCGAGCTGCCAGGGATCCACCGCATGGGTAATTCAACTACAGGACGGCGCGGGAAAAGGTCGGGCCGGCTATCGGTGATCTCGTTCCACCAGGCGTAGAACTCCGCCTCGACCTCCTCGCGAGTTTCCTGAGGCATTGTCTGCCAATACAGTTCGACGCGGCACTGTTCCGGGACAGTGATCGGTTGTGTCCAGCCCCAGCGTCCGGTTGCGACATTGGTGACCCAGACGGCGAATGGTTCGGGGCAGGAAGCATAATAGGGATCGACTGTCACCCGGCGGCTGCGGCGGGCGGCGAATTCCGGTAGGCGTGAGAGGAAATAACGAAGCTGTTCGATGACCCGTCCCGAGGCTGACGAGGAAGACACGATGCCGCCGGAGCCCTCGAACCTGATGTGGATGGTGCGTCCGCCACGCTGTGCGGGACAGATCCGCAGTTCGGTTGACTCTGTCACCACCGCAGCGTCTCCCAGGTAACCTCGCACACGCGCGGCCAAAGTGCCGTTGACTCCTCCGAACTCTTCATCGACCACGGTTTCGAAAATCAGATCGCCGCGCAGTTTCAGACCCAGCTCCCGGATCGCTTCGAGCACTGTGAGGTTCATGGCGACGCCAGCCTTCATGTCGTGGGCGCCCCTTCCATAGAGCCGTCCGCCCTCGATCTGCGCACCGAAGGGTGAGTGCTGCCAGGGCACGGGTGTGTCTGCGGGAACAGTATCGATGTGGCCGCTGAGAATCAGTGATCGGCCCCCGCCGCTTCCTTTCAGCACCGCGTTTACATTGGGGCGTCCCGCGTAGTTTCGCCCCGGCCAGTATTCCGCGTGAGACGAAAGAGCCGCGACCTCGGTGATCTCATAGACGTCCGGCGCGAGTCCTATCTGTCGCAGATGATCGGCCACGAAAGACTGGCATGCCGACTCGTTACCGCTCGGCGGAACGTTCTCGGAGGGAATCCGGACTAGGCGGGAAAGAGTCGCTGTCAACTCCGGCCGCAGCGCCTCGAGTTTCTCATCGAGGATCTTCATTGTGTTTGCTGAACTATTTTGTGCTGTAGGTAATGACTTCTCGGACATCGCTACTCCCTGGTGTGATCCGACATCTGTGCCTTGCGTGCAGGCGCACTCATTGCGTCTGGGTGACCTGGCATTCCTCAATTGGCTTCCGGGTGTTGCTTGGGAAGATGACCTTCGGCACCTCGGTTGCCCATGCTCGGGAACTCGGTTCTTATTGCATCGCAACCGCGTGAGTTGCGATGCCCGGCTTGCTGTTGTCGAAGCTATTGAAGAACCGGTTCAAGACCAGCGCTGCTGCGCCCAGCAGGACGCAGTCCGTGGAGGTTCGGGAGGGGATGATCCGCAATCCGCTCGCATGGAAACCAGCCACGCGGCCGCGCACGACTTCCCAGATATTTTGCTCCACCAAATCCCAAGCTTCCGCTAGCCAGTCCCCCACTACTATTGCCTCGGGGTCAAGCCCCCAGATGAGATTCACCATGCCGAGGCCCACGTTGCGGGCGATCTCCTTAAGGGCACGTCGGGCAATCGAGTCACCTTCCCGGGCGAGACGGATAACGGCCTCGGGGTCGACATCCCTCGGGCTTCTGCCCTCTTTCTCGCTCAACTCATCATAGAGCCGGCACAAAGCGATGTCGGAAGCATATTGCTCCCAGCACCCGACATTGCCGCAAGAGCACCGGCGACCGTCTGGGTACAGTGTGGTGTGGCCGAATTCCGCCGCGGCCGAGTGGGCACCCTGCAGGAGCTGGCCGTTGATGATGACGCCCGTCCCGAGACCTGAGCGCACAGCAATGAACACGAAGTCGCGCAGTGGCTTGCCCTCCCGTTCCGACAACCACAATTCTGAAAGCGCCGCCAACTTGGCACTGTTCTCGTAGTAGAACGGAAAAGGAAACTGTCTACGCATCAGATCGCCTGCGTCAATCCCGAACCAATTGAAATTCTCGGCCGCAATAACCTTGCCAGATGCACGGTCGATGGTCCCGGGCAGGCCGACCCCCACTCCAAGCGTTTGTTCCGGCCGCAGAGGTTCAGTCACGCCGCGAATGGCGGAGTGGACACGTTCGAAGAACAGCTCATGGTTGGGAGTCCAGCGTACCGCCCTCTTTCGAACAATATCCCCGTCCAAGTTGGCCAGCACGATCCGCGACTCGGGCTTGACGATTTCGACCGCTACAGCCATCCGGGCGTCGGGTTGCACACGAAGCGCGGTCGGACGGCGCCCGACCTGGGCTGGGCCCTCTACTTCTTCCTCGTAAATCATCTTGTGCTGGAAAAGGCGGTCGACAATGTAGGTTACTGAACTGGGAGCGAGCCCGGTGATGCGTACGATGTCCGCCCGGGAAACCCGCGGGTTCTGTCGAATGGTGTTCAACACCAGGCGCTCATTGGCTTGGCGTAGCGCCGCTTTATTGAGTCCGCCCCTGGTTGTAAATGTGACCCCTCGCACTAGGCCTTTGCCTCCCGAACCGTTCCCGTTCAGGTCGAGTATTTCAGCAAGCGAATCAATTGTCAAGTATCATGAGACGCTTCATGCTCTACATGAAGAGAGGCTGTAATTGCCCTTCGGGGTTACATAACGGCCGGTGGCTCCGCGATCCCGAGCCGCGCAGGTCTTCTCCGCGCCGCAGGCCAGGCTCTTGCAGGAGCTTTACACCGGTATATAATGAGCCTGCGAAGTAGATCGAGCGAGATCATAAATCGTGCAATCAGTCTGCTTACTGACGCCAGGAAGCACCTGCTGGGCTACCAGCATACCTGCGTGCCGCAACTCGAACGGCCTGCAAGAAATAACTTGACAATCACGCGTGCCTGCTATATTCAGTCAGCGAACATATTGTGGGCATTCGTCCAGCACCTTGGGACCCGCAGGCTGTTGAGGTGCTGTTCCGTTTTCCAAACAGTAGTTCCATCTCGCGCTTGGAGCCTCAAGCCTTCGGCCCGCACAGGGTGAAGTGGTCGGAGGTTAGCAGCTTCTCGGAGAAGGGACTGAAATACGACGCGAAGCGGTTTCCGGGTGAGTGGGGGAAATGGGTTAGCGACAACCAAGGTAGTCGTGGAGCAAGGAGGAAGCCATGGGCAGACAGGTGGTTGGC
>Ga0335069_10002404_pt1 | contig 28875 bp, 21 predicted proteins | sample Lox_Sample_11_FD_206714 | JGI IMG/M metagenome (GOLD analysis project Ga0335069, IMG submission 206714) | Soil microbial communities from Loxahatchee National Wildlife Refuge, Florida, United States - Lox_Sample_1.1 | ecosystem: Environmental > Terrestrial > Soil > Wetlands | place: USA...
AGCGGCTGCAGAGCCCGGGCTGCTCACCAGCGTGCGCCATCAGCAGGCGATCGCGACGGCTCGCAGCGCACTCAACGATGCGGGCAGGGCGAACGCGGACACCATTCCCCACGAGATGATTCTGATCGATCTCTACCGGGCACTGTGGGCTCTGGACTCTCTGACCGGACAGACGACGCCGGACGACATTCTCAATTTGATCTTCTCGACTTTCTGCATCGGGAAATGAGCGCAAGATCGCTCAGAGACCGCGCGCCAGGATGGCTGCAGGAATTTGCGATAGCGGCAGCACGCGATGGACTCCGTCCAGCTTGATCGCTTCCTTGGGCATGCCAAAGACGATCGAGGTCGCTTCGTCCTGCGCAAGGTTGTAGGCGCCGGCCTGTTTCATCTCCAGCATGCCACGCGCTCCGTCATCGCCCATGCCGGTCAGGATGACGCCAACCGCATTGGGCCCCGCATAGCGAGCCGCAGAGCGGAAGAGCACGTCGACTGAGGGGCGATGGCGGCAGACCAGGGGACCGTCCTTGATTTCGACGAAGTAGCGGGCGCCGCTGCGCCGCAGCAGCATGTGATGGTTGCCGGGCGCAATGAGGGCATGACCACGCAGAACGGTATCGTTGGTTTCCGCTTCCTTGACGCTGATGGCGCAGAGCCCGTCGAGCCGGTTGGCAAAGGCGCGGGTAAACAGTTCCGGCATATGCTGCACGATGACGATCCCAGGGGCGTCGGCGGGAAGCGGCTCGAGCAGAGAGCGTAGCGCCTCGGTACCGCCGGTGGAGGCTCCCACTACGATGACTTTTTCTGTGGTTTCGGCCATGGCGCGCGTCGACTGCGGCAGGATGGCATCGGCAGTGAGCTTGGGTTCGATCCGGTGTTCGTGCGGCATGGAGCCGAGACGAGCTCGGGCGGCGGCCTTTACGACCTCGCAGATCGTGGCACGCGAGTCCTCCAGGAACTGGCGGGTGCCCAGGCGAGGTTTGGCGATGATCTCCACAGCACCGTATTCGAGCGCCTTGAGCGTACTCTGCGCCCCTTCGTCGGCAAGACTCGAACAGATCACGACGGGGATGGGATGCTGCGCCATGATCTTCTTGAGAAAAGTGAGCCCATCCATGCGCGGCATCTCGATGTCCAGGGTCATCACGTCGGGGATCTCGTCGTTGATTCGCTCGGCGGCAACGAAGGGATCGGAGGCTGTCGCCTGCACTTCGATATCGGGGTCGCTCGAGAGCAGAGAGCTGAGCGTCTGACGAACGATGGCCGAATCGTCCACTATCAGTACGCGGGTCTTCTTCTTGGCCGTCATCGTCCGCCTCTTCCCTCTAGGTTTCCGCCAATACGGCTGGCTCCATGTGCTTCAGCCGGCGCAGAAGGACTTCGCCGGTACCGGTGTGAAACTCAATAAAGACGCCACGGCTTCCTCCAACGTGCTTGGCGGCGAGTCGAAACCCCTCCTCTTCGAGGACGCCTAGGGCGGTCTTTGCATTCATTGTGCCGACGGTCGCTCGCCCGCTGATGGTGGCAAGAACATCGGCGCCGCCGAAGAGTTTCACCTCGACCTCGCTGCGGGATGCGCCCAGCGAGTCGAAGCTTCGGGCCATCTCGCGAACGATGGAATCCACATAGCGACCCGCCGAGGCCGGATTCCGAAACATGCCGGGCCGGGCCGCACAATGGGGCAGCATTGGGTGGCACAAGGCGCCGATGCCGAGCCGTGGGGCGCGAAAGGTGATGCCGACACAGGAGCCGAGCACTGTCTTGAGGACCGTGGGGGTGCGCACCAGCTCCCACTCGCCCGGCTGCAGGTAGATCTCAGGCACAGGCATCGGTTTTCCGGTAGAGTGCGGGTCCCACGGGAACTACGGGGAGGTCCATGTCGTGCAGCGTTTCCGAGTGGCCGACAAACAGGTAACCTGACGGGACAAGATGCGCGACAAGCTTGCTCAAGATCGATTGCTGTGTGGACCGGTCGAAGTAGATCAGCACATTGCGGCAAAAGATCGCGTCGGCCTTTTCGCTCAAGGCATAGTCGGCATCCATGAAGTTGAGGCGGCGGAATTCGACCGCTCGGCGCAGCTCAGGCACGAGGCGGACCCGAGCGGATTTGCTGTCGCGGCTACGGAGCAGGAACTTTTGCCGCCGCGATTGAGTTACGGGCACGATGGCTTCCGCGGGGTAGACGCCGAGAACTGCCTTTTGGAGCATCGCCGTAGAGATATCGGTCGCCAGGATCCGAAAGCGAAAGCCGGCGTGAGCGGCGGCATACTCGCTGAGCACCATGGCAAGGGTGTAGGGTTCTTCGCCGCTCGAGCAGCCCGCGCTCCAGATCACGAGCGGGTGCGCGCCCGCATTCTTCGCGCTCAGCTCGGGCAATGCGCGCTCGGCCAGAAAGTCGAAATGCGCCGGCTCGCGGAAAAAATCCGTCTTGTTGGTGGTGATGACATCGATCAGAGAGACGACTTCGTCGGCTTTGGCGCCGCGGCGGAAGAGAAGCTCGCAGTAATCGTGGTAAGAAGCCATGTTCAAGGCCCGCAAGCGGCGCTTCAAGCGGACCTCGACCATGGTTTTCTTCTCCGCGCCCAGGCAGATCCCTGCCTGGGTCCGGATCAGGTCTCTGAGGCGGGCGAAGTCGCGTTCTGACAGCGACTCCTCGCCGGCATCGGCGCGATGGGACATCGGCACATCTCCTAGGCAGCGGCCGTCTCGGCCAGCGAGCGATCCTGGGCGCGTACCGCCGTCAACTCCTCGGCCGAAAAGACGCGATCGATGTCCAGGATCATGATGAAGTTGTTGTCGCGTTTGCCCATTCCTTTAATGAAATCGATCCGTATTTGCGTTCCGATGCGCGGAGCGGGCTGAATCTGCTCCGGCTCGAGATCGATCACCTCTTCTACTGAATCGGCCAACGCTCCGATGACCGTCGGTTCGTCGTCGAGCAGTACTTCGACGACAACGATGCAGGTATTGCGCGTACTCACCGTCTGCGACATCTCGAAGCACAACCTAAGGTCGACCACCGGGACCACGCTTCCGCGCAGGTTGATGACACCCGCCATATACTCCGGCGTGCGCGGAACCTGGGTGATGGTGGTCAGGTCCAGAACTTCGCGCACCTTGGCGACGTCGGTGGCAAAGACTTCGTTGCCAAGCTTGAAGGTGAGGTACTGGCGCGTCTCGGTAATGGCATTCACGCTCATGGATCCAACTCCTTTCTCTTGTTTTGCGTGAGCGGGAACGCTCGCCGCAGCAAGCGCCCGCGCGTTTCAGTACCGTTCGAACTCCCCGTCGAGTTCGTCGTGGGTGTCCTTCATACGCAGCTGCACGCCGTGTTTGGCGCCGGACGCGCCATGCCCGTTGGACTTGGCCGGCGCCGGCGCAGCCGCCGGTGGATGGGCCTTGATGGTCTTCGGTGCGGAACGCCGCACCGGAGCCTGCTCCTCGTCGCCGGTGTGGAAGAACGACAGGGCGCTGACCAGTTGCTCCGATTGGCCGGTCAGTTCCTCCGTCGTCGAGGCCATCTCTTCGGCCGCCGAAGCGTTCTGCTGAATCACCTGTTCCAGTTGTTGCAGGGCCTTGTTGATCTGCTCCGCTCCGGTGTCCTGTTCCTTCGAAGCCGCCGAGATCTCCTGGACCAGTTCGGCGGTCCTCTGGATGTCGGGAACAACCTTCTCCAACATCTCGCCCGACTTTTCACTTACGCGCAGGGTCGTGGAGGAGAGCTGGTTGATTTCGCCGGCCGCTTTCTGGCTGCGTTCGGCCAGCTTCCGGACTTCGGCCGCGACGACGGCAAAGCCCTTACCGTGCTCTCCGGCGCGCGCTGCCTCAATGGCCGCGTTCAGTGCCAGCAGGTTGGTCTGCCGCGCGATCTCTTCGATGATCGAGATCTTGCTGGCAATCTCTTTCATTGCCGCCACAGCTTCCAGCACACTCTTGCCGCTCTCCTGCGCATCTTTGGCGCTCTTGTTGGCAATCTTGTCGGTCTGGCCGGCGTTGTCGGCGTTCTGCTTGATGTTGGAGACCATCTCCTCCATCGAAGACGAAGCCTCCTCGGCGGCCGCGGCCTGCGCGCTCGCGCCTTTCGAGACTTGAACTGAAGCCGTGGAGATCGACTGGCTTGCCGCCGCCACTTCGCCAGCAATCGAGCGGATGTCGGAGACGGTGCGGGTCAGTCCGGCTACCATGGCGATCAATGCCTGCATCAGCTTGTCCTGGGCCGAACGCTCACGCAGTGTGACGGTGAGATTGCCGCCGGCAATCTCCTGCGCGGCGCCGGTAATCTCATTCATGGCCACGATGAGAGCATTGAGGTTGTTTTTGATGGTGTTGAAGTCGCCGTTGTAGTGATCGGTGATTTCCGGCGGGATGTCGCCCTTGGCAATCAGGTCGACGTAGTGAGCGGAGGTATTGAGAGGCCCGATAATCGCGTCCAGAAGAGCGTTGACGCCGCGCACGATGTCGGCATAGGCGCCCTGCACAAGGTCCGGTTGGCCGCGCTCGGCGAGCTGCCCGTCCTTTGCCGCCGTGGTGAGCCGTACCAGCATCTTCTCGAGTACCTGCAGTACGTTCGCGACGTTGTTGACCGCGACCTTCATTTTTTCGTGATCGCCCTTGTAGGTCTGGGTAATGAGCTCGTCGATCTTTCCGTCAGAGATCTGGGCAAGAATTCGGTTCCCCTCGCCGATCGGCAGCAGGATGGCGTCCAGCATTTCGTTCACGCCGCGAACGATCTCCGCATAGGCCCCGGCGAATTGTTCCGGCTTACCGCGTTCAGAGAGCTGACCTTCGTGGGATGCCGACGTCAGGCGCTGCAACTCCTTCTGCAGCGCTTTAATCACCAGGGCGACGTTGTTGACCGCGACCTTCATCTTCTCGTGGTCGCCCTTGTAGGTCTGTGCAATCAGCTCATCGATATTCCCTGCGGAGATCAGGGCCAGGATGCGATTGCCCTCGCCGATCGGCAAAAGAATCGCGTCCAGCATCTGGTTCACACCGCGCACAATCTCGGCGTACGCGCCATGGAACTGTTCCGGCTTGCCGCGCTCGGAGAGCTGGCCCTCATGCGAGGCTGTCGTCAAGCGAGCCATCTCCTTCTGGAGAGCCTGCAGCACAAGCGCGACGCTGTTGACGGCCACCTTCATCTTTTCGTGGTCGCCCTTGTAGGTCGCGGAGATCAGCTCGTCGATTCTGCCGGCGGAGATCTGCGCCAGGATGCGGTTTCCCTCGCCAATCGGCAACAGGATGGCGTCGAGCATCTCATTGACGCCCTGAATCAGTTCGCGTTCGGAGCCGCCAAAGAGTTCGATGCGCCCGCGCTCGCTCAGACGTCCTTCCTTTGAAGCGTCCACCAGCCGCATGATCTCGTTCAGCAGCTGATCTTTGTCTCCTTTGACCGCATAGAGACTCCCGTTGTCTGGTTGGCCGTGCGCCGACCCGTTCAGTTTCCGGGCTGCACTTGATCCTGTTGTCGCCATCTTTTACCTTCCCTTCATCGTTCTTTCTGCGGGCCTATGCGGCCAAGTTTGGGGTGAGTACGCGATCCTTCGCCTGGAGTGAAATCGAAACCGCAGAACCAGTCGCCGGCTCATGCAGAGCTTGCGATCGGGCCGCTTCTTTCTCGAATTCCGGGGTCTCGGACTCCCGGGTGTCCGCGCACAGACGGTCGGTTGGCACGAATGCACTCGTCGACCAGGCGATGCGGATCGAGGATGAGCGCCACGGTGCCGTTGCCGAGAATGGTTGCGCCGGAGATCGTCTGCACATGCCGGTAGACGCGGCCCAGCGACTTGATCATGGTCTGGCAGTTGCCCAGCACGCTGTCGACGACCAGTCCGTAGCGTCCATCGCCGGTGTCGACCAGGATCACCTGCTCGAAGGTCGGCGGAGGGTCGACGACCTGGAAGTGCTCGCGCAGCCGGATGTAGGGCACAACCTTGCCGCGCACGTTGATCAGGTGTTTGCCGTTGGCCGCATCGATCGCGTCGCGGGACAGCTCAATGCATTCCAGCGTGTGGGCCAGCGGAAGAACGAAGGAGGCTGCGCCCACGGTCACCAGCAGTCCGTCGATGATGGCCAGGGTGAGTGGCAGGCGCAGGGTAATCGTCGTCCCTTCCCCCGGCTTGCTGGCGACATCGATCGAACCACGGAGCTCTTCGATGTGGCGGCGCACCACATCCATGCCCACGCCACGCCCGGAGATGTCGGTAACGTTCCTGGCTGTTGAGAAGCCGGGCTGGAAGATGAGCTCGTAGATCTCCGATTCGGAGAGAAGGGCATCCGAGCCGATGAGCCCTTTGTCGACTGCTTTGGCGCGCACCGCTTCGACGTCGATGCCGCGGCCGTCGTCGGACACGGAGATCAGGACACTGGCTCCCGCATACCGCGCGACGAGGCGAATGGTGGCCATGGCCGGCTTGCCGTGCGCGATGCGCTCTTCAGAGGAACCAATGCCGTGATCCATGCTGTTGCGGATCAGGTGCATGAGCGGATCGCTCAGCTGATCGATCACCGACTTGTCGAGCTCGGTCTCCGCGCCTTCGATGGCAAGCTCCACGCTCTTGCCCAGGCTGCGCGCCAGGTCGTGCACCAGCCGGCGGAACTTCTCGAAGGTTCCGCGGATCGGCATCATGCGCATGTCCATCGAGTTTTCGCGCAGGGCTGAGGCGAGGCGGTCGATCTCTTCCGACGCCGCGCTCAGATCGGCGTCGTCGTGACGCGCGGCGAGTTCGCCCAGCCAGGCTTGAACGGTCACGAGTTCGCCCACAAGGTTCACAAACCGGTCGAGCTTGGTAGCGGCGACCCGTATGCTGGATGCCGCTTCCGGTGCATCCGCGTCGCGCCGCCCTCCGCGGGCCGCACGCGGATCCGCCATGCCGTTTGTCGTGAGGCTGGCTTCGGTCGCAACGGGCCCCGAGGCAAGATCGATCTTGAGCTCACAACAGTCTTCGACAAAGATGAAGACATCGCGAATCGCGTCGATCGGGGCCGCCGTCTCCAACGTCATCTCCCACGCGAAATAGCAACGTTCGGGATCGAGTTCGGCGAGAGGGGGAACCGCGTCCAGGTCCGCCTCGATCGACAGGCGGCCCAGTTGGCCAAGTTCACGCAAAAGCAGGATTGGGTTGGCGCCGCAGCGCATCAGATCGGGCCCTGGAGCAAAACGGATCCGCCAGCCTTGCATCCCTTCGGCGGGAAGGGATGGCCCATTCTCCGCGATCTGTTGCACGATGGCCGGCGCGGCCCCTTCGGCGATGCCGGCCAGTTTTCGAATGCTCTCGAGGATGCGGGCACAGACCGCCGTATCGGCCGGCGTTGCACCGCTCGTCCCTTCCTGCAGCATTGCGCCGATTTGATCCAGGGCGGCCAGGGTCAGATCGATCAGGTCCGAACTCGGTTCCACCTGCCCGTTACGCACCAGATCGAATGCGGTCTCGAGATCGTGGGTGAACTCCGCCACGCGCTCGAATCCGAACATGGCACCCGAGCCCTTGATGGTGTGGAGGCCGCGGAAGATGCGGCCCACGAGCTCTGCATCGCCGCGGCGTTCATTCAACTCCAGCAGTGCCGATTCCAGATCGGTGAGAATCTCTCGCGCTTCTTCGCGAAAACTCTGCTTGAACTGCTCCGAGTTGTCGGTGATTGACTCGAACATGCTCTTAAACGACTCGCCTTCCGGCCCGCACTCGCTCTGACACTCGGCCTATGACACGATCCTCGCTACCCCAACGCCCCACCCAGCCCCATGGATTCGAGAAGGCTTCGCACCGGCTCGCACCAAGTTCCGACCACGGCAGATTTGATCCCTGCTCGTTTGGCCTCGCGATTGGCCGCCCACAGTAATTGAACGGCAGTCACATCGAGGTCTGTGGCTGTGTCCACCACGACAGAGATCGCTGAACCCGCCTCGATCGCCTCGAGAAGCGCGGCTTTCAGATCGCCGGCAGTCGTAATGTCGATCGCGCCCTCGAGCCAAATCATGGCTGTCTCTGCTTCCTGGCTCAACGCCACACGCACGCTTTACTCCTTCACAGAAGAAACCAAGCCGAGGTTAGGAACACACTTGGATTCCGATATCGGCAGCGCCTACCGCCTGTTTCACCGGTTCGCTCCAGGCCTGTAGTTCCTCAAAGAACGCCATCCCTCAACTTCATCGACAGAAGGAAGCAATTGGAGAGGGAGGAAGCAGGAGAATTCGCTGAGACTTCTTTAAGGGAGTAGCGGGAACGCTCAGAGGATCTTCCACGATTCGGAGAAAACCTGCTCCGGCAGAAGCGATCAGAAGAGTTCGATCGCCGGACCGCTGGAATGCGCGGCTGTGGAGCCGCCTGCCGCCGCCAGGTGCGTCTGCGTCTGGCTGGCCATTTTGTATTGGCTCAGATGCCCCTCGAGCATGCTCGTGAAGGTTCGATCCAGGTGGCCGTCCCATTGCGGATCATCCAGCTTCGCCGCCAGGATCCGTACGTGGTCGCGCAAGTCTCTCAGGGCCTCCTGGACGTGCCCCATCCTTTGACGCATCACGTCCTGGAATTGGATGTGTCCGAGTGCGTCGGATAGCCGCACCACCATCTCTCCGTAGCTGGTGTCCACTGCAGCGATCACCGTCAGCAGCATCTCGCTGTTGCGGGTGAACTCCTGCTGCATCGCGTCGAGATCGCCGATCATATGGCTCATGGCCGTGTGCGCCTCCTGCTGGTCGAGGGCCTCGCGCGCGCTTTTCAGTTCGCCTTCCACATTCCTGCAGGTTGCGCCGATCTTCGCCGAGATTTCCGCCGCGGCGTTGGTCGACAACACGGCGAGCTTCCTGACTTCCATTGCGACCACGGAGAATCCGCGGCCTGCGGGACCGGCACGTCCCGCCTCGATCTCCGCATTCAGGGCCAGGAGGTTGGTCTGCTGCGCAATGGACGTGATCACCTTGACCAGAGGCGTCAAGGAGCACACACCGCTCGACATGTGCTGGATGCGCTCGAAGTTGGAGCGCATCTGGGTGAGCTGCGCCTCCAACTGGTTCCGGATGGAACCGATCAGCTCCTTGTTCCTCTCGACCTTCTCCTGCGTGGCTTCGTTCAGCCTTTTGCCGCTGGCGACCGAGTGCGCTATGTGCGCCTGCTGGTCGCGCGATCTCTCAATCAGCTGGCTCATCTGCTCGATTGCCGCCACGACCTCACGTTCCGACTCCGCCAGCGAATCGCCGATCTGTTCGCCAAGTACATTGGAGTAGAGCCCGCAGTCGCGCGCCTCCCGCTGCAGGATCTTGCGCATATCCAACATGCGCGAAAGGTCGCGGAATTCCAGATCCTCAAAGGCCCACATGTCGCTCACGGCGCTTCGAGCTTCCACGTAGTTCCTGTAGCGGTAGATGAGTTCCGGCGCAAGCACCAGCAGGAGAAGGAGAGAACCTCCCTCCAGCCGATAGGGCACAAAACTTGCTCCGCCGAGGTGACAGAACAGGAGCCAGAACATCACCAGCAGCGTGATCTTTGTCAGGGATTCGAAGAACATGCGCCGGCGGATACGGCCGAAGCGGACCTGCAGATTTTTCCGGATCGGGTCCATGTCCAACGCCAGCGGTCCCTGTTGTCGGTCCGCATCCTCCCGTTCTGCTGATCCCGATGACCCCATGCTATTCATGCTCCGGGAAGCACCTTCCTGATCACTGCCACCAGGTCGTTGCCCGAGACCGGCTTCACGATCCAGCCGGTCGCGCCGGCAAGCTTGCCTTCGTTCCGCTTGGCCAGCTCGCTTTCCGTGGTCAGCGTGAGGATTGGGATAAATTTCAGCCCTGCCATAGCGCGGACGTTTCGGATCAGTTCCATCCCACCCATCACCGGCATATTGATATCGGTGACGATGAGATCGGGTTTGAGCCCGGCCCGGAGACGATCGAGTGCTTCTTTTCCGTTGCCGGCCGTCTCGGGGTGAAAACCATGAAGCGAGAGCGTGGTCTTCAGGCTCATCACCATCGTGACGGAATCATCGACAACAAGAATCGTCTTGGCCATACTGGTCCGGTGGTCCTTACTGCTCCATCGGCCAGAACGGACGCGAGCTTTACGCCGCACATAGAGATTCGACAGCACCATGCCGCACCAGAACGTCGCCGTGTGCCCCGTGCGGCGCAAGGCCTCGACGGCCGGCTGGCCCGGATCCGATGGCGTGGAAACGACTTTGACGACCTTCGGCTTTCCGTCCTGCGGGTAGACGCAGTCGGTGAGGGTTCCGCCTGTATCGATCGCGATGCGCATACCGTCTCTGCATCGAGTGGTACCCGATGCAGCGAGAAGTTTGCATTCAGCGCGCGACAGCAATCTCAACGTGGGCTCTCCTGTACTCGGCCTGATTGGATGGCTCTTCCGGAAAGATCAGTTCAGCGTGACCCTGTGCACCCGGCAAGAGTTGCGCGCCGATCGCATCGGACAACGACCAGTTACTGGCCAATTGCAGCCGAGTCCGCCGTTGGGTCGGAACGTCCGCATCGATCAGAAGGTGTTTGCCATCGAGCTCCGTGCGTATGAGACGAATGCCTGCACTCTTTTCGCCGAGAACTGCATGAACCGGGTCAACGATAACGGATATGCCTCCCGAAAAACTCAGATCGACGGTACTTTTTCCGGCGGGCACCGTGATCGAGACGCGGGCCGCAGTCTCCTGCGGCGCCGCCTCAATGCGCGCCGTGCACGGACGGCCATTCAGGAGGCTCCGCTTGAGGTCTGCTCCTAGCGGCAGATCAGGCCGGAATTCCAATGCAAAAGGAGTGCCGCTGTTCTGAATCGTGAGCCGGATACTCTGGTCGCCCTTATGAAGCGTCAACGACACGTTCCGCTTCGGCATGCGGATGTGTTCGACGTCGAGATCATCCCACTGGGCCGGCAATCGTGGGGCGAAGCTGAGACGGTCTTCGATTCCGTCCACGTCGAGGCCGAGTAGGCCATGGACGGTGGCCGACAGGAATCCGGCGGATGACCAGGTCTGCTCCGGGACCGACTCCATCTGTGGGCGGAAGAAACTACCACTCAGGACTTCGGGCATGTGTCCCGGCGAATCCAACGAAGACAGTGGTATGAGGCTCCGCCAAAGGCCCAGCGCCTGCAGCGAGCGGTGGGCTGACCAGAAGGCCACGGAGAGATCGGCCGTGGCCACAGGCCAGACGCTTCCGCTGGCGTAGGAGTCAGGGTCGTACCCAATCGAACCAGCACCCACGCTGCGCACTCCCCAGTCGGTTTGGAACGATGCAGATGCCAGCGTGTCGAGGACTGTGTCAGTTTCTGCGGTGGGGAAAAGATGCAGTGTGATTGCATCTGCGGGTCCGCTCCGGCGTTCGAGGATCGGCCGGCCTTGGGTGTTATGCCCGCTGATCCAGTATTCCTCCTTGGAGTTCCAATAGCGCTGCGGAATAGCCTTCCTCGCTGCCCGTTCAGCAAGCGATGCGTCTTCGGCGAGTTCCTTGTGACCCGTGAGAGCCGATAGATCTGCCATGCCGGCAGCAGCCTCGACCCAGCTGGTCGAGAGTCCAAGATCATCCGCCATCGTCTCCTGCTCGTTGCCACCTTCTTTGCCCGCTGGAATCCGCGGCAACGATGTGGCGGGATCGATGAGAGCGCGGCTGTAGCGATAGGCGGACTCAATCGAAGCCCAATGGCTCTGTGCGAACGGGACGTCGCCGCTGGAGCGCACATACTCTCGAACCGCTGCAAGAAACTGAAATGTCGTATCCACGTGCACAAACATGTAGGGGAACTTGTTGGCCCAGTCGATGAAGCCCGCGCTCTGCGAGAGCTCATGCCAGATCATTCCGGTCTTCTTATCCTGCCAGTGCATTACGAGCTCGAGTTCATCGCGCACGTGCTCCAAGTCTCCAGTGGCGAGCGCACCATCGCCCGCAACCATTCCGTCACCGGCGAAGAACCAGTCATATTGGGGCCTGCGCTGCGGTCGAGTCGGGCCGTAACCGGCGACAAATCCGCACCCGATGTCGGGATTGCACACCCACGCCTGATTCAGGGCTGTCTCCGCCGAGGCAAATGCCCGATTGACCGCCCCGTCCGGAGTTTTGAGGAGCAAGTTGTTACCTTGGAAGTCTGCCTGCGCCGCTTTCGCTTTGTCAGCCAAGCGATCTTGATCGCGCTTGAGCGCCTGAATTACAGAACCCTCATCTTCGGCATGTGCTGGGTTCAGTGCGACGTAGACTTCGGCTTTCCCGCTGCTGTCAGGCCGAATGGAAAAGCCGATCTGTTGACCTTGCGCTGGCTGGACCGCCACGTTGGCGAGCGAATCGTGCGAGGCCTGGCTTGTTGCGGTAACCACAGCCGTATAGCCGTGCAAGGGCTCAGTCAGCAGAAATCCGTTGAGCGAATCCTTCCACTCCACGCCCTGGCCACCGAGCGCTCCTGGCCACATCAGATCCAGAACCGGCGTCGCGTGAACGACGATCTCCAACGAACGTTGCGAATCGATCTGATAGCTGATCACGGCGCCTGGTGCATCGGGTGGCACGAATAGCCGCTCGTGCACGATGAAATCGCTACCGATGAAGACGCGCGTTATGGAATCTGAGTCGTAGACGACACGGCTGAGGAGTGCATTGCCCTCGATTTCGGAACTCGAGTCGGCGTAACGGAAACCGATTCTGTAGTCGCGGAGGATCTGGAAGGGGTAGATCCAAACTTCGAGACCGGCTCCAGTCAGGCCATCGATCATTCCGCGGCGCCCGTGGGCGGCGAAGAAGTGGTGCGCTGTGATGACGTTTGAGGACGAGTCCTCGGATGGGATGGACTGCATTCCTCCGGCGTCTGTCTGGGCTTTGCCACCGATGCCGGACGATGCCAGCAGTGTGCATGCCAGAAAGAAAATGAGCCATCCGGCGTGAAAGCGAACGGATAATCGATCTCGCGTCGTCACATCTCTCCTTGTTGTCCCGCCGATCCGCCCTCCACTTCAGCGTTCTCCGCAGCATCCTTCGGAAAGGGAGACGAGTACAGCAGCGCGGCTGTAACATGAACCGTTGCCGCATCCATTATCTGCGCGGAGCGGCGGCGATTGACGTACCTGTTCGTAGAACCTATCTTCGTCGGATGAAACATCGCGTTCTCTTCCTCGTCCTCCTTGCGCTCTCGCTCGCCGGAGCGCCTCTCAGCTCATCACAGACTCATCCGGTCAAGATCCGGGTGCTGATCGTGGACGGGTTCAGCAATCATGACTGGAAACAGACCACCACGCTGTTGAAGGGCATTTTGCTTGCGGCTGGCGAATTCACGGTGGATGTGACCACGATGCCAGCGACGGGCTCGCAGAACTGGACGTCGTGGCGGCCACATTTTGGAGACTACGATGTCGTGATCCAAACCTGCAACGACAATGGCGGCAACGGACTGCTGACGGGCGTGACGACCAGACCAGCGTGGCCGGATCCGGTGAAGGCCGACTTCGTGGATTACGTGCGCAGGGGTGGTGGTGTGTATATCTACCACTCGGCAGAAAACGCCTTTGTGGGTTGGAAGGAATACGAAGAGATGGTCGGTCTGTGTTGGCGGGACGCCGGCTACGGAACCGCAATCGAGATAACGGGCGTGGGCAAGATTGAGCGCATTCCTCCGGGGACGGGGCGAGGCACCGGTCATGGGGCGCGCGGCGACGTGCTGGTGACACGTTTCGGCGACGATCCGATTCACGCCGGCATGCCGCGGGCATGGCTTTCGCCGGACCTGGAGGTCTACTACTATGCGCGCGGCCCAGCGAAGCACGTCACGGTTCTTGCGTATGCGAAAGACTCGGAACCAGGCCTGAACCTGCTATGGCCGGTAGAGTGGACAACAACATTCGGCAAAGGCCGTGTGTACGTCTCGACCTACGGCCACGTGTGGCCCGGCGATGTTGAGCCAGCCAGCATGCGCGACGCTGCCGTGCAAACCATCATTCCGCGCGCCCTGGAGTGGCTCGCGCGGCAACCGGAGTCCTATCCTCTTCCGAATGATTTCCCAGGAACACAAGCGGTGTCGGTACGCGGCGAGGTTCCTTCGACGAACTGACGTCCCATTCTTCTCGTCGATGGTGGAATCCCAACGTTCTCCGTCGCGGCATCAGAGCGTGGGTGTGGGATTTGGCTCTTGCAGCGCTCCCGCGATGCGCTCCTGCAAAGCGGCCTTGTCCCGAAAGGCCGCCGTACCCCCACTGGCTGAAACAGACAGTGTGCCGCACAGATTCCCCAAGGCCAAGGCCCTTTCGATCGGCCATCCACGCATCCAGGCATGCAGAAAGCCGGCGTTGAAACTGTCGCCGGCGCCCACAGCGTCGACGGCTTTCGCGGGTTGCGCAGGCACATGCCAGCGTTGTTCGCCCTGGAAGGCTGTTGCGCCCTCCGATCCCCGTTTGATGACCAGCAGTGGGACGAGACCGCGCAATAGAGCGATCGCTCGATCTAGATCGGTTTCGGCGGCCAGCAAACAGGCCTCTCGCTCGTTAGGCATCAGGACATCGACCTGACGTATTGCATCGAGGATGCCGCGATCCCACTGTTGTGTCGGATCGTCGTTGGGATCAAGCGACAACGTCACGCCGGCTTGCTTAAGCTTCGCAAAGAGCTCAGGGATCCGCGGCGTGAGCGCACGCTGCAGGTAGTAGGAAGACATGTGGAAGTGCTGAGCGTCGGCGAGGTAAGCTAGGTCGAGATCGTCGTAGCTGAGGTCGAATGTGGGGCCGGCATAGGTGAACATGTGCCGCAGCTTCGCGTGCTGTAGATGCACCGTGACTCCCGACTGGGCCTGCTGCGCAGAAACACTGCGAGAGAGATCGACGCCGGCTTCGCGGAGCTCGGACAGGCACATACGGCCGAATTCGTCGCTCGAAACCGCCGCAATGAATCCAACCGAGTTGCCCAGAGCAGCGAGATTGTGGGCCGTGATGGCGCCCGAACCGCCCAGGCGAATGGCTATCCCGCTGGCAAGCAACTCCTGCTCCGGCGGCAACTCATCGGGAAGGCCATACATCAGCATATCGAGCGCTACATCGCCGGCAAGCGTGACGCGAAAGCGACGTTTCGTTGGAACGGATGCGGTCATGCGCCCTCACCCGGCAGAACGGTCAAGCGGCGCCGTACGATCCAGAGCAGAATGCCGACGAGCGCCCAGCTGGTTCCCACGGCCTTGGCCAAGGGTCCGAGATTCCACCAGAGCAGCGCACAGGTGACAAATCCACCAAGCGAAAGCACGATCGGTCCGGCCTGTGTGAATCGTCCGTGCCGCCAGCCACGCAGCATCGACGCAATATTGACGCCCATGAATGCCAGGAGCGCTCCGTAGTTGAGCAGTTCAGTGCCGAGCTGATAGCTGAAGACCAACGCACCGGCCAGGCAAATGGCGCCGACAAGGATGACGTTGTTGCGCGGGATGCGATTCTTCGGGTGCACTGCGCCGAAGAACCGGCGCGGCAGGGCTCCATCCTGGCCCATGGCATAGAGCAGGCGCGCGGCGCCCAGCTGCGAAGCCATTCCCGAGCCCATGTTCGCGAGCAGCAGCGACGCGTTCACGATCAGGAAGAGGATGGGACCGCCCATGCGGCCTGAGACATGCACGTAGGCTGTATCGAGATCTGGGAATGCGAGTCCGCGCGGCCAGACGAGCTGCGCCGCGTACACTTCGACGCTTGCGAGAACCCCCGTCACAAAGCATGTGAGCACGATGGCCCGGGGCACGCTGCGGGCTGGGTCCTTGGCTTCGTCAGTCAGCGTTGAGATGCCGTCGAAGCCGATGTACGTGAGCACAGCGATCGAGGTACCGCGCAGCAGGCCGGATGTGTTGAAGGTGGCCGGATCGTAGAAGGGCCTGACAAAGAAAGCGGCGTCGGGATGCGAAAGATGCAGCAGCCAGCGAACCGCAGCCCCGAGCACAAGGACAATGACGACGCCGAGCGCCGCGGCCATGGCAGCGTTGATGCGGGCCGAGGTCTCCACACCATTGCAATTGAGTGCGGTGAAGAGCACGGCGAAGAAGATTGCCCACATGACATAGGGGATTTCAGGAAAGAAGTTGATGGCCGCGCGGCTGCACCAGATGGTGCAGATCAGCGGGTTGAGCACGTAGTCCATCACCAGGCACCAGCCAGTCAGGTAGCCGAGGCTGGTGTGAATCTCTTTGCCGACATAGAGAAACGCCGACCCGCCGTGGGGATAGACCCGCGCCATGCGCCCATAACTAACCGAAGTGAAGAGCATGGCCACCATGGCCAGCAGGATCGCCGTAACGGCATGACCACGCGCCTCGTTGTAGATGACGCCGAAGCTGGGCATCGGCGCCGTGGGCTGGATGAGAATGATGCCGTAGAGCACCAGATCCCAGAAGCGGAGGCTCCGCTTGAGAGTGACGGCCTCTGTTGTGCTCTGTCCGCCGGTCGTCGACATGCTCTTACCCTATCGCGCAGACGCTGCGGCTGAAGGTGTCAGTGTGGCGGGCGCAATGTTCCAGCCCTCCACTTGGATGGTCGGCACATCGGGTGCGCCGTCCGGCAAGAGTGCCGTCAAGGTCGTCGACTCTCCCGGCGTGAGTTCGATCCAGTTGTCGGACCAGAAGACTGGAGCAATCAGCTCGTCCTGCGCGGTGCGCGCTGCGGCATGAACCTGGAAGGCGAGGGAGCCCGAGGTGTTCTTCAGATGAAGACGGACTTCGCGGCCCTGTTTGGTGGCGACGATCTCAGCTTGGCTCTCCACGGCTGCCTGCGGAAGACTCGCCAGCGCTGTCATGTCCTCGTAGCGCAGCGCAGGCGTGTGCGTGTAGTCCGTCCTCAGCCAGTCGAAAGAGGTGAGCGTTGTAGGCACCCAATAGAAGTTGCGGCTCACGACATGCCCATCCGCGGCACTCAACGTCAGGTCGATGAAGAACAGATGATCGGGACCGACGAGCAGATGGTCGGGCAGGGCGAACGCGCGCTCCACACTGTCCGGCTGCGACGTCAGGTCCGCTTCGGCGGAATAGAGCTCCTTCCACGCCAGATTGTGCACCTTGATCGCAGCGTGCAGTTGGACCGGCGCGTCATAGGTACTGTTGACGACAACGATCGATTGATCGTCATACGAGTACTGAATATGGAGCGGTTCGCACGCCTTCTTTGTTGCAAAGTAGCCGGCACCTGCATCGAGATAGTAGTCGTAGAGATGCCAGATCATCGACGGCCATGCGTTGTTCAACATCCACTGGATGACGCCGGTCGAGACATATTTGTTCTTGCCGTAGGCCTCGTACATTGCGCGCTCGGAGTCGTACTCCATCGTCTGCGCAATGCGCTCGTAGTCCGCGGCTGAATGCGGAACGGCGTAGGTGGCCGCCATCGCCTCGTCGAACACCTTCAGGTTGGCGAATTCGCCGCCGCCGTCGTGCAGGCTCCAGGTGGACGAGGCCGGCCACGCTTCCGGATCGGGCAGGAACTTGCGTCGGCTGGCCAGCGAGGGAATCGCCGGGCCAGGACTGGTCTCGGTATTGAAGCCGAAGGCCCCGCCGTTGTGCTGATCGACATACCAGTAGGTTGGCGCGACGTAGTCGTAGGGACCCGTCATCTTCACGCCGCTCTCACCGGTGACCGTGGTCGGTGTTCCGGTCGCCGAGGACAGGATGGGATTGGGCCAATGTGTGTCTGCTTCGATCTGCAAATATGCCTTCTCCACATCGGCCGGCGGAGGATTGTCGCTGCCGTTGAGCCACACCAGCAGGCTGGCATGCTGGCGCAGGCGCAGCATCTGCGATCGCAGTGAGGCTTGAGCGATCTGCAGATCTTCCGGTGTCCAGTCCTTCCAGTGCTCCCAATGATCGCAGCAGCACCAGCCGAGCATCACGAGGACTCCCTGCTGGTCTGCCAGCTGGAAGAACTCCTCGGTGTCGAGCTTGCCTTCGAGGCGAATGGTATTCAGGCCGATGTCGCGCACCATGCGGAACTGTTCGCGCAGCCGCTGGTCATCGCTGCGCAGCAGCATGTCCTGCGACCAGCCGCCGCCCCGAATCAGAATCGGTTTGCCGTTGACGCGAAAGAGCCGACCTCCGGTCGCGGTAAGCTCCGAGGTGATCTCACGAATCCCGAAGTCGACCCTGCGCTCGTCGGAGATGTGGCCGCCCGCGCTGAAGCTCATCGAGAGATGCTCGAGATGCGGCTCTCCCATCTGATAGGGCCACCAGAGCTTTGGATCATGAATCTTCAACTGAGTAAACTGCTCGGGCGTGAAGACCACGGTCCGATCTTCATGCGCTGCCAGTTCGACTGGCTGTTCAAAGCGAATGCCGGCCGCGGTTCCCGAAACTATGCCTTTGACGGGCTTATCCGTCGCATTGTGCAACTCCGCATAGACGGTGAGGTCCGCTGTGCCGAGATTGCCATTCTCGAAGTGCGTCACTGCCATCGGCGAACGCAGGGTCACGGGTCCGGTGGTCATGAGATCGACTGCCCCCCACAAGCCCATGTCTTTGTCCGGTGGGCAGGGGCTCCAGTCGACCCAGTTGATGCCGAGGTCTTTCTCAGTTGGCGCGGTTGTTTCAACCGCAAGTACGTTGGGCTTCCCGGCCTGCAGCAGGTCGGTCACATCGAAGTCGTATGTGCGATAGGCGCCGGCGACGGTGGATGAATCAGCGACCCTCTTTCCATTGAGCCAAATCTCGCCGCGGTAGTTGATGCCGCCAAAGTGCAGCCAGACGCGGCCGTCCGTCGTGGAAGCAGGAACCGTGAACTCTTTGCGGTACCACCATCCACAGCGATAGGGGCTATCCGCGGACATGGGCAGATTGGAGAAGTTGTGTCCGATCGGGTAGTCCGTGCCGGGAATCTTCCGGAGATTATCGCCGTAGAAGGGATTGAGGACGGCGCCGGCGGCGACTTGTGCTGCCAGGACTGTGCTGGGGACCGTAGTCTTCAGCCAGCTATCCGCGGAGAAGGTCGGGCTTGCGATCGCGTCGCCTGCCGCCTGCACCTTGCAGGCAGACTGCAATCGCCAGTCCTCGTGCAAGGATGTCACGGTCGCGGCTTTGAGCGTGAGCGCGGCTGTAAGGAAGACCAAAACACAAGGCAAAGATGCTTTCTTCATGATCACTCGCATTCCTGACCGAACCAGGCCGGTATTTAAGCTTGCGCGGGGGCTTTTGCTATCTCGACTCAAGAAGTCCGAAGAATTTATTCAATCGTTTGAATAAGCGCAATATCTCCGAACCGGTCGAGGTTGTCAAGTCCGTTTTGTTTTCGATTGAGACAGCCGGGCCGATGCCGCAACTGTTGTCGACCGGCGCGCGACCAACTCCGGAATCGCGCGATGCAGATGCACGGAACTCTTGTGCCCCTGCTGGTGCGCTTCGATCGCCTGCACGCTCCATTGGGCCGCGAGCAGTCCCATCTCACGCAGAGGCTGGCGAATCGTGGTGATTGCAGGAGTGGCGACAATCGCCGGGAGTACATCGTCAAATCCAACAACAGAGCAGTCTTCCGGGACCCGCAGGCCCGCTTCGGTGAGCCCACGCACAACACCCAGCGCAGTCAAATCGTCGAAAGCCAGAACGGCGGTAAAGGGCAGTTTGGACTCGAGGATCTGCCTGGCGAAGCTCAATCCCCCCTCAAAGCCGGAGGCCGGGTCCCTCAGGTTCGGCAACTGAAACACCAGACGCGAATCGATATGGATCCCCGCTTCTTCGGCGGCCCGGCGTACGCCGATCCAACGCGGCTCGCTGTCGAAGAGTTCTTCGGGGCCCCGGATGAAGGCCATACGTCGATGGCCAAGATCGGTCAGATGCCGCATGGCGAGTGCACCGCCGGCCTCGTTGTCCACCAGCAATGAACTGAAGCGCCGGCTGGTCAGATCGCGGCCCACGATCACAATAGGGACCTGATTCTTTTCGATATCGCCCAGCAGGTTCGTCTCTTCGAAGATCCAGCTCGCGATGACGATGACGCCCTCGGCGCGGCGTTCGAGGATCATCTTCAGGTAGTTATCGAAAAGCCGGCGTTGCGTCTGTGCATCCATCAACAGAGGCAGGTAGCTGACCGGCTGCAACCCCGCCTGAATCCCACGCATGATCGGAATGCAAAAGGGATCGGAGAGGTCGTAGGCGAGCACCGCAATGGTCTGGCTGCGGCGGCGGCGCAGCGAGCGTGCGTGAGCATCCGGATGATAGCCGAGCTGGCGCGCCATCTTGCGGATACGTTCGCGTGTCGCTGCAGCTACGTTGCGCGAGAGTGGCGCTTCGCTCAGCACGATCGAAACCGTGGAGACCGAGTAGCCGCAGGCGCGGGCTACATCGAGCAGCGTAACGTGGCCGGTCTTTCGTCGACCCATTCTTGTTCCTCTCATCCGCCAAGCCGGCATTGCGCACGAGCGCTTAACTTTCATCGGCTCAGCGACGTTTGTAAAGACTAGTGCCGGAACGCAAAAGCCGCAATGGATTTTGTCCTTGACACGGAGCGGGATCAATTTTACATTCTTTTCACTAAGATTCAAACGTTTGAATAAATCTTCTGGCCGGGGACGAAAATGAACTTCAGAGCGACAGTCGCCATCGTTGTGCGTACATCCTTTGTCGCGGCAACCCTCATCGCAGGTGTTGCCACGGCCGTTGCCCAGGCGGGCAGAGGCTCGATCAGCGGGCTGGTCACCGATCCCTCGGGCGCCATCGTTCCGGGGGCTAGCGTCATCGCCCTGGAGCAGGCAACCGGAGTCAAGCTCTCGACCGTGTCAACGGACGCCGGTGTCTACTCTTTCGTCTCGCTGGCGCCGGGCAAGTACCAGCTCACGGCAACCGCAAAGGGCTTCGAGACCCTGGTCGCGAAGAACATCATGGTCACACTGGACCAGGTGACAACCGCAAATCTGAAGCTGACGATAGGCGGGGTCAACGAAGTGGTCACCGTGAACGAGTCTGCGTCGCTGGTCGATACCAGCAACTCGACGGTGGGCCAGCTCATCTCCTCCGAGACGATCGATCGTGTGCCGCTGCTGACGCGCAATGTGTTCGACCTGGTGCAGTTGAGCGCCGGCGTCACACCGGCCAACGGCGCGCCCAATTCTTCCAGCTCGTTTGCCATTGAAAACATCTCGAGTGGCCGGCCTGGAGTGGATGTTTCCTCGTACACGATCAACGGCGCCATCGTCGGCTCGGTCTATTACATGGTCGACGGCAGCCCTATCGGGATCGCGGAGAACAATGTCGCGGCGATCATTCCCGCGCTCGATATTCCCGAGGACGGTGTACAGGAGACGCGCGTCGAAACCCAGAACACTCCTGCTTCCTACCAGAGCGGCGGCGCAGGCGTGATCAGCCTCGTGACAAAGTCGGGCACCAACCAGTGGCACGGCGATGGGTTCGGCGTCTTCCGCCCCAACGTGCTGGCGGCCAACGAGTGGTTCAACAAGCAGAGCCAGGCGATCAATGCAGAGTCCAACACGCCGCCTCAGTTCCACCGCTATCAGGAGGGCGGCGCAATCGGCGGGCCGATCCTTCACAACAAGCTTTTCATCTTTGGCGACTACGAGGATACGCAGCAGCAGCAGTTCGACGGCTCCAATACATTCACGGTGCCCACCACGGCGGAGCGTACGGGAGATTTCTCCGGCGACAACTTCGCCATCTATAACCCGCTGCTACCCGACAATCCGGACGGCACGCGCCAGGCCTTCGCCAACAATGTCATCGCGAATCCAAATCCCATCGCGCTGAAGTTTCTTTCCGAGTTTCCCAAGTGCAATAAGGGCGCGGACTGCGATGCTTCTTCCGACGACCTGACGCCGAACTACTACGCTCCCGGACTCGATCCGACCACGGCGCACCGCTTCGACATCCGCATGGACTGGGCTCAAAGCGAGAAGCAGCGCATCTTCGGACGGTTCTCGTTCGATCGCCTCTTCACGTCGACCTTCAACTCGTTCGGAAACATGTGGGACCTGAACTACGCGCAGAACATCACCAACGGCCGCAACGTTCTGCTCGGCGATGACCTGACGCTGAACGCAACGACGTTCCTGCAGCTTCGCTATTCATTCACGCGTCACTACGAGAATCAGGGCGGCGATCCGCGCCAGAATGGATTCGACATCACCACGCTCGGATTCCCGTCCGACCTTGCCGCGCAGGAAGTGATCAAGCTCCTGCCCTTCGTCATCTTTAATGACAATGGCAGCGGCGTAGGCGGCACGGCCGATTACAACACGTTTCGGTACGCCAGTGAGAACAACGATGTCAGCGCTGCGATCACCAAGCTGAAGGGCAAGCAGGAGATCTCGGCCGGCTTCGAGTATATGAAGCGGTTGCTGAATGTCGGTCAGCCCCCGGCGGCTTCCGGATCGTACACGTTCGACATCTCGGCCACGGACCAGACGGTCGGCTCGGCCTCCGGCGGAAGCGACTTCGCCTCATTCCTCGTCGGCCAGGGCACAATTCCCGGCACAGAGTCCGGCAACTATCCCAACTTCACCAAGGATCTGTTCGCAGCCGAAAGCAATCCGTACTACGCTGCATTCGTACAGGACACATACCATCTCACCAAGTCGCTGACCATCGATGCGGGACTGCGGTGGGACATCTTCGGCGGCAAAACCGAGCGCCACAACCGCTTCGAGTATTTCAATCCATCCGTCGCGAATACCGTGAGCGGAGTCTCTTACACCGGGGCGGAAATCTATGCTGGAAGCGGGCATCGCACTCCCTTCGACACCAACTGGAAGGACCTGGCGCCGCGCCTTGGCCTGACGTGGCAGGCAGTTCCTCATCTGGTGGTCCGCGGAGGAGGCGGCTTTTATTTCGGGCCCAGTCCGCATATGGTCGGCGGTACAGGCCTCGACAGCGATGGCTTCTCCGCCGATACCCCGTGGAATGCCACGTGCTATAACGCCGACGGGAACACGGTAATTAACGCAAGCGACGCTTGTGTCAGCGGCGCCGGCGCAGCCGATCCGAGTTCGACTGGCCCTTACTCGCTCAGCAACCCCTTCCCCAATGGAGTGATTCAGCAATTCGCGACGCCGCCGACCGGACTGGCAAACAATCTCGGCCAATCGCTGAACACCATGTTGCGCTCGCAACGTACCCCGCTCACCTACAACTTCAACTTCGGCGTCGAGTATGAGCTGCCCCATGCCGTCGTCCTGAGCCTGGGATACGTCGGAAGCCGCGGCCTCTTCATTCCCTTGGGCTCAGCCGATCTGAATCAGCTCGACCTGGGCACGATTGGCAGCTACGGCGCATCGCTTTGTGTTGATACCTCAAACCCCTCGTGCACGATGGTCGCCAATACATGGGCCCCGATTCAGCCTGCAACCAACGCCAACGCAGGCGCTGCCTCAGTTCCGTTGTGGGTCTCGCTGCAGCAGTTCCCGCAATACGGCAACGGCGGCTACGGAGCTGGCAACGGCGTGGTGATCCACGGCTATCCGGGCGGCGACTCCGAATACAGCTCGCTGCAGACAAAGGTCCAAAAGCGCCTCACCAGCCATTTCACCGCTCTGGCCAGCTTCACTTGGTCCAAGCTCATGACCGACGATGGCAATCCTCCGCTCGGGTTCGTCGGCTCCCATGCCGGCTCGCCGCAGGATTGGAGGAACATCGGCCTCGAACACTCCATCAGCCCGCAGGACGTGAAGTACCAGTTCACCGGCGACGTCTCGTATGACCTGCCGGTGGGCCGTGGCCGTGCAGTGAACCTAGGCGGCGCGGGCGATGCGATCCTCGGCGGATGGACTGCGAACCTGATCGCCTACCTGAGCACCGGCATTCCGCTCGCTTCTCCTACCTCCGGAACCAATCCTTCCTACTTTAACCAGCGCTCCGATTTGGTCTGCGACCCCAGCCACGGCGCTCCGCACACTGCGGCGACGTGGTTTAACACCAGCTGCTTCAGAATCCCCGGGATCGCCGATGCGGTGAGCTCCACGACCGACACAACAACCGCGAATCCTCTCGTTGCAGGAACCGCGCCTGCCTATCTCGACCATGTCCGCACCATGGGAGCGAATGACTTCGACATGTCGATCTACAAACACTTCACGTTCGGCAAAGAGCGGGATCTCCGTTTCGAGATCTCCTGCTACAACCTTGCCAACCGCGCACAGCTTGGGGTTCCCTCGGTCCCCGATCTTACGACGGTGGTGAATCAGATGCAGGCAAACGGAAACAACACCTCTTCCTTCGGTCAGGTGACGCAGACGGTCAACAGCCCGCGCCAGTTCCAGTTCGGCACGCGGTTCACGTTCTAAGTTCATCTAGCCTGAATACACGAAGGGCTGAGCGCCAAGGCTCAGCCCTTCTGTTTTGCCCGCGATTGTGTGCGGAGGATTCTGCACGAGCCAAGAAGAAGCCCTAAAAAGCACCTCTCAATGCGAGGGCGGGACATACTCCTGCGGTAAAGCAGAGCCTTCGCCGAAGAAGAACTGATCCATCTGCTCAACGAGGAACTGCTGGGCCTGCGGCGTCCACGGCTGCAGCCGATACTCGTTCAGCAACATCTTCTGGCGGTCCACCCACTCGCCCCATGCGGCTTTCGACACGTTCTTGAAGATCTTCTGGCCAAACTCCGAATCGAAGGGAGGCTCATCCAGCCCTTCCATCTCTTTCTTGTAGCGAACGCAAAAAACCATATGCGCCATCGATCACGCCTCCCTCGTTATTGTATGGGATGGCCGCGGCGGCCGAGAGTCGCAACCGGCGCCGGAAAAGAGAGCCCCCTCTCCTGTGACGGCCTACTTGACGGGCTCAGAGACGACCGTGATCTCCTCGTGCCGCGTCGTACCGGCAATGTCGAGCGATCCCAGCACAGTCGGCTTGCCCGGAGTCAGCATCGACCAGCCCTCCAAGCGGGTTTGCGAAATCACGGGGTCCTGCGCGCCGATACCGGACTTCTCGTCCCCTACACTGGATTGCTCGACCTTCGTGCGCAGCCGCAAAGCGTCGCCACTGCCTTCGAGCGAGGCATCGATGTTCAACCCTAGATCGATGTATTGCACCTGCGAGCTCGGCGTCCCGTTGTCTTTGTCTGCGGACCCGGTGACGATCGGCACGCGGTTTCCCTGCTTGATCACGGTCTTGCTGCCAGCCGGCAGGATCAGTTCGACGTGTTGGGTTCCAACCGGCTTGCCGCCGTCTGTCTCGGCAATCGAATACGTGATTTTGTATATCTTCCGCTTGCGATCCAGTTCCCCAATCGTTTTCTCTGCCTGTGCCAGGTCATCAGGAACACCGCGCACGGTGATGGCGCCCTGCGAGTCCACATAGTAGATGGACGCACGCGGGAGCGCATTGCGCAGATCGGTCTCGATGTCGCGCGCCTCTTTCGGATCTGTCACGTTGGCCAGGAAGAACGTGCGGACTGTTTCCGGCGGTTTGGCTTCGGTCGATTGCGCCTGCGCATAGGTGCCCGCGCTCATCAAAAGCATTACGAACGAACACAGCTTTCCTGTCGCATTCAGCATTGGTCTCATCTCTGCCTCCAAAGGTTGAAGCTCGCCGCACGCCCCCGCGTTTTTGCGGCTGCATCTGCGGAGAAAGACGCGCCAATTTGTCCCACGCTCGAAATCTCCTGAATGAGTCTGCCGACTCGCGCCCGAACCGGAAGGCGCCGAGAGCGATGGCGGCCGTCTATTCTCTCCTTATGTGCGGCCGATTTGCCCGACGCTCCACACAAAAGATCCTCGCCGACTGGTTCGGCATTCCGCTGGGGGAGCTGCCCTGGTTTGCGCCTACCTTCAACGCCGCACCGCAGAGCACGCAACCCATTGTGCGGCTGAGCCGCGACACCGCCGGGCGCGAATTCCTGCTGGCGCGCTGGGGACTGATTCCTCCTTGGGCCAAGGACGCCAAATTCGGTTACTCCACTTTCAACGCGCGCGCCGAAGAGCTTCTCTCCAAGCCCGCCTTTCGCGAAGCCTTCAAGACGCGACGCTGCCTGGTGCCGGCCGATGCCTTCTATGAGTGGCAGCGCATCGACCCGAAGACGAAGCGGCCCTACGCCATTGCGCTGCGCTCTGGTGAGCCGTACGCGTTTGCCGGTCTATGGGAGCGGTGGAAGCCTCGGGAGGGTCCGGCCATCGAGTCGTTCACCCTTGTCACGACGGACCCGAACGAGGTGATGGAGCCGCTCCACAACCGGATGCCCGTCATTCTCGAAACCGGCGATTACGACCGCTGGCTCGACCCCGGCGACCCGGCGCGTCTGCCGGTCGACCTCCTCCGTCCCTATCCTGCCGAGAAGATGCAGGCGTGGCCCGTCAGCGACCGCGTCGGCAACGTCAGGAACGACGACCCGGCCCTGCTGGAGGAAGCCCCACCCGAGCCACTGCACCAGCCCGGCCTCTTCGACTGATTCGACGGCACATCGGATCTGCCCCGTCGTTTGGACCGATGCGTCTGTCCATGGACTGAATTTCCTTGACAACGCCCCGTTTTCGGATTTTCCTGATGGCGAAACGAATTCTCCACGGTACTCCGTGCGCCTTTGCCGGTCCCGGTGAGATTGGGGGTGTGTCCCAATCTTCTGTCCGGCCGCGCCTGAACCCAAGCGTGACCAAGGCTCTCGGCGTGGAGATGCAAGGAGAACCCATGAGCACGCCTAACCCTACGCCAGCAGCCCAATCGGGCCTCTCGGAGAACGCAGCCGGAGGCCTCGCCTACATCACGATTATCCCTGCGATCATCTTCCTGATCGTCGAGCCCTATAACCGGAGCTCTTACATCCGCTTTCACTCCTGGCAGTGCATCTTCATGGCCATCGCCTGGATCGTAATCGACGTTGTCATCGGTATCTTCGGACGCTTCATGCCATTCATGGGCCTGATCGCTTTCGGTCTTTATCCTCTTGTCGCTCTTGCCATGCTGATTCTGTGGATCATGGTGCTCATCAAGGCCTTTAACGGAGAGCGCTTCAAGCTGCCCATCATCGGCGATCTGGCGGCCAAACAGGCCAATTAGGGCGCTGCAGGAGCCGACTTTTCATCCCTAAGCTGGGATTTTTTGGAGGCAGATTCTCAGGAATTCAGTACAATCAGCGCACCCTGTCCATCCCCAATCCGACCCTCCAGCAAATAAAGGAGACACCGTGTCCGACCCACAATTCACCCCTGTTCCACCCCAGCCTCAGGCACCACCTCCACCACCGGTTGCGCAGAGCGGACTGTCCGATAACGCGGCCGGCGCACTCGCTTACGTCACGATCATCCCGGCGATCATCTTCTTGATCGTTGAGCCCTACAACAGGAATTCGTACGTACGCTTCCACTCCTGGCAGTCCATCTTCTTCTGTATTGCGGCCTTTGCGATTCACATCGTTCTCTCGCTGATCCCGGTGATCGGCTGGATCCTGGTCCCCTTTGTCGCTCTCGGCTTGCTCGTGGTGTGGATCATCCTGCTGCTCAAGGCGCTGAAGGGTGAGCGCTTCCAGCTGCCGGTCATCGGCAAGTTCGCCGCTCAGCAGGCCGGCAACTAGAGCGGATCTCGTTACCCATCCTTTCGCGAGGCGTGCGAAGTTCGCGCAGCCTGCGAAGGGATGGGCCGGCGTGACCTCGAAAAGGGGTCAGCGCTTTTTGCCGCGGCGTTTCTTGTTGCGGCCGGCGCTTGGCCCGTGCGGCTTTTCCTTGCCGGACTTCTTGAGGCGCGGCTTCTTCACTTTCGGCGCCGGTCGAGCCGGCTTTCCCGTCAGCGGCAAGCCCTCTTCCACGATCGAAAACTGCAGCTTGCGTTCATCGGCTAGGATTCGATCCAGCACAACCTGCACGCGATCCCCTGCGCGGAACGTGCGGCCCCAACGCTCCCCGACAATTTCGTGCGTGTTCTCGCGCCAGGTGTAGCGGTCGTCGCGTAACGAGTCGATCGGCACCAGGCCTTCGACGAACAAATCGGTCAACTCGACAAACAATCCGTACTTGGCGGGATTCAGCACCAGAGCGGCGAACTCCTCGCCCACCTTGTCCTGCATGAAGCGGACCTTCTTCCACTCCACCAGTTCGCGCTCGGCATCAGCCGCACGGCGCTCGGTCAGGCTCGTCTCTTCGGCAATCTGCGCCAGCTCGGCTTCGGGAATCGGCGGTTCCGCTACAGACGCCGCGTGCCCCGTCCTCGCGGCGTCTTTGTCTTTGGCGCGAGGATGGGAAAGCACAGACCCGAACGTGCCCTCATGCGGATGCCGCCAGGGCGAGCTCTGCCGGCCTTCCGTCATCACCCCGCGTCCCGCGGAGCCCGCTCTAAGCAAAGCCTTGGTGATGCGATGGACAATCAGGTCCGGATACCTTCGGATCGGCGACGTGAAGTGCGTATAGGTCGGCGCGGCCAGCGCAAAGTGGCCTTCGTTCTGCTCGGAATAGCGCGCTTGCTTGAGCGATCGCAGCATCAGGTAGCTCAAGATTCGCTCCTCCGGCTTGCCCTCAATCCGCGCCGCCAGTTTCTGATACATCTTCGGCGTTACGGGAATATCTTCGGCTACCTCATGCGTGCGTGCCTGCCTGCCGCTTCTCTGCGCCTCGCGCCGGTCGCCGCGCGTCTGGATGCGTTTGACCGGCAGCGCGCCAAGACCAAGAGAGTACCCGAAGCTTGCGGCCAACTCCTCGAACTGGACCACGCGGCGCGCCTCAGGCTTTTCGTGAATGCGATACAACGACGGCACGCCGAGGTCTTCGAGCCAGGTAGCCACGCACTCATTGGCCGCGAGCATGAACTCTTCGATGAGCCGGTTGGCCCAGGTGCGTTCGGCGCGCGTGACGCCGCGCATCTGGCCCTGGTCGTCGAACTCGATTACCGGCTCGGGCAAATCGAAATCGATGCTGCCGCGCTCCTCGCGCCGCTTGTTCATCAACACCGCCAGGCGCTTCATCCGTTCAAAGCGCTCCCGCGCCTCGGCGTCTTGCACCAGATTCTCAGCTCCCTCTAGAATCGCGTGGACCTTGGT